>ERZ779896.904-NODE-904-length-30767-cov-6.079480_pt1 | contig 30767 bp, 32 predicted proteins | sample MGYA00511067_ERZ779896 | MGnify/ENA primary metagenome ERZ779896 (study PRJEB29588, sample SAMEA2161597) | human gut metagenome | biome: human gut; feature: human-associated habitat; material: faeces | place: Denmark | collected 2008/2010 ... | reverse complement strand
AAAACCCCGAAAATCAAAACAAAAAGGCCGCGGATAAATCCGCGGCCTTTTGCTAGCCGGTTTAATGCCATTTGGCCCAAAGCCAAGTCAAAATTAAGCGTTAAAGCTTATTTCTTTTTACGGAAAGCTAATGCTCCGCCGCCGGCAGCAAGAGCTGCGGCCGCATAAATAAGAATAGTTAAATCTCCGGTATTTCCGGGATTATCGGTAGACTGAGTGCCCGTCACAGCAGGAGTGGTCGCAGCAGCAGTCGCCGTCTCTCCAGCAGTTGCGGTAGCCGTAGCGGTTGCAGTAGCTGTAGCAGTCTCAGTAGCTGTAGCGGTAGGAGTAGGCTCCGTCCCAGTAGTATATACGAAAGAAATGCCTTCGTAATTCCAAATCCAGTCTGTGCTCAAAGGCGCTTTATTCTCTATCTGAGGGCAAACATACACATAATAGGTATGGCCTTCTTCAAAAGGATAGCTCCCACTACCGTTACCGTCCTCACCTTTCGTTATCTTATACGAAAAATTATCCAAACGTCCAGCATTATTAGGACCGGCCTGAGCCTTACCATAGGGTTCGTTTCCATTTCCAAGCATATCGCTGACCTTAGTAAAATTGGGGTCCTCAGCATAAATGGTTACATACATAGTACCTAACGCATTTATTCCCTCCGCAGAAGCGTCAATTTTGGCCTTATCTGCGTTTATAATAACGCTGCCATCTTCCTGAACCTCAGCGGTAATGCCCCAATCTCCAGCATAGCTGGGGTAATTGCCCTTAGTTTTATAGGTAAATGTTACGGCTTCAGGGAACCAAACCCAACCTGCAGAAGCATCGGTAACATTAAGGCAGAATATAAAGTAATAGGTGTTACCCTCCTGGAAAGGATATTCGCCGCTCTGAGTAGCAGTATTATCACCTACGTTCACTTTATAAGTAAAATCCTCTTGTCTGCCAACATTATTCACGCCTGCCTGCGCCGCATTAAAAGGAGTCATCATATCGCTTGCATCGTTAAAGCCAGGGTCTTCACTATAAATGGTTATATACACATTTCCTGTGAGAGTATATCCCGTTGCTTTCTCAATATTCTCCTTAGATACGGTTACCAGAACACTACCGTCATCCTGAATATCGAAATTAGCAATATTATCCGCTTCAGCCGCAGGATAAGCCATTGATGTCATAGCGCCTATTGCCAGGAAAAGAGTCAGCGCCAGCATTACAGCAACAAATTTCTTCATTAAAAAATTACCTTCCGGCTAATCAGCCTTATTTTTTCTTGCGTATTACCAGCGCGCCGCAGCCAGCCAGAGCAGCGGCAGCATAAGCTATAGCGGAGAAATCTCCGGTTTCGCCGGTATCGTCCTTAGCATCGCCATAGGTAAACTCGGTGGGAACGGTATTCCATACCCAGTTGGTTCCATCGCAAGCCATCAACCAAATATAATAGGTTTTGCCCTCTTCAAAGGGATAGGAATCCGCCCCGACAGCACCCTTATTTATTGTGCGCTCGGAAATATAAGTATTATTATCTCCGCGAGCAAGCTTTAAATCATAAGGCATATCCTTCTTATCGTTGTCCGTCATGTCACGGCCGGTAATGTCAATCTCATGGTCATAAATAGCCATTTCAGTCCAAGCCACGCTGGCCATATCTGATTTATCTATGGTATAAGTTACATCTATACCGCCGTCCGCGTTAATAGCTACCTTGACATTCCAGTCTTTAGTGGTCTGCGGATAAGCTGCCAGCGATACGGCACCCATAGCCAGCACAAGCGCCAAAGCCAATAAAATAGTAACAAACTTTTTCATTGCATAAACCTCCTAAATTATTTTTTCCGGCTATCCTATTATGATTATAAGTCTTGATAGTCAAAATAGCAACAAACGATACTAATAATTTATAGTACGATTCTCACTTCAGACATATTTTTTTGCACATTTATTAAAATATGCGACATAAAACAAACTGCCCTTTATTAACCCCTGCGCGCGCAATATGCGGAACTTATTACGCATATTGCGCGTATTGCAGAAATTAATAAAGAGCAGTTTTCAAATATTTAAAAAGCGCCTGCCGAAAAATATCTATTTTTCCTTAAGCTTATACAATTCGTCCCTGTCGGGCGGGTCCAGTTTTTCCGTATGCCCATCCTTTTGAATCAGCATTCTGCCGTCCGGAGTAAATTCCCCTATGACAGCAGCCTTTATCCCCTCTTTTTCCAGCGCGGCTATAAGCCTTTTTTCATTCTTTGACGCTATAAGCATACAGCCCGAGGCTATAAGCCTGTAAGGATTAATGTCTAAATAAGCGCATATCCGCGCCGTCAGCCCGCAGAGCGGAATATCCTCCAATTTAATTTTTACGCCCAGTCCCGAGGCCTGAGCCATTTCATAGGCCGCCCCCAGCACTCCTCCTTCAGTCGCGTCGTGCATAGCGCTGGCGCCTGCCTCCGCAGCCAGGCAGCCCTCCGGAATAACGCTCAGAGCGCGCTTCATTTCTTCAAGCGTCTCCCAATCCTCAGGCTTTAAAATCGCCTCCAGCCTATCCTGATAATCATGCGCAATTATAAGAGTGCCCTCAATACCCGCGGTCTTAGTCATAATAAGCTTATCCCCCGCCGACGCTCCGCCGGTAGGAATCATGCGGTCTATAGGACAGCCTATAACGGTAGAGGAAATCACAATCCAGTTTACCGCGTCTGTAACCTCCGTATGCCCGCCTATTATATCCACACCCAATTCTCCGGCCGCCTCGCAGATATCGTCTGCTACCTCAATAATTTCCTTCCGCTCAATATCGGGCGGCAGCAGCAGGGTCACCATTAAGCCTATAGGCCTTGCCCCCGCCGAAGCAATATCGTTGCACGCCACATTAACCGCTATCCTGCCCGCTCCCTTCTCCGCCGCCGTAATTGGGTCGGAGGAGAGCACGCACAACCGGCCGTTGAGGTCCAAAGCGGCGCAGTCCTCTCCAATGTGCGGCCTAATTACTACCTCGGGCCGCGTATGCTTTATCCGGCTCAATATAAGCCCGTCCAGCTCCTCGTTTGTTAATTTGCCCAGCTTATGCATTTTCTTCTCCTTCAAGCAGCTTTAAAAATTCATGTTCCTCTATAACGCGGACATTCAGCGCGCGCGCCTTTTCCAGCTTGCTTCCGGCATTTTCACCGGCTATAACCGCGAAAGTATTCTTACTCACAGAGCCGGCGGCTTTTCCGCCCAGGGCCTCTATCCGTCCTGCGGCCTCCCTGCGCTCCATGCTTGAAAGCGTGCCGGTAAGCACAAAGGTTTTGCCCGCAAAAAATCCCTCCGACTTTTCTGGGCTAGCCTGATATTGAGGAGAAACTCCCGCCTCAAACAGCCGGTCTACCATCTGAGCGTTTATCTCGTCTCCCAAAAATTCAATTATGCTTCCCGCTACTATATCCCCAATCTCGTCTATTTCAGTAAGGGTCTGCATATCCGCGCCTGCAAGCGCTTCAAAGCTTTTAAAGCGTTCCGCCAAATCCCGCGCCGTTCTTTTACCCACGTTAGGTATGCCCAAAGCGTATATAAAGGCGTCCAGGCGGCAGTCCTTGCTCTTTTTTACCTCGCCCAGAAACCGCTCGGCCTTTTTTTCCTTCCAGTTTTCAAGAGAAAGCAGCTGTTCCTTTGTAATATAGTAAAGGTCAGCCGCCTCGCGCGCGCCTAATACGTCGTAAAACTGCCCCGCGGATTTTTCGCTGAAGGCCTCAATGTCCATAGCGTCCCTGGACGCAAAATGCACAAGACGCCCCACCGCCTGAGGCCTGCATTCCCTTTTGTTAGGACAAAAAACAAGCATGCCCTTTTCAATAAGCGCCGCGCCGCAGGCAGGACATACCAAAGGCTCCTTAATCTCCTCTCCCCGGCCGTCCTCCTGAGCCAGGCCCATTATTTCAGGAATAACGTCGTTGGAACGGCGCACCCATACCCGGCTGCCCAATTTAACCTTTTTGCGCTGTATATCCCATTTATTATTGAGCGTAGCCCGTTTAACCGTCGCTCCTCCTATTTCAACAGGGTCAAGATGCGCCAGAGGAGTAATTTTTCCAGTACGCCCTACCTCCCAGCTCACGCTTTTGAGAGTGGTCACAACCTCCTCGGCAAAAAATTTATATGCAATAGCCCACCGCGGAAATTTATCCGTATAGCCCAAAAGCTCTCTCGCCCGGAAATCGGCAAGCTTTATAACAGCTCCGTCTATCTGAAAATCCAGGCTCTCCCTGCGTCGTTCTATATCCTTAAGCTCATTAACTACGTCATCCATATTGGAATAAGCCTTAAAATATGGATTTACCGGAAGCCGCTGCTCCTTTAAAAAATCCATAGCCTCAAAGCTGTTATTAAAGCTCCTGCCCTCTATATATCCGATATTATAGGTAAAACAGTCCAAATGCCGCGAGGCAGTAACCTTAGGGTCCAGATTGCGCAAAGCGCCGGCTGCTCCGTTGCGGGGATTTTTTAAAGGCTCCTCCGCCGAAGCATTATATTTTTCAAATTCGCTTATGCGCATTATCCCCTCGCCCTGCACCTCCATTTTCCCCTTAAAGGGAATATAAACGGGAATGCTGCGTATGGTCTTGACCTGAGGCAGTATTACTTCGCCAATCTCACCGTTTCCTCTGGTGGCGGCCAGAACCAATTCGCCGTTATCATAAGTGAGATTGATTGTCAGGCCGTCATATTTATATTCAACAGTATATTCCGGGCCGTCCAAAGGCTGCTCGGCGGTTTGATTATATTCCTCCACCGCTTTTAAAACCCGCGCCTGCCAGGCATATAATTCTTCTATACTCTGAGCCTTATTCATGCTGTAAAGACGCGCCAAATGCCTGGTCTGCTCAAAAGCGCTTATAGGCTCTCCGCCTACTAAACGGGTAGGCGAATCCTCCAGCACCCGCCCCTGGCTGCGCTCCATATCCGCCAATTCACGGTAAAGCGCGTCCCACTCGTCGTCGCTGGCAATTGGGTCGTCCAGTACATAATAATGATAATTAAGCCGGTTTATCCTGTCTACCAGCTCCCGCATTCTATCGGGCATAAATACACCTCGCCAATCAGTTATAGTATAGTCAAAGGCGCATGCTTTGCTGAAAGCTCCTTGATTCCCTTGCCTGGAAAGACAATTTTGAGAATCACATTCCTGCCGTCGTCCCTGACGTCTATTATTATACCCTGGCCAAAGCTTTTATGCGCTACCTTCATGCCCGTTTTATAAAGCCGCTCCTGCCCGCCTCCGGACGGCGCGCTTTGAGCGCCGGTCAAAGCGCCCATATTATAGCGCGGGCGCTCCTCGGCCTGTCTGCGGCGGTTAAATATACCCGAGCCTAAAATCGGCTTGCTCTGCTTTAATATAAGCTCGTCAGGTATCTCCCTGATAAAGCGGGAGGGAATGGACGAAGCCTTTTCACGGTAATTAAAGCGCGCCTCTGTACCCGTTATATATAATTTGCGCATGGCTCTCGTAATGCCCACATAGCAAAGCCGGCGTTCCTCCTCCAATTCAGAAGGCTCGTAGATTGCGCGGCTTAAGGGGAATATTCCGTCCTCAACAGCCGTAAGGAACACAGTATCAAATTCCAGGCCCTTGGCGCTGTGCAGCGTCATTAAATTGACCGCGCCCTTTCCGGTAGAAGCGTCCTGCTCCTCCAATTCGGTAACAAGGGACACATGCTCCATATAATCCTCCAGGGTGCTGCCCGGATTCTGGGCGGCATACTGCCTCGCCGCGCTTATCATTTCGTGCAGGTTATCAATTCTCGCCTGCGCCTCCTCGCTCTTATCCTTCTCATACTGCGCTATAAGCCCGGTAAGGGTAAACATATATTCAATATAATCTCCCAACGGCAGCAGCGCGCTCTGCACTATCAATTCCTGCATTAATTCCACAAACTGAGCGAATTTGCGCCGCAGCCTGGTATCCAGGCCATACTGCTCGGCCTCAAGCATTACCCCGAATATGCTGTCCTCATTTTCCCGGGCTATATTCTCCATCTCCTCCATAGTAACCGTGCCTATGCCCCTGCGCGGAACGTTTACTATACGCTTAAGCGCCACCTCGTCGTTGGGATTAAGCACCAGCTTCATATAAGCCAGCGCGTCCTTAATCTCCTTGCGGTCGTAAAAGCGCTGGCCGCCGTAAATACGGTAGGGAATCCCCTTGCCCGCAAGCGCTTCCTCAAAGTTTCGGCTGACTGAATTCAGCCGGTAAAGAATAGCGAAATCCGAATATTTAGCCCCCTGCTTCACCTGCTCGGAAATAATACCCGAAACATAATTAGCCTCAGCCTTTTCATCATTCAACCGGGCCACGGTTATTTTTTCGCCGTCCTCCTTATCCGACCAGAGAGTTTTTTCCTTGCGGTCGACGTTATTTCTTATAACCGCGTTGGCAGCCTTAAGAATATTATTGGTGGAACGGTAATTCTGCTCCAGCTTTATAACCTTAGCGTTTTTATAATCCTTTTCAAAATTGCGTATATTGCTGATATCCGCGCCCCGCCAGCCGTATATGCTCTGGTCGTCGTCTCCCACGACGCACACGTTATGATAATAGCCGCCCAGCTTTTTAACCAGAATATACTGCGCGTAGTTAGTGTCCTGATATTCATCCACCATTATATATTTAAAGCGGCGCTGATATTTCTCCAGCACGCCCGGACATTTTTCAAACAGCTCTATAGTGCGCAGAAGCAAATCGTCAAAATCCAGAGCGTTATTTTTTTTAAGCCTTTTTTCATATTCCAGATATATATCGGGCAGCAGGTCGGCAAATTCGCCATAGCCCTTATTCTTGCGTTCCAATATATATTCGTAGGGCGTCATTTTATTTTTAGCCGAGCTTATAGCCCCTTTAAAGGCCTTGGGCTTAAAATCCTCTATATTCTTTTCCTTTAGAATCTCGGATATAACCTTAATAGAATCATCCTCGTCATATATGCTGAAATTCTTATCATAGCCTATGTTATGTATATCTGTTTTGAGTATTCTTACGCACATGGAATGAAAGGTGGAAACCCACACGCCTTCCCCCTCATAGCCGCACATATCATTTATACGCTCTTTCATTTCTCCGGCAGCCTTATTGGTAAAGGTTATGGCCAGAATATTCCATGGCGGGACAGCTAAATCCCTGATAAGATGCACCACCCTATGGGTCAGAACCCTGGTTTTGCCCGAGCCCGCCCCGGCCAGTACCAGTACTCCGCCCTCAGTCGCGGCCACAGCCTCCCTTTGGGAGGGATTAAGCTTGGAACTATCTATAAACGAGTATCCTTTTACGCTCTCCATTTATTATTTTCCCTCTTCAGACAATTTTTTTAATATGTTGGAATATCCGTCCGTTCCATAATTCAGACAGCGGTTCACCCGGCTTATGGTAGCAGTACTGGCGCCCGTAAGGCTGACTATATCGGTATAGGTCTCCCCTTTATCAAGCAGCAGGGCGACCTGAAGTCTCTGCGCCATAGATTTCAATTCGTTTACCGTACATAAATCCTCAAAAAACGCATAGCATTCCTCTACGCTCTCTAAGCTGAGCATAGCCTTAAACAGTACGTCCATTTCGGCGCTCTTTAATTTATCAGGCATCTGAAAACACACCCCTTCTGCAATTATTCTATCACATTTTGTCTGAAAAGTGAAACGCTTAGACAATACAATCAAACTGCAAAGGCATTCTATCCTAAAAATCTGTCAGGCCGCGCACGCATATTTGCAAAGCCGCGCATGCACAGCGGAGCAGCAGAGCAGCGGCACAACATAGCAGCAGCACAGCGAAGCATTGCCGCCCTCCCTTTCATATGCAGCGCAAACGCAGTCCAGCCTATAGCGCTGCGCCGGCGCATTTTTAAGAACGCGCCAAAAAAGACATAGCGCCCGGCCCAATTATATACCTCCGTACGACGGGAATTATCCTGCTTAATCAGGCAAGCGTCCGAAAAAAAGCGTTCTGCTCTAAAGGCAGAATCTACGGATAAATACGCAATGGCGCGAATTTAAGATAATCGCCCGACGTAAGAATATATTTTACTCCATTTACTTCAAAAGGCTCCCAGCCGCCTCGGGCAGAATGAATATGCCCGAAAACAACCTGGCACACCTCATATTTTTCAAACAGCGCGCTCATAGCCGTAGGCCTTTTGTCAGGATAAACAGGAGGATAATGGGTCATGGCAATCAAAACATCTCCCCCTTTTTGTAATTTTCGGCCGGCCGCCAGGCTCATCTCCATCCGAATAAGCTCGCGGTCGTATATTTTGCGGTCGTCAGCCGAAAAACCCTCCGCATTTGGATTAAGCCAGCCCCTGCTCCCGCATATTACAGCCTTATCCAGCCTAAGCGCGTCGTTCTGCAAAAAGAACATTCCGGGCGCCGATTCGCGCACCCGGCTTATAGAGCCCCACCAGTAATCATGGTTGCCCCGAATAAATATCTTCTTGCCCGGCAATTCCCCTATTGCATTTAAATCGGATAAAGCGTCGTTAAGATTCATGGCCCAGGAAATATCCCCAGCAATTAATACCGCGTCCTCCCGGCCTACGGCAGCCCGCCAATTCAGGCATAATTTTTCCCAATGTCCCTCCCAATCAGGACCGAACATATCCATAGGCTTAGGAGAGGCAAAGGAAAGATGCGTATCGGCCAAGGCATATATTTTCATTTTAAAGCGCTCCTTTAAAAACATTCATATTTCATGCCGCGGCCTACTATAATTAAATAAAAGGCCAAGCTTAAAATTATTCCGGCAATCCCGGCCCTTGTCCGCCGAAAGCCGTAATTCAAATATCGCAGCCGCGGAAAAAAAGCAGAATATCCAGCCCGCGGAGAAACGGAGGAATAATGTACGAACACATACTGCGGGACGGCAAAACTCTTTACAGGCTGTTCCTGGACCAAAACGACAAGCTGCTTAAGCTTTCCCAGGCAGAGCAGGGAAAAATAGCCTCCGCCTGTAATTTAAGCGAACAGCCGGCAGAATGCTTCAGCGCCGATATAAATTCCGAGGGCCTGCATATTCTAGCCTATACCTCCCGAAAACTGCTGGTATATATAAACTATCAGCCTGACGGGCACCTTTCAAGCGCTAACCTGGCCCGTATAAATTCATCTGAGCAGAGCATAAGCCACCCGCTTATCTGTTCGGACAAAACCCAACTGAAAATATATTACGTTGTAAGCGAGCCCGAAGCATATTCGCTGGTAGAATATAAAAAAGACGCTTCCTCCTGGAAAGGACGCAGGCTGTTTAAATCATCATACCCATTATCCGTACTGGGCGTAGATAAACGCACGGGAAAGGTGTATTTTGAAGAGGAAAGCGCTCCCTGCTGCCTGTACGAATGCGCTCCCGCCGTAAAGCGCCTGCTGACCTCAGTCAATTTTAACTGTCTTCAGTTTCTTAACGGCGCGCCCTTTTACGAAAGCGAAAGCAAAATATATTTAAACGGAGAATATCTCTTTGACGGCGAATGTCCCTGCCTTTATTATAACGGAGGCCAAGGCTATACCTTATATTTTCTGAACGAAGGGCAGCCCTGCCGTTCGGAATACGCTTCCGGCTTTTCCACGCCCGCGCCTAAAACCTCCATAAACCAATGGCGCATATATAAATATACAGACGCCATTCAAAACTGCTTCCTGCTTTCCACGCCCTTTCCAAAAATAAGCCTGCCCCTTGCCGAATCGCCCCAGCAAGCCGCTCAAGGGCCAAGCGCCGAGCTTTTAAGCAGACTGCGCCAGCTTGAAGAAGAGGTATATCTGCACAAGCGGGCGATATTTAATCTTGAAGCCGAGGTAAGAGCGCTGAAAAACGCCCAGAAGCGCTGAAGCTTTTTTATCAGAGCCTTAAATTAAGCTGTTTATGCAGCCGGCAGGCGGAACCGCGCGAAGACCCGTTAATATCCGCCGTCCGATATAAGCCCCTCCGCGATTTTAACGGCCGTACCCGTGCCTATGCGCTCGGCGCCCGCCTCTATGAATTTTTCGCATTCCTCAATAGAACGAATGCCCCCGGCAGCCTTAACCTTGAGCGCGTCCCCTACCGTTTTTTTCATAAGGCGCACATCCTCTATTGTCGCGCCTCCGCCCGCAAGGCCGGTGCTGGTTTTAACAAAGGACGCCCCCGCCCGCTTTGCGGCCAGACAGGCCTGAATTTTCTCCTGTTCAGTCAGATAGCAGGTCTCGATAATAACCTTTACAATCCGTCCGCCGGCGGCCTTGACCACTCCGCGGATATCCTCCTCCGCCTTCAAATAATCGCCGTCCCGCACGGCCCCTATATTTATAACCATATCCAATTCGTCCGCGCCTCTTTTTACAGCGTCGGCCGCCTCGTAAGCCTTTACCTCGGGAGCGTTTGCGCCCATTGGAAAGCCGACTACCGTCGCCACAGGCAATTCTCCCTTAAGCAGGGATTTGCATAATTCCACATGGCAGGGATGCACGCAAACCGCCGCAAAGCGGTATTTTTTCGCGTCCTCGCATAATTTTACTATATCCTCTTTTTTGGCGTCCGCCTTTAGCAGCGTGCTGTCCAGCATGGAAAGAATTTTTTGTTTATCCATAAAAATAAGCCTCTTTTCCTATTCTATAATATCGTAAACAACGGGCGGAATTAAAGCTTCCGGTCCTATTTGCAAAGCCTGGTCAAGATAAGCCTCCGCCTGGCTCAAATCAGATTTTTTAGTGTAAAGCCTGGCTATGACTTCTCCCTTTTGAACCTCGTCGCCCAGAGTTTTATCTAAATATACGCCTGCGCCGTAATCTATTCCGTCGCCCTTTTTCTCCCGGCCGGCTCCCAGGCTCAAGGCCGCCGTACCCAGAGCCTGCGCGTCAATCCGACTAATATACCCGCTTTCCTTAGCCTTATATTCATATTCCTGAGATACAGGCAGCAGCTTAAAATCATGCAGCGCCTCGGCCTCTCCTCCCTGGGCCGACACCATTTTTTCAAAGCGCTCCAAAGCCTTAAGGGAACGCAGGCTTTCCTCCAATTTTTTCTCCGCCTCATTGCCGTTTTGCGCAAGCCCCGCCATAACAAGCAAACGCGAGCCCAATAAAAGCGCGACGTCCAATAAAGGCCCCTTCTCCTCGCATTTGAGTATGCGGACAGCCTCCATAATTTCCAAGGAATTGCCTATGGCTCGTCCAAGCGGCCTGTTCATATCCGTTATAGCCGCCTGAACCCTCTTGCCTGCCCTTTTTCCTATCCATACCATAAGCCGCGCAAGCTCCCTGGCCCTGTCCAGCTCCTTCATAAAGGCGCCGCTCCCGCACTTAACATCCAGCATTATGCAGTCCGCGCCCGCGGCCAGCTTTTTGCTCATAATGCTGGAAGCTATAAGAGGTATGCTTTCGACCGTAGCCGTAACGTCCCTCAGGGCGTATAATATTTTATCCGCCGGCGCCATATTCTCCGACTGGCCGGTAACGCAAATCCGGTTTTCCCGAAGAAGCCGCTTAAAGCGCTCCTCGGGTATATCAAGGCGCATATGCGGAATACTCTCCAATTTATCTACCGTACCTCCGGTATGCCCTAAGCCGCGGCCCGACATTTTGGATACCACTCCGCCGCACGCGGCCAGCATGGGCGCCAGGATTAAAGTAACGCCGTCCGAAACTCCGCCTGAGGAACGCTTGTCCAATTTTACTCCGGCCACATCCGAAAGGTCGCATACATCCCCCGAATACGCCATGGCCCGAGTCAGCTCAAAGGTTTCCTCGTCCGTCATACCGTTAAGATATATAGCCATAAGCATGGCTGATATCTGATAATCCGCCCATTCTCCCGAAAGGCAGCCTGAAATAAATTCCTCTATTTCGCCGCCAGTCAGCGCAAGGCCGTCCCGTTTCCTGCGTATCAGCTCAGTATTCAAGCGTCCGCCTCCTCAAACTTAAAGATAACCCTATCCTCATATATCTTCATTTCCGCCTCCTCCAGCACGCTGTTAAGATATATATCGGCATGGGAAGCGGCTATGCCCAAATCAATAAGCTGCATTTTGGGCGCAAGCACCCCCCTGGGCTCAAGATAAATCCCCAGAAAATCCCGTCCCCCTTCAAATCTCCAGGGCTGCCTGTTTAAGGAAGAAGGAGCAAGACGCGCATATTCCATAGCTTTAATCACAAATTCAGGCAATGCGTTCAGATTATCGCCGCCGTAAAGCTCATTTAATGCCATCCTGCGGCGTTCAGGCTGAATTTTATCCGAATAGCCTATAGCGCAAACCGCCAGCAGCTCCTCCGAATGCCCTGTGGAAAAAAGCCTCCTGGCCTCTGATTTATTGTATGTTCCGCCCACCCAGCATGTCTTAAGGCCGCAGTCCGTACATTCAAGTATAAAGCGCTCGCCCGCCATGCCTGCCAGCTGCCGCCTAATCTCGCAGTCCTTCTGAACTATAAACGCCGCCATGCCGCGCGCGCCGCTGATACCCGAAACAATCCTGCTCAGGCCCGAAAAGGCCCGGTCATTTTCAAGAGGAGCGTATTCTATGCGCACCTCCTCAAACATTGCGCTTATAAGCGCGCAGCATTCCATAATAACGCATTCGTCCGCCGAAGAAATGGGAATACCATTATAATTTCGCTCCGAATACCTTTTAGGAATGGCCTCCAGCCATCTACTTCGATACTCTCCGTCCATTCGCTTAATTTACTCTCCTATGATTTTTATCAAAACGCGCTTCTGGCGTTTTCCGTCAAATTCACCGTAAAAAATCTGCTCCCATGTGCCGAAATCCAGCCTGCCGCCAGTAATTGCGCAGACTACCTCCCGGCCCATAACCGAACGCTTTAAATGCGCGTCGGCATTATCCTCATAGCCGTTATGGCGGTACTGCTCATACGGCTTTTCAGGCGCGAGTCTTTCCAGCCACTGCTCCATATCCCAATGCAGGCCGCTCTCATCGTCATTTATAAAGACGCTGGCAGTAATATTCATGGCGTTTACCAACACCAGGCCCTCGGCAACGCCGCTTGCCCTAACGGCCTCCTCCACCTGCGGAGTAATATTTATAAATCCGCGGCGTGCAGGCAGATTAAAATACAATTCCTTGCGATAGCTCTTCATAAATCTTATTCCCTTTCCTGAAAAATATTAGAACAAGTATACATACAATTATAAACGGCTGTTTATATACCCGCTATATCGCTTTTTCTCCTTACAGCCCCATCAAGGCAGTATAAGGCGAATTCGCATTGTACTCTGATTGTATTCTCTAAAGTCCTCCGTAAACAATACGGCCGTTTATAACCGTCATGAGCACCCTGGTGCGCACATCCAGCGGATGTCCGTCATAAACAACTATATCTGCGTCCAGCCCCGCCTTAAGGCTGCCAATTCTATCATCCAGACCGGTTATCCTGGCAGCGTTGACAGTCAGAGCCCGCAAAGCCGCCGCCTCCGAAAGGCCGTTGCGCACTAAAAATGCCGCCGACGCGCTTAAAAGCTGGACGGGGGTCTCAGGATGGTCGGTACTGAGCGCAAATTCTATGCCTGCTTTTTCCAAAACAGCCGCGCCGCCGTAATTGAGATTTTTCATCTCTATCTTGGGCCGGCCTATCAATATAGGGCCTAATATGCATTTAGCATTATGCGCCCGCAGCGCATCAGGCATCATATATCCCTCTGTACAATGGTCCAAAGTATAATTAATACTAAATTCCTCGGCAATTCTTATGGCCGTCTGTATATCGTCCGCCCTGTGGCAATGTATTTTCAGCATAAGTCTTTTTTCCAGCACGTCCAGCAGGCATTCCATGCCCATATCCATTTCAGGCATATCTCCGGAATTCAGAGCCGCCCGCTTTTTCCGACCGTAAGCCTCGGCCTTATAAAAGGCTTCCCGCATAAGAGAGGCCGTAGCCATACGGGTCATGGGCGAAGCCTTCTTTTCGTTATAGCAGCGCTTAGGATTTTCCCCCAGCGCCGCCTTAAGGGCAATCGGCTCCTTAAGCATCATATCCTCTAAGGTATTTCCACAGGTTTTAAGCGCGCAGAACTGCCCGCCTATAACGTTAGCGCTGCCCGGCCCGGTCAGAACGGCGGTTACCCCTGATTCGCGCGCCTCGGCAAAGGACTGGTCCATAGGATTGATACCGTCCAGCCCGCGCAGGGCGGGAGTAATCGGATTGGTTATCTCATTTACGTCCTCTCCTTCAAACCCCATGCCGTTTTCACATATTCCTATGTGGCAGTGCGCGTCTATAAGCCCCGGGGTCACATATCTGCCCGCAGCGTCGAAAATTTCGCAGTTTTTATCCCATGAAAGGCACTCTAACGTTAAATTCCTGCCCGTCTTTAAAATCTTTTGCTCGAATAATATATCCATGCCCTCGGAAAAGTTTCCGTTTTCCTCCAGCATCCTGGCATTTTTAATAAGCTTCATAAACCGTCCTCTTTAATAATCAGCATATTCCGCCGGTTCAGCCCGCATGCATCATATTCCGGCCGCATATAAGCCCCTGATGATAAAACAAGCTGCGGCGCGCCGCGGAAAAATACTTTTTTTGCCTCCGCCTGCCGTATAGGCAAAAACGCTTGGCATTTCCGCATTCTGCGAAAACACAGACAGAAAAAATCAGATATCCAAACAAACCGCTCCTACCGGGCGAATAGACAATTCCGCGGCCGCTCCCTCGCCGAAAAGCCGATTCATCTGACTGATATACATCCTTCTCTTATCATTAGGCACAAAGGCCAGGATAGTGCCTCCGAACCCGCCTCCATGCACCCTCCAGGCGCCGTCCTCCTTTAAAAGCAGCTCGCTGACTGCCAGCGCTAAAGGCAGGGACTGCTTGTCCGTGCCCGGCTTATAAAGATTCTGCAGCAGCCTCCATGAGCTTTCCCCTGAAAGTATTATTTCTCTGAAAAAGTCCGAAAGCTTATCCTTTTTCAAGGCCTGCACCCCTCTGATTACCCTGGCGTTCTCCTCATAAAAATGTATAGCCCGCAAAATAGCTCTGTCAGGCACTTTTTGATGCAGCTCGTCCAGCGCTGCAAAAAACACCTTCTGTTCTACCTCGCACAGCCTTTTAACGCCGAAATGCGCGCATACCTGCGCCATTTCGTCAGTAATAGCCGCATACTCGCCCGTTAAATCAGCATGGTCCTCCCGCACATCGGTAATAATTATTGAATATCCCCTGCGCGCAAAATCATATTTAATCCCCTCCACCTCGGGCAAAAGTGAATCTTTAAAATTTATAGCGACAACTCCTCCATGCGCGCAGGCAAGCTGGTCCATAAGCCCGCAGGGCTTGCCAAAATACTCATTTTCGGAATATTGAGATATCTGCGCAATATCTGTCACGCTTACTTTCCCATCGTTATAAAGCTGCGAAAAAACCGCGCATATAAGCACCTCAATCGAAGCTGAGGAAGAAAGGCCGGAGCCGCGGAGCACATCGCTCATTACACAGGCTTCAAAGCCTCCCGCAGCCATGCCCAGCGCCTTAAAGCGGGCCGCTATGCCTCGAATAAGGCCGGTGGTTGTGCCCTGCTCCGAATAAACCGGCGTCAGTTCGGATAAATCCAGAGAAAACTCCTGGTCAAAGCCCTCGGAACTAAGAATTATCCTGCCGTCCTCCCTAGGAGATACAGCCGCCGCAGTATCTAAATTAATTGAACCGGCAAGCACCATTCCGCCGTTATGGTCGGTATGGTTGCCTAATATCTCCGTTCTGCCCGGCGCGGAAAAAAAATGAAAATCTTCTCTGCCAAAACGCTCATAATATTTTTTGGCAAGCGCCTTATATCTCCAAAGCTGCTTATCCGCCCTGTCTCCGTATAAGCGCTCCAGCGCCCTCTGCGCAGCGCGCGAATCCATCCTTCTTGCAATATCCATAATAATTATCCTCTTTATATATTTAATATTAATTTAATATCCGCTTACCCTCAGTTTACAAAAAGCCATGCTCTCTAAACAGAAAAAATTTCTTCATTTTCTTTATTATCCTCAATAGGCTTAAGCCTAAGATAATATTCCTTCATCCGGTATCAGCCAAAGCTCAATAAGCAGCGCAATTCTGTTCAGGTTATTAATTTCCATCATATTTTTATGACATTATATCATATACGCTTATATTTAACAAATAGCTTATTGCTATAAAAGCCGTTTAACGCTATAATAATTATATAATTATTTCACGGAGGCAGCAATGACTGATATTTATACCTGTATAGAAACCTGCGTGCAATTCGCACTACATAACGGGCTGTGCATGCCGGAGGACGAGCACTATGTGCGCAACGGGCTGCTCGCGCTGTTCAAGCTGGACGCGCCCGAGGCGACCGTATGCCCAGAAATCCCGCAATGCATCGCCGAAATATATGAGCATATGACCAATTATGCGGCGGAGCACGGATTATTGGAAATAAACACGCCAGTATACCGAGAAATATTTGATAACGCAATAGGAGACCGGATGCTTATGCCGCCCTCTCAAATTATTTCTCTGTTCAACGAATATTATAAAAAACTCGGACCTCAGGCGGCCACAGACTGGTTTTATGCGCTCTGCCGGCACAGCAATTATATACGCACGGCCGAAATCGCTCGCAATATCGTATATAAAGCTCCGTCCGAATACGGCGAGGCGGAAATAACCATAAATTTAACCAAGCCTGAAAAGGACCCAAAAGAAATAGAGCGTCAGGCCGCGGCCAAACAGCTTGAATATCCCAAATGCCAGCTCTGCATTGAGAATGTCGGATATGCGGGGAGAATTAACCATCCGCCGCGCAGGCTGCTGCGCGTCATTCCCATTATGTTAAATAATGAGGAATGGTATTTCCAATACAGCCCTTATGTTTATTTCAACGAGCACTGCATAGCTTTTTCCAAAACGCATACCCCTATGGAAATAAGCCGCGCCACCTATGAGCGCCTCTTTGATTTTCTGGAATTGTTTCCCCACTATTTCATAGGCTCTAACGCCGGTTTGCCCATAGCGGGCGGCTCCATACTGTCCCATCTTCATTTTCAGGGGGGCCGCTATCAGCTTCCTATGTTCAAGGCAGGCGTTTTAAGAGAATTCCACTCTATAGACGGCGGCGTATCCCTGAGCCAATTAAAATGGCCTATGCCGGTACTGCGCCTTAAGGGAATAAGCAGAGAGGCCGTAGCGGCATACGCCGAAAAAATAACTTTAGCCTGGGAAAATTACTCAGACCCCGATTTGGGCATACTGGCCAAAACCACCGCTCCGCATAATACAATTACACCCATTGCCCGGCTGGACGGGCAGGGCGGCTATATTTTGGATTTAGTGCCCCGCAACAACCTAACAAGCGAGCAGTTTCCCCTGGGCATATTCCATCCCCATCCCTGCCGGCATCATATAAAGCGGGAAAATATAGGGCTTATCGAGGTTATGGGACTGTTCATCCTGCCCGGACGTCTTAAGGAGGAACTTTCAGAGCTGGCAAAATATATGCGTGGAGAAGCCTTCGATAAGGAAAAAGCGCAAAAGCATCTCGAATGGGCTCAAGCCTTTAAGGACGGCTATGAAAACAGCGCCCCGGGCGAAGCAGAAAACCGTATACGCCTGGAGCTGGCCCGTTTATGCATGCTGCTTTTATCCGACGCCGCTGTATATAAGGATACTCCGCAGGGGCATGCCGGACTTGAAAAATTTTTAAATACCTGCGAACTGATAAAATAATTAGGATGATTGTATTATGAAAGTTTTATTCAGCTTATTTCCCGGCCGGGAAAAGCTTCTTATCTGGCTGAGCGCCGCAGGCGCCGCTATATGCGCAGTATTAGGCTATCTGTTCTTAAATCCCAACTATAGGGGCGCATACTGCGTGTCAGCGGCCGTTGTTATAATTCTGCTTATATTTATCGGCGCCTTTGGGCTCAAGCGCGTAAGACTGGAAAGAGAATTGGCCGACAAGCGAAAGCTGCTTGGATGGAAATCGGATAACATGCAGCCTGAAAAAGACGCCCTGTACGGATACGCTCTGAATTCCTATCTCTTTAAACAGATTTGCACAGGACTTGCAGCGGTTATACTAATTATAATATTTGCCTTTATGTCCGATTCGCTGGGCATAATAGTCGTAATGGGGCTTTATTTGGCATTCAGCGCGCTTAGCGGCATATGGCAGCATGAACGCTCAAGGCTATTCCCCCCAAACGAATTTGCCTTCTGCGACCATGAGCTGATACATTTCGGCACATGCGTCAATATAAACGGAATTACAGCGGGCATATACGGCGTAACCCTCAGCGAAAAGGACAATATTCTTCATACTAATTTATTTATTGGGAAAAAAACTTTTAGCCTTACCACCCTGGTGCCAAAAGAAAGTATCGGGCAGGTTAAGGCATTTATGGAAGACCTGCAAAAGCATTTTGACGAAATCAAAAAGAAGGAGGAAAACAAGCAATGAGCGAAAAGCGGCTTACTCATAAGGAATTAATTAAACAGGCGCGCACGCTGTCCCTGCAAAAAAACATAAGCATAGGAAAAGCTATAAGCGGAGTGCTGCTTCTAATTTCCGCCGGAGCAAGCGCATATATTTATTATCTCTTAACGGACAATTTTACCGATTCTCTTGCTACGGCATTTGGTTTTGGCATAGCCGCTGCCATATTTTCAGCCGTCCTGCTTATCTATTTCCTTCATAAGCAGGAAATAGCCGACCGTATGTATGAAAATATAGTAGTAATATGGAGATATAATCCCGGATATCTATACCGCTTCTGCAAATATACTGCATTTAAGGAAAAGCCGGTCAGATGCATGCAGCTTTTAGCAATTACCGCCGGCGTGCTGCTTCTAACCCTTGCGCTCATGCTTACCCAGGTACGGTTTATCGTTCTGCTGGGCTTTACTCTAAGCACGCTGTTGCTCATATGCGCAATACTTTCTCATCCCTATATGCGCTATCACCTCTTAAGGCTCAAAAATCTGTTTTACGGAGCCGCAAAGGATATAATAATAGCACGCACAGGTATTTTTGCCGTAGGACGCATACACAAATTCGGATATAACAGCGCCGTATTCCTAAGAGCGGAAGCTAAAGCGCTGGGCATGTACGACTGCATAGTTTTTTACTATCACCAAAAATACGGCTATCAAACGGTAACGCGCGAGGTTTATATTCCCATTCCGCCCACATCCAGTCAGGAGGAAGTAAATGAACTGCTTGAGCTATTCAATTCCCCCGACCTGTATATGAAGCAAAATTCCCCGGAAGAGCTTTAAATCTTGGCCAGCCCGTTCCTTTTATCATTAAATATAGAAAATAAAAGCCGGATAGCATCCGGCTTTTATTAATATAAATGCTACCCTCAGTTTACAAGAAAGACGGCCAGAAGGCATAAAATATTCGTCCTGCTGCATTACTTTCGCTCCATGTACGCCCGGTACATTTCTCGTTCAAGCGCGCTTTACCCGGCGCATATTTTATGCTTTTTGACTCTGAAGAGCTCAAAGAAAAAGAATTTCTTCATTTTCAAGGCAGACGAAGAAGGCGTTACTTATGAGTACGCTGATTGAGGATAACGCAAAAAATGAAGAAATTATCCCGTTTTGAGGCGTGTAGTTCCTTGTAAACTGAGGGTATAGAGAATAAAAGCCGGATACTATCCGGCTTTTATTAATATAAACGCTCTTCCAGGCTAAAATAACTCGTCCAGTAAAATATAATATCTTATTTTATCCCAGTCAGGAATTATGCCCAGCGCCTCAAATAACATATTCTCATTAAAATCCCCTCGGCGTCTGCCGTTATAAACCCCTCCAAAATTACTTTTAAGACTGCGCAGGCATAAAGCTATATCCTGATACATATCCGCAGCGCCGCTCCTGCCTAAATCGATAAAGCCCCTTATATGTCCGTCCTTTACAAAAATATTAGGCAGGCAACAATCTCCATGAGAAAATACCAATTGCTCATCTGGTTTATGCAATATTAACCATTCAAGCAGCTCATGCGGTCCATTAAAGCCCCCAGGGCCGTAAGTGCCTTTTTCTGCGTCCTCCATGTCGCACAGCCCGTTTTTCACTCTTAAGCCGGCCAGCCGCAGTTTATTATCCAGATTGTTTACATACGGGCACCGGGAAATATCCACGCTCCATAACTGCTTAAGGCCCTCCGCCAAAATACCTGCCAACACCTCGGGCATATCCAGCATGCTGTCGGCGCACGCCATATCTCCATCCATTCTGCTCATCAATAAATAATCCATGGTCTCCGTGCGTTGAAACGCTATTCTCCTTGGTACAGGCAGCCTGCCTTCAAGCCACTCTAGCATTCTCCTTTCATTTCCCGCTTCTTCGCCCGGCTTTTGCATTTTCAAAACCATATTATCAAAGCATAGTATTTGTGCGCCTGATTTGCCGATATCGTCAATTGTAAATTTTTTATCTTTTATGAATTCTTTTATTTCAGACGGAATAGAAAACCGGCTGCAATCGCTTTGTAGCTCGCTCATTAAAATTCAATTCTCTCAGCTCTTAATATTTTCATTTAGAATAGCATCCTTTCGCCGCGCAGTCAAGTCACCAAACCTATATGATAATTGAGCCCTGCCCGATTTCATATATGTAAAGCTAAGCGCCTTCCGGCTCTCCCTCTGCGCTCCCGCTTTAATTCCTTCCTCCCCAAATTAAAAACACCCCCATGGTTTGCTGAGTGTGTATAAGGCAGTATCTGAAAAACACACAGAAACCGGCATTGCAGGGTAGAAACAAGAGTGCGAATCAAAAGGTTCGTACTCTTTTTCTTTATATGCCGTTAAAACTGCAATCGGCACATTGGTCTTTCCTGAGAATCTTCTGTAGAATGAAAACACCAAAAAACACAGGAGGTTTTTACGATGAAAAACATTTATGAAGAAGCAGGCGGCACATACACCCGGCAAGGCGATTATGAACTTCCCGATCTGAAAATACCGCCCGAAAAAGAAGTTAAAATTGGTGTATGGGGGCAGCGATACCGGCGGTATTTGAAGCAGTATCACAAAATTCGGTATTACAATCTGCTGACTTCCGGAACGCTGAATGGACATCTGGCAGAGGTAGATCAGCAGGCGGAGCGGATGTTTCGGTCGCTTGTATCCGCACTTTCCAAGCAGGAAAATGTTACGGAAAAGCTAAAAGCCGATCGTCCTATGGAGTGGGTACAAAAGACGAACAGCATCCGAACCTGAGCCGCTGAAATCGTTAACAACGAGTTGATTTACATATGAGAGGACGGAAATATCATCTTTATCTTTCGGAAAATGAGCGCAGATTTCTCATTCAAAATCTCATTTGGTTTCAGAATAAACTGCGGCAGGAAGGACGCTATACCGACGCTGTGGATGATTTAATTATCAAATTTTCAAAGGCAAAGCCGAAGAAAATCAGGGTAAAATAGAACGAACCGGAGAAAGCATCACCGCCTTCTCCGGTTTTTCTGTATCATCTTAGCGAGCAGACTGTTTGTATCCCCACAGTCGTAAAACAGTATTTCCCGTTAGGGCGCTGCCCTTAGACCTGTCAAATATAAAATACTTAAAAAGCATATCTAAAAGAAAGATATATTGAAAATGAAGAAAGTGTATGTTATACTGAATTTGAGGTGAGTCTATGGAGTTACGGGTACTGCATTATTTTTTAGCGATTGCAAGAGAAGAAAATTTCACAAGAGCGGCAGAGCAGCTGCATGTGACGCAGCCTACTTTATCACGTCAGATTGCCGATTTGGAGCAGGAGCTCGGCGTGAAGCTGTTTATTCGCAGCAATCATCATATCGTATTAACAGAGGACGGCATGATTCTCAAACGCCGGGCGCAGGAAATTTTATCGCTGGCAGATAAGACAAAGCGGGACTTCCTTCGGGGGGACGAAAATTTAGAGGGCGTTATATCCATCGGCAGCGGAGAGTTTTTATCCACACGCATTTTGACCGATTGTATTGCGCAGTTTCGGAAAAAGCACCCGCTGGTGCAATTTGAGATTTACAGCGGAAATGCCGGAAATATCCGGGACCGCATTGAAAGAGGTCTCCTGGATGTGGGGATGATGTCCGAGCCAATCGATATCAGAAAATATGCCTTTATCACGATGCCCGTAAAAGAGCAGTGGGGTGCGCTGGTGAGAGAGGATTCCCCCTTGGCGGGAAAAGAATTTCTCCGACCGCAGGATTTGCTTAACATTCCTTTGATTTCCGCTGTGGGCGAATTTTTGGAAAGCAATGTTGCAAAGTGGCTGGGAGAATATGCGGCGCAGGTCCATATCATTGCAAAGGGCAATCTGCTTTATAATGAAGCCATGCTGGCGCAAAGCAATATTGGGGCGGTCATCTGTATTCGACTGAGCTGCCGTTATGACGGCTTACAGTTTATACCCTTTTCCCCAGCGTTGACAAACGATACCGTACTGGCTTGGAAAAAGGAACAAATCTTTTCTGCCGCAACAAAAGCATTTTTGGATTTTGCAGAGAAATACCTAAAAAACATATCTAATAATAAATTATAAGTATTAGACATTGAAAATGAACAGAACTATAATAAAGGTGTTCCGGGAAGGAGCGCCTTTATTTTTATATCAAGGAAGGAGTACAAAATGACAATTCACGAAGCGAGTGAGAAATATAATATTCCCATTAAAATTTTGCGGGAATACGAAAGCTGGGGATTGTGCGGCGAAGTGAAAAAGATAATGGGATCGTGGCATTACGATGAAAGCGATATTGAACGGTTAAGCACCATTATGACGCTTCATGATGTGGGGTTTACCAATGATGAAGTTGAAGAATATATGAAACTTCTTTTGCAGGGAAAAGCCACGGAAAAAGAACGGTTAAAAATGCTGGGCGACAAGCGGTACTCAACTCTTGACGAAATCCATTTTAAGGAAAAACAGCTGGACCGCTTGGATTATCTTCGATTTGAAATTCAAAAAGGAAATTCTGCAAAATAGGAGGAGTTTACGATGAAGAAAAATATCGGAAACAATTTAGCTTTGTACCCTACTCCGCTGGCCGTCGTTGGTACAATGGTAAACAATAAGCCCAATTATGTATTAGTAGGCCACCTTGGTATTATCGGCCACGACCGCGTTATGGTGAGCTTATCGAAAACGCACTATACCAATCAGGGGATAAAAGAAAACCGTTCGTTGACCATCAATCTCGTAGACGAAAAAATGCTTGTAAAGGCAGACTATGTTGGCTGTGTCAGCGGGAATACAACAGACAAATCCGGTGTGTTTGATTATGATACCGCCGAAACCGGAGCGCCGATTATCAAGGAGTCCCCACTAGTTATGGAATGCATTGTAGATGACATTTACAATACAGAGGGATTTGACAGTTTCATTTGCAGGATTGCTGCCGTCCATGCTGATGAAACAATTTTAGATGAAAAAGGAAAAATTAACTATGTGGACTTCAAGCCTGTGCTGTTTGAAATGCCAACCTATAAATATCTCCGCACAGGAGGCGTGATTGGAGATTGTATGAAGATTGCAAAGCCTTGACGGAATATGGAAATGAAAGCCAATTCGTCTTGGACTGTGAAATACAGAAACAAAAAGGAGATTTTCAAAATGAAAAAAATAGCTTCTATCTTTATGGTATTTACCCTGCTGCTCTCTTTGGCATCGTGCAGCAGCAACACGAATAACACAGGGACTTCCTCTGCTTCGCAGAGCAGTCAGCCGAATTCTTCCCAGACAGTAGAATCGGATGATTCGAGTACCGATTCTGAGAGCTCTGCCCCAGAATCGGAAGCTACGCAGACCGGCTCGAAATCGCTGGTTGTCTATTTTTCGTGGTCTGGCAATACTGAAAATGTTGCAAAGTCTATCCAGAGCCAAACAGATTCCGATATTTTTGAAATCGTACCCGCCACGCCGTACAGCGACGATTATGATGCTGTTGTGGATTTGGCGCAGGCAGAACAAAGCGAAGACGCCCGGCCTGCGATTGCAGACAGCATTGAAAATATTGCGGACTATAATGTGATCTATGTGGGCTATCCGAACTGGTGGGGAGATATGCCGATGATCCTTTACACATTTTTCGACAGCTATGATTTTTCCGGTAAAACAGTTGCCCCGTTCTGCACCAGCGGCGGCAGCGGCCTTTCGGATACGGTCAACGCCATAAAAGAACTGGAGCCGAATGCGGTAGTGACGGAGGGGCTGCATATCGGCAGCGGTGCTTCGTCCAACCCAGATGGTGCGGTAAGCGAATGGCTTTCTGAAATCGGGCTTGCGAAATAGGAGGCGGCTGTATGAGGAAAATCTTATCCGTTCTGTTGGCGCTGCTGTTCGTCTGTTCATTGGCGGCTTGCAGTCAGAAGGAGCACAACGATGATACGACGGTATCGACCGAGGACAACAGTTTGGAGGTAATGGAAGTGGAAATGCCCGAAGATTTTGTTCTGATTCAGGGCGGCACATTTCAAATGGGAAGCCCGGATTCTGAGGCGTGGCGCAGCGCCGATGAAACACAGCATACAGTCACGGTAAGTGATTTCTATATGAGCAAATATGAACTAACGCAAAAAGAGTATGAAGAAATTATGGGGAACAACCCAAGTAATTTTTCGGGCGAGAATTTACCTGTTGAAAATATCTCTTGGCTGGACGCAGCGGCTTTTTGCAATGCAAGGAGCGAAAAAGAAGGTTTAACACCTGTTTATACCATCGACGGCCAGAATGTTACTTGGGACAGAAGCGCTAACGGCTACCGTCTGCCTACTGAGGCGGAATGGGAATACGCCTGCCGGGCCGGAACAATCACCCCTTTTTATACGGAAAACTCACCGAGCGCCGAAGAAGCCAATTATTACGGGCATTACCCTTACGAAATTGAAGATAATTATTTTTCACAGGAGAATTTGTAGGTACAACCCGGCGAATACAGGCAGACAACGGTTGCCGTTGGCAGCTTTTCGGAAAACCCTTACGGACTTTATGATATGCACGGCAATGTAGGCGAATGGGTATGGGATTATTACGGGGAATATCCGGCAGAGGAGCAAACAGACCCGGCCGGACCGGCATCCGGCACGCTGCGGGTTTACCGTGGAGGCGGCTGGAATGATTTTGCCAAAAATATGCGTTGTACTTACCGTGCCACTCTGGAACAGAATAAAGGCAGCTTTAATATCGGGGTCCGTTTGGCAAGGAATGCTGCGCCCGGAACAGGCAGCGTATCCGGCGCAGGAGCACAGGCTGCCGGTGAAAACGGCGATGGTAAAATTTTGATTGCGTATTTTTCATGGGGAGGTAATACAAAGGGTGTTGCTGAGGAAATCCGGCGTCAGACGGGTGCAGACCTGTTTGAAATCACAATGGTAAATCCCTATTCCAGCGATTACAACACCGTTTTGGACGAAGCGCAAAGGGATCAGAAAGCACAGGCACGCCCGGAGCTTGCAAGCCATGTGGAAAATATGGAACAGTATGATACCGATCATGATCGGCTATCCCAACTGGTGGGCTTCCAGTCCTATGCCGGTTGCTTCTTTCTTGGAAGAATATGACTTTTCCAGCAAAACAATACTTCCGTTCTGCTCTCATGGCGGGGGACGTTTCGGCCAGAGCCTAACCGCAATCGCAAAACTTGTGCCTGACGCTGCAATGGGCGAAGCCTTGTCGGTTCATTATTCCGGCGGCTCGGAACTGCCGGACGATGTTGCCGAATGGCTTGAAATCAACAATATAAAATGAAATGATTTGGAGGATTTTATAATGGATTATGTAACCTTGAACAATGACGTAAAAATGCCTATGGAGGGCTTTGGGGTTTTCCAAGTACCCGAAGCAGAGGTTTGTGAACAGGCTGTCAGCGACGCTCTCTCGGTCGGCTATCGTTTGATTGATACTGCCGCCGCTTATTTCAACGAAGAAGCGGTTGGTAAGGCAATCAAGGAAAGCGGTATTCCCCGTGAAGAACTGTTCATCACAACAAAGCTGTGGATTCAGGACGCAGGCTATGAAAATGCGAAAAAGGCATTTCAGACTTCGCTTGATAAATTGGGACTGGATTACCTTGACCTGTATCTGATTCATCAGCCGTTTGGCGATTACTACGGCTCTTGGCGGGCAATGGAGGAACTCTACGAGCAGGGAAAAATCCGTGCGATCGGCGTATGCAATTTTTATCCCGACCGTCTTGCTGATCTGTGTGCCAATGCGAAAGTGATTCCGGCAGTTAATCAGGTAGAGCTTCACCCGTTTTTTGCACAGACGGGTGCATTACAGACAATGAAAGAATTGGGCGTTCAGCCGCAGGCTTGGGGTCCGATGGCCGAAGGTAGGCACGGTATTTTCACTCATGAAGTGCTTTTATCTATCGGAGAGAAATACGATAAAACCGCCGCACAGGTCGCTCTGCGTTGGAATACCCAGCGTGGTGTTGTGATTATTCCGAAATCCGTTCATCGTGAAAGAATGGAGGAAAATCTGAATATTTGGGATTTCACATTGAGCGACGAAGATATGGCCGCCATTGGCGCTTTGGATTTGGGACATAGCGAAATTATTGACCACAGCGCCGCAGAAACCGCAAAATGGTTGAACGGTTGGAAAATTCACGATTGATTTGAGGTGCAAATATGAAATACTTAGTTTATGAAGAATTTGAAAAAGCAAATGTGTTTGGAAAGGGCAATTTGAATGAAGCCTTTGCGCAGTATTTTATCGGGGATTCCTTTTTGCAGCCGCTGACAAGCCCGAATGAAACAGCCGTTTTCCTTGCCAATGTGACCTTTGAGCCGGGCTGCCGCAACAACTGGCATATTCATCACGCAAAAAAGGGAGGCGGGCAGCTTCTTATCTGTACCGCAGGCGAGGGCTGGTATCAGGAGAAAGGAAAAGCGGCTGTCAGCTTGAAGCCGGGTATGGTGATTACCATACCGCCCGAAGTGAAACACTGGCACGGTGCGAAAAAGGACAGCTGGTTTTCACACATTGCCGTGGAAGTGCCTGGAGAAAAGACTTCCAACGAATGGTGCGAGGCTGTAACGGATGAAGAATACAACGAACTGGAAGAAAAATAAAATGAGCAAAAAATTAGTATCATATTTTTCGGCAAGCGGCGTTACAAAATCCGCAGCCGAGCGTTTGGCAAAGGCAGCGGACGCGGACTTGTTTGAAATTCAGCCTCTTGTCCCCTACACAAAGGCTGACTTGGATTGGACAAACAAAAAAAGCCGCAGTTCCGTTGAGATGAACAACCCGGATTCACGTCCGGAAATCGCAAAAAAGGTTCCTGATATGGAAAAATATGACATAGTATTTCTCGGTTTCCCCATCTGGTGGTATATTGCACCGACCATTATCAATACTTTTGTGGAAAGCTATGACTTTTCGGGAAAGACTGTTGTTCCCTTTGCCACCAGCGGCGGAAGCGGAATGGGAAAAACCGAAGCAACGCTGCGCGCTCTTTGTCCGAATGCAATTTGGAAAAAGGGAAAAATGCTCAATCATGTTTCGGACGCAGAGCTTAAAAAGTGGCTGGACGATATTTTAAGTGATTCGGAAGGCGGAACATGATTATGCAATATACAAAATTAGGAAATTCCGATTTGCAGGTATCCCGTATCTGCATGGGCTGTATGGGCTTCGGCGATGCGCAAAACGGACAGCATACTTGGACGGTGAACGAAGCACAATCCCGTGAAATCATAAAAAGAGGTTTGGAGCTGGGCGTAAATTTCTTTGATACTGCAATCGCCTATCAAAGCGGCACAAGCGAGCAGTATCTCGGCAGGGCGATTAGGGATTATGCAAAGCGTGAGGATGTCGTGATCGCAACAAAATTCCTGCCCCGTACCAATGCGGAAATAGAAGCGGGAATTACAGGCCGGCAGCACATTGAAAAAATGCTGGATAAAAGCCTTGAAAATCTCGGCACGGATTATGTGGATTTATACATTTACCATATGTGGGACTATGCCACGCCGCTTTACGACATTATGGAAGGACTGAACAAAGCCGTAAAAGCAGGCAAGGTACGATATATCGGTATCTCTAACTGCTTTGCCTATCAGCTTGCCAAGGCTAACGCCCTTGCCGAGCGGGAGGGCTTTGCAAAATTCATTTCGGTGCAGGGGCATTATAACCTGATCTTCCGTGAGGAAGAGCGGGAAATGGCTAAGCTGTGTGGGGAAGATAATATTGCGATGACCCCGTACAGCGCCCTTGCGGGCGGGCGGCTGTCCAAACACCCCGGCGAAACTTCAAAGCGTTTGCTGGAGGACACCTATGCGCGTTTGAAATACGACTCTACCGCCAAGCAGGACGGCGTTATTATTGACCGGGTTGCCGAGCTTGCTGACAGGCACGGCGTATCTATGACTGAGATCTCCCTTGCATGGCTCTTAACAAAGGTTGCCGCTCCTGTTGTGGGTGTGACGAAACTTCATCACATTGAGGGCGCGGCCAAAGCGACGGAGCTGGCATTAAACAATGACGAAATTGCTTATTTAGAGGAGCCCTATGTTCCTCACAATTTGGTGGGCGTTATAGCGCAGAATACTCCGGAGACAGCAAAGGCACAGCATGTATGGTCTGCCGGAAATCAAGAAATCTGAAAGGAGAACTGAAAAATGGACTTGCACAAAACGGATCCTGAATTTACAGAACGCTTTGAATATTTTGCTTTTCATGAAGCGCCGAACGAAGAAGGTCAGCAGCTTCCGGAAAAGACGCGCTTTATGGCAATCTTAGCGGCTCTTATCGGCTGCGGCGGCGTGGACGCATACAGGGAAATGCTGCCGAAAGCGCTTGACAGCGGCGTTACGCCGGTAATGGCAAAGGAAATTGTGTATCAGGCGGCCGACTATTTGGGCTATGGCAGGATGCTGCCGTTTTTAAGCTGCACAAACGAGATTTTTTCGCAAAAAGGCATAGAGCTGCCGCTCCCCGCTCAGGCGACGACAACTCTTGAAAACAGGCTTGAAAAAGGGGTTGAAGCTCAGGCGGAAATCTTCGGCGAGCATATGAAAGAGGCGTGGAAAACCGGGCACATCAACCGCTGGCTTGCGGAAAACTGCTTTGGGGATTACTATACCCGAAAAGGGCTTACCCTTTCCGAGCGTGAGCTTATCACATTCTGCTTTCTCATGGCACAGGGCGGCTGCGAGGCGCAGCTTATCGCCCATGCCAAAGGGAATATGAATATGGGAAACGATAAGGATTTTCTTATCCGTGTTGTTTCCCAGTATCTGCCGTATATCGGCTATCCCCGCAGCCTTAATGCGATAACCTGCATTAACAAGGCGGTGGAGGAATGAAACCGAAAATAGCTGTAAAACTGGCGGTTGATCTCCTGATGACCATTTTGCTTTTGCTGTTGATGGGTTATCAGTTTTGGGGAGAAGCGGCGCACGAGTGGATCGGAGCCGGAATGATTATCCTGTTCATCGCCCATCACCTGCTCAACCGAAACTGGCATAAAAACGTCTTCAAAGGGAAATATACGGCGCTTCGCGCGGTTACGCTCTGTGTGGATGTTCTGATATTGATTTCCATGCTGGCGCAGATGTACAGCGGCGTTGTTATGTCCCGCTATGTTTTCAGCTTTTTACCGATAGAGGCCGGTATGTCCTTAGCACGCAGGCTGCATATTCTCGGCGCTTTCTGGGGGTTCCTTTCGATGAGCCTGCATTTGGGGCTGCACTGGAACATGGTTTTGGGAATGCTTCAAAAAACGGCGAGGATAAAAAAGAGTTCAAAAATCCGCAGCAGCAGCACTTTTATCGTTAGTTTTGCTACTGCCGGATATGGCGTATGGGTGTTCATAAACCGAGATTTCCCGACTTATCTTTTTTTGAAAAGTGAGTTTGTGTTTTTGGATTATAGTGAATCCAAAATCCTGTTTTATATAGACTATATTGCTCTGATTGGACTTTGCATCTTTATCGCCCATTACGGCTTAAAGCTATGCAGGATAATGGGAAGAAAAAGGAGGCGGCCAAAATGAAAAAAGTTTTGCCATTGTTTTAGGCTTTATTTTGTGTCTATGCCTTTCCGCCTGTTCCGGGCAGGAAACACAACAACAAACATCATCACAGCTAAATTCAAGTCAGGAATAATCCGACACAAGAGTGGATGATGCTGGCAGTTCGGATAAGGTGTTGACGGATACGGCAGAAAGCGATGCTGCTGTTTCTTTGGAAGCGGAGGAAGAATCTATGGGACGAAAATTAAAGCTGACAGTAGAAGGGCAGAAATTGAGTATTACGCTGTACGATACTCCTGCGGCAAACGCTCTTTATAATATTCTGCCGCTCGAGCTTACTTTTGAGGATTTCAACGGTGTGGAGAAAATCAGTTATCCTACGGATGAACTTCCTATCGAGGGAGAGCCGGACGGCTGTGACCCCGATGTAGGCGATTTCTGTCTATATGCACCGTGGGAAAATCTCTCAATTTTTTATCAGGATTTTCGGTATTCCGACTCTTTAATCAAACTGGGACATATAGATACAGGCATGGAGATAATCAGCAGTATGAACGAGGATTTTTCCGCTATACTGGAAAAAGCAGAGTAAAGAGACTTACGGACGCTGTTTCATTGGGCAACCATTTCCCATTGGTTAAAAAAACAATGCCCGCAAAGACTGTAAGAATAATTTTAACAAGCCGACAATAAATAACAACATATCTTCTTCCCCATAGGCAAAGCACCTGTGGGGATTTTTTTATGCCCGCCTGTGTTGGCGGGCAATTTTTTTGCCTGTTTTCTGAAAAACAGGGTGCGTTTTGACCTCTCAATTCCAAATAAGTGAAGGGGT
>ERZ779896.898-NODE-898-length-30981-cov-9.066029_pt1 | contig 30981 bp, 18 predicted proteins | sample MGYA00511067_ERZ779896 | MGnify/ENA primary metagenome ERZ779896 (study PRJEB29588, sample SAMEA2161597) | human gut metagenome | biome: human gut; feature: human-associated habitat; material: faeces | place: Denmark | collected 2008/2010 ... | reverse complement strand
GGGTTCTACAGGTTCAGAGGGCTTGGCGGGAGTGGTACGGCGCATTTCGTCATCCAGAGCGGAGAAAAACGTCGTGTGTTAAGGAAACGCTGATTCAATCGCAGGATCAGATTATGAAGATTCATAAATAGGGAATAAGAATAGCCTGCTTTCAAACTTGAAGTATATAGAGCGCTGCACTTACTTCGATTTCTCCCTCCTTCCTCTGGAAGGAGGTGGCGCGTAGCGCCGGAGGTTGGCTTCGCTCTATTTCGCCTTCGGCCAACCCCTTGCCCTTCTTCTATCCCCTTCCAAGGGAAGGGGATAGAAGAAGTGTAACAACGCTCATCTTAAGGAAACGCTGCGTATAAACAAGGCGATTCCTGAAGGTTTCATGGAGAGCAGGTTCCCCGTTTGATGTTTCCAAACATCGACCACCTGACCGCAAATGGCAAAGAATTCTCGCTTACGCTCGAAATGACAATGCGAGAGAGTCCCCAGTCACATGCCACTTTCGGGCATCACCCTATATATATTCGCGGCGAAGCCGCCACCTTCATTCCTAATTTCTAATTTCTAATTCCTCACTTGAGCAGAGCTTTCATTCAGGGGCAAGGGGAAGCACGCCATAGAGGCTGACCCTGATCCCCATGGAATGGCTCTGCTGTTTCATTTCTCTATCTTGCTAAAAGGATGAAATCAGTGTATGATAATTCTATATGACACTGGTTTTATAAGGAGTATTTTATGGATTACATTCTTCGCATCCTGCCGAATATGTTTGCCGGGCTGGGCGTATCGGCACAGATCTTTCTGATCACCATCGTGCTCTCGCTGCCGATCGGTATCCTGCTGGCACTGGTCCGCATTTCCAAAGTCGCTGTTTTCCGCAAGCTCGCGGAGATCTATATTTACGTTATGCGCGGTACGCCGCTCATGCTGCAGATCATGTTCATCTACTACGGGCTGCCGCTCATGCTGAATGTGCAGATCAGTGATTTCCCGGCGGCGATCCTTGCCTTCGTGGCGAACTATGCGGCTTATTTTGCGGAAATTTTCAGAGGCGGCATCCAGTCTATCCCGAAGGGGCAGTATGAGGGGGCAAAGGTCTTGGGCTTCACCTACAGGCAGACCATGTGGCATATCGTGCTGCCGCAGGTCGTGAAGCGTGTCATCCCGCCGCTCGGCAATGAGACCATCACCCTTCTGAAGGATACCTCGCTCGTCTACATTCTGGCGATGAATGACCTCATGCGTGTCACCCGCGCCTTCGTGCAGCGTGACTTCGATACCATGCCGTTCCTTGTGGCAGCTCTTTTCTACCTCGTATGCACCGCGATCCTGACGAAGATCCTGGCGTATGTGGAAAAACGCTACGCAGTATATGAAGAATAAGGAGGACGGACATGAGTTTTATTGAAATGAAAAATATCCGGAAGGATTTCGGCAAGCTCACCATCCTTCACGGCGTCGATATGACACTGGAAAAGGGCGAAGTCATCTCCATCATCGGGCCTTCAGGGGCCGGCAAGAGTACGCTTTTGCGCTGCCTGAACCATCTGGAAACCATCCAGGGCGGCTCGATCGCAGTCGACGGAGAATTTCTTGCCGAGGACAAAGACGGCAAGGTCACCTACGCGAGCGAAGCCAAGACGAAGGAGATCCTTGCCAAGATGGGCATGGTCTTTCAGTCCTTCAATCTTTTCCCGCACATGACCGTGCTGGATAACATCATGGCCGCTCCCATCTACGTGAAGGGCATGAAGAGGGAAGAGATCCAGCCGATCGCGGAAGATCTTTTAAGCAAGGTCGGCCTGCTCAATAAAAAAGACATGTATCCCGGCAGTCTTTCCGGCGGTCAGAAGCAGCGTGTTGCCATCGCGCGGGCGCTTGCGATGAGCCCGGAGATCATGCTCTTCGATGAACCGACCTCTGCGCTCGATCCGGAGCTGACGGGCGAGGTCTTGAAGACCATCCAGCAGTTGGCGGATGAGAATATGACCATGGCGATCGTGACGCATGAAATGGCTTTCGCCAAGTCTGTCTCCGACAAGATCCTCTTCATGGTCGACGGCCGCGTCGAGGAAGAAGGGACGAGCGAGGAAGTCTTCGATCACCCGAAGAGCGAACGAACGAAGGCCTTCCTGAAGTCGATATTGAGAGCCTGATAAAAAAGGATGCGCCGAGAAATGCAAAAGCATTTCTCGGCGCATCCTTTTTCTTTTACAGCCCGAACGCGATCCCGCAGACAGCGCTGATCGCGATGTAGAGCACAGGGTGCTTTTTATATTTCTTAAGACCGAAGTAGATCGCAATGGCAAGGAGAATGGCCGGCCACTGGAAGAGGGCGATGAGTGAGCCGCTCTTTTCATAAAGCGCGGTATCTAAGAGAGACACCTTCGCGACGCCAAGACCGGCGGCTGCGATGAGCGCGGTGGAGGCAGGGCGCAGGCCGTAGAAGATCCGCTTCACAGCGTCCGATTCGCGGAAGCGTGTCAGCATCGCATAGATGATCGTGATGACGATGAGCGCGGGTGCTGTGAGGGAGAGCGTCGTGAAGATGCCGCCCGGGATGCCAAGCGCCTGAAATCCGGCGTAGGTCGCCATATTGACGCCCAAAGGCCCCGGGGTGGACTCTGATATCGCGATCATATTCGCGATGTCTTCCGCGCTGAACCATCCGGTACGTTCAGAAATATGATAGAGAAAGGGAAGTGTCGCAAGCCCTCCGCCGACGGCGAAGAGACCGGTCTTGAAGAATTCCCAAAACATGGAAAGCCAAATCATGATGGATGCTCCTTTGGGTGACTGGTGACTAGTGACTAGTGACTAGTGACTAGTGACTAGGGATTAGTGACTAGGGATTAGTGACTAGGGATTAGGGATTAGGGACTAGGGACTAGGGGGGAGTTGGAAGTGAGGGGTGAGGGTGTGGCGCATAAAAATATAGAAGCGTCGCAGAGTTTTATGCAAATGCCAAATAAGCTGCATGATATCGTGAGGGGGATTTTGGGGGGCACTTTATGAATGGTGCGCCCCATCCACCACTTCTCACTTCGTTGTCCTCGGCATCAGATAGTATCCTGCGATGCCGGCAAGGACGACGGAGAAGACGGGAGAGAAGGGAGCGAAGAGAGCGATGAGAAGGATGCCGATAAAGATCGCAAGTGTGCGCTTATCCTTGATCGATTTCTTGCCGAGCTTCACGACGGCGTCCAAAATGAGGACGCAGACACAGGCACGGATGCCGGCGAAGGCGTGAATGACATAGGGATTCTCTTCGAACTGGGTGAGAAAGAGCGCGATCACCGTGATGATGATCATGGACGGGGTGATGACGCCGAGCGTCGCGAAGACGCCGCCCCAGAAGCCTTTCAGCTTGCAGCCGATGAAGGTTGCGACATTCACCGCGATCATGCCGGGCGTGACCTGCCCCAAGGCATAGTAATCCATCAGCTCTTCCTCGCTGCCCCAGTGCTTGTTCTCTACGATCTCGCGCTGGAGAATAGGCAGCATCGCGTACCCGCCGCCAAAGGTGACGGCGCCCATTTTGGCAAAGATAAGAAATAATTCGAGCAGCAGCTTCATAGATGGGATACTCCTTTAATTGGGGGAATGGGTAGTGACTGGTAGCTAGGGATTAGGGACTAGGGATTAGGAGCCTCGAGTGACAAGTGATTTGTGACTAGTGACTAGTGACTGGGATTGCTCCGGCATCGTCATCCCGAGCGCAGCCGAGGGATCTTTCTTGCACTGCGGGAATCAGCGTGTATGCGCTGAGGGAAAACGATCTCTTGGTGCCGCCTCACATCAGGCGATAAGTGTTCTGCAATAAAGATCGAGGGCTACGCTCGAAATGACGATGCGCGCGAAGCGTTATCGAAACTCCGCGGCGCATTTCGTCATCCTGAGCGGAGTGAAATGTCGGATGTTCGATCATGTAAAGGCGGAACAGTGAGAACTGAGTCGAAGGATCTGGCGCCGCACCACCATTCCTAATTCATCATTCCTAATTCCTAATTCGAGCAGAGCTTTCATCCACAATCAAGGGACGGCACGCCCCACGGGCTAGCCCCGCACCTCGATTTAATTTTCTATATCATACTGTCAGAGATAGAGAAAAGCAATCAAGAGAACGTAAAATTTGTATTTTCGAAACAAGTGTGGTAGAATATATCTTGCGATTTAGCGTATTTTGTAAAAATAAAAGATGGTTCAATATTGTCGGAAAAACCGACTTAAGGAGGAATAATTTTTATGAACGTAAAAGTAGAGGCACTGGATCAGCACAAGGTATCTCTCGCCATTGAACTGCCGGCAGAAGCTGTACAGAAAGGATTCAAGCAGGCTGTAGCTCGCATTGCAAACCAGGTCAGAATCCCGGGGTTCCGCAAAGGCAAGGCAAGCCGTAAGGTACTGGAAATGCATTTCGGAAAAGAAGCTGTCGTCGCTGAAGCGAAAGATATCGTCATCAATGGCGCTCTCACCGAAGCTATGCAGCAGGAAAAAATCATCCCGATCACCCAGGCGGACGTGAAGGAAGATCTCTTCTCTGAAACCGAAGGTGCAAAGTTCACCGCTACTTTTGTAAAACGTCCGGAAGTAGAACTGGGCGAATACAAAGGCCTCGAAGCAGCCCATGAAGAACCGGAAGTTTCCGATGCACAGGTCGAAGCTGAACTGAAAAAAGCAGCTGAACAGAGCGCACGCCTCGAAAAGGCAGAAGAAGGCGCTGTCCTTGCCAAAGGCGACTACGCTGTCATCGACTTCAAAGGCTTCGTAGACGGCAAACCGTTCGAAGGCGGCGAAGGCAAGACCTATCCGCTGGAAATCGGCTCCCAGAGCTTCATCCCGGGCTTTGAAGAACAGCTCGAAGGTCATAAAGCAGGCGATGACGTAGAAGTCAAGGTCACCTTCCCGGAAACCTACTTCGTCGATGCTCTCAAAGGCAAAGAAGCAGAATTCAAAGTTCACATCAATGATGTAAAACGCAAACAGCTGCCGGCTCTTGATGATGCTTTCGCAAAATCCATCAGCCAGTTCGATAAAATGGATGACCTGAAGGCTTCTGTTAAACAGCAGATGCAGCTGCAGGCTATCCAGCAGGCAGAAGAAGCCTACCATGAAGCTCTCGTAGCACAGGCTGTAGCCAATGCCAAGGTCGATATCCCGCACGAAATGGTTGACCAGCGCATTGACGAGATCGTCGAAGAGATCTCCATGAACCTCGAATCCAGAGACATGAAGCTCGCTGACTACCTGAAGAACATCGGCCAGACCGAAGAACAGCTCCGTAAGAACTACGAAAAGACCGCTGAAGAACAGGTTCGTCAGGGCCTTGTCCTCGAAACCATCGCAGAAAAAGAAGAACTCGATGTAACGAACCAGGACCTCTCCATGGAAGTCTACAGCATGGCTCACCAGTTCAACGCTGACCCGAAAGATGTCATGAAGATCATCAAAGAAGAAGGCCGCGTGAACATGCTGATCAACTCCGTCCTTCGCAAGAAAGCAGCTGCTTTCATCTACGGCGCTGCTAAAAAAGCAGAAGCAGATAAGAAAGAAGCAGAAGAAGCTCCGGCTGCAGAAGCAGCAGCTCCGAAGACCGAAGAAGACTTCAATGCTATGACCGTCAAGGATCTCAAGGCTTACGCACAGGAAAAAGGCATCGCCATCGAATCCAAAGCAAAAAAAGCTGAGATCATCGACACCATCATGGCTGCTGAAAAGGAATAATCCTTTAGAAAATTGAATGAGTACTGCTGCGGCAGTGTGTATTGGAAGAGACGCGGGGTGACCGGCGTCTCTTTCGAACATATGGGGAAATTGGGAAAAGGCTTGACCCCTAGGGAAGTCGGATTCACTGCGACGGGTGGTGATGCCCGCTTGAGACATCAGACATCAGAAGTCAGATGGCAGACGTCTCCTTGTCTCCTGGTCCCTTAGTCTTTGGGTCCAATTCCTAATCCCTAATCCCTAATCCCTAATCCCTAATCCCTAATCCCTAATCCCTAATCCCTAGTCCCTAATCCCTAGTCCCTGGCTACCAGTCACTACCTATTATTCAACCAAAAGAAAGGGTGTTATCACATGGCATATGTACCGATTGTTGTCGAACAGACCGCTCGCGGAGAGCGCTCCTATGATATTTATTCCCGTCTTTTGAAGGACCGCATCATATTCCTTGACGGCCAGATTGAAGACCATATGGCCAATGTCATCATTGCGCAGCTTCTCTTTCTGGAAGCCGAAGACCCTTCGAAAGATATCCATCTTTACATCAACAGCCCCGGCGGCGTCGTGACCGCCGGCCTTGCGATCTATGATACGATGCAGTATATCCATCCGGATGTTTCCACCATCTGTATCGGATCCTGTGCCAGCATGGCGGCTGTCCTCCTGACCGCCGGTGCGAAGGGCAAACGCTATGCCCTCCCGCATGCGAATGTCATGATCCACCAGCCGCTTGGCGGCGTACAGGGACAGGCGACCGAGATCGAGATCCATGCGAGAGAGATCCTCCGCCTGCGCGAAGAACTGAACGGCATCCTTGCCAAGCACAGCGGACAGTCCCTTGAAACCATCAAAAACGACACCGAACGCGATAATTTCATGACAGCCCAGATGGCGAAGGACTATGGCCTCATCGACCACATCCTCACCCGCAATGAGCTGGCGAAAATGACACAGAAATAAAGGAGAAAGACCATGAACGGAGAAGATAAAGAACCGAAGATCTGCAGCTTCTGCGGCCGATCCAGCGACGAAGTCGAAAACATGGTCACCGGCCCCGGCGTCTACATCTGCAGCGAATGCATTGACATCTGTCATAACATTCTTCTGGAAGAGCGGAAAAACAAAGCAAAGCAGGGCAAAGAACCTGCTGACACCAAGGTGCCGACACCGGAAGAGATCAAAGAATATATCGACCAGTACGTCATCGAGCAGGACAATGCCAAGATTGCTCTGGCCGTCGCCGTGTACAATCACTACAAACGCCTCTTTTTCAAAGGCGAAGATGACGGCGTAGAGCTGCAGAAATCCAACATCATCCTGCTGGGGCCGACCGGCAGCGGCAAGACCCTCCTTGCCCAGACCCTCGCCCGCTACCTCGATGTGCCCTTTGCGATTTCCGATGCCACCACCCTCACACAGGCCGGCTATGTCGGAGATGATGTAGAAAATATCCTCCTCCGCCTCATCCAGGCCGCGGACTACGACATCGAGAAAGCCCAGCGCGGCATCATCTACATCGATGAAATCGACAAGATCGCCAAGAAGACCGAGAACGTCTCCATCACCCGCGACGTCTCTGGCGAAGGCGTCCAGCAGGCTCTCCTGAAGATCCTGGAAGGCACCGTGGCGAACGTGCCGCCGCAGGGCGGACGCAAGCATCCGAATCAGGAAATGATCCAGATCGACACCAGCAACATTCTCTTCATCTGCGGCGGTGCTTTCGCCGGCCTCGATAAAGTCATCGACAGCCGTCTCACCAAAAGCGTCATGGGCTTCGGCGCCGATATCGAGAAAGCAGAAGATAAAGACATGGACGAGCTCCTCCAGCAGGTCCAGCCGGAAGACCTCCTGAAATTCGGCCTCATCCCCGAATTCATCGGCCGTCTCCCCGTCATCGTCGCCCTTCACCCGCTGAAGGAAGAAGCTCTCGTCAAAATCCTGACCGAACCGAAGAATGCCCTCGTCAAGCAGTACAAGAAGCTGCTGGCCATGGACGGCGTAGAGCTCGTCATCGAAGACGCTGCCATCCATGCGATCGCTCGCCAGGCTATCGAGCGCAATACCGGCGCCCGCGGCCTCCGCGCGATCATCGAGAAGATCATGCAGAAAGTCATGTATGAGATCCCCGGCATGAAGGACGTCGTGAAATGCACCATCACGGAAGACAACGTGGTGAACCACACCGATCCGCTGCTGGAACGGAAGAAAGCAGAAGAATAAAAAACACCTCCCTGTGAGTCGCTCATAGGGAGGTGTTTTTCGTGTGTAGAACCTTTCATTCCCATATCTTTCTTAGCCGTGATTTGCATATCCCCTTTGGCTACGAGGTTACTTCCTACAGCTTCGGTGGTTTCTGTATGGGAGGTTGCTTTGAACGCACTGGAGCCTATCCCTACTTTTATACCTAGCATGCCTTTCTCGCTGATGTGATTCAAAGAGTCTTTTCCCTTGGCCTTGGTTTCATAGACTTCTGCGCCATAAAGTGCTTTCAGCTGTTTATCTCTGGCCTTGGAAGCCTTCTTTGCATCATCAATGGTGTTTGTTAGTATGTCAGCAGCTCCACCATTGGCGGAAACAGTGAGTCCGCTCTCCTTGTATTCGTGCTTTTCATCACTGTGGTATACATTGTCTTTGCTGGTGATGGTGACATTTTCACCGGTCATAGAAATGTCTTTTCCGGCCAGGATGTCAGAGGCAATCACATGGGTGCCGTGATGAGAAGAGATAGATACATTGCCCTGTAAGCTGCCTACGGTCGACGCTTTCTGTAAGGTATCTGCTTCTTGGTACTGGTCGTTTCTCTTTTCTTTGCCGATGGTAAAGCCCAGTCCGCTTCCCATGAGGCCGCTCTTTTTTACTTGCTTGTCGTAGGTGTGTTGTTCTTTCTCTTCTGCGCTTTCGATGGTGGTGTCTTTGCCGGAAGTCATGGTCACATCATGGATCCCTACGATGCTAGAGCCTTTGATGGTGATATTGGCTCCTGCTTCCATCTGTACGGTGTCGCCGGAGAGTAAGCTGCCGGTGGCTGTTTTGCTTTCGTCGTGGCTCTTGATCGTTGTGGTCTTGCTGGATAGGAGACCGCGTTCTTTGTATTTCAGGCCGTAGTCGTCCCTGAACTCATTATAGCCGTTTCCAGGTTCACGTCACCCTTGGCGGCAGCAGTTATTTGACCGTTTTCTGAAAGTACCGTCGTATTTCTGGCACTCAAATTCTCACCCGCCGCAAGGGTGATGTTTTTCCCTGCAGCAAGTGTATTTGTCGTCTCTGCTTTTCTATAAGTACAGATGTAATTGTCGCTGTTCTCCGTCATGTCTTTCTTGGCTTCGAGAGTATCCGTGTCCAGATGAATGTTGTTTCCTGCTTTCAGGATCAGGGAGCCATTGTCTCCCAGTGCTTCCAGCGTCGCGCCGGTGAGGTGGATGTCTTTTCCTGCTTCCATGAGGAGGACGCCGTCCTTGCCCTTGACGGCGATGCCGGCGGTGGTATGCAGCACATCCTGGTTCTTTGCATGCAGCACGGTGTCCTGCATGGTGATGTTGTTATCTGCGCTCAAAGATACCTGCTTTTCCGCATGGATGATACCACTCTCTTTGATGTCATGAGAGGCTTTCAGCTGCACGGTATCGCCGTAGATCATTCCGCGGTTCACGATGTCTTTCCCCTGCATGAGGATGGAGTTTCCCATCAGTGCGCCGCTATTGGCGAGTTGGTTCTTGGCTTCCATGACAAGCTGATTCGCACTGATGAGGCTTCCGTCTGCTGCTATCTTTTTCTCGCTGCCCGCTTTGAGGTAGACGTGAGGGTAGAGGACGTCATACGTTTTGCCATTTACGGTGACAGTGGTAGATTCCAGCCAAACCATATCACCGGTGAGAGCGGCCATTTGTTCTTTCGTGAGAGCAATGCCCGGTTTCAGGTTGTATTCTTTTGCATAGGCGATGCCCGCATCCATCAAGGCCTTGTATTCTTCTTCGTCTATTTCTATTGCAAGCCAATTATGCTAACAAGAACAATAACTATCATCGCAAATTCCATATAAACAAAAACTTTCTTTTTCTTTTTCCAAGTAGAATATTCTGGCGATAGTTTCTTTTGCTCCATTACCAACTTATATTCATTTTCATTCACGAGACTTTCAAAATAGCAATATCCTGAAGCAGGAAATATTAAAGCCATATAACCAAAAGAAAGTAGTATGTATTTTTCAGGTAAAGAAGAATATTGAATACAGTACACATAATAGATAAATAATAACAATAAAAACACAGATATAGCTCCCAATATACTAATCTGAAAGATCATTTTGTTTTTTAAGCATTGAAAATTCTCTCTTTTGAATGTTCGAATAACATCGGTAAGAAAATAAATAATGCCTAAAAAGAAAATTCCCCATTGTAGTAGGTTTCCAAAATTATTTTCCATTATTTATTTTCTCCGAAGTGCTCATATTTTTAGTTAAATGGTTTTCTTTTATATCAGTTGCTAATTTGTCCAAATATGGTGATGAAATAAATCCAACATAAGGATTCCATAGCCCTATACCTATTCCGAGTCCAGTTTTAGTTGAATCAATTAGCATCGCTTTTATAAATTGACTACCGCTATAATCCCTATAATCTCCGACCAAATCTAATGTACCAGATATACCTACTCCTACTACATTATATTTACCAAGTGCTCTAATAAATCCTTTGCTTCCATATTTCTCATTTAGAATCCATGGCAATCCCGCTTCTTCACCAATAATGGTAGTAGCAACAGAGCTTTTCCAATCAAAGGTACTATCTGTCGTAGTTAAAGGATGATCTATTACGCTAAGTCTACCAATAGTCCCAGTCCCATAAAAGGGATCCCAGTAATCACCAGCACCTTGAGCATTCAACCACTCATCATTCTGTCTATTGTTAATTTCTTCATATTTCGCTCTAATGGCAGCTCTTTCTTCAGGAGTCGTAGCAGCATCCATTTCTTCCCTATATTTATCCCTCTGCTCATGAGTTAACCAATTGAACTTCGTTCCACTCCATGCCGTAACAGCACCTACATTGCCATCTCCACCAAAGAGTTTTCCTGTTGCATATCCGAAAATACTAGCCACTTCTTCTCGCATGTCTGGATAGTCTTTCAAGAAATTATCCAGTAATGGCTGCAAACTTTCCATACCGCCTCCTGCCATGGCTCCAGAGAGTACGTTGTTTCCACCGAGTTTGGCCGTGATGCCACCTAAAAGGCCATGGAGCAAGGTTCTTCTTGGATCATTCTTATCCCAGCCTTTTTCACTAGCTATATCGCCAATTTTTTCAGCGCCCAATTGGGCAAATTCATTCGCCAGTTCTTGACGTTCTTGTACTTTTTCTTTATTAAAAATCTTTTCCAGCTGGTTCAGTGTATTTTGGGTATCACGATTAAGGTCAGATATATCCTGTTTCTGGTGTTCTTTATCTGTGATAGCGATATTGCCTTCAGAAATAGCAGATTTGGTTATACTATCTGCTTCTCCTTTGACTGGTTGTGATTTGACCGGACTGGTTGCTACTTTATTCCCACCTACTTTTTGTGTCGTACCATCCTTATTTGTAATCGTTTCTTTTGGAGACCAGCTAGCACCGTAGTTTCTACCATCTGCTGTCGCTTTATAGTCTGCCTTGTTTTCTACATCTTCCCAGGTCAACGTACCTGTGGTAAGAGTATTTTTATCCTTGCTTGCATTACTATCAATGACACTGCCTTTGATGTGAGTATTGTCTTTGACCGAAATGTCATAGCCTTGGCTACCGGCAGTAATGCCTGCTTGATTCGTTACGCTTTCATAGGTAGAATCCGTAGTACCTTTGGATGTACCTACAGACAGTCCACCATGTCCTGCTGTCGCTTTGCTAGTACCGGTAGATAGTCCCATACCTTTACTTTCATTATGGGATGTATAGTTATCTTTATCCTGTGCACTTTCGATAGTGAGATTACCGCCTACTTTCATGGTCACTTTATCTCCATAAACATTGCTACCACGCAAAGTCGTATCTTTCCCGCTTTCCGTGGTCAGGTCTTTTCTAGCAATGACTTGGCTACTAGTATGTGTCAAAGTCTCTTCTGTTTCGTTGCCTTGTCCTTTGCTAACATTGGCATAGAAACTATTTCCTGTGGGTGCAAAAGTCATACCTGCCTGGCTGCTCTTGCTACTTTGTTTAGTAGCACTGGTGCTTCTATTTTCTGCTGCATCGAGGGTAATATTTTCTCCCGCTTTCATAGAAACATTATTACCAATAACTTGTGATCCTTTCATCTCGATATCTTTCTTGGCGGTGATATGAATGTCGTTGTTCGACACTAGATTGCTTTCAACAGCTTCTGTAGTTTCCGTGTGATTTTCTGCTTTAAAGGAGCTGGAACCGATACCTACACTAATACCGGGCATACCTTTTCCTTTAATATCTTTGAGCATTTTTTTATTCTTCGCAATGGTTTCATAGACTTCGCCACCATACAGGACTTTCAGCTGTTTATCTCTAGCTGAAGAAGCCTTCCTTATATTGTTCATAGTATCTGTCAGTACGTCTGCTACACCACCACTGACAGAAACAGTGAGACCACTCTTCTTGTATTCATGCTTTTCGTCACTATGATATACATTATCTTTACTGGAAATATCTACATTTTCACCAGTCATGGAAATATCTTTCCCAGCAATAATGTCAGATGCATTCACGTGTACGTCTTTATTCGCTTCGATGGTTACGTTTCCTGCGATGCTTCCAACAGTAGAACCCTTTTGCGTCACATCAGTGTCGGCATACTGATCGTTCCGTTTTTCGCTGCCGATAGTAAAACCTAATCCACCACTAAGAAGTCCGCTCTTCTTGACGCGTTTCTCATAGTCGTGCTGTTCTACTTCTTCTGCACTGGTGATAGTCGTATTTTTGCCAGAAGTGATAGACACATCATTCGTTCCTACCACATTGGACGCTGTGATGGTGGTGCTTTCCCCAGAAATAATGCCTACCTTCTCGCCAGAAAGCATGCTGCCGGTGGCGGTTTTGCTTTCGTCGTGACTCTTGATGGCGGTGGTCTTCTTGGAGAGGAAACCACTTTCTTTGTACTTCAAGCCATAGTCGTCCGTGGCTTCGTTATATCCGTTTTCGATGGTTACATCATTAGCAGCTTTCATGGAAACCTGCCCATTTTCACTAGCTACGGTGGTACTTCTCGCTTTGATATCATTGCCTGAAATGAGCGAGATATCTTTCCCGGCGGTCAAAGTATTCGCTGTTTCTGTCTTGCGATAGGTACGGATATAGTTGTCATTATTCTCAGTCATATCTTTCTTGGCTTCCAGACTATCCGTATCCATAGTGAGATTGTGCCCAGCAGAGAGGATCATAGAGCCATTTTTACCTAAAGCGGCTAGCGTAGCACCAGTCATGGTGATGTCTTGTCCTGCTTGCATGAGAAGTACGCCTTCTTTCCCTTTCACAGCAATGCCAGCGGTAGTATCTAGGATATCCTGGTTTTTGCCATGTTGGACGGTGTCTTTCATAAGAATGTTTCTGCCTGCATCGAGTAAGATTTTGTTTTCTCCCTCGATGATACCACTCTGCAATATGTCTTGGCTTGCTTTGAGGGAAATGTCATTGCCGAAGATGGTGCCTTTGTTCACGATGTTCTTGGACTTAGTGATGATGGTATTTCCTTTGAGTGTGCCTTGGTTCGTCAAAGTGCCCTTGGTATCTGTAATCAAGGTATTGGCACTGATGAGGCTGCCGTCTTCGGTGAGGGATTTTGCCGTGCTGGCTTTGAGATACACATGAGGATAAAGAACCGTGTATGTCTTGCCATTCACGGTGACGGTGGTGGTCTCAAGCCAGACGATGTCGCTGGTGAGAGCGGCTATCTGTTCTTTGGTGAGGGCGATGCCTGGTTTCAGGTTATATTCTTTCGCATAGGCGATACCTGTATCCATGAGGGCTTTGTATTCTTCTTCGTCATTGGTATAGCCATTGAGATAACGCATGCCAGTGAGCTGGGTCACTTGGTTCCGGATGAGTTCTTGTTCATAGAATCCGTCACCGAGCCGTTTATTTACCTTATCGTTATCCCAAAGGAGTTGGTTGTACATGTAGTCAGACGAAAGGAACTTCTTTTTGTTGGTGAAGGCGGGATCGGTCTCGATGAGATACTTGGCCTTCTCTTCTGGATGGAGCTTGTAGAGAGAGCTATCTGGGATAAAAGACAGCGTGCCACCTGTTTCTTTTCCGGCTGTACTGCCTGGATTGGTTTCTTTCCCAGTAGCAAATGGATTCAAATGCTGCTGGACGTTATCTCGCATGGTCTGGGTGATGTCTTCTTTATTTGGGTTCTTTCCTGTATTTCCTTCATAGGATCCAACATCAAGAGAGGTGGGGTTGTCCAGCTCTTTCTGTGGCGTCTTGAAAATTTGATCCCGATAGTGCCGTCTCCATGCCTTATGGGGTCTATGTTTTCTTTTGGTGTAGCTTTCTTGTGTGGTACCGAAGGTGATTTTCTGCACTTGATTCTTTTCGGCAATGTTGTCCAATGTGCCACTGTTTGCCGTGAGGGTACTCCCAGCGGTGATACGGCTGTTTTCATTGGTCACGTTGCCAGAGAGGATCATATCTTTCCCACTGGAAATGTTGCCCGCTTTCGTTTCCTGCACTTGTTTTTCTGACGTGTGGGTGGTGGTGCGAATGATGGTGTAGTATTTGATGGCTTTACTTTCGATGGCACCGATGGAATCATTGTAAGCCTTGGCTTCTTCGTTGTAGGCTTTTATCTTTTCATTGAGTTGATTCAATATTTCTTTATACTGCTTGTCCCAATCGGCTTGCTTCGGATCATCATAGCCGGGGCGTGGAGTATCCATGGATTTGACACCCAGTTCTTTAAAAATGGGATCATTGTAGTCATAGTTTGGTGCTTCTTTGCCTACTAAATCGTCGGGGACCGGTGTTTCACCGTCTTTCCGTTCTTCCTCGGTGATTTGTTCTATCTTGTCATAACCGGCTTCTTCGTAGAGTGTTTTCGGGGTGATACCTTTGTTATGGTACGCCCCATAGCCGCTTCCCAGCTCAGAGAATTCACTTTCATCAAAGACTTGTCCTTGTTCCGGATGGCCTTGCTGATCAATACGGATACGGTTCGGATTCGTGGTGTGGCTGGTCCATACTCGTTTAGCAGAGAAGGCTTCGTTTTCATTGGTGATGGTAGGAGCTGTGAGAGACATATTTCCTTGTGCTTTGATGTCAGCTCCTTGGTTAGTGATGTCTTTGGCTTCGGAAATAGCCATGTCGCCACCGGCATAGAGCAGAGAAGAGGCACTATTCAGCAAGGTGTCCCCTGTAATGATCATGCCATTCCGTGCAGCGATAGTGGCAGACTTCACCTGTGCCATATCTGCTAAAATAGCCTCGACAGCCGTTTGGGAAGCAGCATAGGCCGCTTGCTTATTTTCTATTTCTTTGAAATAGTTTTCTTTTTCACTATCGCTCTTGAAAGCGGTCACGTCGATGGCGAAGGCGTCATCCAGATCTTTTTCTTTCTGCTTTAAATCTTTCATAGCAGCAGCCAGTTTTTCTTCCAGTACTTTATCTTTTCTATTTTCCAGCGTCTTAGCATGAAGGGTAATGTCTTCACCATAGATGCGACCGGTAGCTATATTCTGTAATATATCTGTGGTGATTGTATTTGCTTGGTCAGCACTCACTAAACCACGGTTTGTCAGAGTCGTGGACGTGATAGAAACACTGCCACCGTTGATCTCACCACTTTCTTTATTGGAAATATCTTTGGCATTGAGTGTAAGTGTCCCTTTGGATTCCAGTTTCTTGCTGTTAGTCAGGTTACCTTTGGCGGAAATGGTCAGATTTCCATCTGCCTGGGTGATACCGTAGTTTTCTTTCGCACTGTCATTGGTGATGTCATGATCTGTGGTGATAGTCAGATTATTACCTGCTGCCAATTTCCCATCCAGCTGAATATCTTTCGTTGTGATAGTTTCATTCTGCCCAGCCGTGATGGTTCCTTGGGCATTATGAATCAGATCAGATGAAATAGAAATATTCTCATTGGCAGCGATTAGACCTTGTTCATTTTCCAGTTTGTCTGATACAGAAATGGTATTGCTCCCATAAGCAGTTAGTTTCCCTTGAGAGTTATTTAGTGTTTTTCCTTGGATAGACAAGGTACTACCAGAAGCGATATTACCATTCATGTTGTCCGTATGACTGGCTTGGATAGTCACATTTCCATTGGCAAGGATTTCACTATTGGAATTGTCCAGCGCATTTTCTTCTTCACTGGTTGTGGTAATGGACAAGTCTTTTTCAGAAGCAATGGTCTTGTGATTGGTGACTTGGTTGGCAGTGATTGCCATATTTCCAACGCTTCCGATGGTTTTATCATTGGTGATCTGTCCATCGGCGCGTAACGTCATATTTCCGGAAGCTGCCATAGTGCCAGTATTCTGTATATCTTTCGCATGGATGGTCATGTCTTCCGTGCTGTGGGTGGTGCCGGCATGGTATAAGTTTCCTTGGTTATCCAGCACCATATGCTGGCTTTCGATGGCACCTTTAATGTCTATAGGAAGGCCTTTTTCATTGCCAATAAGGAAGATACGTCCAGCATACATGCCGCCTAGGTCTTTCACATCAATGGCAATCTCCGGTTTCTTTCCTTTTCCTTCGATAGCAGTGACTTTCCCTGTATTGGCATCAATCACATTGGCACCGGTGGTGACATGTACGGTATTCCCAAAGATAGCCGCTTTGATTTCTGCGGCTCTGGTATAAAGTTCCAATGTGTCTGCTTTTTTGCCATTGAGCCCATTTCCGGTGATAAGAATGGTAGCGTCATTATCTATGCGGAAATCTTTCAGTCGTTCCTTGTTGTCATACTCCGGTTTGCCCGTGGTCAAAATGGCACGAGCTGTATTGATGAATCCGCCACCATTGACGGTAATACCATTCGGATTGGCAATGATCACATCAGCTTTATGGCCTGCTACTTCCAGAAACCCATTCATCGTCGTAGGATTTCCGCTGGTCACTTGGTTCACAATGATTTTCGCCGGACCTTGTGCCATATTGGCATTGCCTTGCACGTAACCGGCCAGTTCCGTTTTTGATAGGGTATAGGAGTTATTCAGAATGGCCCCTTTAGTAGGTATATTGAATCGTTCATAGTCATTCCGAGAGACGCCACCGGCAGTGGGAGCAGAAATATTGACCAAGGGGATCCCATTGGCTGTTTCCTGCACTAATGGATACCGATTTCCCGGTGCTTTTGTATCAGGAAGAATGGGGGCTTCTGCCCATGCGATGGTATCACCGAAAAAGACACCGCTCAGTAAGACACAGAGTATCTTCCGTCCTAAGGATTTCATGGCTTTTGTTTTGAGAGACATGGATGGTATGGATTTCATGGTATGATGCTTCCTTTATATCTATAGGCAGTTAGCAGTTGGAGGTTAGCCGTCATTGATATACTGCTGAGTACCAATTGCCTACCACTAACTAATTCTTGCTAACTAATACTAAAATTTCCAGCTTACAGTAAATCCGGGAACCCATTTCCTAGTGTGATAGCCTTCGGGTTTGTACAGGCTACGACTTATAAAGGCATCATAGGAAAGCCCTGAGGAAAAGTTTCCACGAAGGCCCAATGCCACACCTGCTATGGTGCGGCCCACCAGAACATCAGTAGATACACCGTATACGCTGCCTACATCCAGTCCCAGGTAGATATCGCTATGAAGGGTGGGAATGTTGGAAGATAGTTCATTTCTCAGGTACCATCCACTTTCTCCCATTAGGGTATATTCTCCATCAAAGCCTCTGACGGTATATCTATTTCCTATGCTTATGGCATCTACGCCGTATAGCCGATTTCCTTTTGTATTCCATTGTCCATGAAGGGAGCTGGAAAAGGATGCTTGACGATGCCCCATTGTAAACGGCTGCTGCCAGTCGATGTCAAAGAGCCACATCTGGTACCTTGTCTTTGGAGAATCGGGATAGGTATTTTCTTTTTGGGCACCCATCCAGCCGGTTCCTTGTTTATGCCCCAGTCGTACATAGAGGGTATTTCTTCCTATATATATGCGATCAGATAAACCAACCTCTAAAGCAGTGGTATCCATGGCTTGTACGGGGATTTCCATGTCGTTAATAAAGTAATGGGAGTCTCTCTTGATCATAGAAATATCCAGTGCTTTTCTTTCTGACTGAGAACGGGAAATCATATGGTCATAGGTGAAGCGGGTGGTCTGTGTCTTCCCACTACTGATAAAGTCATAAGGGATACCGGCAACAGTTTGATGATAGCGGCTGCGATTGTGGCTGATAGTCAGACGGTCTTTCCCTTTCGGGATCGTATAGGAAAAGCTCTGATACCGACTCCCCTTTTCAGAGCCTCTCCGACTTCCATCCAATACAGCAGATAGTTGTAAGGTATCATTGGCATGAAATACATCATCAAAAACAATGCCTGCATTCCATTGGTATTTCCCTGTTTCTTTCATGCCGGAGTCATCTAACGATAGCATCCCATGGACTTGCTTTCCCTGTTGCACGGTGAGTTCCAGGTCCGAATAGCCGGCCTTAGCCGTAGGAAGTATTTTCATGGAGACCTCTTGGGACGATACTCGTTTCATATTTTCCAGGCCTTCCTCCAGCATGCGAAGGTTCAAGAGGTCTCCTTCCCGGATGGGGAATGCGTTCTGCCAGGGAAGTTTCTTACTGCCCTGGCTGTAGATGACCTGATGCAGTCTACCGGGCAAACATAATAAATGAAGAGTGCCTGCAGAAATATTCTGCTCAGGAATCACGACCTGGGTGGTCACATAGCCTTTATCTTGCAGCTTTTGATTGAGTATTCTCACTAGTTTCTCTATGTCGTTCATGGTCAATTTCTGCTTTTCGTAGGCATGCACCCTGTCGTTCAAGAAATCCAGTTCTTCCGGTAGACCTTCTAGATGAATTTCGTCCACATAAAAAGCAGCCATCTAGGGAGAGATGTCCTGTGTCTCTTTCTCGATGCCTGCTTTTTCTACTTTTATGCGGGGCAGAACGGCTCTGTCTTTTTTCCATTGTTCCAATTGCCGAGCTTGGTTCAGCTGTTCCTGCTGTATAAAAGGCTCAGATGCCTTTATGGCAGAAACCGGCAGCGTATAAAGTATAGATAGTGATAAAGTGGCTATAAGAATCGGTGCACTTCTTTTCATGTTCCCATATCCTCCTCAAAATGATAGATCTTCATTACTTTCTTTAGAAAATATGTTACAGCTTTTACTAAAGATTAGCAAGTAGGGAAAATGATCAGTTGTCCTGACGCTCATAGAACGATTCAGACTGTAGAATCGGTTCATTATAATAACTCTTTGAATTCTCAATTTTTTCTAAAATTAATCGTGCTCCTCTTTTCAAAGACGCATCCCCATTATATAATTAGATAATTTTGTGCGCCTTTCGCACTATATGATTTTCAGGGTCATTGTCTGCACAAGATCAGACACGCAGGGGAGGTATTATGTCGGAAAAATCTTTGGAAGAATTGGAATTTGAGGAAACTGGCGTCACCCGGAAGGAACGATGGAAGGTCATGTGGGCTTCGATCGTCGGGTATGCGATGGATGGCCTGGATGTTTTGATCCTGTCCTTTGCCATGGCAGCGATCGTTGCAGAGTTTGGCCTGACGCTCGGGGAGGGCGGTCTCATCGCGACGTATACGCTGATCGGTACGGTCCTTGGCGGATATCTCTTCGGTGTCTTTGCTGATTACTTCGGTCGTGTGCATACCTTTGCACTGACCATCATCATTTTCTCGATCTTCACCGGGGCCTGCGCTTTTGCAGACAATGTCATGCATCTCAATATCCTTCGTTTCCTGGCAGGGCTCGGCCTTGGCGGGGAATACGGGATCGGTATGACGCTCGTCACGGAGACCTGGCCGGCAGCGAAGCGTGCGCGTGCTACGGCGGGCGTGGCGATGGGCTGGCAGGCGGGGGCTGTACTCGCTGCGATCCTGGCGGCTGTCGTTCTTCCTGATTACGGCTGGAGAGGCCTCTTCCTCGTGGGCGTTATCCCGGCGCTGCTGGCGGCATGGGCGCGCCATGGCTTGAAGGAACCGCCGATGTGGCTGAAGCGTAAAGAGCTGAAGAAGCAGCTGAAGGCAAGAAAGGCGGCTGGAGAGACGCTGACGGCGGAAGAAGAGGAAGAGCTCGAGGAAGCAAGCAAGTTCCCTCTCGCGCATCTGTTCTCCAGCCCGTCGAAGACGGTGACCACGATTTCTCTCACCATCATGACGAGTGTGCAGAATTTCGGCTATTACGGCATTATGGTGTGGCTGCCGATGATCCTTCTGAAGGAGCACGGCCTTTCCACAAAGTCGATGTCCGGCTGGATGGTTGTCACGGTCATCGGTATGATCGCAGGCATTTATGTTTTCGGTTATCTCTCGGACCGTTTTGGCCGTAAGAAACCGTACCTGCTCTTCTACGTGTGCGCAGCAGCTATGGTGTATGTGTATGTCAATCTGGGAACGCCGCTCCTCTTGCTCTTCGGCGGTGCGATGCTCGGCTTCTTCTGCAACGGCATGATGGCCGGCTATGGTACGCTGCTTTCTGAAAACTATACGACGGATGCGCGCTCGACGGCGCAGAATTTCATCTTCAATACGGGCCGTGCGGTCGGCGGTTTTGCCCCGGCGATCATTGGTGCGCTGGCACAGGCGAATGGCTTCTCTGCGGCTTTCGCTCTGCTGTCTTGCGTGTACCTCGCGGCAGCACTCAATGTCCTTTTCTTCATCAAGGATACCAAGGGTGTGGCGATCAAATAGTCGCTGGCGACTGGGCAATCAAAAAGACTCGTGAGATCTCACGAGTCTTTTTGATTGGCTTATATGTCTTATAACCCCAGCGCTTCTTCGCAGGTGGCTGGCATTTCCGGTACGGGCGTCTTGAACCATTTTTCATGGAGCTCATTCAGCGTACCCTTCTGCTTCAGGTCGGCGATGGCTTTATTGACCTGCTGCTGCAGTTCTTTGTTGTCTTTATTGAAGCCAAAGGCGAAGTACTGGACTTTGGAGTCCGGCACATCGACCACGCGGAAATTGTCCTTGCCGTCGGTCGCGACGAAGTAGTCTGCGGCCGGTTTGTCGAGGATGCCCGACTTCGCACCGCCTGCTTTGAGTTCCATCACGATATCCGATGCATGGTCGAAGCCGCGGATCTTCATGCCCTTATCCTGGGCATAGTACGCGGCTGTCGTACCCATCTGTACGGCGACTTCAGCGCCGTCCTGCATGTCTTCGACAGAGTGGATCGGACTGTCTTTCGGGGTCACGACCGCAAGCTTTGTCGCATAGAAGGGGGCGGCGAAGAGGATCTTGCCGGCTCTTTCTTTCGTGGCTGTCATGCCGGAAGCCGTCATGTCGACTTCATGCGACTGCAGAGATGGGATGAGTCCGTCAAATGCAATGTTCTTGAATTCTACATCGCGGCCTAGTTCTTTCGCTACCGCGCGCACTACGTCGATCTCATAGCCGGTATAGTCTTTTCCATCTTTGGATTTAAATTCAAAAGGCACATACGTCGCATTCGTAGCCACTTTCAGCGGGGCTTTGCCCGATGCCGCGTCCGTTTTCTTCTCGCTGCCGCAGCCGGATGCAAGTCCGAGTGCGAGCACGGCCGTTGCGGCCAGTGCCAATCCCTTTTTCCAAGTTTTCATTCTTATCGCCTCTTCTAAAATGTATAATCATAAAATGATGTAGATATTATATAAAGCGGTATGCGATTTGTCCACGAGAAATCAAAAGGATATGCTTGGAGAAGCGACTGCGCCGCAGTATAAAGGCGGGCGATACTCGAAGGTGAGCGGGTAGCAGGTTTCCCGTTTGAGTTTGTCTGATGGGAGCCGTTTGAACGAGAATGACAAAGATTTCTCGCTTCGCTCGAAATGACGATACGAGAGAGACTGATGTCTTCTAGTCTCTTAGTCTTCCCTGCACTTGAGATTCCTAATCCCTAGCTACCAGGCACCAGTCACGAGTCACTTGTCCCCCGTCTCCCATCGCGCGACTTCGATCTCTTTCCCGAAGGTGAGGGACCAGAGGTAGAGGTGCTTGACGGTTTTCCCCAGCAATTTCTCGGCGGATTCGCCGTAGACCTGGAGCTGGATCTTGTAATGGGCTTTCAGCTCTTCTTCGGTCATGGTGCGGTCGGTCTTGTAGTCGATGATGGTGAGGCCGTCTGCTTCTTCCACGAGGCAGTCCATGATGCCCTGCAGGAAGAGGGTCTCGCCCTCTTCGCACTGCGGGTAGAAGGAATGAGCGGGAAGGAGGATGGAGAAGGGCATTTCCTTCCTTACGGAAGCAGCTCTTCGCATCAAAGCGGCGAGGGGGCTTTGGGCAAAGGTAAGGAGGGCTTTTACGGGATTGCGATCTTTTCGATGGGAGAGGAGAACCTTCGTCTCCTCTTCGGTGAAGACGTGCTTATCAGAAAGGGCGCGGATGTGTTTTCTGAGGGCGTCTTCGGTGGGGAAAAGGGCGGTGAAGTCGATCATTTCCATTGCCTTGTGCATGAGGGTGCCGAAGGAGGTGCCGCTATACAGGGGGGCGTCCTCGCTTAGGAAGGCGGGCGGCGTGCTGTAGTCAGCAGGAAGATCTTCTGTCTTTGCGGCGCTCTCGAGGTTGCCTGCAAGGATAGAGGAGGCGTAGGGCGCCTCGCCCCCGGCATATTCTGCCTCTTCGCGGAGCTTGACGGCGGCGGTGGCGGTGAGTTTGGCCGGGGTCGCTGTCGCGCCGGGGAAGGCGTAGTGCCAGGTGAGCTGTCGGGAGAGCCAGTCCGGGACGGTTTCCGGAAGATGGGCGAGGAAGGCCTCTCTATCGAAGGCGGGGGATGCGTCCTTTTCTTTCTTCGCCGTTTCCGGTTTCTCACTCTCTTCGAGGAGGGCTTTCTCGCTTTCTGTGAGCAGGTCTTTCTGGGAGATGATGCGGAAATCAAAGTGGGAGTGGTCGCCCGCAGCATCGCCTTGGAAGGAGGGGATCTTCTCGAGGCGGCTCCAGACAGGGGAGAGGTCTCTGTGGTGGAGCGCGGCGGGGAGGATCCAGTCCAGGTAGGAGCGGGCATGGGAGATGAGGTGCGAGGGGAGCGGGAGCGGCGTATCATTTCCGCTGCCGGCGAGCGGGGTCATGCAGGCGGCGAGCACTTTCTCCGCGTCCTTGACGGAAGCGGTGAGGTAGAGGGTATCGCGGGCACGGGTCATGGCGACGTAGAGGAGGCGTGCTTCTTCGGCACGGCTTTCACGCTCGGAGGCGGCGCGGACGGCGTACCAGTAGAGGGAGGGCCAGCGCAGGCGTCTTTCGATGTCGAAGTATTGGATACCGAGGCCGAGCCCTTTGTGGCAGAGGGCGATGCCGGTCATGTCCGAGGCATTGAAGTTTTTCGCGAGGTCGGCGAGAAAGACGACGGGAAATTCCAGTCCTTTGCTGCTGTGGATGGTCATGATACGGACGGCATCGGTAGAGACGGCGTCGGTCTTTGTCTGGAAACGGCCATCGCCCTTGAGCAGGCTCGACAGCTCTGTGAGGAAGGGGTAGAGACCGTTGTGCGTGCCTGTGTCGCGCGCGCGGGCGAGCTCATAGAAGGAAAGCAGGTGGGCGCGGCGGGCATGTCCGCCGGGAAGGCCGGAGACGTAGGTGAGGTAGTCGGTGTCCTCCCAGATCTCCTGAAGGAGTGGTGCGATGCCGCCTTGCACGGCATGCTCGCGCCATGTGCTAAAGTGGGTGAGGAAGGCGGACAGGGCGTCGGCCTTTTCTCTGGAGAGCAGGGGCGCGGCTTTTTCGAGGAGCGGGAAGAGATGGTCTGCCTCGTTTTCTTTCATGAGGAGACGGAGACGGGCGAGGTCTGTCTCCGTGAGCCCTACGAAGAAGGAGCGGAGCACGGCGGTGAGCGGCAGGTCCTGCAGCGGGTTATCCAGGATCTGAAGGAGAGCGATGAGTGTCTGTACTTCCAGATTCTTCACATAGTCATCGTCCTTAGAGGAGACGGCAGGGATGTGATGCTCCTTCAGGATCTTGAGCAGGGCGGGGCCTTTCGATGCGATGGAGCGGAGGAGGATCACGATGTCTCCATATCGGATAGGACGGAAGGTGCCGTCCTTATTCATCACCTGCCGTCCTTCTTGGATGAGGCTCTCGATATGGCTGGCGATGAGGCGGCCTTCGGCGTCGATCGTGGAGATCTCCTTGAGCTCAGGCCGATCCGTCTCGGCGAGTTCGCTGCCATCGATGAGCTCGATCGTGACGCGGCCGCCGACGTAGTTTTCCGGGCGCGTTTCTTCGTATCGTCCCGGGTAGAGGGCTTCGGCGTCGCCGTAGGTGAGCTCCAGATTTTTCTCTGTCATGAGCTGCCGGAAAAGATAGTTGATGGAGGAGAGGACGGCGGCATCGCTTCGGAAGTTGCGGTTCAGGTCGATGCGCTGGTCGCTCTCGCCTTCTTGATGGAAGCGGTGGTACTTGGATAGGAAAATCGTGGGGTCTGCCTGCCTGAAGCGGTAGATGCTCTGCTTGATGTCGCCGACAAGGAAACGGTTATGCCCGTTCGAGAGGAGTGTGGTGATGAGCTCCTGAATGCCATTCGTATCCTGATACTCGTCGATCATGACTTCCTTGTAGTTTCTTCGGATGGAGAGTGCGGCTTCGGAGGGGAAGTCTTCGGCGTGCTCGGGGGTGAAGTCAGGATCTTTTGTGTCGAGCAGAAGGGAGAGCGTATAATGCTCGAGGTCATTGAATTCCATCACGCCCTCCTGTTTCTTCCTTGCAAGGTAGCTGCGTCCGAAGTCGAGTGCAAGCGCGGAGAGGACTTTGACTTCCGGGGCCATGGCGCGGGTCTCTTTAATCCATTGCGAGGGCGTAATGGAGAGAAAGGGGAGGAGCTTTTTCTTATAGATGTCTTTGGCCGTGTCGCGAAGAGTTTTGATCGCTTCCGCTTCCGGAGATCTGTTGAAATCCGTGGACTTGATGCCGTAGGCTTTGGCTTTGGCAGCGGAGAGGCCCGGCATTTTTTTCGGGGTAAAGGAGGGCATGGCGTAGAGTGCCTGCCAGGTGGTGACTTGGGCGAGGGAGGAGAAGAAGGCGTACTCTTGGCTGAGCGTCTCGCCGTAGACATCGCGTGCGATGGGATTTAGATCCAGCAGGGAGAAGGTCTGCCGGTAGAGGCCTGAGATCTTTCCGGCGGTGTCGATGAGCTCGGATAGGATGGGCTGCGTCCACGGGAGAGTGTCGAGCGTGGCATCCCCCGGGATCTCATAGGCATCGGGGAGACGCGCGAGCCAGACGTCCGGGAAGGGCATGGAGGAGGCGTAGCTGTGCATGCGCAGGATCATTTGGCGCAGGGCCTGATCCTGATGGCCGCTCGCAAAGAGGTCGCAGGTGGTGAGGAAATCAGGATCTCCCTTCTCATACCAGCGCTCGAGGACTTCTGTCAGTACATCATCGGCGAGAATACGCGCATCATTTTCATCGGCCATGATGCGTGTCTTCGGGTCAAGATCGAGCAGGTAGAAATATTGACGCACGAGGGACTGAAAGAAGGCGTCCAGTGTGGAGATCTGAGCGCTCGAAAGAAGCGAGATCTGTCGCTCCAGGTGGCGGACGAGCGGGAGGTCCTTGGCGGCATCTGCGGCCTCGAGCTCACGGGTGAGAGAGGCGGAAATGCGGGACTTCATCTCGCTGGCTGCGGCTTTTGTGAAGGTCAGCACCAGGAGCTCATGGATGCCTGTGTGACTTTCGGGGTCTGCCGCGAGGCGGGTGATGCGTTCCGTCAGGACGGCGGTCTTTCCGCTGCCCGCGGCGGCGGATAAGAGGAGGTTTTTATTTCGGATGCGCAGGGCCTCTTCCTGCTGGGGTGTCCAACTCATGATGGCTCCTTTTTCTAATGGGGAATGGGGAATGCTGGTGCGGCGCATAAAAATAATGAAGCGCCGCGGAGTATAAATGGTGGCGATGCCCGATTGAGACGTTAGACGTCAGATGTCTCTTAGTCTCCCCATTACGAGTGACCAGTGGTACGGCACACAAAATGATGGAAGCGCCGCGCTAGCGGTTTTCTCGTATCGCAAACCTAAGGAAACGCTGATTAAATCGCAGAGTCAGATTCTACAAGAATTTTTATACATAGTTTCGTCATAGCCTTCCTTAAATAGCTCGCTATTCGCGTCAGGTTATTCCTCGCTATGCATAAAAATCCAAGAGTAAAATCTGACAACGATTTAATCAGTGTTTCCCTAATCCCTAGCTACCAGTCTCCTAGTCCCTAGTCCCTAGTTACCAGTCACTCTTTCGCGCGTTCTTCCAGTTCTTTTTTCAGCGTGCTGTCGCTGGGCAGGCGTACGTAGTCATAGCTCTCTTCCTCTCGGCCAGGGTCGAAGCGGCAGATGGTGTGGTAGGGGCAGTAGCGGCAGGGAGTGACGCCCTTATAACTGGCAGGGCAGATGGAGATGTCGCCTGCGATCATGCGGCTGTGGAGGGAGAGAATGTTTTTTCTGACGATGGTAAGGAGGGCGGAGAATTGCTCCTTCGTCAGGGCAGAAGCAGATCCCTTGTGGAGGCTGCCGTCGTTGGTGAATCTCACGGGCAGGCAGGAGTCGCTTTCGCCGGCGTCCTTGTCGAGGGACTTTAGGAGGGCTGGATCTGCGAGGACGTAGCCGGAGGCGTGATCCTTTTCAGAAAGGTTGACGTTTCCATTCGGCGGGACCTGCTCGACTTTGGTGACATTGCCCGACAGGTAGATATACATGAGCGCGGCGGGGAGAAGCTGCTCTTCGGGATGTTCCTGCTCGACGGCGAGAAGATAGGTGAGGAGCTGGAGCTTCAGTCCGGCGACGATCTCTGCGAGCGTGGCTTCGGTATGGCCGGTCTTGTAGTCAAAGATGGCGATGGCATCGTCCTTCACATCGAAGCGGTCGATCTTTCCTGAAATGGTGAGTGTCTCACCGTCTTCCTTGGCAAGGTGGAAAAAGAAGGCTTTCTCAAGGTCTTTGGTATCGAATTCGCTTCGCTGGCTCCACGAGCGAAGGAAGGTGAGCGTTTCCCGGAAGGTGCGGTCGAGGCTTCTTTTCGTGTAGCGGGAGGTGGCATCGGAGGAGAGGATGCCGTACTTCATCTTTTCGGAGAGGGCGCCTGCGATGGTGGAGGAGATCTCGCGGATGTCTTCATCACTGGCGTCGCGCCACTGTCTTTTTTGCCGGGTGAGTGTGCTGCCGAACTGGTGAAGGCCTGCGTGAAGGTAGTTGCCAAGGTCCAGGCTTTGGAGCTCTCCTTCATCACGGGCTTCCAGCGCCAGGCCGTACTGTAGGAAATACTTGTAGGGGCAGCTGCGATAGGTCTCCAGACGTGTCATGGAGCTTACGTAGCGCCCGCCGGGCTGGAAGAGGGCGCGGGCGAGCTCTTGCGGCAGGGCGTCGGGGGTATTGCTGTAGGAGAGGGCGCGAAGCTTTTCAGAAAGGATGCGCTGCCAGTGGGGACTTGCCATCGCCCAGCGGGCGAGTGCGAGCCAGGGGGAGGTGCTTCCCGGCAGGCCTTCCTGCAGAAGGCGTGGAAGGAGCGAGAGGGCTTCCTCAGGGTTGGCAAAGAAGCTGTGATCGGGATCCTCCAGCGTGGGAGCGTGAGCGGCGGCGCATTCTGAGCTGTAGCCGAGCTTGGAAAGCTGGAGGGCCAGGAAGGAGGGCTCGCATTCTTTTCCGTCACTTCCGAGCGATGGGGAGGTGAGGTAGAGCGCATCGGAGGCGCGGGTGAGGGCGAGATAGACGAAGAACTGCTCCTGATGGATCATCTGCATGAGATCATTCCCGAAGGTGAGCTGACTGTTTTCAGAGAGAGCCTGCTTTTCCCATGCGGAGAAGAAGCCGCTTTCTTCGACGCGCTTGGGGAATTCGCCTTCGATCACGCCGGGGATGAAGACGACCTTCGCTTCCATCGCATAGCCGCGGTCCATGCCTGTCACGGTCACATGGTCGAGTGTCGGAGGGATGGTGGAATAGGTGAGGGCAGAGAGACCGTCTTCGAAGAGGGCGCGGAAATCCTCCGCTGTCATCGCCTCATCCCCTGCGACGTGGACGATCTCATCCAGAAGGCCTAGTACCTTCTTCCAGACCTGCAGGTGGGGGCGAAGGCCTGTCTTTTCAAAGGCGGCTTCATCCCATGCCGATAGGGTGTGAGGCACCTTCTCGCTGAGGAGAAAGCGGTAGAGTATGGCCGCGCGGTCTTTGGCGGAGACAGCGGATCTCCACGCTTCGGAAAGCGGATCGAGAAGGGAGGTGAGGCGCGTGCGCCATTCATTCACGCGGCGGCGCTCGGCGAGCTCGGCCTCGGACAGCGGCGGGGGCGTCTCATCGAGATCGCGGCAGCTGCGCTGCTCCCAGCTGTCATGCCATTGCCAGGGCCGGATGCGGCGGGAAAGGACGTAGTTTTCCAGTCGGTCGATCTCTTCTTGTGAGAATTCAGGAAGGAGCGAGGTCTTCAAAAGACGAAAGAGGGTGAGACGCTGCCAGCCCGCGTTCCTTCTGCCTGTTTCCTTTGCGAGAAACTGCAGCAGGAAGGAGGTGAGCATCACGAGCGGGTGGTTATTCATGGGATGCTTCTCATCGATGAAGCCGGGGATGCCGTAAGTGGCAAAGGAGCGGGTAAAGAGGTCGCTGTAGTTTTCCGGCGTACGCGAGAGGACGAGGATGTCACGGTAGCGAAGGCCCTTGTCTCGGACGAGCGATGTGATGGTGCGTGAAATGAGATCCACTTCTTCCTTCGGGCTTTCTGCGGTGATGAGGTGGAGCCCCTCCTTTGCACGCCCGTCCTCCGGGCGGGGGCGTGCGTGGCGTTCAAAGAAATGGCGCGCCATGAGAGAAAGGTCGCTGGTGCGGAAGCGTTTTTCTTCCGTGAGCACGATGGAGGAGGAATGGCGGATCGCGCCCTGCATCTGGCTGTAGAGCTGATACGGCCGGGCGAAGTTCGGATTTTCCGCCGCCTCTTCCGGACTGTCCATCTGCAGTGTCATGGTGACTTCCTCGGCTGTGTGAACGAGCGCGGACACGATGCGGATCTTCTGCGGCGCCATGCCGTTGAAGCCATCGATCCAGATGTGGGAGCCGCGGAGCTTCTCTGATTTGGGGATCTCCCGTGCGAGAAGGTCGAAGAGGCTTCCTTCATAAGCAAAATGCATACGCAGATAGTCGTGGTACGCTTTATATAAGAGGGAGAGGTCAGCGAGCTTTTTCCCAAGCGGTGTCTCGCCTTCCCGCTTCGAGGCGGCAAAGAGGTCGTCTTCCGTGACGAGAAACATGTCAAGCTGATGGAAGAAGGCGGTCAGCTTCTCCGAGAAATGCGGCTGTGATGCAGCGCGGAGGATCACCTGCAGCTCGTCCTTGTGTGCATCCAGAAGGCGGCGCAGGATGATCTGCTGGCCCAGCGGCGAAAGGGCATCGGCGACCGGCGAGTGCAGCTCTTGAAAAACGCGGTAGGCGAGGCGCGAGAAGCCGCACACCGTCACATCGATGAAGCCGGCGCCGGGGAAGGACTTGGCGAGCAGGTATTCCGCTGTGTAGGTGCCCTGATCGGGGACAAGAAGATAGGCGCGGCCGCCCGGTGTTTTTTTCAGATAGTCTTGGATCTCGCGGCAGCAGCGGGTGGTCTTTCCCGTGCCGGCGCGGCCGAAAATAAAATGCAGGCTCATAGAAGGCTCCTTTGAATGTGAAGGACTAGTGGCTAGGGATTAGGGATTAGAAGCGCCAAGTGACTGATGACTGGTAGCTAGGGATTAGGACTTAGAAGTGTCAAGTGACCGGTGACTCGTAACTGGGAGGCTAAGAGACTAGGAGACATCTGACGTCTAACGTCTAACGTCTCAAGCGGGCATCGCCCATATATACTCGCGGCGAAGCCGCTTCCTCAACCTTGAACCCTGAACCCTTAAACCCAATTCCCTTTCATATGTTATAATACTAAGATTATTTTATAAGAAAAACAAGGAGAACAAACGAATGGGGGAAAAACTATGGACTCGTGAGTTCATTGGTATGGGTCTCACGAATTTTTTTTATTTCATGTCGCAGTACATTATGATCGCGGCGCTGCCGGTTTACATCATGGATGATCTGGGGCTAGGCGAGTGGGAGGCCGGGATGGCGATGACCTGCTTTCAGATCGGCACGGTGGTGTCCCGCCCGCTCGCAGGGCGTGTGATCGATGCGGTGAATAAGCAGCGCCTGCTCCTCATCGTTTCCGTGCTGCTCTTTTTCCTGATGACGGGCTTTCTCCTTGCGTATCGGTTGGAGATCGCGCTTTCGCTGCGCCTCATTCACGGGATCGTCTTCGCGCTGGGGACGACGGCTTCGGCAGCGATGGCGGCGCTCGTGCTTCCTAGCCGGCGGAAGGGAGAGGGGATCGGCTACTTTGCGGTCTGTGGAAATATGGCGATGGTCGTGGGGCCTCTGGTGGGGCTCATCCTCATCGAGCATTTCAGCGCGTCAGTGCTGTTTCTCTTCCTTTCTCTGATGGCTGCATGTGCGATCGTTTCAGGAAATGGAAAACGGCTGCCCGCGCGCGTGGTATGTCCATCGGGAGAGACGCACCGCGGATTTCATTTTTCGGATTTCTTTGAAAAGAAGGCGCTTCCGGCGGTCATCCTGGGCGGGCTTGTCTTTTTTGCCTACGGCGGTGTGCTGACATTCATTCCCATGTACACGAGAAGCCTTGGTATAGGCTCTTATACGAGTCTCTTCTTCCTCGTCTTTGCGCTCGTCATCGTCGTATCCCGTCCGTTTGTCGGTTACCTCTTCGATCACCATGGCTCGGACTATACGGTGTATCCGGGCTTCCTTTTCTTCTCGGCGGGCTTTCTCCTCTTCTCGCAGGTCGAGGGGCCTTTCCTCCTGCTCCTCTCTGCGGCGGTGCTGGGGATCGGCTTTGGCGCGCTGGCGCCTGCCTTCCAGACCATCGCGGTCAGTAGCGCCCCTTCTTCCCGCGCGGGTGTCGCGACGTCGACCTATTTCTGGTCGCTGGATATCAGTGTGGGCTTTGCAGCGGCCTTCCTCGGGCTTTTTGCAGAGGCTTTCGGCTATTCTTTCATGTATGGCGGGATCTGCTTTGTCTCTTCGCTTGCCGGAGCGGTGTATTATTTCGTATGGAGAAGGGGAAAACAAATGAGGAATGAGGAATGAAGGTGGCGGCTTCGCCGAGATCCTTCGGCTCAGGTCGCAGCTG
>ERZ779896.891-NODE-891-length-31336-cov-113.429142_pt1 | contig 31336 bp, 28 predicted proteins | sample MGYA00511067_ERZ779896 | MGnify/ENA primary metagenome ERZ779896 (study PRJEB29588, sample SAMEA2161597) | human gut metagenome | biome: human gut; feature: human-associated habitat; material: faeces | place: Denmark | collected 2008/2010 ... | reverse complement strand
TCGCCGCGGCGGGGGTCGGCGAGGCCTACGTGAAGCACTACCGGCCCGATGCGGCCACGCTCAAGGTCTTCCTGCAGGGCGGCTCGTCGCTTACGGTCGACCTCGCCCGCGGCGAGGCGCTCTACGAGCGCCTCACGCGCCGCTACGTGTGGAGCGCCCTGACCCGTCTGCACTACAATCCCGGGAGGTGGTGGACCCTCTTCGCCGACGCATTCGCCGGCGGGCTCATCCTCATCACCCTCACGGGGCTGCTGCTGGTCAAGGGCCCCAGGGGGCTCCGCGGCCGCGGCGGCATCGAGCTGGCCGCAGGTATCCTCGTCCCGCTGCTGTTTCTGCTGATCTGAACACGACACGCATATGGAATCCGTTATCGAATGCCGTCACCTGACACACCGTTACGGACGGCGCACCATCTATGAAGACCTCTCGTTCGACGTCCCGCAGGGCCGGATCCTCGGGCTGCTGGGCAAGAACGGCACGGGCAAGACCACGACAATCAATATCTTGAGCGGCTACCTCGAACCGCAGGCGGGCGAATGCCGCATCTTCGGCGAGAACATCCGCACGATGTCGCCCCTGACGCGGCGGCGGATCGGCCTGCTCATCGAAGGGCACGTGCAGTACCAGTTCATGACGATCCGGCAGATCGAGCGCTTCTATGCCGCCTTCTATCCCGCCTGGAACCGCGACGCCTACTATGCGCTGATGGAGAAGCTGCAGGTGGCGCCCGGGCAGCGCATCGCCCGCATGTCGTGCGGGCAGCGTTCGCAGGTGGCCCTCGGGCTGATCCTCGCGCAGAATGCCGACCTGCTGGTGCTCGACGACTTCTCGATGGGGCTCGACCCGGGCTACCGGCGCCTCTTCGTCGACTACCTGCGCGACTTTGCCCGGGCCGAGGGCAAGACCGTCTTTCTCACCTCGCACATCATCCAGGACATGGAGCGGCTCATCGACGACTGCATCATCATGGACTACGGGCGCATTCTCGTGCAGATGCCCGTCGAAGAACTGCTGCGTACCTTCCGCCGCTACACGTTCCGCTGCGCGGACGACGCGGTGCTGCCGTCGGACGGCGACCTGCGCCACCCCTCCGTGCTGCGCGGGCGCGGCGAGCTCTGCTCCTTCCTGCCGCCCGAGGAGGTCCGCCTGCGTCTGGCTCGGGCCGGAATCCCGGGCGACGACTTCACCGTAGAAACACTCAATCTCGAAGATGCCTTCATCGGGCTGACCGGAAAATACTGATCGAACCATGTGGAAAGCCATGTTGTACAAGGAGTGGATCAAGACCCGCTGGTACCTGCTCGCGGCCTTTGCCGTGCTGGGCGGATTCGCGGGCTATGCCCTCGTGAAACTCCACCGGGCCGCCGCCCTGATGGGTGCCGGCCACGTCTGGGAGGTGATGGTGACGCGCAATGCCGTCTTCATCGACCAGATGGAATACCTCCCGCTGCTCGTCGGCCTGCTGCTTGCCGCCGTGCAGTTTGTTCCCGAGATGCAGCGCAAGTGTCTCAAGCTGACGCTGCACCTCCCTGTCCCGGCGCTGGCCACGCTGACGGCCATGGTCGGATGCGGCACGGCGGCGCTGCTGCTCCTCTTCGGGCTGTGCATCCTGCTGCTTGCCGCGGGGGCCTCGCCCGTGCTGCCGCACGAGTTGGTGTGGAATATCCTCTCGACGGCGCTGCCGTGGTGCCTGGCCGGTGTGGCGGCCTACCTGTTCGGCGCCTGGACGATCCTCGAACCGACGTGGAAACGGCGTCTGGTGAACATCCTGATGAGCGTCCTGCTGCTGCGTATCTACTTCCTCGCGCCCGGGCCGCGGGCCTATGGCGGTTTTCTGCCCGTGCTGGCGCTGCTGACCCTCGCCTCGGCCGCGTTGAGCTGGCTCTCGGTCGTGCGCTTCATGGCCGGACGTCAGGACTGAACCTCTAAAACACGATGAAAATGACACGTTTCGCAAAACTTTTCTTCTGGTTTCTCGCGGCCGTACTGCTGCTCTGGCAGCTGCCGTGGGCAATCGGCTACCTCACCGCAAAACCGGCGAACACCCCCTTCACCCTCTACAGCGAGGTGCTCGGTGACTTCGTCATGATCCGCTACCACGACAAGGAGGCCGAATACCTCGACCGCCGCGGCATGAGCTACTCGCGCCGCGAGTTCGACTCGCTGCTGCCGCTCTTCTATGCCCGGCAGCTGGTCGCCGACAACCGCTTCCCCGATTCGGTGGCGGGGCGTCCCGTCACGCTGCGCGAGGTGCAGCAGGCCTCGTTCATCTTCCGCTCGACGCCCAAAGACCTCAATCGGCCCTCGCCGGGAATCCACTTCCTGCTCGAGTCGCTCTCCGGGCGCGTCGATCTGACGATGCCGTCGGATGCCTTCCGCCTGACGGAGCGCGGCATCGAGTTCATCGACATGGCTTCGAACCGCATCGACAGCGCGAAGAGTGCGCGCTTTACGGCGACGATGCTCCGCAAAGGGGTGCGGTTTCCCGTCCGGGAGATTGCCGGCAACCCCACGGCCCGCAAGGAGTACGACGAAGGCTATGTGCTGCTCGATGCCGACGGACGGCTGTTCCACCTCAAGATGGTGCAGGGGCGTCCCTACGTGCGGGCCGTCGAGCTGCCCGAGGGGGTGCGGCTGCGCCACCTCTTCATCACCGAATTCCGCAGCCGCCGGATGCTGGCCCTCATGACCGACGAACGGAACCGGCTCCATGCCCTGCTGATGCCGGGCTATAGGGTGCGGCCGGTCGAGGGGGTCGCGTTCGATCCGGCGCGCGAGTCGATGACGATCATCGGCACGCTGCTTAACTGGACGCTCTGCGTCGCGGATGACGATACGGAGCGTTACTATGCCGTCTCGGCCGACGACCTTTCGCTGCTCGACACGATGCGCCGCACCGTCCCGCTGCGCCACATCCCGGGACTCTCCTTCACCTCCCCCGCCGACCGCTACGTCCGACCGCGGCTGCGGTAAGGTCGGACAGGTCCGCCATGTCTGCCACCTGCCCGGAGGAGGCCGCGTCGCATCGGGCATTTGCAAATCACGAAAGATTTGGTTAACTTTACGTGATGTTCTCGCCGCGGAAGGCGCGGGAGCGAGCCAGGACAAACCGCCACGAACATGAAACCGATCATCACCCACTTCACCGACGACGACCTCTACAAGTTCACGATGTGCTGCGCCGTCATCGACAACTTCCCGAGAGCCCGCGTCCGGTACGCCTTCACCGACCGCGACGGGACCGTCTACCCTGCCGGATTCGCCGAACGGCTCACCGAGCAGATCGCCCTGCTCGAAGAGCTGGTCATCACCGACGAGGAGATCGACTTCATGAAGCGCAGCTGCCCCTACATCCCCCACTGGTTCTACAACTACCTGAAGGGCTATCGCTTCAACCGCCGGTGGGTCACCGTCCGGCAGGATGACGAGGGTCACCTGCACGTCGATTTCGAGGGCAGCTGGGCCGACACGATCCTGCTGGAGGTGAAGGTGCTGGCCATCATCTCCGAACTCTACTACCGGATGACGGGCCAGGCCGCGACGCTCGATTACGCGGAGTGCTACCGCCGCACCTGCCTCAAGGCGGAGCGGCTGCTCGAGGCCGGGTGCGTCTTCAGCGACTTCGGAACCCGCCGTCGGGCTTCGTTCGAGGCGGAGGATACGGTCGTCCGCGCCCTGAAGGCGTGCAGTGAGGCGGGAGGCTGGGACGGCCGGTTCGTGGGGACGAGCAACGTCTATCTGGCCATGAAATACGGCCTGACACCCGTCGGAACGATGGCCCACGAGTTCGTCGCGGCTATCGGCGGCATGTATGGCCCGCAGATGGCCAACCACCTGGCGATGGAGTGCTGGCGAGCGACCTTCCGCGGCGCCCTGGGGACCTATCTCTACGACACGTTCGGATGGGAGATCTTCAGTCTCAACTTCTCGGAGGATTTCGCCAACCTCTTCAAGGGGCTGCGCGTCGACAGCGGCGACAACCGCGAACAGCTGCGCAAGATCGTCGACAAATACCGCTCGCTGGGCATCGACCCGCGCACCAAGCAGGTGATCTTCAGCAATGCCCTCGACACGGACCGCGCCATCGAGATCCAGCACTTCGCGCGGGAGTACTGCCAGCCCTCGTTCGGCATCGGGACCCACTTTACGAACGACTTCGAGGGGATCAGGCCGCTGAACATCGTCATCAAGCTCACGGCAGCGAAAATCACCGAGGCGTGGCCCTTCTACAACGACACCTGCAAGCTGAGCGAGGACGACGGCAAGCACACCGGCAAACCCGAGGTCATCGCCCGCTTTCAGGAGGCAATCAACTGGAAGGTCTGACGGCGACGCAACCGGCCACGAGGCAACGGACCGCCGGCAAGCGGAAACAGCACGGACGCCGGTCTGCATGCGACGCAGAGCGCCTCACCCGACGGCATCCGGGTTGCGGCCGACCGTCGGAAGCAAGGCATGCACAGAAGCGGAGCCCATACAGGTATTCTATTCGACTCGCAACAGTCCTCCCCCGATTCCGACCTACCAGGCGGGGTATATCGATACGGGAAATGGCTGAAAACAAAAAGTCTCCACGGAGTACGCGGAGACAATAGGTTAAAAACCTTCGGCATGTAGCCTTATTGTGGTAAGATGTAGAACTCTTACGACACAAATGTAAGAAAAAGATTCTTTTTCCGCAAATTTTTGCTTAATTTTACAGAAAAGGATTTTTTCTCACATGGCAACGATACTGGGACTGGACCTCGGCACCAACTCGCTCGGTTGGGCCGTCGTCGAAGAGACGGAGCACGGATACACGCTCAAAGAGCAGGGTGTCGACATCTTTCAGGAGGGCGTCGCACGCGAAAAGAACAACGAAAAGCCGGCCGTGCAGGACCGGACGAACGCCCGGGCGCTGCGTCGGCAATACTTCCGGCGGCGTCTGCGCAAAATCGACCTGCTCCGGGTCCTCGTCCGTTACGACCTCTGTCCGCCGTTGAGCGGGGAGCAGCTGACCGCATGGCGGAAAGAGAAGCGCTATCCGCTCGACGAGGCTTTTCTCCAATGGCAGCGCACCGACGACAATGCGGACCGCAATCCCTACCATGACCGCTATGTGGCCTTGAGCGAGCAGCTCGATCTCGGCAACCGGCAGCACCGTTATCTGCTCGGCCGGGCGCTCTACCATCTGGCGCAACGCCGCGGATTCATCAGCAACCGTAAGGAGGCCGGCAAGGAGCAGGAAGAGGGGACGGTCAAGAGCAGCATCAGGAGCCTCACAGCCGAGATGGAGGCGGCGGGTTGCCGTTACCTCGGAGAATACTTCTATCAGCTCTATCAGCACAAGGAGAAGATTCGCGGGAAGTACACCTCGCGCAACGAACACTACCTGGCCGAATTCGAGGCCATCTGCGAAAGGCAGCAGCTGCCCGACGAATGGCGCAAGGCTCTGCACCGAGCCATCTTCTTCCAGCGCGACCTGAAATCGCAGAAGGGAGCGGTCGGCCGGTGTACCTTCGAGTCCCGGAAGAGCCGCTGCCCGGTATCGCACCCGCGCTTCGAGGAGTTCCGCATGCTGCAATTCATCAACAACATCCGCATCACCTCTCCGCAGGACGCCGCGCCGCGCCCCCTGACACAGGAGGAGGTCGAAGTGATCCGGCCGCTTTTCTACCGGAAAAGCAAGCCCCATTTCGAGTTCGAGGAGATCGCACGCAAGATCGCCGAAAAGGGGAAATACGCCTGCGGGGAGGAGCGTACCGAGGCCCCCTATCGCTTCAATTTCGCCCGCACGACGACCGTGTCGGGTTGTCCCGTCACGGCATCGCTTATCGCCGTGTTCGGCAGCGACTGGCTTCGCGAAATGTGCAGTCTCTATCTGCTCGGGGAGGGGAAGAACGAGGAACAGGTGCTGAATGATGTCTGGCATGCCCTCTTTTTCTTCAAGGACGAGGAGTGTCTCCGCACCTGGGCGCTGGAGAAGCTGCAACTTACGGCGGAGCAGGCGAAGGCTTTTGCCGCCATCCGTCTGCCGCAGGACTACGCCGCATTGAGCCTGAATGCAATCAACAAGATCCTGCCCTACCTGCGTCTCGGGTACCGGTATGACGAAGCGGTCTTCCTGGCCAACCTCAAGGCCGTATTGCCCAAAGAGGTATACGACAACGAGGAGCGGCGGCACGAGATCGAACACGACATCGCCGAGCTACTGCTTGGCTACAAACGGGATCTTGATGACAAGTACGACTCCAAGGAGCACCGCATCGCCAACTATTTCAGCGACCACGGGCTCGACCTGTCGCGATTCGACCGGCTCTATCACCCCTCGATGATCGAGACCTACCGCAAGGCGCAGCCCGATGCCGCCGGGTTGCTGCAGCTCGGTTCGCCGCGTACACCGGCCGTTCGCAATCCGATGGCCATGCGGGCGCTGTTCCGCCTGCGGGCCTTGGTGAACAGGCTGCTGCGCGACGGGAAGATCGACCGCAACACGAAGCTCCGAATCGAATTTGCCCGGGGGCTGAACAATGCCAATCTCCGCAAGGCCATCGAGCAGTATCAGCGCGAGCGGGAGGCCGAAAACCGGAAATTCGCCGAGGAGATACGCAGCCAGTATGCCGCGGAGACAGGCCGGACGATCGATCCGACGGACGACGAGGTGTTGAAGTACCGGTTGTGGGAAGAGCAGCAGCATGTCTGTCCCTACACCGGACGGCAGATCCGTATTTCGGATTTCATCGGCGCCGATCCCGGTTTCGACATCGAACATACCGTCCCGAGGGCCCGCGGAGGCGACGATTCGCAGATGAACAAAACGCTGTGTGAGAACCGCTACAACCGCGCGGTCAAACGGTCCAGGCTGCCGGCCGAGCTCTCCGATCATGCTGAAATCATGGCGTGCATCGAGTCGTTCGGATGGCAGGAGAAGGTCGAGGCCCTGCAAAAACAGATCGATGCGCAAATCCGCAAAAGCAAGGCCGCAGCAACGAAAACTGAAAAGGACAGTGCGATTCAACGGCGACACTACCTAAAGCTGCAACAGGATTACTGGCGCGGGAAGTACGACCGGTTCACAATGACCGAGGTGCCGGAAGGATTCAGCAACCGCCAGGGTGTCGACATCGGCATCATCGGCCGCTACGCCCGACTTTACCTGAAGACGGTCTTTGACCGCATCTATACGGTCAAGGGTGCCACGACCTCCGATTTCCGCAAGATATGGGGGCTGCAGGCGGAGTACGAGAAAAAGGCACGCGTCAACCACGTACACCACTGCATCGACGCCATCACGATCGCCTGCATCGGACACCGGGAGTACCTCGCATGGAAGCGTTACGCCGAAGAGGCCGAGCGCTACCAACTCGGAGAGGGCGACCGACCCGACATCGAAAAACCGTGGCCGACCTTTACGGAGGATGTCAAGGCGGTGGCCGACGAGTTGCTTGTCTCGCACCATACGGCCGACAATATGGCCAAACAGACACGCAAAAAGCTGCGGGTCCGCGGCCTTGTCAGGCTCAACGATGCGGGCAAGCCCATCTACATGCAGGGCGACACGGCCCGGGCCCTGCTGCACAAGGATACCTTCTACGGAGCGATCGAGCGCGAGGGCGAAATCCGCTATGTCGTCCGCAAGTCGCTCGGGCAGCTGCAACCCGGCGACGTGGACAAAATCGTCGACGACGCGGTTCGCGAACGTGTCCGGGAAGCCATCGAAGCCGTGGGCTTCAAGACGGCCATGAACGCCGACGAATACACGATCTGGATGAATCGGGAGAAAGGCGTGCCAATCCGCAAGGTAAGGATATACACGCCCAGTGTCACGCAACCGGTAGCGCTCAAGAAACAGCGCGACCTCTCCGAAAAGGAGTACAAACAGGATTACCATGTCGTAAACGACGGCAACTACTGCATGGCCATCTACGAGGGCGTGGACAAAAAGGGCAAGAAGAGACGGACCTTCGAGATTGTCAGCAACCTCGAAGCGGCCCGATACTTCAAGGCGAGCACCGACCGCAACGATCGGCCCGACCTGGTGCCGGTAGCCGACACAAACGGCTACCCGCTGAAATGCATCCTGAAAACAGGCACCATGGTGTTGTTTTACGAGAATACACCGGCCGAGCTTTACGAATGTTCCCGGAAAGAACTGGCAAAACGGCTGTACAAGGTAACCGGAATGAGTACGTTGACCGTCGCAAACAATTCTTACGGTCGAATGTCCTTGAAGCATCACCAGGAGGCCCGGCCCGCCGGAGAGTTGAAGGCAAAAAACGGCGAATGGAAACAGAATGAAGAATACAGACCGGTCATCTCCTTGTTGCATACCCAACTCAACGCCTATGTCGAAGGTTATGATTTCGAGCTGACCATTACGGGCGAGATCAAATTCAAACACGCGATGCCATGCTGAAACGAGCCCTGTTCTTTTCAACCCCGTACTGTCTGAGCCTGCGCAACGGCCAGATGGTCATACATACCCGCGAAGCACCCGAGATGCGGAAAAGCGTCCCGATTGAAGATATCGGGTTCGTAGTCCTTGAAGATCAACAGACCTCCGTCACGCTGCCGCTGCTCAATGCCCTGTCGGACAACAACGTGGCCGTTATTCTCTGCGGCGAGAACCGCATGCCGAACGCCATGCTGATGAACCTGGATTCAAACCGTACTCAGGGCGAGAACTACCGCGCGCAGATCGAAGCGAGCGAGCCGTTGAAAAAGGGGCTGTGGAAACAAATTGTCGAGGCAAAGATCCGCAACCAGGCGGCGCTGCTGCGCAAGCTCGGTCGCGACGGTGACAAGCTGAAACCCTACTACATGAATGTCAAGAGCGGCGACGCGGACAATCGGGAGGGCATTGCGGCAAAAACATATTGGTCGGAACTGTTCGGTGCGGATTTCATCCGCTCTCGCGAGGGTGCTCCTCCCAACAATCTGCTTAACTACGGATACACGCTCCTGCGTGCAGCTGTGGCCCGCTCGATCATGGGGTCGGGGCTGTTTCCCGCTTTCGGGATTTTTCACCGCAACCGGTACAATGCGTTCCCATTGGCAGATGACCTGATGGAACCCTACCGGCCCTATGTCGACGAGTTGGTGCATGCCCTGTGGATGCAAGGCCGCCACCAGCTGAACAAAGAGGTGAAAAGCGAACTGTTACGTATTCTGTTCGTCGACACACGTTTCGACAAGGTATTGCGCCCGCTCGATGTCGGACTTACGTTTACGTCGGCTTCGTTGGCCAAATGTTTTTCGGGAATACAGAAAAAAATTGCATACCCCATATTGGAATAACTCGATGTCGGAGCTGCGATTGAATGCATATCGAATCATGTGGTTGTTTGTCTTTTTCGACCTGCCGACCAATACCAAGGCCGAGCGACGCCATGCGGCCCAGTTCCGCAAGGCGCTGGAGAAAGACGGCTTTACCATGATGCAGTTTTCGGTCTATGTCCGGCATTGTGCCTCGAAGGAGAACATGCAGGTTCACATCAATCGGGTCCGACGTTCGATGCCACCCTCGGGATACACGAGCATATTGGCCGTAACGGACAAACAGTACGGCGATATTCTGAATTTCTGGGGAAAAAGCGAACGGGCAAAACCGGATATACCCCAGCAGTTGGAGTTTTTCTGAGATATTTTGCTATATTTGTTCTTTGAAATACGAAAAAAGACATCAAATCGACTTCGCCGACGAACGGAAAGCAGATTTCGGGAATCATCAAACGGCTGCAAAATACGCAGAATCAACCGATAACCGTCCCGACGTTGTGGTTTGATGTAGAAATTCAATAAGATACAACCGCTCGATACTATGCGTGCGAAATACGAGGGTTGTGGTTTGATGTAGAAATTCAATAAGATACAACGCTATCAGCAAAACTGCCTGCTGTAACGTGGTTGTGGTTTGATGTAGAAATTCAATAAGATACAACACGTATTAAACGCGATGGCGCCGCCCATGGTTGTGGTTTGATGTAGAAATTCAATAAGATACAACCCGCCCTATACTGTTTCTCGTTTTTGGAGAGTTGTGGTTTGATGTAGAAATTCAATAAGATACAACGAGACACGCATGGGCGACTCGAGGCGATAGGTTGTGGTTTGATGTAGAAATTCAATAAGATACAACACGCTGATTAAAGAAAGTCTCTACATTTTTGTTGTGGTTTGATGTAGAAATTCAATAAGATACAACAATCTGAACGTGTAAGGGTTGAACGTAGGGTTGTGGTTTGATGTAGAAATTCAATAAGATACAACAGAAACTCTGCATAAATGCTGCTCGTGACGTTGTGGTTTGATGTAGAAATTCAATAAGATACAACTTAAGTTAAACAATATTCTTCTCGCCAAAAGTTGTGGTTTGATGTAGAAATTCAATAAGATACAACACTGGAAAATTCGCGTAGAGGTATTCAGTGTTGTGGTTTGATGTAGAAATTCAATAAGATACAACGCAATTCGAGCCGGTTGAGTATATTTGTAGTTGTGGTTTGATGTAGAAATTCAATAAGATACAACGGCCAGACGTACAACGTGACGTCGCAGGGCGTTGTGGTTTGATGTAGAAATTCAATAAGATACAACGAGGCAGTCATTTCGATCGCCGTTCATGTCGTTGTGGTTTGATGTAGAAATTCAATAAGATACAACGCCGCAGTAGACCCTCGCAATTATTCTTCGTTGTGGTTTGATGTAGAAATTCAATAAGATACAACATTTTGGGTATATCGTCGTCCTGGTTCAAGGTTGTGGTTTGATGTAGAAATTCAATAAGATACAACATCGGCTGTACTACAGATTAACGTATCACAGTTGTGGTTTGATGTAGAAATTCAATAAGATACAACCCGATGTCGCCGACAACAGGGCCGACGACGGTTGTGGTTTGATGTAGAAATTCAATAAGATACAACTCTTCAATCTTCTGGAAGGTCATTATACCGTTGTGGTTTGATGTAGAAATTCAATAAGATACAACGCCGCAGTAGACCCTCGCAATTATTCTTCGTTGTGGTTTGATGTAGAAATTCAATAAGATACAACATTTTGGGTATATCGTCGTCCTGGTTCAAGGTTGTGGTTTGATGTAGAAATTCAATAAGATACAACATCGGCTGTACTACAGATTAACGTATCACAGTTGTGGTTTGATGTAGAAATTCAATAAGATACAACAGTCAAGCAAGCGATGCGCTCCGTCGCGAAGTTGTGGTTTGATGTAGAAATTCAATAAGATACAACAGTCAAGCAAGCGATGCGCTCCGTCGCGAAGTTGTGGTTTGATGTAGAAATTCAATAAGATACAACATACTCCTCGACATGCTTGGCATATTGAGGTTGTGGTTTGATGTAGAAATTCAATAAGATACAACAGTTGCTGTAAAAGCTGCATTAACAGTATTGTTGTGGTTTGATGTAGAAATTCAATAAGATACAACCGACCGCCGATGATATTGTCAAATACTTCAGTTGTGGTTTGATGTAGAAATTCAATAAGATACAACCTTGGTTTTTGCCATTGGAAGAAGCAAGAAGTTGTGGTTTGATGTAGAAATTCAATAAGATACAACTCTAAATTAGATATATATGATCAAACAATAGTTGTGGTTTGATGTAGAAATTCAATAAGATACAACTACCGCGGCTATCCTTGTCTACCGCCATGCACCGGGCCATATCAACTGCACGGGTCGTTACCTGTGCATCCCCTGCCCGCACCACGTGGTCATCGGCTAACATCTTCGCCTACGTATACAACAACTACCCGCTGTACGGAGCCCGGCAGCGGGCGCTGGCGACTACACCGTTTCGACGTCACCCGTCCAGCACGGCGATCCGACCTTCACGTATATTACCTGCTGAGAATACCGGGCCGAGTGCTGAATATTCCACAGTGGCGGGAGGTCGTAAAGCTGACCATGCGCTTCTGAACGAGCGGCTGCTTAGCGCCGCACTCCGCCACGCGGCCCCGACCCGCAGGCCTGTTCAGCACCCGGGGAGGGACTGTGCACTATCCGTAAAATAGTTAAATTTACCGAGAATCCGTATATTCCGCCAGGCCGTGCGGTGATGTATCTTTGTCGTGTGAAAGCAAACCGACAAAAGAACCCATGAAAAGACCATTCTGGATTCCCTGGCTGCTTCTGTCGATCGCCCTCTCTGGATCGGCGTACAGCGTCTCCGATCCTGTGTCGGACGAACCGCAACAGAGCCTTCCCGGAGAAAGCGGGAAGAACGACGCGGACGACAACAGAGGCGAACCCGGCGGACGATACCTCGGCGCCTGCTGCTTGCGTACCGGAAACACGGAGCGAATGGCTCGGAGCATCCGGTCCACATCGGACAGCGACCTGATCGTCGTGGAGCCGAAGCCCCTCTATGAGGCGGATTACAACGCGATGCCCGAGCGCGCGCAGGCCAAACTGGATGCCATCGCACAAGGCGATTTTCCGCCTATTACCATCTCAGCAGAGGCGTTGGAAGATTGCGACATGCACTTCGCGGGCTCTCCGATCTGGTTCAGGCACATGGCCTCGCCGATGCAGACCTTCCGGCACGAGAACGCCGATCGGCTGGCCACAAACGTATTGCGCTTCTTGCGGGCAGCGGCAGCAGCGGGATCGGCATCTCCGAACGGGATGCGGCATCGCTTGGTGTACGGAGCCGTGTTTGAAGAGTCGCTGCTGCTGACGTCGGGTTCGCTCGGCAGCATGGAGACGCGGATTGCGCCGTGGCTCGACAAGCCGGAAGCAAGCCGCGCATCGGGCCAGTAGATGCCAACGGAAGACAAACAAGTATTGAACAAACACAAAACAGCAAAACAATGAATACGAACTATCCGACCATCGCCCTCGGAACCTGGTCGTGGGGCAAAGGCGTGGCCGGCGGCGACCAGGTATTTGGGAACCGGACCGGCGAGAGGGAACTTCGTCCCGTATTTGACGAAGCAATGAAAAACGGGCTGAACCTGTGGGATTCGGCCGTGGTATACGGCATGGGGGCCTCGGAGACCATTCTCGCGTCGTTTACGCGGGACGTCGGCGCGACGAAGTGCTGATCTCCACCAAGTTTACACCGCAGATTGCCGATCTGTCGGCCGCCGACCCCGTGGCGGCAATGTGCGAAAGCAGTCTCTCGCGTTTCGGGACCGATCACATCGACATGTACTGGATCCACAATCCGGCGGATGTCGAGCGCTGGACGCCGCGGCTCATCCCGCTCGTCAAAAGCGGCAAGGTCCGCCGTGTGGGGGTCTCCAACCACAATCTGGCACAGATCCGGCGGGCGGAAGAGATTCTCGCGGCGGAAGGGGTCCGTCTGTCCGCCGTGCAGAACCACTACAGCCTGCTCTACCGCTCGTCGGAGAAGGCCGGCATCCTGGATTACTGCCGGGAGAAGGGCATCGACTTCTGGGCATACATGGTCCTCGAGCAGGGCGCGTTGAGCGGGAAGTACGACACGCAGCACCCGCTTCCGGCCGCCAGCCAGCGCGGAGAGACCTACAATCCGCTGCTGCCGCAAATCGAAAGGCTGGTTGCCGTCCTGCGGACCATCGGGGCAAAGCACGGCGTCTCCCCCGCACAGATCGCCCTGGCGTGGGCACTGGCCAAGGGAACGACGCCGATCATCGGGGTGACCAGCGTTTCACAGGTCGAGGATGCGGTTCGGGCGATACGGCTCTCCCTGACGGTCGAAGAGATCAACCGCATGGAGGCGGCGGCCGAGGAGACGGGAGTCGATACGCGCGGTGCGTGGGAGAAACCGATGATATGAACCGGCTCATGAAACGAAAAGTCCTGATGTGCGTGCTGGGTGCGGCCTTGGCGGCCTGTTCACTCCCGGCACAGACGGTCGATCTCCACACCCACATCATCATCCCCGAATATACGGAGGTGCTGAAAGCGCACGGGGCGGAACTCGAGGAGACCTTTCCGCTGCCGACGTGGGATGCCGGGCGGCACATCGCCTTCATGGACCGTGCGGGCATCCGCACGGCCGTGCTCACGATGCCCGCCCCGCAGCCCTACTACGGCGATACGGAGGAGTCGGCCCGCTGCATCCGCCGCGTGAACGAAGCCTCGGCCGCGGTCAAACGGCAGTATCCCGGACGCTTCCGTTTCTGCGCCTCGCTGCCGCTGCCCGACGTGGATGCGGCCATCCGCGAAGCGGTCTATGCGCTCGACACGCTGGGGGCCGACGGGGTGAAGCTGGCGACCAACAGCCGCGGGCAATATCTGGGAGCCGCGGAATTGGATCCGCTGATGGAGGTCCTCAACGAGCGTCATGCCCTCGTCATCATCCATCCCCACCGCCCGACGCCCTGTTCCGGGGAGATCATCGCGGCCACCCCGCTGGCCATGTACGAATATCCGGCCGAGACCACCCGGGCCGTGGTGAACATGCTCGTGCGGAACGTGCCGGTACGCTACCCGAACCTGAAGGTGGTCGTGCCCCATTGCGGGTCGTTCCTGCCGCTGGCCCTGCCGCGCATGAAATCCATACTCCCGGCAATGGTCAACCAGGGCTACATGCAGCCGATAGACTGGGAAGACAACCTCTCGCATCTCTACTTCGACCTGGCGGGCAGCCCGACCGGCGAAGTGCTGCACTCGCTGCTGACCATCACCACGCCCGACCACATCCTTTACGGTTCGGACTATCCCTACCTGCCCGACGCCGTGCTGCAGGCCAACCTGCAGCGGCTGAAGCAGACGCTCGCCGCGGACCGGGAGCTTGCCGCATACGCGGAGCTGTTTCTGTGGAAGAACGCCGAACGCCTGTTTGTCAGGAGCGCAGGTTCCGGCAGTACTCCGACGGAGTGAGGCCCTCCATTTTTCGGAACATGCGGCTGAAGTGCTGGGGATACTCGAATCCGAGACGGTCGGACACCTGGGAGACGGACTCTCCGGCGGCCAGTCCGTTCTTGGCCAGGCGGATAACAAACCGACGGATGTGGCTGCTCGCCGTCTCCCCGGTTGTCTTTTTGATGACATCGCCGAAATAGTTGGCCGACATGCACAGCCGATCGGCACAGTACTGCACGGTGGGCAGTCCGAGCTTCAACTGAAGCTTCTCGTCGAAATAGTCGCGGAGCAGGCGGTCGAAGCGGACGAGAATGTCGGAGTTCTCGATCTTTCGGGTCAGGAACTGCCGGTTGTAGAAACGCTGGCAGAAGTTGAGCATCAGTTCGATATAGCCCACAAGAATGCGGTTCTGAAGTTCGTCGGCCTTCTTGCCGAGCTCGTCGCACATCTGCCTCATCAGGGAGACCAGCGTGTCGTGCTCTTCGGCTGTCATGTGCAGGGCTTCGTTGACGCGGTAGTCGAAGAACGAATACTCCTTGATGCGCCTTTCGAGAGGGAACCCGTGCAGCAGGTCGGGATGAAACAGAAGCGCCCAGCCGGTGATTGCCACCCGTTCGCCGTTGTCCTCCTTGCCTCCCACCTGTCCGGGAGCCACGCACAGGAGGGTGCCCTCGTTGTAATCGTATTTGCCACAACCATAGTCGAGCTCCACATCGGTATCGTCGCGCAGGAAAATCCCGTACACGCCGTAGTTGTTCAGGCTGTGGCGGATGGGTGACACCTCGGCATAGTCGATGACGCACACCAGCGGATGCCGTGCGGGGCATCCGAGATAGCTGCCGTAATCGTTTACGTTCCGAACCTTCAATATGTTGCTCACCACCCGGTCGATTTGTCACAAAGATACGAACATTTCCCGCACAAAGCTGTATGCGGGAGGAAAAATCAGTAAAAATGGGCTGCCTTGCCGACTTATGGTTACGGCATCCGGGCAGAAGCATGCGTACCTTTGTGTCGAACAAAACAGAGAACACAGATGGAACAAGTCGGAAATCTCTCCAACGAGTTGTGTGCGGACGACGTGGTCTGCTTCATTGCGGACCGCCACCACGTCACGCCGCAGCGGCTTCTGCGCGATTTTCTCAACGGGAAGACCTCCCTGTCTTTGGAACCCAACGAGGTCGAAATCCTGAAGGGGCTGTCCGGACCGGCCGCCAACAACGGAACAACAAACTCAAAAAGAAGATAACCATGAAAAAGAACATCGGAAACGTATTGGCATTGTACCCTACACCGGCCGTGGTCGTGGGTACGGAAGTAAACGGAAAAGTAAACTGGCTGCTCGTGGCCCACGTGGGCATCATCGGGCACGACCGGATCATGTTGAGTCTCTTCAGGAAGCACTACACCAACGAAGGGATCAGGCAAACGGGCAAAGTGTCCGTCAACATGGTGAACGAGGCGATGCTCGGACAGGCCGACTACGTGGGTTGCACGAGCGGCGCCAGGGTGGACAAGTCGGAGGTCTTTGCCTGTCACAAGGGGGAGGCCGGCACGCCCGTCATCGACCAAAGTCCGCTGGTCATGGAGTGTGAAGTGGTGGATAACTACCAGACGGAGACCTTCGACAACTTCATCTGCAAGATAACAAACACCTACGTGGACGAAGATTGTCTGAACGAAAAGGGAAAGCCCGACTACGGCAAGCTGAAACCCGTGCTTTTCGAGATGCCGAACTACACCTACCTGCGCACGGGAGAGACCATCGGCAAATGCACGACCTTCGGAAAAAATCACGAAAAGGAAAACAAGCAGTGAAAACAAGGAGATTGGGAAAAGACCTGGAGGTTTCAGCCGTCGGACTGGGCTGCATGGGGTTCACGCAAAGTTACCCGCCCTATCCCGAGGATCAGGAGCGCATGACGGGACTCTGATTCGGGGCGAGCGATGAAACGGTGCGAATTGCTGAAGAGGTCTGCACTCGCCGCATTGGGACGGCAATGGCCGGCACCGGAATCGGGCGGGCAACCGACCCCACAAACGACAACAAATCAACGACAGAGAGGATGAAAATCACAGTATTGACGGGCAGTCCCCGCCGAAATGGAAACTCGACGTATCTGGCCGAGCAGTTTATCAAGGGGGCGGAAGAGCAGGGTCACGAAGTGTTCCGCTTCGACTGCGCCTTCAGGCAGGTGGAGCCATGCCGTGCCTGCAACCGTTGCGGCATGGACGGGCCCTGCATTTCCAACGACGACTTTCAGGAGCTCCGCCCGCATCTGATCGGGGCCGACATGGTGGTATTTGCCACGCCGATGTATTATTTCGGCTTTTCGGCGCAGATGAAACGGGTGATCGACCGCTTTTATGCCATCAACGGGCAGATCAAGGGGGCAGCAAAGAGAGCCGCTCTTCTGATGACCTACGCCGACACCTCCCGGAAAGAGGCAGAGCCGATCCGGCTCCATTACCGGACGCTGATGGATTATCTCGGATGGACAAGCGTGGGCGAAGTGGTGGCGCCGGGAGTGTGGACGGCCGACAGCGTCCAACGCACGGACTATCCGCAGCAGGCCTATCGGCTGGGCAAGAGCTTGTAATCATTTATCAACAGACAGAATGAAAAAAACAATAGGCTTAATCGCCTTCGTGCTGGCAGGAAGCCTCCCCGCGATGGCACAAACTACAGACAATATGGATAGAATCGACGTCTGCAAGCAAAATTACCACACGCTGTTCGGCGGCGAAGCCCTGACCGGACAGGGTACGGACCCTGAAATGATGGATATTCTGCAGAAGTTCATCTTCGGCGAGGTCTTCCAGACGGGCCACCTGACCCTGAAACAGCGCGAGATGATCACCTGCATCACCCTCGCCACGATGCAGACGCTCCCCCAGCTGAAGGCCCATGCCGAAGCGGCACTCAAGGTGGGTGTCACCCCCGAAGAGCTGCGCGAGGTGATCTACCTCACCGCCCCCTTCATCGGATTCCCGCGGATGCTGAATGCCCTTGGTACGATCAACGAAGTGTTCCAGGAGCAGGGACTCTCCCTGCCGCTGGATCGGCAGGGCACGGTGACGGAAGCAACCCGCCACGCGACGGGCCGGACCATTCAGGAGCGGCTCTACCCCGGCGGCATCGCGTCGGTGATGGCGGGTCTTCCGGGCGACCTGGGCAAGCCGGTGGAGCAGTTCCTCACCGACTACTTCTTCGGCGAGATATACAGCCGCAGCGCCCTCGACTTACAGACACGCGAGCTGCTGGGCTACTGCGTGCTGACGACCCTGGAAGCCGAGAGCCAGCTCCGGTCGCATTATCACGGCAACATCAACGCGGGCAATACGCCCGAAACGGTGACGGCCGCCGTAATCCAGTGCCTGCCCTATATCGGTTTCCCGGCCGCCATCAGGGCGCTGCGGATCATCGGGGAACAGCAGGCCGCCGATCGAGAGCGCGCCGTCGGGAAGCTGGTGCGGCTGTCACGAATTGTCGTGGATTCCGCGCAACTGGATGCCTACAACGCGCTCCTGAAGGAGGAGATCGAAGCCTCGATGCGTCTGGAACCTGGGGTATTGACTCTCTACGCCACCGCCGAGAAGAAGGCGCCGAACCGAATCACCATCCTTGAAATCTATGCCGACCGGGCAGCCTACGAAAGCCATCTTCAGACACCGCACTTCCGGAAGTACAAGCAGGGGACACTGTCGATGGTCAGGGAGCTGGAGCTGGTGGACGTCGAGCCGCTGATCCCGGAATTGAAAACCAAATAACACGCGAATAGGATGATGAACAAAATGATGCTGACCATGGCGGCAGTCATGACCGTGAGCGCTGCCGCCTGCGCCCAAAACCGGGGAGAAAAGCGTATGCAAACCGATAACAAGGCGCTGGTCGTCTATTTTTCAGCGACCGGTACAACGGCCCGGGCAGCCCGAACGATTGCGGAGGCCACAGGCGGCACTTTGTATGAGATTGTTCCGCAACAAGCGTATACCTCCGACGATCTTGACTGGCGCAACCGGCAGTCGCGCAGCTCCGTCGAGATGAACGATCCGCAGGCACGTCCGGCATTAAAAGGTACAAAAGCGGATGTTGCGGCCTGCGATGTCATCTTCATCGGCTATCCCGTCTGGTGGAATCAGGCGCCGCGAATTGTCAATACATTCATTGAAAGCCATGACCTGAAAGGCAAAACACTCGTTCCGTTTGCCACATCCGGCGGGAGCGGCATCTCGGGCAGCGTGAAAGCATTAAGAGAAACCTATCCCGACCTGAAATGGCAGGAGGGTAAATTGCTGAACGGAGCGAACCGGAATGCCATCCAGAATTGGGTCCGTGACGTAATGAAAAAGCAGTAAATCTCATAATGACAAACAGGCTGGTTTCTATTTCGTGACCCGGTAAGTTGACAATTTTTCAGGTTTTCTGCTTTCAAAAAATAAGAGTATCCGACAAGCCTTGCGGTGTACAAGGTCAAAACTGTTTGAATCAAACAAATATCAGCTATTTCCTTCAGGAGTTCATCATCGCACCCGACAGGAAGGACGCCATGAGGCCGCGCGGACAAGCTCCGGGCATGTCTGCATCAACAACAAAGGGAGAACCGAATCGGTTCTCCCTTTGTTGTTGGAGCGGAAAACGGATTTCCGACCCAAGCATATTCTTCGCTTACAATCAGCGTATTACATGAAGCATTTTTCTCAAAGGTCACTCCCGCGATGCGGTCATCATGCACTCGTTTGCACCCCAATGCTTTCGACAAAGATAATGGAAAACTCCATTTAATACAAGACAAGCAAAGATGGGGATGGTACTGTTTTTTGAGTGTGGTGGATAATTATTGAAGTATTTGCTACAAGTCGGTCACAAATGCATAGATTGCAAACATGAAGAGGTAGATACCCCAGGCAACAGTCCATGCATAACAGAGTTTCTTCTTTGCAATCTCCCAACTGGGATTGGCCCAAAAATCACGTGGCGCGATGCTCATCTCGACGCTGTACTTATAGGCTATCAGAAATCCGATGATGGGCAATATACAGGCAAGCCCTGCCTGCCAGGGGGCAAACATCCATACGATTACATCAACAACAACAAGGATGATGATACTCAAAGCTAGCAAAATAAAGGTTAAACAGCCTACCATGACATTTTCTTTTTATGATTTAACAGGGGTATGTTTCACAGATGGGTTCTGCAGAAAATCGGCAATAGCCTCCGAGATTTTTAATCCGACAGTCAGTTCAATCCACAGCCATTGACCGTTAGGGTTACATTCGAGAAAGACGTACTCACCCAAGGGGGTAACAATAAAATCAAAACAACCGAAGTTAAGGCCCATCCGACGCAGGAACGCCACGCATTGCGATGAAACGGAGTCCGGCAAGGCATACGCCTCCTGCCTCAGTCCATGCTCATATCCCTGGCGCCAGTCGATGCGTCCGGTCTCCTCCTGCTGCGCCTGCGAGTCGATTTTGCAGGCAAAAACCTCTTCTCCTACCACCGTAACCCGCAATTCGAACGCCTTTTCGATGTACTCCTGGACGAAACTCACCGTTTGCGGGAAGGCTTCGCCCGGAACCTCTAGCAGAGAGACTGCCGGGGTCTTCTGTGCATAGAAAACATAGTCCACGCCCTGCTTCTCATCCCAAATGTCACACATCTCAATCGGCTTTAGAATCAGGTCGGTGCATTCCCGAGACATGTTCAGAAACGGTTCCTTGACATTGGAAAAGCAGCTCCTCGGAATCTTAAATCCGACTTCGCGGGCAATTGCATATTGCAGCATCTTGGATGCTGCCGGGCGGTCGTTGACAATACTGCCGATGGAAGGGATGTTCTTGAGCCAGTAGCGCAGGAATACCAAGAAACCGAGCGCCTCCTCGCGATTGTGCCGGTCAATCTCCGGAGTGCTCGGGTAGGAAAGCTTTTCGGGCTTTTCGGGGCGACGGTCCCAAACGGCCGTTATCTCCCTGTCGGTCGTTTCCAATCCGTTCAGCCGGCAACGAATCCAGAAAGTAATTTCACCGACGGCATCAACCTGCCAGCCGAACTCGTAATCGGTGAGCAGCGCCTCCGTATTCAACCGGAAGACCGGCACGCCCCGCGCCGACAATCGCTCGATTACCGGCGTAGGATGTGCGTCCTCCTTGTTGGTGATGATCAGAATCATGCTGTTTTCTTGATTTTCTTGTAATTGAGATGCATCATTGCACATCGTACTTCTGCAGCATGTTGTTTGCTCTGCCGGAAGTATTTGGTTTCGCTCGAATCTGTTTTACAAATGCGGTTTCCTGAAGAGTTTGGTGATAAGATATTCAAATTTCCCAACTCCAATCATACGCTTGGTTACAAGAACCTTGCACGTATCGACGTCGGCAGGAATGATATAGAAGTCATATGAAACATCGCTTTGCTTGAACAAACGGCGAAAGGTGATGCACAAACGCGTAATGGGTATAACGTAATGGCGCTCCTGTCGGCAGATGAAATTTCTTTTTATTTTTATGCGTTCTTGGTTCTTTTTATATATGTCCCGGAGCCCTATTTGATCGAATTGTTCTTCTATTTCTTGTGTGGTGTCTTTTGCTTTTTCCTTACAGTTCTTCATCTTCAGGCTGACATATTCTTCGCCCCACACAGCATGTTGAATATCTGTTTCTATTTGTTTATAGATCATGTACCTGTGACTATTCCCATATGTAGTAAAGTTATCCATCCACGGAGAGGAGTAAGCAATACTCGGCACTTGTTTAATAACCTCGTCAACATATTTCTCGACCGAGTAATTCGGCGCAAATATTTCGATTTTCCCCTGTCCGTGGCATTCCGAGCAAGGAACAGAACCACTGCCGTGGCATTCCGAACAGGGCCCAGTTTTGATGCGTTCTTCGCCCGAAGCGAAGTAACCATCCACATATTTTTCACGGCCGGAGCCACCGCAAGCTGTACATTTCATTTTGCCCAAGCCATGGCATGTCTCACAAAGAACAAAAGGATCACATGAGCGGGTTTTGTGTTCCCGGAAAAACGTGCATTCGCTTTTTATTCCGTTTCCATTGATGAGACTCTGGGATGGCTCTTGTCCCAGAAAGTCATAGTTATAATCCGCATATTGCGGTGATTCCGTGGATTCAGGAGCGAAGATATCCTCAACAATGCGAGTCTGAATCTGCGAGTCCCGCTGACAATAGCTGTCACAAAAGAGGCTGACGAGTAGTTGACCTTGTTCGACTTGTATGGAGGTCCCTATATTTCTCAGTATATCTACTTTCCTTTGCACGTCTGGTTGTTTGATGCTGTTTTTGACAGCTTTGAGTATTTTCGGTAAGAAGGCCCCTATCGAGTTACTATCATAGGGTATCTGTACCGTCGCCAAACAATATTGGGCAAAATATCTGTGCAGTTTTTGGGGAAGAATGCCGAATGTCCCTTCTTCTATGTTCATCTTAATATCTATTATATTCAATTAATTATTGTTGTAATATTACTTTGTCAGGATTGGTTCAGATTCGTTGTGTAGACAACCTGTACGGAGTATATCCTCCCGGCAGCATCGGTCCGGCCGTCCCAATCCACAACCGACTCGGTTTCAATCGGAAGACCAACACGCCCCGCGCCGACAATCGCTCGATTACCGGCGTAGGGTGTGTGTCCTCCTTGTTAGTGATAATCAGAATCATTTTACGTTCTTACTGTCGTCTATCTCATTCTTTCGATCAGTTTTAATACCTGTACCGCCCGAAGTATTTCTGTATTTTGTAGTTGAAGATTTCAGCGAATACGTCCCTACAATACGCAAGTCAATCGGTATAATCTGCATAATGGGATCGTAAATAATGGGCTCTTCTTGCTGGAGGACTTCGATAGGCCGCGGTTTGGTGCACCCCATCAACAGCGGCATCACCGTACCGCAACTCGTTCTTGTTTGGTTGTAAATCATAGCTCTGAAATTTAAAGGTTAAACATCATTTATCGTTCAAGGCAAGCGCTTGACGTCGGGTTCTGGGCAGACAACAAAAAGAGGCGCGAACTCCGGCTTTTTATCTCTAAGGTCCGACCAAGGTACCCATACCACAAAAAGCGAAGCCCGCGCAGTACGCGAGTTCCGACGTTTGGGCTTTGTGGTACTTCGTCTTTTTACTTGGTCGGTTTAAGAGATAAAGTGCAAGCCGTCGAAAAAGCTATATGTCTTTCTTGTTTATGTCATAGGACAAATATAGCAAAAATTCCGTTCTCTGCGCAAGGCTTCGTCGTTTTATGGTACAGTTTTCATCATTCAGTCTCATTTTATCCGGTCAGGGCCAAAGGTAGCCCTCACATGGGAAAAATCACGGCTCATGTGATTAATCCGGCACCGAGAATTTCTGAGTGACAGAATTCATTAAATTTTATGCATCGCTGTAACTTTTTACAGATAACATGTGTCTTTTTTTTTCCCAGGTGCATTCTATGTTTGTCTATCATTGAGTGATACTTGATAAAATTATGCGTATCTTTAATATTCATTACAAGGAGTAGCAGCTTATGTTGTAACAAAACCAAATTTTACGATGAATTCAATTAACATTAACCGACAATGCAAGGATTACATCCGGAACGAGTTCCCATCGCAGTTCGACGATGATAACTCCAACTGGTGGGGACGTGGAGGCAATTGGTGGAACAGGAAACTTGTTCTGCGCAGTCCCGGCTCAAGAGATTTTGATTCGAAGGGTCAAATACGCTATGTCCTGAGATATCTAGACCAACAGGATATGGCCTATGTGGAACTGCACATAAGCAAAGATACCGATGGCGAAGACTTCAGCGATTTATTAGACGAATTGAAACAGAGATGTCCGGATTGTGATGATTTCTGCTGGGTGGGTGAAGAAAAAGAAACATATCGATATAACCACCCGATTTGTGGATGGAACGATGCCAAACAGGCTTTCAATGCAATCTTGGCGAAAACCGGAGAATTAATCGAACGATTCTTCAGGGAGGAACAGGCTATCAGCAGGTTCGAGGTATCCTCCATGCAGTTGAATCTTTCAGGAGAGGAGGTCAATCTTGAGACCTTGTCCCTGCATCAGATGCTTAGCCTGAAACTGCATATCCCGGACTACCAACGAATCTATTGCTGGGACGAAAAGATTCTGTATACGCTATGGAACGACATCCAGGAGATTTCTCCCAATGAAAAATATAGGCTCGGCACAATTATTCTGCAACGCGTAAAGAATCATTTTGACATCATTGATGGCCAGCAACGCCTCGTCACCCTGTCGTTGTACCTTGCGGAGCTGCATACCGATGGGATTCCGCTACTTTCAGAACGCTATCAGTCGAGGCTGGCCGAGGAGTATATTGCCTACAACAAATACGTGATAGGCAACCTGCTGTCATCGGTAAAACGGAGTTCGCGTCGAGACATCAAGGAAAAAATCCTGGAAAACATTGAATTCGACGTATTGATTCTCAACGATGCATCGCTCGATCTCGCGTATACGTTCTTTTCCAATGAGAACTCCCGCGGAAAAGCCTTGTCCGACTTTGACCTGCTGAAGGCACACCATCTGCGGTTTGTCATCGACAATCCGAAACAATCGATGCACCTTGCCCAGAAATGGGACCGAATGATTCTGCGCGGAGACGAGTCGTCGGATGAAAGCGAGAAAGACTATGTTCGCACCCTGGGCATCTATATCTATCGTCTCCGCCACTGGATTCGGAACAGCTCCGGCACCGAACCTATCAAATACAGAATCAAACAGGAGTATGAGGCAGCGCCCACTATCCCGGAGATTCCGCCATTCGGAGAACGGTTCCTCTGGAACGAATCCATTCAGGGCGGAGCACATTTCTTCGGTTATGTAGATTCGATGCTCTCGAAGTATAAATCCTTCATTACGACTCCAGCCTATACATCCATTCACGGCCTGGATATGGAGACCCATTGCTGGTATCGGGACGTAATCGAAAGCCTGCTTTTCGCCTACTACCTCAAATTCGGAGAATCATATCTCGCGGATGCTTTGTTTCTGATTGCCAAACGAATCTCCTGTCATCGCTACCTGAATCAACGTGTCAATCTGAACAAACTCCTTGCATATGCCTCTGATTCCGGTATCGTCATGATGATTGACAGGGCCACTTCTCCGACATTTTTCCTGGCAGAACTGCTCCAGGACGTCCGCCGAACGGGTGAGATTGGTCCCGAATCCAAAATCCAGATTCGTTATCGGAATCTGCTCAACAGCCAAATGCAGCATTGCATCGATCAAGTGGAAATAGTAGCCATTTCAAATCTTTATTTGTCATAACATGAGACTTACACCTGAACATACTGGAAATCGAATCTTTTCCATTCCGCTATACCAGCGTCTTTTCGAATGGGACAGTGAAAGGATCGAGCAACTGTTGAATGACTTGAATGCAGCGATGATTCATCGGCCCGACAAGGCCTATTACATAGGAATGCTCACGTCGACCGGTGAAAATGCGCTGGTCGACGGACAGCAACGTTTCACAGTAATGATGCTCCTCGGAATCGTACTACGAAATAAGGACGCACGATGGAAGCAATTTCTTTTGCAAGACGGAATACCACGACTCCGATTCCCTGCCAGGCCGGAGGACGAAAAATATCTGGGAGATATCATAACCGGGCAAATCATCATCCGGGACGATATTATCCCGGCCTATGAGAATGTAAAGATGAAAAGGGGAATTCTGTGCATTGTGCAATATATTAACAGCTTGGAATCGGATGAACGTAAGGCAGCTTTCGCCGCTTACGTCTACGAACACCTCACATTCTTCATCACAACGCTTCCCAAAGAGTATCATTCTTCGGCGCTGAACAAATATTTCGAACGAATGAATTCCACCGGCAAGAATCTGGAAGGCCATGAAATTCTGAAAGTGCGTCTGCTGCAGCGACTTGATGATGAGAAAGCCTTTTATACCCGGGTTTGGAATCGGGTTGCAGATATGGACAGCCCACTTTTCCGCATACGCAAACGAAACAACCAGTCCGAGACCCAAGCCGAACTTAAGATGCGAATTCAACATGCTCTTTCCGCCGGCACAAACGCCCATCTTCTATTCAAGGAGCCCAATGCTCTGATTAACGGCATTAATGCCGTGGAAGAGAGCCTCGGATCCGGACTTTCGATTCGGGAGATCGTCAAACGAGAGGAACGTCCGGAAACCGGACGTAAGGCAAGTGACGGTACTCGTTCCGTCATGAGTTTTTCCGATTTTCTGCTCCAGTGCCTCTACTGCCATCTAGGCAAAAAGGGGAAGGAGTGCGGAGAGATTACTCTCTTTTTCAACAAGGCAGATTTGGTCAGCACGTTCGAGAAATACCTGCTAAAAGAGAGTAATGGTGTCGAAATTCGGGAGTTTTTCGAAACCATGCTCCGTTATCGGGTCCTTCTCGACGTCTATTTCGTTCGGATCCTCGACGATCAGAGCGAAGTCGACTACGATCTCGAAACACCTTATGCCGAGTGCGAAGAACTGCTGATTCTGAAGATGCTCGAAGAGATGATTTATGTAAACTCCTCGCCGATGACCTATTACCAGTGGTTTTCCGAGTTGATGCGCGTGGTGGACAAAACTGAGCCGGTTGCCGTGCATGAGCTCTACCTCGCGCTGAAACGATTCGATGATTGCAGCCATCCGCTCGGTACTATCAAAGACTTGACTTATCCTGCGATTGACCGCTATTGGTTCTGGCGTCTCGATTTTTATATATGGTTGAATCGTGACGAGCTTTTCAAGTGCAATCCAGGCAATGAAAGCATTTGGCCCCGGATTACCAAGGCCCGGGAGGTAGCCGGGAAGTATGTATTCAAGCGGAACCGCTCAATCGAACACATCGCTCCACAGACTCCTCAGCAGGAAGATACACTAAAACTGGAGAGAGGAATCTGCAATTCATTCGGCAATCTGGTAATGATTTCGTCGCAGCAGAATTCGTCTTTGTCCAATTCGGTTTACTTGGAGAAAAAAGCACGTGTCAACTCCCATCTGCAAGGCAGTCGTTCTGGTTCAATTGAGAGTCTCAAAATGCTTCTTGCATTCACATTCTACGATGAGTGGAACGAGAAGGCGATTTCGGAACATGGAGTACAAGCATATGAAATTCTCCAAAACAGTTATAAGTAAATAATTCGTAACGTTCCGGAAATGAATCCATGGTAATCATGGATTCATTTTTTTACCCTGCACAGACCTAAAAGGAGGACTACATTGTCTGTATAGTATCAAGTATATGCCATAATTTGACATATCTTTGTTCTATCTTTGCACGAGACAACCTGTTCAAGGGAACAGATGTATGAAACAAAACCATACAAACATGTCAAAGAGTAGAAAAACACGCAGTTCGTCGAAAAGCAATGCCGCCACGCTTTTCAACCGTTATGTCTGGCTGGTCGATACGATCTACCGTGCCGGGCGCATCACGTTCGAAGAGATCAACGAGCGTTGGCAACGCTCGTCGCTCAACGAGACCGGCGAAGAGCTTCCCCTGAAGACCTTCCACAACCACAAGAACGCCATCCAGCAGATGTTCGACATCAATATCGAGTGTAACCGCAAGGGTGGCTACTTTTACTACATCGAGCATGCCGAGGACATGGAGCGGGGCGGTGTGCGGACATGGCTGCTGAATACCTTTGCCGTAAACCACCTCATTAACGAAAGCCACCACCTCAAGCGGCGCATCCTTTTCGAGGAGATTCCCTCGGGACAGCGCTTCCTGACGCAGATCATCGAGGCGATGCGTGACAACCGGACGCTGGAGATGTCCTATCAGAGTTTCTGGAACGACACGCCCCGCACATTCGAGGTGGCGCCCTACTGCGTCAAGGTATTCCGCCAACGTTGGTATGTCGTGGCGTGCAGTACGAGCGATGACCGGCTGCGCATCTATGCACTGGACCGCATCCGGGAACTCCGCACATCGGAACACCTGTTCATCCTGCCCGACGATTTTGACCCGCAGGCCTATTTTGCCAATTCGTTCGGCATTGCCGTCGATGAGAGTTACAAACCCGAGCAGGTACGGGTTCGCGTATCGGGCATCCAGCGGCAATACCTTCGCACGCTGCCGCTGCACACCTCGCAGCAGGAGACCGAAATTATGAACGATTCTTCCGTATTCGAATTCTTCCTGCGACCGACGCTCGATTTCCAGCAGGAGCTGCTGACGCATGCCGCCAACACCGACTGCCAGATCGAGGTTCTGCAACCGCAGTGGCTGCGTGTGGAAATGAAGCAAATCGGTCTCAATCTGGTGGAGGCCCATAAAATAGTTGGGCGCAAACAATGATTCGATATATTGCCGACACGGCTCACTATAATGAAGTTTTGAGTCGCGTGGCCCGCATAAGGCACTCGCTGTGGATAGGCACGGCCGACATCAAGGATCTGTACGTAAAGGTCGGAACGGGAAGTAAACCCTTCCTTGCGGTGCTGGACATTCTGGTTCGGCGGGGCGTGGAGGTAAGGTTGATGCACGCCAAGGAGCCGGGGCCCAACTTCCGGACGGATTTCGACCGATATCCCGCCTTGTGGGGAGGTGTGAAACGCAGGCTGTGCCCGAGGACTCATTTCAAGATTCTGATTTTCGACTGTGAGGTTGCCTACATCGGTTCGGCCAATCTGACTGGTGCCGGCATCGGCATGAAAAGCGATGGCAAACGCAACTTTGAAGCGGGCATTCTGACCGATGAACCGGGGTTGGTAGATGCTGCGGCCGACCATTTTGACTCGGTCTGGACGGGAGCCCATTGTCCGTCCTGCCTTCGCAAGAGCTATTGCCCGGACCGCATCCGATAAACTCATCCGTTCCGCTTCGTCTTGGGCTGCATTTTCCCCAATCGCCCGGGAACATAAGCTGTGGTTCGGCCATACTCTCCTCTACCTTTGTCTCAACGACAAAACGGCAAAGGCAATGAATCGGATCGTAAAAATGCGCGACGTGCGGTTTGACAAGAGTCTCTTCGTCAATTTCCGCACCCGTACCGTGCTCGACAATCTGTTGTGCAGCTATCAGGGGCTGCCCAAAGGGGTGAACTACATGATTATCGGAGACCCCGGCGTCGGCAAGACCACCATCATTCTCGACATGCTTGCCAATATTCATGCCGTGCAACCCGCGGCACGGATTCTCTTCATCAGTGCCGAAATGAACGAGATTGACCTGGCGGTCTATGTCGAGCGCTTCCCGAAGTTCAGCGATCTGGATATTCTCTTCGTAGAGTGCGGATTCGATGAGGATGCCCATACCTGGCAACTCGTCTCCGATACGTTGGACGAGGGTTGGGACATTGTTGCCATCGATTCGTTCTACGAACTGCAGGGCATTGTCAAGGAGGAGGAGAACGTCACGAACAAGCGGGCCGAGAGCCTGCTGCTGTCGCTCATCAAACAACAGAACAAGGCACAGAACCAGCGCGATGTCAACACGACGTTTCTAACCATCCAGCAGGTGACGAAATCGGGTGCCTTCATCGGCTCAAACCGGCTGAAGCACATGATTACGGCGATGATGGAGCTGCGTCTGGACAATCCCAAGAACATCTACTCCGACCGGTACGTTACATTCTCGAAGCATCGTCGCGGAGATGTGGGGGTAAAACTCTACTACAACCTGAGCACGACGGGAGATGTATTTTACGACGAAGAACGCTACGAACAGGAGCAGGCCATCAAGCGACTGCAGCACAATGTCCGGAACGAACTGCACAACTTTGCCGACCGTTTCGATCAATTATTCAACACCCTTAATAGACAGCATAATGGATAATCAGACTTATTTGGAAAGACGGGACTCGTTCATCGCGGCGCAGCTGCCCTTCTGTACCGTAACGCCGCAGGAGCTCATTTCAACGGGCGAACACACCTATGAGGTCAATGGATTGGAGCTGGCCGTTGAGCCGGAGGTGTGCAGACTGCTGGATTCCTATCTCGGTTTGTCCAAACATCAGACAAAGGCTGTTTCTGAGACATTCGGCGGTTCGGGGATTCGCGACTTGCGCAACTATCTGGCTCTGTCGAACAGCATTGAAAGAGCCGGGAAAATAGCGTTGCTGGCCAACCCCGATACGAGGACGGTTGTCGGGGCAACCCCCATCAAGAAAGAGGCCATTCCTGTTACCTCGTTTTTTGATTTTCTGGAGATGTTCATGAATGAAAACGACTATGCTCCCGAGCAGTTCTATACCTCGGAGTTCGGAGCTGGAGGCGTCACGGTAAGTCTGCGGCCCCAACATACCGTTTACGATGAATTTGCCCCCGGTGATGAGTTTATTTCCAACGGTGTATGGTTCCGCTGGAACCTGGGCGAGGTGGAGGCCGGGAACTACTACATGCGCTTGATCTGCACAAACGGACAGATGGCACGGGTGAATGACAAAACCGCACGGACAAACCAGCTCGATGCCTCTTCGATGCGCAACATGTTATCATTGCCGCAATACGACGGGTTTACCAAAACGAATCTCGAAAAAGTCAAGAACAACGCATTGCTAGCCATGCAAACCGACGCTTCCGTGGGAGAGGTGCAGATGGCGAATCGCCTGCTGAAACGCTACGGGGTGGACGAATCCGTGGCTGATGAGATAGCTCCCTATCACCAGTTGCTCACCTCATATGCTGCTGCCGGATACCACCTGGAGCATTTCCCCCTTGCGATGTCACACAGTGATATGAGGATGTGGGAACTGTTCAATCGATTGACTGCCTATGCAACCCATACCACTGACTGGGAGGCAGATGACAACCGTCGCAGCGGACTGATGATGGAGAGTCTACGGATGCTCAACCGGCCTCGGGATATCCAACGATATGTAAACATCTTTCAATAATCGGGATATCCCTGTTTTTAATTGAGTATGCCCTGCCGTGCAGTCGTTTGGCACAGCAGGGCTTTTATTTTGCCGAAAAAGCTGGATATGGGAATCAGATACTACTACAAAAATGGCAAGACGGGATTTCAGACCTCGGGAGGATGCCACCTTACGAAGGCGTGCTGGGATGAAGCCTGGCTGCTGGATGATACGGACCGGGCATTGGTACGCGACAGCGAGGGGTATGCACTACTGCACATCCGCAGCGGACAACTCATTCGTTTGAACTGTGACCGTGCGGCACCCTATGGCGACTCTCTGTTGCGCATCCACCGCAACGGGAAATACGGCCTGTTGGATTTCGGGGGCCGCACCATCATTCCTCCGCGATACGATGTACTGACCAACCACTTTGCGCAGTTCAATATCATCGGCCGACGAGGCCGCTACGGATTGCTCAACCGGCTGGGCGGATGGGCACAACCGCTTCGTTACGACGTGATTCTACCCGTCAACCAACGAGGAAACGACCGTTTGGCCTGCATCCGCCGGCACAAGGTGGTGTTTTTGTGAGATTATCCAGCTTTCCCAATCCATCCCCTTCCTCCCGATAGCGACCAGCCCCGAACTTGGCGGTGTCGGATGCAAGGCCGTTCCCGTGGGACGCTCCGTACAGCCTTGCAGCCGATGCC
>ERZ779896.880-NODE-880-length-31851-cov-2.671405_pt1 | contig 31851 bp, 48 predicted proteins | sample MGYA00511067_ERZ779896 | MGnify/ENA primary metagenome ERZ779896 (study PRJEB29588, sample SAMEA2161597) | human gut metagenome | biome: human gut; feature: human-associated habitat; material: faeces | place: Denmark | collected 2008/2010 ... | reverse complement strand
TTCGATTCTCTGCTTTCCGTCCAACTCAATCATGATATATGTGATCTCCACTGTCACTGCTGCGTCCATCGCTCCGCCCTGCTTCACGGTGCCGCCTGTGAGTTTCTTCTGTCGTCCACGTACAACTACTCTCATTCCCTTATAGTCAATACCGCCTGTGCTCTTGACTGTGAACTGCTCACTGGCTCTGAGTGTCAGATTCAGCGAAGTTGCCGGGGACATGAGTTTGAATGCGTCCTCATCGAGGATGCGGAACGGAATCTCCAGTTCCATGCTTCCGAACTGTCCGATGATTACTTCCTCGATTTCTCCAAGGATACCGGGACCGCTCAGTGTCTCGGTCATTCCCTCGAAGTCCGGCAGGGAGATTTCCCCTGTCAGACCCACGAGTGCTGTTCCGTTGTTGTAAAGGTTGAAGTTATTAATAACTCCGGGAATACCTAATGCGCCCATTCTTATTCACCTCCGTTTAATGCTGCGGATAACATATCCGGGTCAAATTCCAAAATGTTGAGGATATCCTCTGCAGGTACATACGGTGCGAGGTACTGGTGGAACTGGATTTTGCCGTTGAGGATGTCCGTTACCGGGTTTTCGTCCTCGCTGAATTCAATTCTCGCCCCTGCACACTTGCCCTGTGATACATAGGAGTTTCCTCTGATGTTCTCGCTGTCTACGATGGACTCGATGAGACGGTAGTTGCCCGGTTCATCGACCTTCTGCTTGTAGGTCAGAATGAAGCTGTTGCCCCACCATGAGAAAAATCTACGGCAGCAGAACCATCTGTCTTTCGGGTCTGTATTCGCCGGATAGCACGCTGTGTTGTTGCCCCATGACTTCCATCCGGAATCATTGATTGCGGTAATGATTCCCTGTCCGTTTAAGAGGTTCGCCTGCGGCTGATCCAGTGTTACCTCTGTTCCATCTTCCAGACAGAGACCAGTAATTCCGATCAGCTTATTGGAAGGGGAGAGGTTCGGCACATCATCGTTGCTTGCGTCTGTGTACGCTGTCAATGCTCCGAAGATAGCGGAATATGCATACTGCTTCGTTCCGACCTTTACCTGCGGCCAGAGAAGTGCTGCGTGCTTGTTGGTGTATCCGTTCTTATTCTTCCAGTCATTGCAGTCTGTGTACTTGGTTGCTTCTGCGGTGTCGATATCGAGGATGCATTCGCAAGTGAATACTCCGTTGATTTCCTCGCACTTTGCTGCAAGGGCGATACCTACATTCGGCTTCTGCGTCCATCCTGGTGCTAAGAGCAGACCCGGTGTCATGCTGAATTTCGGATAGATGTGGCGGATTAACTCCATACCAGTCTCTGCTCCGGTGCTTGCATTGTATCCACCGATGATGTCGCTCTCTGTTACGGCAGTCGGGTCGATGCTTGTGCTATTGACTGTGAGGGTCTTGGCTGATGCACCCTTGCCTCCTGCGGTTAATGTGATCACAAGGTATCCGTCATCATCGAATGTCGTGATGTAGTCCGTTCCGGCTGTGAGTGTGGCTTCGTTTGCCTTTACCTCTACGGTATCTGCGAGGATGCCTGCCACCTTTACTGTTGCCTGCATTTTCTCCACATTCACGGTCTGTTCCTCGTTTGCTTTCTTGTGTTTCTTCGGGTCGAGCACATTGATTAAGATAATCGGTGCGACATTGAGAACACGGAAGCAAGCGTCCATGCTCTGGCAGAGCGTGTAATTCTTGAAATCGTCACTGTATCCAACCTGCTCCACGGATTCACTGAAACTGTAGGCGATCATCGGTACATTGGTTGCCTTGTACGGGTCGGCTGCGAGGTTCACAGGTGCTGTTCCGATGATTACCTGCAGTCCGGCTGTTCCTGTAACGGGTGCGACCAGGCTCGTTGCCTGCTCTTTTACCCTTACTCCATGATTGTAAGCCATTGCTTTTCTCTCCTTCCTTAAGCCTTATACTCGGCTGCTTTTTTATAAAATACATAAGCGGCACCGCTCTGTGATGCGATGTCTGCGTTCACGGCCGCCAGATTGCTGATCGGCACGACCAGATTGTAAATCGCAGGTTCTTTCTCCATTGCGGTTTTCAATCCGTCCGGCAGTCCGTTGTTGAAGAACTGATTGTGTGTTGCCACTCCCAGAATTGTCGGGCCGGCATACACCATCGTTTCCTGTGTCTTGGCTACCGTCTTTGCTTCCTGCTTGGCTTCCGCCTGCACTGCTTTTGTCTTTGCTTCGCTCATGCGAATCTATCCTCCTTCCTTATTGCTGCTGTTGCAAATGTCATGCTCGCTGCTCCGAAGAAGTAAGGGAATGATTCTTCGTCCTGCAGTGCCCAGTCGAATGGGTGCTGCTCATCATTCATAAAATAGAATTGCTTTGCGAGCATTGGTTCTTTCATGAACCGTTCCTGTATCTTCTGGATGATTCCAAGGACACCCTTGTGTCCGTTGTTTCCTGCGTCATCGTCAAAATATCCGATCAGCAGTGTGACGAACACTTCCTGCGGTTCTACACCGCCCTTGGCTTGCCCTGTTTCCACTCGGACGATCACATACGGAATCGGGTCCGGTGCATCTTCGTCCTGTCTGATGGGGAGGTTCTGCTCATAGACATTCATCTTGATGTACTCCCCTGCGGAATCCTTGAAGAGGTCATCCCTAAAAATAACCCCTATTTCCTTTACAAGTTCTTCCTGTAAAATCTGCGCCGTCATTTACTTGCCTCCCAGTATTTTGTCGATCTGCTTCTGGATGTTCTTCTGCAGGTTCTTTTCTATGTTAGGCTTTACGATGCCATATACCTTGGCTTCGTTTCCTACCATGGTAGGAATGGACGGACTGAGTAATTTCTTAAGCGGCAGCCTTGATGTTCCTTTTCTCTGAACTACAGAAACATGACCACTTCCGAATTTGGTAATAAAAGCCTTGAGGTTGCCCTTTTGCAGGCTTTTCAGTCCGCTTGCTTTCAGTACCTTACCTCTGGCCGCATCTGTTGAAGTATTGTCTTTGTACTTGAAGTCCGCCAACTCATTCACTGCCCCTGTAATTTTCAGAGTGGCTGTCGGATTGGATGCTGTTGCGTTCTTCTGTGCGATAGCTTTCTTAAACCTCGGACTCTTTACCGCATAGGTTTCCTTGGCTTTGTCAGCCAGATCCTTTTTGGCATCTCTGGCGGTAGCATTCACGGCATTCTTCAATGCCTGCGGTGCTTTCGCTTTCATGTCCTTCAGTTTCAGTTCTATCCTCTGGAGTTGAGTCTGGTCGACTTCAAACTCTATCATTCCGCTCTGCAATCCCATTACTTCGTCCTGTTAGCCTCCATGGTTATTGTGTATACTCCGCCCTCGTCTGTGGAATCGGTTACCATGTACCTCTTTCCATCAAAGACAATCTGCCGACCGATGGCGGGCAGTGATCCGAAGTCATCCGCCTTGACATAGATTAGTTTCTGCTTCACATATACACCGTCCATGTTGGATTTCATCTTCTTTTCTCTTTCGATGATTTCATTGTCATCTACGAGAACCGGGATTTTTTTTCCGTCCACGGTGTGCGTATCTGCGAATTCATCCACATTCATGAAGGTGTTATTCACATCGTCCTTCATGACTTCTTTGAATGATTTTCTAACCATTCTTTTTCGCCCCTTTGCTTCGGGTCGGTGTCTTTGGCACTCTGCCGACTACATTCTCCGGGGTTTCTCCGTTCTTGGATTCCCCTGCCAGTCCTGCTGTGGCGGTGGCAGGAGTCGCTTTCGCTTTCTCCTGCTTGCCTTCGCTCCACACGGCTGTTCCTGCGTCAAGCCATGCCTGCACCATTGATTCATCGTCTGCCGGGAGGCTGTCTCCGACTTCATACTGGTGTGATCTGTAAAGGATAGGGTATGTTGCTACCAGTTCCATGGCTGCACCTCCTTATCCAATTTTTACAAGTACCTTTGCGTCTCCTGCGGCCGCTGCCTTGGCTGCGAAACCTGCAGGTGTGTATGCGACCTTGCTTCCGCTAGTCTCTCCGTTGTTCGCTGCGTCTGTGATGCCTGTCTTGTCGAAATAAACAGGCTGTCCGAATGCGATCTCGTTCGTTCCAGTCTTATCGAACTCAAAAACACCGCACACATGAAGGTCGCCTTCTGCTCCGGGTGCGATGTCAGTTCCTGCGATACCCACTCTGCCAGTAAGTTCTACGACTGTATTGGCTTCGATGGTGGATGATCCAGTATTTTTATAATCGAGGGTTTCCCCTCTCTGCCAGTAACTTGCTTTGCTCATGGCTGCATCCTCCTTCTGTTATGCTAACTCAATCGGGTTCTTTACTTCGATACCAGGGTTCTTGATTGCTCCACGGTAATCCATGACGCTGATACCCCAGTCGAGGTAGATATCCCATACGAATCCCAATGTGCCCGGAGTCTCCATTCTTCTGATTGTCGGGATCTCCTGTCCGTTCAGATAGTCAACCTCGATGAAGTCTGTGTCGTCCTTTGCTCCAAGTAACCACCAAGGCATTACATTTCCAAAACCACCGCAGAGTGCGTTGATTGTAGGATCTTCCACTACCGTGATGCTGTCCTTGTATTTGTAGAGCGGGTTCACTGCCTGTGTGTTGCCGGATGTGCTGATTGTCGGGCTGTAGAACAGCGTGTACATATCGAACATATATCCGCTCGGCACGATAATGATTGCAGGTCTGATGATAGTTGCTTCTCCGAACTGGTCTGTCTGGTTCTGGAGTGCGAGGATCATTCCCTGCACGGCTTCCTTCGTGATTCCTGTACCCTTTGCCAGTAAGTTGGAGTGTGCGCTGCTGAATAATGCAGTACCGTCATAAATCGCCGGGTTGTTTACGAGGATCTGGTAACACTGCTTATTCTGGGTCTTTCTTGCGCTCGCTGCGTACTTGGCAGGAATTCTGGTTACAAGATCGATATCATCGTTGATGAATGCCTGTCTTGTAAGTGTGAACTGGCGGCCGTATGTTTTCAGCTTTCTGGTCGGGAGTTTCTCATCTCCGAACACATCATGCTTTAACTCTCCGCCCTCCGGCACTTCGAGGAACTCGCCTACCGGTCCTGCTAAGTAGTTGTTGTCGTGGGTCTTGAAGTCCTTAAGAGTTCCCTTCTTTGTCCACTGGTCGAATGTTACGGCTACAGTCTTGTGTCCTTCCACATATGCCTTGTTGATGGCATTGTCGAGAATAGCAGGGAACGCTGCTGTCGGATTGTAGAACTGTCTCTGTAACATACCGTAGAGTTCATCAGAGGATCTTCTGTTAAGTCCGGACTGTCCTTCATTGGTCAGACACTCAATGGCTAAGTCACGGAGCGTCATTCCCATCATCTGCCTTGCACCATCTGCCGGGTTCTGAAGTTCCATTCCGCTTCTCATCACGATAGCGTCCGCTGCTGCCGCTCTGAACTTGTCCTCGGCACTTTCTGTGATACTCACTCTACCGTTTGCCGGAATCGGTGCGCCGTGCTGTCTTACGTGCTCCAGTGCTGCTTCTCTCACGGAGTCAAGTGTCGCACCGCTCTCGATGTAGCTTCTGGCTTCCATTCCGAACTCTCCGCAGAGTTCTGTGATGGAGCGGATTCTGGCTCTTTCTTCCTGGATTGCCCTCTGGGTGTCTGCTTCCGGATTTACCGGATTCTGCGGAGGAGCGTTTGGCTGAGGGTTCATACCTCTCTGCTGCTGTTCCTCTGCTTCGATCTCTCCGTTCAATCTCTCGATTTCTCTCTGAAGGGAGTCGAACTCTGTCTGCTCCTCCGCAGTGAGATCTCTGCCTGCTTCTTTGGCGGCATTTACGATTTCCTGCTGACGGAGCATTTTCTGCTGTCTCTGCTGCTTTTTGTTCATCGTCTGTTACCTCCTTGGTTGATGATATTTTTATTTATTTGAAGTTGCCTTTCGAACCAGTCTGTAGAGCGGCTCTGCGTTCCCTGCTCGGTTTCTTCCTCCAGTTCCCTGCCTACACCGACCGTTGGGTCCGCAGGCACGCTCACGATACTAATTTCGTAAGGTGTCCACTTTCTTGCGATGTCTGCCGGTCCTGTGAACCTGCCATCTGCTGACTGCTTGTTTGGCATTACTTCCTCCCATGAATCTATCTGATAGCCTACGGATGTTGTTTTCAACGTTCCGCTTTTGACTTTCTGATAGATGAGGTCTGCATCTTCATCGCTGTCGAATTCGACCTCTGCCATTCCACGCAAGTCCTCAATCCATGCCCGATTTACTTTTCCAATGACACGGTTGCGGTCGTGGTTAAAGAGCAGCACACCGATTTCATTTAATCGTGTAAGGTCTACTGCTCCGTCTGAGTGGTCGAGGATTTCTGTTCCCCACCATCTCTCGTATGGTTCTTCAGAGGAAAAGGAAAGAATGAACTTTCGCTCATTCCCCTCGCCTTCCATGGCTCTGATAGAATTAACTGTCAGTTCCCTGGTTGTCTGTTTCTCCTTCTTCCTCTGCTCCATCGCTTTCTTCTGATTCCTGCCCTGTTTCTTCTCCGGTTTGGTTTCCGTCTGTCTGCTGAGGATTGTCGGCAGGTGTTTCCTCATCCTCGTAGAGTTCTGCTGCTGTCTGGTCAAAAATCACACCTCCTAAGTCGATACCCTTATCCTTTGCGTATTCGAGTACCTCTGCCATTTCATCTATCTGCTCTTTCCAGTCACGACCTTGTTCTGCAGCAATCTGCTTGAAGGTCTTTTGTCCTGTGTTCAGAGCGATCTTGTTTGCGTTTGCTTCCTTCTGAGGGTCAATCCATTTCTTCGGTGCTGTGATCCATGCGTGCTCGAAGTATTTATCCTTGTTATCCCAGAAGTCCTTTGCGTCCAGTTCCTCTGCGAGCCACAGCGAAATAATAAAGGTTTCATATATTTCGTCCATGACTTCCATCAGCATCTCTTTTTCCTCTGCGTAGGTCATGTCATCTTCGATGATGCCCTGTCTGGTTGAGGAGTAGTTGCTCTCTGACATATCACGGCTTGTGGCTTCGTAACTGATGCCCTGTCCTGCTCCGACAAGTCTCTGCTGCAGCTTGATGTAACTCGCTGCATCCGTTGCCTGTCCAGTCGGGTTTACGACCTGTATCTCATCTCCGGCATTCAGTTCCTTTATCATGCCAGGGGCGATGGATTTGCCCTGGTAGTCCTGGTGCGGTCCCGGAACGCTGCCGTTCTGACGACCGATTCCGGTTGTCGGTAACTGCTTTTTGATGAATACCGAAAGACAGGCTGCTATTCGCTCTTTGACCGATACTGCTATCATAAATTCGTTAGCGTCTCGGATTCTTGTGATTGTCGGACTCATATCGGACATCTCACGCACCTGCGATGGGCGGTGTTTTGTGTATAAAAAAATGACATCTTTCGCATCCACATATACGGGATTTGAGAGTGCCATTCCGTCCACGGAATACTGTCTGATCCAGTACCCCATCGGCTTGTTATACTCATTCATTTCAATACCACCGACTACCTTGTTTCCTTTTTTCTTCGGGAGCATCTGCGAGTTGTCCAGTTCGTCCACCTCGAATGTCTGAAGCTTGAATGGAAGGTATCCGTCCTTGGTGTATCTCTTTACGATAAGGATTCCGCCATCAACCTTTTTTCGTTTCACGCACATTCTCATCATCTGCGTGAAGGACTGCGTTCCGGTCACATCGCAGTTCTGTTTCTTGCACCATTTCTTCCATGCTGTCTGGATGATCTCGTTGGTCTTGTCGCTTCCTGTTTTTGCCTGCAGTGCGTATCCGCCGCCAATGACATTTCGCTTGTATGCCCCGATGACTGAATTCATCATGTCGGAGTTTCGCTCCAAGTCTCTGGCTCTGGCTCTGACATTGTCACGGCTGTACCGGTCCGTAAATTCTGCCGACTGGTTGAGTACCCTCCAGTTTGCATTGCCCCTGTCATAGTTGCCTGCATCGTAGTTCCTCATCTCAGTCAGACTCTGCCGCCATGCTTCCCTGCGTGCTCCCCACTCCGGGGATATAAAACCTATAATTCCATCTAACCAGTTCATGTTCTACCTCCCATCAAATACTGCGACATAGGTATCATCCAGTAAACTGGTTGAACCCTCTGCTGCAATCTGCGCTGTGAGGTCGTTCCTTAACTTGTAGAGCAGACTAAGGTCGGCACGGGTGAGCTGTCTCGTACCAATCTTGTAAGACTGGCCGCCTACGAGCACTGCGCAAATGGCATTATTTACTTCGGTCAGCATTTCCGAAGCTTTGTAATTGGATTCTACTGCTGCCATGCTCTGCCTCCTTTATACCCATGACCCTTCGTTCTGACTGATCCAGTGTTCTTCCGGGGTGTACTGGGTTGTTTCCTGTTTCTTTGGTTGCTCATTTTCCTGTATCTCATTCAGATGCAGGGTTCGTACTCCGAGGATGTCTGCCGCTGCTGTTGCGTATACCTCGCAGTCCAAGTAGTGGTTGTCTGCGTGGGAGGTTTTCTGCTGCCATTCCTGTTTGACCTTGCCGTTTCCCATTTTGACATTCACTTTATGTTCCGCAGTTACCTGCTCTGCGTACTCTCTGTCACATCCCTGGTAAACCATCCATGATCCGCTGCCGTTCTTTTTCTGCATTCGTCCGGCAATCATGTCCTTATATTTTCCGGTGTCTACCAATACCAGATTCATGCCGTATGCCTTGCTGTCGCTCTTATTTACCTTGGACAGTTTGTAGTGCGACAGCATCGGGTTTGATGAACCCTTGCTTGGCAGTGCCCATTCTGAATTGTTGGCGCAGAAATCGTACACCGTATCTGCGTCATTACCGGAGTCGATCAGTGCCAGTGCTACGACCAGTGGTGTGCTGTCCGGCATCTGGTATTCGAGGTTCATGATTCTCTCGACTTCCTGGAATGAGAAAGCCTGCCCATGTGCTATGTTCTGGCTTGTGAGGTAATTGCCCCACGCTCTGATGCTCCAGTATAGGCAGTTCTCCTGCACATCGACTCCTGCCGTGAGCAGTTTTGCCCACTCTGGCACTACCAGTTCCTCGTACTCGGTCTGTCTTTCCATGACGAGGTCTGCGTTGGTCTTTAACTTGGTATCCTCCCACGGCTCTGCGAGCCATGAGTTGACAAAGTTCTGCAGCTTCTCCGGGTCATCCTTGCTGTCCAAAAATTCCTTTACAATCTCCGAAAAGCGAACAAATGGAGAGTATAGGGTGTTCATCCAGAATGCTACCTTGCGGACGAACTTGGTGTTTTCCTTGACCGTCCGCCACTCTCCTTTGCGGAGCATCTCCGGCTTGTCCTGGTCTGTGATTACGCATCCGCACTCCTGGCATACATAGGTTGCGAATTCTGCACGGTCTGCGTAACTCATCCCTTCCTCTTTGGGGAAGTGTATCTGCTTCCACTTGAGTTCGATGTATTCCCCGCAGTGCGGACATGGAACGAAGTAGTGCTTCTCTATGTCTGCATCTTCCTTGGCTTTCCAGATATGCCCTGTTTTCAGTGTCGGTGTGCTTGTGATGAATATCTTCCTGTTGTGAAACGTCTTGGTTCGTTCCCTTGCCAGACTGACTGGGTCAGCTTCCTTTTTGGATGCCCCTGGATATTTATCCACCTCATCGAGAAACAGGAATCGGATCGCCTTACTCGCAAGGCTTGATGGGGAGTTCGACCCTGCCAGTGTCAGATACATTCCATCAAACTGTAATTCCTGCAACTGCGAGTTCTCATCAAACCTCTTTCGGAGTTCCGGTGCCGCTTTGAACATCGGCTGCAGCCTGTTCTCCGATATGGATTTTGCGAGCGTATCTGTCGGATATACGATCATGGTCGGCGCAGGGTCCTGTTGGACGATGTAACCTACCATGTTCTGGAGGCACTCTGTTCCACCTACCTGCGTAGGCTTCACGTAGACGATTTCCTCTGTCTCATAATTGTTGAACTCATCCATGATGCCTTTAAGGTATGGGGTGTGTTCTGTCCGCCATGGTCCCGGCATTGCAGAGGTCTTGGCATCCAGTACCCTGTACTTGTCTGCCCACTCCGATACCGTGATGTCCTCTGGTGGCTGTAGGAACTTTAAGGCTTCCTTCTGGTATTCTGTGACCTCGTATCTACGATACGGATTTCTTGCCACGCTTTTTCTTTTCCATTTCTTCCGGTGTGCAGCCTGCCACCACAAAGCTGTTTAATAACCGGATGATTTCTGCGTTCAGATCCTTTTCTATCGAGCGAATCTCCATCGGGTCGCAGTGACCGCTGATTCTGCCGGATAGTCGGCTCGGCAGGGATAATGCAAACTTTTTGAATGAAACAAAAAATCGGCTATAGTCCATCTTCACTTCCTCGATGTCGATGTACTTACCCGATGCGATCTCTGTCTTTAATCTATGCATTTCTCCCTGGGACTCCTTGAGGGCGATCTCTGCCTGCAGTTTCTGTTCCCTCAGTTCGGCTTCCTTTTCGGACTTGCTTTTTCCGTATGCCTTGTCTGAAAGGTATTTGACATACCTCTGAATGGTAGGTGCTAATTCATACCGATTCCCCTCTTTGGTCTTGGTTGTTGATATGATGCCCTCTTGAGTAAGCTGCTGCACCCTTCGCACCGTTACTCCGAACAGAGAAGCGATGACCTCTACACGGTAGAAGCCGCCCTGCTGTTCCTCTGCCATTCTACTTTACATCCTCTGCCGGGATTCGGACTGCCTGCTGCCCGGTGTAATCTTCCCACCGCTTCACGATCACATCACAGAATCTCTCATCCAGTTCCATGATGAATGCCGTCCTTCCCAGTTGCTCTGCGGCCATGAGGGTGCTGCCGCTTCCACCGAACAGATCCAGTACATTCCATCCGGATTTACTGGAATTGGTTATGAATTTTCCGACCAGTGCGATTGGCTTCATGGTCGGGTGTATGTCATTCCTTGTCGGTTTGTTTTCGTAAATAACAGAGGTCTGATCTCTGTTTTTCCTGCGGAGTTCTTCCAGATATGCCACAAGTTCGTTTTTCTTCATGGCACTGAAATCTATATCATCTTCCAGAATGACGGTATCCTGTGTCCTGTCATTGATGAAGTAATGCGCCGCCCCCTCTTTCCATCCATACAGACACGGTTCGTGTCTCCACTGGTAGTCCTGTCTGCCGAGGACGAATGCGTTCTTTTCCCAGATTAAGCACTGGGCGAGTTTCAGTCCTGCGTCAAGGAATGCCTGTCTGAATATGTGCCCGGTACTCTCTGCGTGGAATACATAGATTGCTGCCCCGGCTCTCATAAATTCATAGGCACTCTGGTAGGTTGCCAGTAAGAACGAATAGAAACTCTGGTTGTCCATATTATCGTTCTTGATGTGATTGATGTTGCGGTGTCCTTTGGCAGGGAGGTACTCATCGAGCATCTCTGCCTTGTCTCCGTAGTTGACATTGTATGGCGGATCAGTGACGACAAGGTCTTCTCCATTCATCAGAACCGCCATGTCATCCTGCGATGTACTGTCTCCGCACATGAGCCTGTGTCTGCCCAGTAGCCACACATCTCCGAGTTTGGTTACTGGTTCGGCTTCCGCCTGCTCCAGTGCTTCGTCCTCATTGAAGTCATCGTCCACTGCTTCCGGCTCGATAGCGAGTTTGTCCACCAGTTCCGTGAGGTCGTTCTGCTCAAAGCCTGTCAGTGATATGTCGTAATCTCCGAGGTCGAGGTCAAGCAGGAGGTCTTTCAACTTCACTTCATCCCATTCGCCTGTAATCTTATTCAGTGCGATGTTCAGAGCCTTCTCTCTCTGCTTGTCCAGAGCCACCACGACCACGTCCACTTCCTGGTATCCGAGGTCTTTGAGGACGGTTGCCCTCTGATGGCCGCCTATGATAGTTCCATCCTCGTTTATGATGATGGGGTCAACGTATCCGAATTCTTCAATGCTCCGCCTTATTTTCTGGTATTCCGCATCGTCCGGGGTCAGTGCTTTTCTTGGATTGTATTCTGCTGCCTTTAAGTCAGCCAGTTTCCTGCGTTCAGTTCTCAGCTTCTGGTCCATTTCCAAGCCTCCTTCCCGCTTTGCGTAACGAAATGGTTAAAATTTTTTTTATTTTATCGGCAAAAAAGCCGCGCCTTCCTCGCCCCGCATTGTATTTTGGGTCTGGGTAGTACCTACGGCGATGCCGTGCCCCGCCTGCACGCAAAAGAGGACACAGCGCAGGCTCTGATGCCTTGTGCCATGTCCTCTCTGAGGGGAGCAAGTGGAGTGGTTGGGTGTGACCGTGTGGTCTGTCCCCTTGTGCTCCACGCTACTACTATAGCACACCTCGATGTACTCTTGTGTACTCTCTTGTTCTTTCTTTTGTGTGCTGTGCTTCTGTGTGGTGCTGTGCCCCCTGTCCTGTGGTGTGCCCTGTGCCTTGCCTGCCCTGCCTGTGGTGTGGCTGCGTGGTGCTGTGGCTGTGGTGTGTGGGTGCGTCCTGCCCCTGCTCTCCCTGCCCTTGTGGGTGTGTGCTACGGTGTGCCCTGTACTCCCTGTGTCTTGCCTGCCTTATTTTCTTGGGATAATACCTGCCCTATATATGGGGGTGCTATATGCGGGCCTTGTACACTCCCTATATACGTGCCCTATTTTTAGGCTTGCTATTTATGATCCGTTCTGTACACACAGTAAAAGCCGGCCCTTGGATTCCGAATGTGGATTTCCAAAAGTCGGCTTGAATTTTCGATGTTCTGTTTTTCTTTTTGCAGAATTTTCCCCGGTAAAATTTCCGGCTTGATATTTCCGTGATTATTTTTACTGATTTTTTCTACGCTCTATACTGCGTGGATCTGAAAAAGTCGCCAAGATATATCCGATGATTTCGCTTTGTACATGGTTCGTAAATACAAAATATCCACGATGGAATTCCAGTAGTCCTTCTCTGGATAATTCGCTTTTGATCTTCTGCGTCAGTTTCTCCAATGATCCTTCTTCGATATCTCTTTCTGTATCGTAATATCCGCCATACATTGCGCTTTCAAAATAGGCGAAGGCTTCATCACTTAGTCCTGCCAGTTTATCTGCGAACCCTCGCTTCTGAACGTCCTTGTATATTCCGTATTCCAGTGCCAACTTGTACATATGCACACACGGCAGCTTGTGTTTCTTATAATCTTCGCAATCGCATCCTGCCATGGTACAATGATGCACTTCCTTGGTATGTTTGTCTGTCATCGTTCCTTTGAATTTTAGGAAGCCTTTTTCTGTCTTGACCTCTCCGATTCTGTCTCCGATGACTGCGTGTTTTAATACCGCCAATTGCGGTCCATTTTTTGTATCTGTGTAATCTTTCAATCCCATATTGCTCCTCCTTTTAAGGGGTAGAATTTATCATCTGACAATAAGCTATTTTGTCAGTATAATTCTACCCCCCCCCCTACTCCGAAGTCAAGCAATTTCAAGGCTTTGAGGGTTCTTGGGAGGAGGCGAATTCCTGTAAAATTGACTGTACTTTTTTGTATGTAAGCAGCTTGTCAATTCCTGCGTTGTAATATTTGTTGCACGGGGTCCTTGTCATGTTTGCTTCCTTGCATACTTGCTTCCAACTTAAGCAGTCGATGTGTCTGTATTCCAGTATGCTTCGTTCCGTGGAATCTGTTGGTAAAAAATCCATGATCTTCATCACATTCAGCATGGTCTTTGCCATCTCTGCTTTCTGTGATTCGATTCTGTCCTCGATCTCCATCGCACGGATGACCTGCGTTGCCGGTCCATCTCCTACGCTGTTGGTCTGGCTGCGTGGCACTGGGGAGTATTGCATCCCCTTTGTGCCGAGCATATTTTCTCTGAAAGTACGAAGTCTGGCTTCCAACTGCTTCTTTTTCATCTTGGCATAATAGTATTGTCCGAGGTATTGTTTGAGAAGCAGTTTTTGTTCTTCTACCCCATTTGCCATGCTGTCTGGTGTCATAGTTTTCCTTCTTTCTAATCCCTGGGTTTGTCCTCCGCAAGGAAGTATGCTTTTCCGCCGAGTATCCTTACCTGCTTGAGTACCCGGTCTTTGTTCTCCCAGTCTCGTATCTCTACTCCACGCTCCTGCAGGATGTTAATCTGCATTTCAATGGACGAGAGCATTGCCGACACCGGAAGTTGTCTCATTACCTGCGTTGCATCTGCCAGACTGGAATTCATCCCGAATGGCTTTCGCTTTGGTTTACCTTTTGCCATATTTTTATATCCATCCTTTCACTGTTGCCACTATGAGGAATACAATGCCTGCGGCCATAGCAATTGGTGTTAAAAATATGACCAGTGCCGCTCCCCAGGTAGCAAACGCTTCTATGTATCTGGTTTCCTCGCAGGTGTCTATTCCGCCACAAGGCTGACACATGACTCCGTCATCATTCATTCCGCCATAGCAGAGTCCATCGCATCCGTATTGTTTTTTCCTGCGTTCTCTTGCCTGCGCTTCAGTTTCTTTCTTTTTCATTTCTTTCCACCTGCCATTTCATGGATTATTGTGCGGACGATATGACCGATTACCTTTGGCTCATCCCAGTTGTCCGGTCCGCTTAATATGCACCCGCATATCTTATGTTCCCCGAACTTCTCCACATTGAATGGGCAGCCATCGCATGAGGGGTGTGTATATTCATGATCCGTTCCCTTGCCTTCGATTACCTCATGCGTGTACTTCCTGCAGATGGTCGCTGCTTCTGTCATAAACTTTGCCCAGTAGAATGCCCACTTTGCATTGATTGCCTTTTTGAATATCTTACTCTGCCTGCTGATTTTCTTTTTCAGTCTCATCCTCTGCCTCCTTTAATTTCTGCCCACACCACGGACAGTGCGGATATAATTCCCTGCCTTTTCTGTATGGATTGATTTTTCTGTATGGATTGATAACGGCTGTGTTTTCGCAGTTTGGGCATACCATCACAATATCTCCGAATGCTGCTTTCTGTATGAGTGGTTTCGGGATGTCTTGATCGTTCTGTAGCATCTCAGCCTTCTCTTGATGATATTATGATTAAATTCCACACCGCAGCCATTGCCATCCCCGTACCATACTCCGTGCAAGAACGGAATTCCTGCCCATTGCCCGATTTTGTCGCACATCACAATTCCGTATGCTTCCTCATCCGGACACCACACTGGCTGTCCTGCCATTTCCTTCAATTCCTCGATTGTCAATGGTTTCTGCTCCATCATCGCTCCTCCCATTCTTCACAATCCTTGCCGTCATCGTATGCCGTTTCTATTGCAAAGCCTTCTGCACTCTCATTGAAACATTGAAACTCTCCACAGCATTTTTTGTGCCAGTAGCATGTGCCGCAGCACTTATTCTCATTGTCCATCCTGTATCCCTCCTTCCCAGTTCCACAGCCCTTGCTTTCCCTTTGCCGGAATTGGCTTGTTGAATAATATTGCATCTGCCATTACCCATGCGTATCTGCCGATGGTATAATCTCCGAATGCTAACTCTGACGGATTCTCTCTTTGCAGTTTTCTTCGATAGGCTTCATCGATCTGGAAACAATCCACGAGATTTGCTTTCCCGATGATTGTTCCTGTCGGTAGTTTATTTACTACACCTGCGTCCTGGAAGTGCTTCAATTCTTCCATCGGGATATGTAGCAGGATTCCACTGTGATCTGTTTTGGCTGCGTGGATGAGGATTTCTCCACGATAGCTTGTTTTCCATGACCGTGTTTCGTTATGTTTCTGCCCAGTCGCCAATAGCGTTGCCCATGGTTGCCATACTGTTATTGCTTTCACGATTCTTTCACTTCCTTCTTCTGCATTCTTCTGTAATATGCCTTGATAATCTGTCTATATCTGCGCTTTGGCTTTTTGAGGATTATGATGTTGAGGTGTTCGTCAGACACCGCCATATCATTGACTGGCTTTATTTTTACTCTCATCTTCCGCTCACTCCCTTCTTTAAAGCGCACATGGTGCAGAGTCCTTTTGCTCCCTGCGCCTTGGCTACTTCTGCCAGTGGCAGTTCCCAACACTGTGCACCGCACTCCGGGCACTTGGTCAGCTTCCAGTCCTTGCGTCCTGTCGGCACATTTACCTTCAGCGGCATACAGTAATATCCGCCACGGTCAGTTGCTTTTCTCGGTTCGATTGCTACTCTCATTCTGTTTGCTCCCTTGCTATTTTTGTGTCAGTTCCGGCAGCAGGATTTCTGCTACTTCCTTTTCCGAAGTGACTACCCATGCTCTGCCACCTGCTCTGCGGATCTGCTTTATCGTCTGCTCCTGCATCTTACTCAGCACCCCAATAAATGGCCGCTTGACCTCGAATCCGTAATACCTGCCATTGATGATGCAGGTAATGTCTGGGATTCCCTGTCTGGAGTACGGGCCGGCTGCTTCTTTCCATGCGATGGCATTTGGTGCGTTATCCTTTATCCAGTCGAGGATTTTCTTCTGGAAGTAGCTTTCCTTTGGCATCTTCTCCCGGATGAATTTGTCGGCTGCTTCTCTGGTGTTTATACCCTTGTTATGCTTTATGGTGTAGTCCTGCAGTTCCTCGTAGGTTCTGAAGGAGGTATAATCCAGTTTTCCGCCACGCATTACATGGCGGATTGCTTCCTCTGCTGTTGGGTCTGGATACCCTTCTGCGTTCTTTGCTGTCATCGTCTGCCTCCTTAAAATCTGGCGGACACTCTCCCTGTGATGTGGAGTTTTCCGTCTTTCTCTATGGCATTGAAGTACATATTTCCTTTTGCGACTTCCTCTGCGAGGTCGCCTGCCATCGTGACGGCTCGTACATATTTGCCTGTCTTATCAGTAATCAGTGCTGCTTCTTTTCCGTGTTCCGGTTTCGGTATTACTTTGATGATCATGTCTTTCCATCTCCTTTTCGATTTCATCTTTGTGCTCCAGATAAACCCCGCACTCAGTGCAAGGCTTATCCGGTTCTTTGCATTTATCCGAAATGATGATACAGAACCATGGCAGGCTTTTCTTCTTTTCTTTTTTCGCCCTGGCTCTCTCCCTCATTTGGGATAACAGCTCCATCATGCTCATACTGGTGTCGCCTCCTCAAATACTGGAGCGGTTGCCTCCTGCATGGTCGGCTGATCTGCATATTCCGCTGATCCGTTGTCTGCGTATGCCAGTTTGTTTCCCTCGTTGGCTTCCATGAAGTGGCTTGCCTGTGTGTCTGCGGAATGCAGTGCCCAGATCATTGGATACTTGTCGATAGCATTGTTGAATGATAAGGTGTCGGCTTCGGTGTATCCCATGTGCCATCTGATTGCATATCTTTCTACTGGCTGAAGCTTCATATATTCCTCGATCATCATTACAGACTTTTCTCCGTGACCGTATGGAATCTTGTCGTCCACTGCGAATGCTTCGTACTGCTCCCACTTTCCATTGACCTTGCGGTTTCTGATTTCCGTTGTGTAGAAGTAGGTCTTGCAGATGTCATGGAGCAGTGCCATGATGATCACATTTTCCTCTGTCACTCTGGCTGCCGGAACTCCTGCGACCTCGTATGAGTATGTGCCGTCATCGTTCTTTGTGAGGTTCGCCCTCAGTGCATCCAGTACATTGAGTGAGTGCTGCAGCAGTCCGCCTGTCACTGAAAGGTGGAATCTGGTACTTGCAGGTGCTGCGTACATATCACTCTTTCTGATAAATGCCATCAGCTTGTCCACTCCGTCTCTTGTTACCTTTGTCATCTCTGCTTCAAATCTGTTGATGTTTGCCTGTCTGTTATCCATTGTTTTGCTCCTCCTGTTCTACTGCATCTGGTCCTTCGCCGTATTCTTTGGCACATCTTTTACTGTCTGGGTGTAAAAACATACACGCTCCCTCTGTTATTTCGCACTCCCATCCGTGGTACTCATCTGTTGGTATCGCTGCTTTGCATCCCATCTGCTTCCTCCTTATTCTTTAATCCCTCAGCCAGAATGTGGCACGCTCCGGCTGTGATGATCATTCTGCTTTCTGTTTCCCACTCTGGTTTCTTCTCCCAGATGTTCTGTTCCTGGTCTACAAGGAACTCTTTTGTCAAATCGTTGTAAATCTTCGGTGGCGGTCCGTTTTCCTCGAAGCATTCCGGTGCTGCATATAAGCAGCAGTGCTCCTGCCAGTAAGGTATCCACAGATTCCAGATTGCGGTTCTGATTTCTTCCACAATCTGCAGGAACTTTTCCAGACTGTATTCTTTGTAGAGTGCCCTGCCGAGTTCTTTTCCTGTTCCTGCATTCCTTTTCTCATCGAGCGTTGTTTGGATCTGCTTAATGAGAACCTGTCCGGCTTCATCCGTCTTTATGACGATTCCCTCTCGGATTCTGCCGTTCAGCATCCGGTCTGCCACTTCCTTGATGCTTTCCTTCAGTTCCCGGTACGGCTTTTTGTACTTTGTCCGAAGGAGTTCCTTTGGCACTTTTTCATCATTCTTCCTCAGTGTCTCCAGTAACGATTTCAGTTTTTCTTCATCGTTTGGATTGCTCTCGTTATCCATTCGCACCACCCTTTCTTTCTCCGAACACCTAATGCCCCGATTTTTCCACCGCACACCTAAGTGTTCATTTAGGTGTTCACTGTGAAACCCTTGATTTTACTGGCTTTGTCGGGGTTACTAAACACCTAACACCTAATTTTTGATATACACCATGTTTTTTTAGTGATTTCTGTGACTAACCCTTCATGCAGTCACACAATTTTCCGTAAATACAATAAAAATAGTGATTTAGGTGTTTTAGGTGTTTAGATGTTATTAAAAGCCTTGATTTTGCTGGGTTTTTTACTAAACACCTAACCGAACACCTAACTAAACACCTAATTTTAGGTGTGCGGTTTTTTAAGGTTTTTTATAACTTTTTAGCGATTTTGGTCACATAATTTCCAGTCACACAATTTTTTCTGCTCCATGGTTTTTGTGACTAAATCGCAAATTCTGTGACTAATTGAACGGCAGCTTATCTGCTTCCTCATCGGGTATGGTCTGCCATCCATCACCCATTCCCGGCAGATTCATCTGCTGCGGTTTCATCTGCTCTGCGATTTCTTCCTCCTCCAGTAATGGGTCCTTTTCCTCTGCGAGGTCGCCCAGGTGGAATTCCACAAAGCGGCAGTTTCGGTTGTTAAACCATTTTGTTACGGAGTTCTTGGTGCTGCCATCCTTAAGGACTGATACTCCGATCAGACCCTTATCTGCGAGGTATTTCAGTGTCTTTCTGGATGAGTACCCTGCTTTCGTGAGTGCCTGCGTCAGCATGGATGGGAAGATGTATGCGTTCTTGTTCTGGATCATACCAAGGCACGTTCCGAAAGCTTTCTCCCCGAAGCTGTCCTTGTTTGACAGTATCCAGTCCACGATGTACTGCGTGGCATTCTCGTTTACATCTCCGGTGTCTGCGTTCATCTGCTCCTGCAGGATGTTCCTTGCCATCTCTTTGGCTCTTTCCCATGATTCCGGGTCGATTTGCAGGTTTTCCGTGTTTGTTTTGGCTGATTCCGTATCAAATTCTCCATTTTCGTACCGTTTCAGCCATTCTCCGTTATTAAATACCCATGTGTCGATGATTGCGTCTGCCAGTGCCACCGCTGCGATGCCTGCTATGTGTGATCCACTCTTTCCCCGGCTGATCTGGTACACGTACTGCATCATTTCATCGTATTTCTCCGTGATACTTCTCTCGTCTGTGTGCAGCAGCATTCCGATGTAAGCCGGTCCCGCCCATCCGCAGTTCATTCCAGACTGCTGATGCATGACGGAGGCTTCCCTCTCATCGTCAAATGGTCCGCCGTATATCTCAAGCACACGGGTGCTTACACCTGTCTGCGATGTTTCTGTTGATAGTGGTTCTTCTCCGGTTGCCAGTGCCACGGTTCTCCATGTCTGTGTTGCCTGGATACCGCCGCTCTTTGCACCTCGTATCTTTCCTGTACCACTGGCGATCATGTACACAATTTTCTCCAGTGAGTTCTGGTTGTTTCCTGCCAACTGTCTCTCATCAATTCCCAGTGGGAGGTCGCAGTAAAAGGATGCAGTTCTTTCCAAGCCTACCTGCGTTGCATTGAAATTTACCATCAGTCTTTCCGGGTCGCCCCATACGGAGAGTGCTGCCTTAAGTGCTGCGGTCTTTCCGCCTTTTGAACCGCCCCAGTTGTACACGAAGAATATTCTCTGCTTTATAATCCGCAGGAGCGGTGCTGTGAAACTGGCCGCCAGTATGAACCGGAACTTGTCTCTGCTTCGGTGTGGCTTTATCATTTTGAGCCAGTCCGCCATTGTTCCGTTCTGGCAGTATGCCGCTGCCATGCCCCTCTGCGATGGGTCAATGTCCAGAACGATGTCTTTGTCATGCCCCGGCACGAACCGTTTTCCGGATTGCCATCCGAATGTGCTTGTGGAGTCTGCTTTCTTTATGATGTCTATGTTCTCGGCTTCCAGTGCTGCTAAGAACTTTACGATGTGCTTTGCATTCTCCGATGTGACGGTGCATCCTAAGTCTGCCAGTGCTGTGATGGCTCTGGATGTAAAGATGGTACTTCGTGGGTAGATTGCCTTGTGCCACTGTCCATCCCTTTTGAATGCTACCTCTATCTTTTCCTCTCCTGTTTCCATGCTCCGCAGTCGCTGCGTGATAATAATCGGGGTTCTGCATACCATGACTGGTGCATACTTCTTTTCATCGATCACACTGATTCCCTTTTCTGAATAAATCCAACCTTCCGGCTGTCTTAAGTTCACAGGTGCTCCCTCGACTGCTTCCGGGATGTTATCTTCCTCGATGTCTATCTGCTCTGCGTTGCTGATTGCTTTTCGGATCTTCTCGGCCGCTTCCTCTTTGCCATACTTCATATAAACTTCCGATGGGTCCTTGCATCCGAGTGTCCGGCAGCTCCATTTGTATACTTCTCCTACGAACTTCCCTTCCCGGAGTGCCCTTGTGACTTTGGCGAGGAACGCTTCCCCGCCTTTGTCCGGCTCTACATGGATGTAAAGTTTCAAATCCTGCAGGACTCCTGCCCAGTCTGCCCGCATCATGGACGCTCCCGGTATTCCGAGTGTGCTGATTCCCATGTACCACATGGACTGGGAATCGCTCTCTCCCTCGACCAGTGCTGCGTATCCGATATTCCTTATGGCTTCTATCTGCCACAATCCATACATACACAGCCTGTCTGTCTTTCCATATTCCCACCGGAACTGCTTTCCGCCGTATCTCTTGCGGTGCAGTGCCAGATTTCTTTCTGCGTCAAAGTATGGTATGTATAAATACTGGACTCCGTTTCGGTCTTTCTTTGTCTGCAGGCAGCATTGTTCTTTCAGCCAGTCCTCTGGGAGACGCTTCTCAAATGAATACTGGGACACGGTGTAGTGATCCAGTCCTGGTTTCTTCTCTTTTGGTTTCTCCTGCGGCTCATTCAATGCTCCATACTTTTCCAGTATCTGCTTATAGGCTTCCTTGGTATCCAGTCCATTCAGCTTTGCATAAAATGTGACGAAGTTTCCGCCCTCGTCCTCTGCAAAGCAGTGCCACTTTCCGGTCTTTAGGTCTACCGAGAATGAATTGGCACGGTCATCATGGAATGGACACAGACCTGTGAGGTTGTCGCCTGTGATCTTGTGCTTTTTGATAACGGAGCAGTATTCAGTTTTATAATCTACCAGACGGTCTAAATCGACCTCCGCTGCCTGCTGCATATTATCGCTCCAATCTACTAAGTATTACCTGTTCCAGTCCAAGTCTTGTGAAATTGATTGACTTGCCCTGCATCATGAGTTTGTTCGTCATGTAGTCGATTTCCTCATTCATTCCCTCGCTGATCACATTATCCACGGTCACTACGAGGAATTCCTTGCACTGCATCATCAGACGCTTGCCTGCTTCCATTCCGAAGTATCTTTCCTCGGCGATGGAGTCATCCATAAAACGTGGGAAGTAAAGGTGTGGTGCAATCGGTATCTTTCCTTCACTGACTACCTTATTTGCTGCCCACTTCGCCACTCTGATGTTTTCTTCCAGTTCCTCTCTGGTATCTGCCCTGTATCTGCTGCAGATATAGCACATCGGCATGAGTGCCGGATTTCTATTCTGTAACTCTCCCGGATAGCACTGTCCTGCGTACTTCCATGGTGAGTATCTGTTCTCTTTGTATATGGTGTCATAGATTGGCAGGTTGCCTACGATGTCTGCGACCTCGCCCATCTGGATCATAGTATCCGTCTGATTGCCTGCGTTCTCTCTAAAGTTGTAAACCATAGCCGCTTCCACGATGTCTCCCGGCATTAAGCATTCGTCATCGTATCTGCCGGTCCAGTTATCAAATAATATCTGCATACTGTGCCTCCTTTGGATAATGCCAGGAGCGTTTCCGCTCCCGGCTTAGTCTGCCTTAGTTGAACGGCAGGTTTGCGTCTCCGTCCACACTCTGGAAGTCTGCTGCATCCACGGCGGCTCTGGTGTTGTAGTCTGCTTCATCAATATCCGGGATATTGTCCGCCTGTGCCTTGATCATCTCTACCATTGCCTTTGTCTCGGCTCTCTGTTCGTCCGTCAGCTTACTCACAAATGCGAAGGCCGCTCTGGAATATGTAATGCCGTCTGCTGACTTTTCCTTTTTCAGTGTGATCTTAGTTACGGCATCGTAGCAGCGGAGTCCTTTGAGGAGGATTCGCTTGCCGATGTAATCTCTGATGTATTTCAGAGAGGTTGGCGGTAATGCGAGGATAATCGGTACAGGGTTGCCTTCCTGCAGGATGTAACATCTGTGAATGTTCTTGCAGGCTTTTCCAGATCCGTTCTTTCCGCTTCCGAACTGGTTATGCGGACACTTGCTGCAATCATGGATTTCCCCAGTCTCACGCTCCACTCCCTGCTTTCCGTCATGGCTTGAGCAGTCCGGCTGAACATTTCCGCCTGCGTACTCCTCTTTCCAGTATGCATTTACCGGGTGATGATGGATAAGAACTCCGGTAAGGTCTGTACTCATCACAGGCTCATCCTCAGTCTCTCCCGGCAGTTCAAATGCCAGACCGCCACCGCTTGGAATCTTTGCTCTCTCAAATGGAAGAGTGCCGAGACCATCCAGTTCTTCTGCTACTGCTTCCTTCAGTTCTCCGGTCAGCGTGACCAGATTGAAATTCTTTTCTGTTGTTGCTACCTCGTTCTTTGCCATGTCTTATTCCTCCATTTCCTCTGCATCTTCTTTGTTATTGTCTGCTTCCTCGAAGCCATCATCCTCTGACGCTCCTGCTTCCTGCTCGTCCATGTATTCTTCCATCGGTGTCGGCTTTCCGCTCTCTCCGTAGTAGAGGTCGTCCATGATCCTCTGTGCCTGCGCTGCCAGTTTGATGGACTCCACAGCTACCTCAACCGCTGAATTGTAAAGGCTGCCGATTACATTGAGGACATCGCCGTCTCCATTCGGCAGGAGTTTTAAGAGGTCATCCATATCTGTCTTGGTGGATTTCATCTTGCCCTGCAGGGACGCATATCCCTCTGCTGCGATGCCGTATCCCTCATGGCGGTTCTTTACCTTGGTCGGGTGCTGATACTCCATAATCTGCCCCAGTGCGAACTTGGCAGTCGCCTGCATATTCTCTTTAAGGTCACGGTCACTTTCCAGTGTGATGTCAATTTCCATCTGTTCGTAGTCCATCTTTATACCTCCTGTCTGTTCTGAAAATACGCTCTGTCCGTCTCTGTTCAGAGCCTTGGTGTTGGCTTTTCTCTTGGATACCTTAAGTTCCGAATAAACGGAGAGTACCTCTGCCATTTCTTCCGGCAGTTCTCCATCGTTCTCGGCCGCCAGATTGTTCATCGCAGAGTCGAGGGTTCGTGGATCTACTCTTTCCGTGATGAGGTGTCCGAATCCCTGCTCTCTCAAGACATCGAAGAATACCAGACCTTTTTCCATCAGCTTTTCTTCTGAAATCTTGGAGTATCTCGTTTTCTCCTGCAGGCTGTACTTGAAGCCATCCACCGTAGTATCCGGCTTTTCCTCATCCACCATCTGCTGTGCGATTTCCTGTTCGAGGTTTTTGAGTTCCTCATTGTTTGCCTTGGTCTGCTCTGCTAATTCATCTTTCTTGTCGAGCAGTACCTTGAAGGCTCTGACCTTGTCGTCTAATGTTGTGACTGTTTCCATGTTGTTGCTCCTCCTTTGGTTTTATAATTCATTTCCCCACTGGTCCCAACCGTCACGCTCCGCTCTTGCGAAGAGTTCCAGCTTCTTTGCCTGTGGGAAGAATGTTTCTAACATCTGATAGGCACATTCCGGCTTCTGGATGCCGTTTGCTGTTCTCTCTGAGTACCGTGGAAAATGCTCCACGCTTGTCCTTGTCCGGGAGCATGATATTTCCCTTCTTGTAGAACCAGAGTAGGTACTCATGTGCGAAGCGCACCGTGTAGGCGGGTGCCGGTCCGTTACCCTTATCCCATATCAGCCTTGCGTGGAGTTTATATCCAAGCAGGCTCATGATTTCCTCTGTCTGCGGCAGGTACTTGTCTATCGTCCACATGAATACATTGTGCTTTTCGTTCATGAGTTCGTTTGTGACATAGCGGTGCAGTTCCATAATTCCAGGGATGTCCATTGTCTCGTATGGTACTGTTGTTCCGGTGCTGTTCGGTCTGGCCGCTTTCTTTCCGCCCCTGCCTTGCTGCCACGGTGGGTCCGTGTAGAGGATGTCGTATTTTTCTTCTGCGTTGAAAATATCAATCTTCATAGCCATCCCTCATTTCCAACCCAAGTTTTACATAGTGAAATCTCATTTTATCCATGGTTTCTTCCACTTCCTTTTTTGAGATTGCACCAATTGATTCCATGAGTTGGAGATCGTGTTCGGCTTCCCTGTATGCTTTATTCAGTTGCCATAATCTTTTGTTATTGGTAGAACTGACTTTCTGAATACAATTCAGTTTTACCGTTTCCATGCTCTTTGCATTTACTGTCTTTGCATCAAGTGCTGCCATTGTTGCTCCTCCTGTAAAGTTTGTATTTTATGCTCGATTCCGAGCGGTTCATCATTTCTGCGATTTCCCTTATGGAATATCCTTCGTGTCTGAGGTGCTGCATCCTTCGGACTTCCGTTCCTGTCCAGTTGTATCTGCGTGATATATCATTTTTTCTTTTTTCCTTGTACCAGTCGTAGCGCATGAACATTGTGTCGTCTGTTACCCTGGCTGCGTTCCAGTCCTCTGGGTGCTCTCTCATGTATTTGATGATATCTTCCTGTCGGTACATCACGTATGGTCGCTTCCGGTAGCTTTTCAGACCTTTTCTCTCCCAGTACTGCAGGGTTCGGTTTTCTATTCCAAGGATCTTCGACACGGTGTTTCTGGTGAGCATATCTGTGTTCGCCATGTATCCGCCTATCCCGATGCGCTGTCTCTTTAGAAACACCGCCTCCTTGGTTCGGTTCAGCCGTCTTGCCACTGTTTCCAGTGGGTACTTCTCTGTCAGTTCTTCCAGGAGGACAAGTTCTTCATCTGTCCATTTGCGTCCACCCATTAGAAATAATCCCTCCATGTATCTACGACTGTTTTTGCCAGATCCTCTTTCTTCGCCAGTGCTTTCAGCACCACTTCGTCTATCGTTCCCTCTGTGATGAGGTGGATATAAGTGCAGGCATTCTTCTGCCCGATACGGTGGATTCTGGCAAGGCTCTGACTATATGCTGCATAGTTGAAGTTGACCGAATAATACACACAGGTGTCTGCGGCCGTGAGTGTGATTCCCAGTCCTGCAGTATCGATCTGTGCGAGGAATACCATCGTTTCCGGGTTCGTCTGGAAGTCCTTGACGATGTCGCCCCTGTCCTCCAGTTTCACATCTCCATAGATTTCTCCGTAGCGGAGTTTCTTCTTTTTCAGCATCTGCCCGATGATGTCTATCTCCGGTCTGAAACGTGCGAAGATTACCAGTTTCTTTCCTGCGTCCACCACATAATCGTCCACGATTTCTTCCAGTGCGTTCAGTTTGCCCTTGCTGACCAGTTCCGGCTTTTCCTCGCCGTCTGCCACTAAAAATCCGCCAGTGAATTGCTGAAGGCGAAGCAGCTTTGTCAGCACGGTCGTTGCGCTGATCTGCCCACCGCTTTCCAGTTCTGCGAAACTCTCACGCTTGATGCGGTCGTAGATGTTCTTTTCCTTTGCCGACATCGTTATGTATCTCTGCAGGAATGTCTGCTCCGGCAGGTCGAGTGCTTCGTCCTTGGTCACTCGGTATGCGATGGAGTGCTCTTTCTGGATTAACTGGTCGAGGTCTTTGTATCCCACGATCTGGTGTCTGTTAAATCCACCCATGATGGCATATCTGTTTCGGAACTGATAGAAGTTCGTTCCGAAGATTGTCGGGTCAAGGAAGCGGTACTGGCTATACAGGTCGATTGCATTATTCTGTACCGGAGTTCCGGACAGGATAAGTTTGTACTTTGCCTGGTCGCCCAGTTTGTGCATTGCCTTGGACTGCTCTGCATCGTGGCTCTTGATTCTCTGGCTCTCATCGCAGATGATCATGTCTGCGTTCCATTCATACAGTGCGTCAAAGATGCCTTCTCTCCATGTGGATTCGTAATTGATAACGGCTACCTTTAATGCCTTGAATGGGAAGTTGTCGAGATCGTTTAACAGCTTCAGCCTGCGGTTCTTGTCTCCGAGCAGTACCTTGATGTTTGCCTTGAAGTCTGCAAATTCTGCGAAGTCCTTGGGCCATACGGAGCAGACGGAGGTCGGTGCTACCACCAGTACCTTTTCCACCTTACCCATCTGGTAAGCCGTGCCTGCTATCATGATTGCTGTTAGCGTCTTTCCGCATCCCATTTCAAAAAGCAGACCGAAGCCTTTATGCGTTTCTGCCATTGGTTTTTACCTCCTTCCTGTGATTTTCTTTTGCTTTGCGGTGCTCCAAATCTCGCACCATCCTGTTCCAACCTGCCTCCTGCTGCTTGGTTGCTGCGGGGTTGCGACAGGATACGTAATCTCTGTTATTTCTACTCATCTGTATCCTCCCTGCTTAGTATCATGGCGATACCTTCCATCACAAACATTGCACACGGAAGTGCTATGCCGTTGCCCCACATCTTATATTTGGCTGAGTCGCTCTCCGGGTCTTTCAGCCATTTGCAGATCTGGTTGTCTGTCTTTTCCTTTTTGCTCTCGCCCATGGCTTCCATCTGCGTTCGGAACACCTCTCGCCAGTGATCGATATCTTCCTGCGTTGGCTCTGTTATCCCCAGTTCCTCTGCCCAGTTATCTGGGAAACCTTGCAGTCTGCAGCATTCCAATGGTTAGCCTGCGGATGATATACTCCCAGAGAATGAGGTCGGTGCTGTCCTTATAATCCCTGCGTTTCAGACAGGAGGCTTTCTCCGATTCCTCATATTCCCCGATTGCTTGTTGTGCGAAGCAGGCTACTCCGTGCCTGTCTGCGGCCGTGAGTGTGTTGGCAGGTGCTCCCGGTTCTCCGATACCAAGTCCATTGGCAGAGCCGTCATTGTTTCTGGTATCTCCGCCGCCCTTGTATCGGGTCGCCTTATCTGCTATCGGGATTTGGTCGAATAAGGTCTGTGTGTTGTGTGTACTGAGCGTTGCGCTCTTGTCTGTCTGCATCAATGCTCCCTTACCTCCTCCCGCACATCCGCTTCTGATCTGCAATGTGATTGGCTGAGGATGAGTGGTACATTGCCCCCCCCCGGTGCCCATGCGACTGGTCAGCGTTGGTACATTACCGTCCTCCGCTATCGTCACTCTGCTGTCCTGTGGGTGGTTTTCCAATACGATGGGTACATTGTTACCGCCGGTCCCCATCTTTGTTGTGAGCGTGGGCGATACCTCGCTCTTATCAGCTACCCTGCGTCTGTCGCTGATGTCATAGCACTCGACATCATCTGTGCCTGTCTTATGAGTGCCAGTCTTAATATCTCCGGCAGTTCTTTGCCACGCTTCTCGGCTCTCCGTAAAATTCCCAGACAAGCCTTCTCGCTCAAATAATATTTTTGGTGCGATGTTTCCTCCAAAATCTGCGACAAGGTAGATACGCTTTCTTCTTTGGGGCACTCCCCAGTATTGGGCATCAAGCACTCGCCAAGCGATGGTGAAATGGTCGCCCATGATGCATCCGGCTGTCTGCCATTTTCCCTTCGGAGGGAGAGGTACATTGGATTCTTCATCTGTGATGCTGACGATTTCTTGGAGGACTGCCTGGAAGTCTTTGCCCTTGTTGCTACTGAATGCTCCGGGCACGTTCTCCCAGACCATGTATCTCGGTCTGATCTGCGTTCCTGTTCTGCCTGCTGCTCTGTCACTTTCTCTCATCTCCTTTATGATCCGTATCTGCTCACGGAACAGATTGCTTCGTGAACCGTCCAGACCCTCACGCTTTCCGGCTATGCTCATGTCCTGGCATGGAGAGCCGCCTGCGATGATGGTCACTGGCTCTAAGTCTGCGCCGTTTAATTTATTGATGTCTCCGAGGTGTTTCATTTCCGGGAAGTTCTTTGTGGTTACCAGTATCGGGAATGGCTCTATCTCGCTTGCCCATATTGGTCTGATTCCGAATATCGATCCTGCCAGTTCAAAGCCACCGCTCCCGGAGAACAAAGACCCCATTGTTATTTCCTGCGTCATTTGTTATCCCTCCCCATTTGCCACAAAAATTGAAAGGACTTGCTTTCCGTCTGGTCGTGAACCATCGCTGACACGAGCATTGCTGCCATGCGGAGTGAAAGGTTGATATTGCCTTTTGTGTACTTCATTGCTCTTTCATACGCATCGAAGAACAACTGCAGTATCGTTTCCTCGGCTTCTATTAATTCTTTCTTTTCTCGATCTGTCATCTTTACCACCCCAGTTTCTTTCCGCACCAGTGGAAGTGCGTATGATTTCGGGAGGTTCTCTTTCCGCAGGCAGGGCAACAGTAAAAGTCCATACCTCTCTTTATTACTGGTGCTTCTGTCTCGTATTTTTCGACCATCCGCTTATGCTCATCTGCCATGCTCTGGTAGTCATATATGATGTCCATCGCCTGCGTGAGTGCTTCCTCGACCTTTTCCGCCAGTTCGACTTCCATTTCGAGATCCCCCTCGCTGATCATCTTCGTATATCCTGTCTGTGCAGTCTTAAGAAATGGGATGATTTCTGTTTCCTTGATATGTATCACTTCTCCGCCTCCTTTGGTTTCGGTGGGTCTACCAGTCCGAATGTCATGAGTGCCATGTTGTATCCTCGCACCTGGTGCGTGAATGGCGACACTTTGACTGGCGGTGGGATGAGCGGCTCTGGCTTCGGGTTCATGCGTTCCCGGTCGACTGCTGCCATTACTTCGTTCAGCTTCTTTCGCTCTGCTTCGATGGACGGTGGCAAGTTTACCAGTCCTGCCAGTCTGTTCAGCAGTTCGATGTCAGCCGGTCCGCTTAGTGTCTGCGTCTGCCTGCTCCACTTCATCTTTCCCCAACTCTTTATGATTGTGAACTGGACATTGTCTGCTTCTCTTATGAGTATCTGTCCGTCCTTCATTGCCATTTTCATTGTTGGTTACTTCCTTCCTGTTAGTCCGTGTTTTCTTCGTATTCGTCTCTGGATATTACTCTTACCTTTTCAACCGGGACGTGGCAGAACTGCGCCATGCCTTCCTTCTGGCTCTCTGCGTATTTCGTGAAATCAGCCTTCTGTAATCCGCTGAGTGAAATATCTACAATCGTTGCTGCGTATCCGACTGTGCCTTCTCCACCATATATCTCTGCGTCCTTTACCTCGAAGTAAATTCCGAGCGACATTGTTATATTGTCCATGCTTGCTTCCCCTTCCTGCGACCGTTCATCTATTCTTCCGTGTAGAATGTGTGGTTACCGTGTGTGAATAATTTTTTCAGTGTGGTGTTGTGCCATGTGGTTTCATCCGTGGTTCTCTCGAAGTATGTCGCTCCCCGGCTCTCATCCCAGTGCTCTACCTGCACCATTTCCAGTGCCCGGTAGCAGTCTGCGTCTGGTTCTACCCTGTCGTATCTTCCATTTTCATATGCTGCGAACTGGGTATCCTCCGTGATCACTCCCTCGATGGTATCTGGGAAGTCATCGCTCCATACTCGGTTCAGCACTACCAGTATGACCAGTGCCTTGCCCTCGGTGTCCTCGCCCTCTGCTTCCGCCATGGCGATTTTCGCTAATCTGTAGGAGTCATCTGCATCCCAGTCCAGACTGCCGATTGCTGCGGTCGTTGTCGGTACTGGTGTCTCAGTGCTCTGGAGGATTGCGTTGTAGTAGGATTGTTCCTCTGCCTGCTCTGCTGCCTTCCTTGTATGCGTCACGCTCTTTGCACATCTGTTCATATTCTTCCTGCGTCAGCCATGTGTCCGAGCCTTCCACCTGCACCATGCCTATGTGGTTTTCCTCTATGTACTCGCTCCAGTCCGGCATCGGTTCGTTTGCCCATGCGACAAACAATCCGACAAACATTCCTGCTCCCACTATTACCGCTACTACATCCCCTGCTATGCGCTTCAGCTTTCTTTTCAGAATTCGCTTCTGTCTCCTACCGAGTTTCAAATCGTCATGCACCTCCTGCTTACTTCTCGACTGCTTCCAGTCTCTTTTCCTTCCTGTTATAGAGGATCATCTCTTTCTCATCCTCTGAATGGAGCATATAGTCATCTGGGTTCATTCCCTTCTTGACCAGTATCTCTTTCTGATTCCTTGTCAGTTTCTTTGGCTGTTTCATATGCTCTCTCCTTTATACTTACTTGACTTTTACCAGTACCTCATTATGCTCTCTAGGCTTCTTGGGTCTGGCATGGAACAGGTTCTCCAAGGCTTTGAAGAGTAACTGTTCCGTTCATGCTCCCTGAGTATTCTTTGGGGTAGCTGTACTAGTCGCCTGCAGTGCGGTCTTTTTCATTCCCCGCTACCGAGTGTTAAATCGCACCCACGCATCCATGCTCTCGGTATTCTCTCTCTGCGTGTTTCTCATCTGCCTCCGAACCGTTGTTGTTTTACTTGGGTCTGCGTTCCCTACCCCAATTACGACAGCTATTCATGCAGGCTCATGTCCTGCTGCCGGAGCGATTTACTGCGGCGGCTCGCTCCTACCTATCGGTTTTTATCCTGGTCGATGCTTGCCAGTGTGTTTCTTCGGTATTCAGTTTTTAGGTGTGATGCATACGCATCGTTCTGTTTTTTTGGTATCTGTTGCCTGCACCGGGCAGGTGTAGTTGATTTTGCCATTGTCAGTGCTGCTTCGGAGCATTCCGCTTTCGTACAGGTGCTTCCTTGCATATCTGGCACTCACTCCCTTTGTGCTACAGAAGTGATTAAACTCTGGAACTCTGATGCGGTATTCTCCGTCCTCTAGTTCCTTACCCTTGGTCAGTTCTGTTACAAAGGTATCTGTGTCAATCAGTGCGGCCTGCTTGTCCAGTGCTCTCCATTCTGCCAGTTCATCAAGTCCGTTGATGTCAACCTGTGCCTTGCTGAACACGTCCAGTATCATGGGGATTCTTTCATCCGGGGCCGCTGCCAGTATCTTTGCTATCTGTATGGCAGTCTTGATATCCAGTTCTTCCATTCCACTTGCTCCTCTCTGTTAGATGGAATGCTGTGCGACCTCTGCCTTGTACGGTTCTCCACCTCTGGCGAGTTCACGGTACATGGTAGCCGAGTGGACACCGATTGCCATCGCCATCTCATCTACTGTTTTGCCCTGTGCGTTCAGTGCTTCGATTTTCTTTCTGTCCTCGAATCCGATGCGCTTGTACGCTTTTCTCGGTCGCTTATTGGTTGCCATTGCTCTCCACCTCCTCTGTTTTTAGGCAAAAAAATAAATGCGCCAGAGTGATTATTCACTCTAACGCATTTATCAATTTCTTATAAAAATTAAAAATGCGAAGTGAGTTATATCACTCATTTCGCATTTATCTTATTACTTCACGGTATTTTTAAATGCCGCAACAACCTATCGCTTGCTGCGGCATTC
>ERZ779896.866-NODE-866-length-32233-cov-22.674436_pt1 | contig 32233 bp, 29 predicted proteins | sample MGYA00511067_ERZ779896 | MGnify/ENA primary metagenome ERZ779896 (study PRJEB29588, sample SAMEA2161597) | human gut metagenome | biome: human gut; feature: human-associated habitat; material: faeces | place: Denmark | collected 2008/2010 ... | reverse complement strand
CGGTGCTTTCTGGCGTCCCAGAGAGGATTTGAACCTCCGACCCCACGCTTAGGAGTATGGCTTACCGCTTTGTACGCCGTTTTGAACCATGTTGTCTGATGCTGAATTTTCAACGAAACAGCGATATTATTTATCGACATATATCTTGCGTGATACCTTGGAGTACTGTGTGAGTTTCCATGGTTTTGGGTCGTCCAATTAGCAAATTCTTAGCAAATAACGAGTCCCATATAATGGACAGATATTCTTGTTGCACAGAACTCCAATGCCTTGACAGAGAAAGGGGACTTGTGCTATACTCCACCTGTAAATGATTTTTGTGCCTTGCGCACACGTTGTTTTAGTTTGCAATTCGTGCCAGCAGCCTTGTCCTGCCCATATCGGGCGGACGCTGCCGGCACTTTTCTTTTTATACGGGGTGAATACACCCAACCATAGCGAGAATGATCGTGGTTCACGGTTCGCCGTGAACATCAGGCATTGCCTGCGGTCATTCTCGCTTTTTTATTTTGTTTCAAGGCCAATCGACTTTGAGAAATACATTTTATATAGGAAAGGCGGAACACAAAATGAACGAACAGGCAAGACCCAAGGTAATCGCGCGGCGCATTACACGCCCGCGCAAGGCAAGACCCATCCCGCGCAATTTGCAGTATCGGCTGTACAATGTGCGCACCCGGCCCAAGCGCCCCTATCGCCAGCGCGAGAGGAGGGGCTGAGGATGCCGGAGCACATACGGCAGGAACCCAAGGTGCTGGTCAGCACCGAAAACCTCACCGAGCAGGAATGGCTGGCATACCGCAGGCAGGGGATAGGCGGCAGCGATGTCGCCGCAATCCTCGGCATTTCTCCGTTCCGCACCGCCCGCGACCTGTACGATGACAAGCTGAACATTGCTTCGGCTGTCGATGATACAGGCAACTGGGTGGCGCTGGAAATGGGGCATCTGCTGGAACCGCTGGTCGCGCAGATATTCACCAAGAAAACCGGGCTGGAAGTATTCCAAATCAAAAAGATGTTCCAGCACCCGCAGTATCCTTTCATGCTGGCAGATGTGGACTACTTTGTACGTCTGCCAAATGGGGAAATTGCGCTGCTGGAGATAAAAACGACCAACTACAACGCGAAAGACCACTGGTGGAAGGACGGCGAGGAATATGTTCCCGTCTATTACGAAACACAGGGACGCCATTACATGGCTGTCATGGACATGGACGAAATCTTCTATTGCTGTCTCTATGGCAACAATGAGGACGAAGCCATCATCCGCCACCTGTACCGTGATCGGGAGTACGAGCAGGAGATGGTTTATCTGGAACGCGAGTTCTGGCACGACCACATCCTGACCCGCATCCCGCCGCCCTACACCGAGGACGGCAGCCTGATCCTCGAAAGTCTGCGCCGCCGCTTAGGTGCTGCGGATAAGACGGTTCCTGCTATCCAGCTGGACAACGACCTGTCTACCACCATGCTGCGGTATCTCCGCTTACAGGAGCAAAAACAGCAGGTAGAAGCGCGGGTCAAAACGCTGGACACAGAAATGCAGCGGCTGAAAGGCCAAATGGTTGCCAAACTCAACGGCAGCTGCATGGCGATGGGGGAGTACGGCGGTACACAGTACACCATCAGCTACAATCCCGTCAGCAGGACAGGCATCACGAAAGATAATCTCCAAAAGCTGAAGCTGCTGCACCCGGATATTTACGACGAATACGTCACGGTATCGGAATCGCGGCGGTTCAGCATCAAGGCAAAAGCGGCGGACGAAGCCGCCTGACAAAGAAGGGAGCGTGCCTATGCACGACAGTGAACAGGAACACCGCGGCATTACCGGCTGCCGTGTCACCTACGAATCTACGATTTTTTACAATGAAGCAAACAAATTCTCCATCATCGTTGTCAAGACCAGCGACCCGCGCATCCCGCCACAGGCTTGCAACGGCCGTTATTACGGCGACCGCATGCTGCGCTTTACGGCGGTGGGGTACGAACTGCCCCGCACCAAGGCGGTGGAGCTGGAACTGGACGGCGAATGGGTGGAGAACAAGTACGGCTATCAGCTGCAGGTCGAGCAGTGGCAGGAAATCGTTCCGCAGACAGCGGACGGCCTGCTGGCGTATCTTGGCTCCGGGCTTATCAAGGGCATCGGCCCCAAGACGGCAGAGGACATTGTCGCCACGTTCGGCCCGGATACCTTGAATATCCTTGATAACTCGCCGGAGAAGCTGCTGCAAATCCGCGGCATCACCGAGGGAAAACTCAAGGATATTGAGGAATCCTACGCCGAGAGCCGCGTTCTGCGCAATCTTATGAGTCTTTTGGGACCGTTCAAGATCACGCCCGCCACGGCGCTGAAAATTTATCAGCACTTCGGCCCGGCGTGTGTGGACATCCTCAAAAAATGCCCGTATGACCTGTGCCAGATCTCCGGCTTCGGCTTCAAGCGTGTGGACGGCATCGTCCGCAAGACAGACAACCGCCTGCACAGCACCGAACGTATCAAAGGCGCAGTGCTGTACACGCTGGAAGATGCCCGCAGCAAATCGGGGCATCTGTTCTTGCCTGCTGAAGACCTGACGAAAGAAACTCTCTTGCTGCTCAACGCGCCCATTCCCATCCCGGAACAGCGCGTCCGCACCGAGGAAGTACAGGAGACCTTACAGCAGATGATTCTGCACGGCGCAGTGGTCGCCTACAAGCAGTACCTGTACAGTCCGCGCGTGTTCGGGCAGGAGGACGATACCGCTCGCATGATTGCCGAGCGGCTTGCCTATATCAGCGTGGCCGAGAACATCGAATCCTCGCTGGAATCGGTGCGCGAAAGTCTGGGCATCACGCTTTCCCAAAAGCAGGAACAGGCGGTGCGCACAGCGTTCCAGCATGGGCTGACGATTATCACCGGCTCGCCCGGTACCGGCAAGACCACCGTGTTAAAAGCCATTATCGAAGTGTTTAAGAACCTGCACCCGAAAGGAAAGTTTGCGCTCATGGCTCCCACAGGCCGTGCCAGCCGCCGCATGGCGGAAAGTACCGGCGTGGACGAAGCCCACACGCTGCATAGCGCACTGGGCCTCGGTACGGGGGAAGAAATCGGAGACGGCGACCGTGTCAGAACCGTGGATGCCGACCTCATCATCGTGGACGAGTTTTCTATGGTGGATATGTGGCTGGCACAGCAGTTTTTCAAGCGCATCAGTCAGCACACGCGAGTTGTTCTTGTGGGCGACCCGAACCAGCTGCCCAGCGTGGGTGCCGACAATGTGTTCTATGAGCTGATTCACAGCGGAATGGTACCTGTTACCGTGCTGGATTGGATCTTCCGCCAGTCGAAAGACGGCCTGATTGCCTACAATGCGAAGTTCATCAACGAGGGCAGCACCAAGCTGTACTATGGCAATGACTTTGTGTTTGTTGACAGCCCGACGCAGATTGAGTCGGCAAAACGAATTCAGGACATTTATTGCAAAGAAGCCGCCGAGCGTGGCATCGAGAATGTGCAGATCCTTTCGCCGTTCCGTGAGAAAGGCGAGGCAGCGTCCGAGCAGCTTAACCGTGCCATTCGGGAACGGGTCAATCCGTTCCGTTCCGCCGAGGAAGAAGTGAAGATCGGTAACCGCACGTTCCGCGTCCATGACCGCATTATGCAGACAAAGAACACCGAGAAAGTGTCCAACGGTGACCTCGGTTTTATTACCGGCATCACCACCAGCAGCAAAGGCGAACGACTCGTGCAGATGGATTTTGGCGGCGACCGCAAGTTGACTTACACGCCGGAACAACTGGCGCATGTTGACCTTGCCTACGCTACTACGATTCATAAAGCAATGGGATCGGAGTTCGAAACGGTCATTATCCCCATCGTCAAGGCACACACAATCATGCTGTATCGTAATTTATTGTATACAGCCGTGACCCGCGCCAAGAAAAAAGTCATCCTTGTGGGGCATAAGCCGATCCTGTTTATGGCAGTCCATCGTGCCGACATCAGCAAGCGCAATACCATGCTGGGCGAGCGCATCCGCCTGTACTGCAAGGCCTACCACACCGAACGAAATGTACTGCCGGAACTGCAACAGGCCGGCTGAATGTAATAATGAAGGGAGAAATTACCCATGAAAGGGAATCAAGAACCTATGCTGTACACCACCAACGCCACTGTGGCCGCGCTGAATCATGTACCCGGCTTTGATCCGCTGAAATTCCTGCGTCGCACAATTTCCCGCAAGACAGGGGAGGACGTGATGCGTCTGGATCTGCGGTACAAAAAGCTGTGGTTCCGGCTGGCATGCCCCACGGGGCGGCTGAAGCTCAACGCCCTGCGCATCACCGAGAAGATGGCGATTTTTGAAGCCAAGGTCTACCGTGACCGTGAGGATGCCGAGCCGTTGAGCAGCTATGTCGCCAACTGCACGCTGGATGCAACGCCCGGTGGGCTGTATGTGGAGGCCGCGCAGGAGGAAGCACTGGATACGGCGCTCTCCAATGCAGGCTTCGGCATCCAGTTTGCCGATGTGGGCAGTGAATCAGAGGAATACGGCAGTGAAGTGCCGGTGGGAGCGAAAGTAGAGATTGCAAAGCCTGTTCAGGTAAAAACGGCAGATGCCAAGCCTGTGCAGACGAAAGTAGAAGTCGCAGAACCTGTGCAGAAGCAGCCAGAAACTGTGAAGACAGCCCCGCAGGAGCCTGTCAAGGCTGACCCGCTGGATGCCATCATGGCAGACGATATGCCCGTTCCCGAACAGGTCACGGCAGAAGTTGTGGAAAAGCCCAAGACTGTTGTGCGGGAATCCGTACAGCCTGCGCAGACCCCGGCAGAGCAGCCGCAGAATGTCATTGTGCTGGAGCAGGAACCTCCCGCCGCTGCATATACTCAAAGCAGCCCTGTGGAGGAGATCCGCCGGCAGATGACCTACGAGCAGGCGCAGAACGTCATCGTTGACTGCGGTACTTGCAAGGGTTGGACGCTGGCACAGGTGGCTGACCGTCGTGCCGCCAGCCTGCGCTGGTATGTGAAAGGCTATCAGGGCGAGAACAACATTCTTCGCGCGGCGGCCGCCATCATATGGGACAGCTTGCAGGAGAAACAGGCAGGATAACCGGGAAGGAGGCCGTTTTGCATGACCTCATCTTCCGATACGTTTCCGTTTGGCATTGCCGATGTGGTAGAACTTCTGGGGCTTACCGTCCGCCGCCGTCTGCCGTCGAGCCTGTACCTGAACTGCCCCTTTTGCGGAGACCAGCGCGGGCGGCTCAACGTCAACACAGACAAAAACGTCTGGCGCTGCAATCGCTGCGGCGCGGCGGGCGGTATGCTGGCACTGTATGCCCACTATTACTGCACCAGCAATGCCGATGCCTACCGCGAGATATGCGAGGCACTGGGGCGGTACACACCCCGGCCAAGGGTGAATGACTGCATCGGGATAAAGCCGGAGCAAAATGCCCGCGCTACCCCGCAGGAGATACACCAGACCTACTCGCTGCTGCTCTCCATGCTGCCGCTGACACCCACGCACAAAGCGCATCTGCTGTCACCGCGGCGCGGGTTGACCGAATACCAGATTGCAAGGTTCGGACTCAAATCAACCCCGCCTGCGTTTCTGTGCCGCGGCTATGCCGAGCGCCTGCGGCGGCAGGGCTGTACCTTACAGGGCGTACCGGGCTTCTATCAAGACGATGCCGGGCGGTGGACGATCAACTTCGGCAGCCGCACGGCGGGCATCTTGCTCCCGGCTGTCGGTTTAGATGGTCTGATCTGCGGTATGCAGATACGGCTGGACACACCGCTGCGCCGCAGGGATGACCCACCGGGTAAAAGCGGGGCTAAGTATATCTGGTTGTCCTCAATCGGTAAGCCGCATGGTGTGACCTCCGGCAGCCCGCTGCATTTTGTGGGCGAGCCGTTTGCCAAGACCGTGTATGTGACGGAAGGGCTGCTCAAAGCCGATATTGCTCACTGCCTGACAGGACGCTCATTTATCGCTGTGGCAGGGGTGAACAGTCTGAACGGCTTGGAATCCGCGCTGCGCTGCATGGCGCAGAACGGCACCAAGCTGGTCGTGGAAGCCTACGACATGGACAAGTTAGAAAATGAGTATGTGGCATCTGCGGCCGAAAAGGTCCAGCAGATCGCCCATGCGGCCGGGCTGCAAAGCACAAGCCTTGTCTGGAATACTGCCTACAAGGGTATAGATGACTGGCAGCTTGCTTTGCGGCAGGAAGAAGTAAAAGAAAATGCGGCCTAAAGCCGCGCAAAAGTTATGGCAGAGAGCTACCGTATGGCGGCTCTCTGCCTTTTTTAGAAAGGATAGGACAATGGGTATATTATCTGAAATTGATATGATGAACCGCGATGCCGAGGATGATGCTTTCGAGGTGTCCTCGGACAGTGAAACCGTAGATTCTTTCAGCGAAGAATTTGAGCCGGTTGAACCCCCGAAGCCGAAACCGCAAGAGGAGGAAGCAGAAGAAGCCCGCAAAAAGGCTGAATTTGATGCCGCCGAAGCCAAGCGCAAAGCTGAATGGGAGGCAAAACAGGCGCAGAAGAAACTGCGGGAACAGCAGGAGCTGGACCGACTTGCCGCCATGTCGGATGACGACGTGATGCAGGCATCCATGAACCGCGTCTCGCAGGACACCGAGCGCCTGACCCGCCGCAACATGAAGCTCTGCGTTATGGAGGATGTGCAGACCGAGTGTCTGACTGACCCCGCCTTTGCCCGGCTTGTGATGAACCCTAAGAAAAAGATAGTAAACTGCTTCCACTACATCAACCGCAAGGCGCGGGAGTATCTGGAACAGGAAATGAAGGACAACGATGAGAAGCCTATGGGCGGCGGTTTCGGCGGTGATGTGCCGGACGAACTCTGCTACCAGTGGGCGCGGGAGTATTTCCGCGATGCCGATGTCAAAGAGGATGCAGAGCCCGAAGAAAAGTTTGTACCTAAGACCTACAATGGGAAAGCGTCCAAAACCGGCAAAAAAGAGAAGCCCAAAAAGGCAGCACCTAAGCCTGCCCCGAAACCCGCAGATGAAGAACAGCTCACCTTTGGTGACTTCGGCACAGAGGAGGCAGCAGGATGAAACTGGACAAACGAGCCTGCCGCCATGCGGCCAATGTCCCGCTGCACATCAGCCTGAATGCCGGTGTGCTGTACACAGAACGGGTGAAATACCTTGTCACTGCCGCAGTCAAGCTGCTCGGTGGGCATAGAGTGCTGGCAGTTTACTTTTATGAATGTGAACGCCTGAAAGCAAATGACCGTATGCCAAAGTGGGTTGTGTTTCAGGGCAAGGATACCTTTGCCACGCTGGAACGCGATGCCGAAGGCAATGTCAAGTGGCGGGATGCTATGGTGCAGCACCTAACAGACTATTACATGGGAGATTTTTTGCAATCCTGCGTGTTTTATAAAAAGGCTGGATGCCATACGATTGCCAGGTATATCGGAGCAAAAAGTGATCCCACGAAAGTTCTGTGGGAACTGAATTGGTACCAGCAGGATATTCGTGACCAACAGACAAAAATCCGCCGCTACAAGCGGGATACTGTAGTTCTGAACAAAATGAGCAGTGTGCCACAAACGCCCGCCAACTTGAAGCGCTGGGCAGATAAGCACATAATGCCGCACTATCTGTTCTATGACTACAATAACGGCCGAGTCAAAACACAGGTGTACTGCACCTATTGCGAGAAGTTTTCTGTAATAAAAAGGCCCAAAAACAACGATGTTTTGCGCTGCCCAAAATGTGACCAGAAGGTCATAGCCAAGGCGCAGGGGAGAAGGGCTGCCTACTATGAAGACAGGGAAACTTGTCAGGTAGTCCAGCAAATCAGCCCGCATGAGCTTGTGGTGCGCATCTATAAGCTGTACTGGTCTTACGTCAAAGGAAAGGATACCACCAGAAAATCCGCGTATGAAGTCATGCGTATATTTGTTTGCGGCGATGATGGCAAAAAGGCGACCATTGAGCCCTACTATTATAGTAGAGACTATGATAGTGTGACCCATTGGCGGCACGGCCATCATCCGGGAGCCTTGTTCGGTATAGAGTGCTTTATTTCTGAAGAAATCGGTGCAATATATCTGCCGGGACTTGAAAAAGTGCTGTATGGCACGCTTTGGGAATACTGCGCACTGCGGCAGTTCTATGAGCAGACATATAACCCGATGCAGGTCAGCTACTACCTGAAAATGTACTTACAGCACCCGCTTTTGATCGAACGACTGACGAAAGTGGGCTTTAGGGACATTGTGTCAGACGTTGTCTACCGCGACGGGTTCAGTGATGCATTGGATGAAACGCAAACCAAAACGCATCGTATTCTGCGCGTGCAGAAAGAAGATGTGTCTTTTCTGCTGGAGAAAAATGCAACCATGGCGATGCTGAAAAAGTATCAACCCTATGTGGCAATCAACCTGTGCAGCAGGAAAGCGCTATTTCAATGGAAAATCGACAACAAAGTGGCGGAAATTCCTACGGATGTGTTCCGGTACATGACGGCGGAAAAGTTCATGCGCTACATGGAGGCGCAATTCCCAATTTATTGTGAAACACGCCCGCTCAACAGATACCGTGATTTGACAATAGGAACGCTGGTGACAACCTATGTGGACTACCTGCATATGTGCCGCAGGCAGGCCTATGACATGAAAGATAAATCGGTATTGTTCCCGAAAAACTGCGCAGCGGCGCATGACCGAGAAGCAGAGCGTATCCAAAAGATCAACGATGCACAGAAAAACAAGGCATTCTGCATGGCCTACGCGGGCTTTGCGCGGAAAGCGGCTCTTTCCAATAAAGAACTGCAAATCGTCTGCCCACAACGAGCCAACGACCTTGTTGACGAGGGAAAAGCGCTGCACCACTGTGTTGGCGGATATATTGACAACGTGGCAGAGGGCAGATGCTTAATTGTATTTGTTCGCCGCGTGGAAGAGCCGAAAAAGCCGTATGTGACCGTAGAAGTGCGCGATGGCAAAATCGCACAGATCCACGGCGATCATAACAGCAAACCAACAGAAGAAGTACAGAAATTCATTGACCTGTGGAGCCGTAAGGTGCTGCCTATGGCTTTACAGGCTGCGTAAGAAAGGAAGTGCTTACATTATGAAGCAAATCGGAAATCTCGCCATCGTCTGCGCCCGGCGCAAGGATGTGACCCTGCGCATTGAGCAGGGGAGAGTAATGGTCCTACTGGACGGCACTTATGCGCCGACAGCGTTTTCCGCCGACTGGGATGACGATGAAACCATCCTGTCGGTGATCCACGAGTTGAATTTCGGCCGCTGCGCCCCCAAAAGCCAATGAGAACCGAAGAATGGCAGGAAAAAGCCGCTTTTATCGACAAGCTGCGGGAACTGACAGACCACCTGAACCGCTGCCGCGCGGCGTATGAAGCCCATACGCCGCTGGTAAGCGATGAGGTTTACGACATTCTGTTTAGCGATTTGCAGACACTGGAAAGTTGGCTGGGGTTGAGGATGAAAAACTCACCAACGAAGAAATCATAAAACAGAAAAGTCTCTCATTTACAATGATGATGTAAGTGGGAGACTTTTACTTTACGAATAAGTTATTCTACTATAACTAGAAATCAAAAAAGATGAGTTGTATCTCAAAGAAGAATTGTATTTATCAAGCGTGCTATTAACAAAATTAATAATAAAACCGACGGACTTCACTAAAAGAGAAAATACTCCAATTGAATATCAGAATTGGAGTATTCGAGGATTTCAAAAGGTCTTCGATCAAAAAACGATTCATTCTATTCACTTGTTAATGGAGCTAATCAATTTGGGATGTAAGTGAACATCTCATACAAATTGCGTCTGGAAATATTGTGGGATTTGCTATATTGCAAAAAAATCCTTGTTGTCTATAATTCTATTGAGATACTATTGATTTCGAAGATATGGATATTTATTCGATACATTTCGGCATGTTTAATTATGCATTGTATGCTGCTTTTTCTGTTGCTCAAAGAAAGCTTTTGCGTTATTATGGATAATACAGGAGGCCACTCTCTATGAAAAAGAAATCCAAATCTATTCCGCCTCTCTTATCATGTAGCAATGATATTCTTCGCCGTGCCGTTGTTGCTATCCGAGATTCTAGAGGAGAAGTAAACACTCAAACGCAACTTGTTCTTTCTCTACGCAACAATTTGCAAAAACAGTTAAATAATCGTATCAATACACTGAATCAGGTGTGCGGTGCAGTTATTCCGCAGATACGAATCGAGTTGCTTCCTAATCCTGCCGACATCGCTGAATCAGGAGATCTTCGCATTATCGTTTCTACAAATGCAGCTGCGTCTTACATTATCACGGCGGAATACTTTGATTCGGCTAAAATTTCTCATATTGTGGAAGTTGACCTTGTTCATTATGAGGCCACAGTGAGAGCCAAGCAAAATGTCAATGCGGTTTATGCAGTTCCTAGCATTAAGGCGGTTGAATCGATTTGTGTTGATATTCTTACGGATATTGCGATGTACCATTCTTGGGGAAGTTTTACTTCCCCGAAAAATGATCTTGCGTTCCGTAGAGAATTTTCACAGAAGAAATTGGCTTATGCCTACGAACATAATCTGACCGTTCCGGATGAAGCGAAACAAGTTTGCTTGGATAGCATAAGTTATTACTCTTTTGCGTTTTCGTGTCACGATATCGGAGTAGATAATTTTGACTGCAAGAAGTATGAGGCCATTTGGATTGACTTTTTGAAACCTTACATTTTAGTTGAACCCTCCCTTGAACAACAATTATTATACTTTACTAAGGAAAAACAGCTTTCTCGGCAGAAAGTTCAAAAGGAGTACAAAAAGATTCCAAACCCAGGCCCTTACATTATGTTAGTGATGAACCGTCGTCCAAAACGTCATAAGGAGGCCCAAAAGATTCTGGATTTTTTTGGGCGAAAGAGTTGGAAAAATGGGACAGTAAAGATTGTCCCGCTCTCGATGTATGAAAGAGTTGCTCGTTATTATCCATACCTTGCTTTTTTCAAGATTATTCGGCGGTGATTTTACATCTAATAGTGTAGTCGAGTGACTTATGCTATGGGGGGATTTTATGAGCTATATTGCCTTTCTAGACTTGCTCGGAACCAAAAATCTATCCACTGATGATGCTACTTCGTACAGCAAAAGTATTTCTATTTTCACAAATTGCCTGCAACGTAGCCTTGTTGAAGGATGCGAGGCCTATGCTTTTAGTGACTGCGCTTACCTCGAGGCTTCAACACTGTCACAGATTGTTTCTACGCTGTATACCTTGCGTGCTGAATTACTTATGCAGCAACGCTTTTTTGTAGCAGCAGTAGCATGTGGAACGTTGAATGCTTCTGTTGTTGATAAAAAAACTTGTACTGTCAAAACTTTTCAGGGGCGGATATTAGCAGGGTATATGTGGCACAAAATGTTCTTAAGGGAATAGGAATCTCGATTGATTCGACAATTATTAGTAAACAGAAGCGAAAGGGACATAAAATTCCACGCACAGACTGCTTCTGGATAAAGAGCTTCTTTGTGGCAGATATCGATAAAATCTCAGAGATTACGACATTCTTTGATTTGCAAATTAGCCAAGATGAGAATGATTTGACTGCTTATTTAGATTACACTCTTCGGGAATACCGCAAGGCAAATATTAAATCGAAGCGGTATGGAAGGTACTATATTTCTTTGCTCATCAATATTTTGTCTGCGGCAACATTAAATCCGCCAGAAGATGAGAATCTTTTTTCGTCACCGCTCTTATGCCGAATTTATAATATATGCAAAAACGATGTGTACTTTGGTTCGAATGCACCAGGGTTTAGTTATATATTTCTTTACTTGTTGGATCGACTCTACACAGAAAATGAGCGAAGTGACTTTACTAAAGATTTTTTGAAGAAAATTTTATCGCTTAATATCGTTAATTGTTACATTTCGGATTTTTCTAAAATTCCAACAGGTTTAGTGTCGCGTTCTGCTTTAAATGCGCTGGCGGAAGATTATTACTTGATTATTTCATCTGACGACACATACTAAATGAGCACGTAATTTGAATAAAAAGCGAAGTAAGACCGAGGACGAAGAAAACGTCCAAACCGCTATAATGCTTTGTACCTGTTTTAGTTGGTGCTATTGCCAGATAATCTTTTTACAATATTTTGATTATTGATGTCTTTCAAATTGATTTTTTGAATTTGGTGTATGAGGGTGTAAAGATAAAAAGAGAATTGACGTTTACCCTCAAGTGTGTTATCATACTAATGTAAATAATTTATGTGTCCTGTAAAGCAATTTGCACTGACACACGTTGTTATTTTTGTACTTTGTGCCTGCAATGCCGCTGACCGTCTGGTCTGTGCAATGCGGGCATTTTTTATCCGCCGGGAGGATGCCCCGCATAAAGCGAGAATGACTTTTGTGCTGCGATTGGCAGCGAAGAAAAGTTATTCTCGCTTTTTTTGTTTTGGTTTAGCGCCGCCCGGCGTTAAAAATAAAAAATCAAGAAAGGCGAGATTACAATGATGGACGAACTCAAACAGCAATTTTACGAGGTCATGCACAAGTATCAGAAGCCGTTTTCGGAGGAAGGTGTCACAGCAAACCTTACACAATGGAGTGAACAGAAGCAGGGGCTTTTGCAGCTTCTGCGCAGGCATCCGATATGGAACGAGAAAGAACTGGCAATCGTGTTCCGCGTGGAGGAGCGCCGGGAAATTGACCGCATCACGGTAGATGAAACGCGCGCCGCCATCCTTGAACTGGGCCGCAGGGCCTGCACGGATGATACAGTGTACGAGAACTTTGAAACAGCCCTGCGTGCGGCAACCGCAGACTATGCCAGGATACCAAACGAGTACCGCTTGGACACGATTCGACAGTACGGCGGCATCAAGTGTGCACCGGGGCAAAAGGCGAGTCGCATTATCAATCGTCTCTGCCTGAAATTTCATCTCGACCAAATCGAGGAAGAAGCGGAGGCCGGCGAGCCGGACAACCGCTATATGCGCACGGTCAAACCTTACAATGCACTGTTTGCGCGGCTGGCCGATGCCCTGAACCCGGCGCATATAGAGAAAACCGCTGTGTTATCTATCCACCCCTGCGATTTTCTCGAAATGTCTAACCGCGACAACACTTGGAGTTCCTGCCACTGCTTAGAGAGGGGCAGTTATCACGGCGGCTGCCAGTCCTATATGGGCGATGCCGTCAGTATGATTTTCTTCACGGTCAGTGACGAGTACACGCAGGACTTCCATACAGCCCCGCGCATTACGCGAGAAATTTTCTGCTATAAGGATAATGTTTTGCTGCAATCACGCCTGTATCCTACAGATTTGGAAGACCAGAAAACTCTGTATCGAGGCATCGTCCAACAGGCTATCGCAACATGCCTTGACAAGCCGAATCTGTGGTCGATCAAGCGCGGAAAAGACACCGAACCTTACTGCGAATCTGCGGCGGACAGCAATCATTATCCCGACTATGAGTATGGGTATGCGGTAGTATCTCTGCTGAAAGGGGAGACCGACTATGGCAAAATGACGATTGGCTCGGTGGCCCGCTGTGTCTGCTGCGGCGGGGAACAGAAAGACCACCGCTCGATACGCTGTGCAGAATGCGGTAGTATGTTTGTCTGCAAAGGCTGCGGTAAAACGGTGCATGGATATGGGCGATATATTGATAACCACTTTTACTGTAAGGAATGCAGTTATCGCTGCACTGCCTGCGGAGAGGAGTTTATCGGTATGCCGCGCATCGGAATTACCCGTTCCGGCGAGCAGCGTGGGATTTGCCCTGCCTGCTATGAGCAAGTGATAAGCGTATGCAGAAACTGCGCAATCCATAAGCGGCTGCCTTCCCATCGGTGCCAATCGTTTCTGCCCAAATCAGATGAACGGCCTTGCCGCATAAAGGAGGAATCCATGCAAGAATTGACGTTTGAAACCATTCTGCGCCTGCCGCAGATGGAATTGAAAAAGACGCTGAAAGCCGAACTGAAAAGCAGGGGTTACCCCATCACCGATAAGCCCGGCTATCTGTATGCAGAGGGAACAATCCCCGTGCTGCTGGTGGCCCACATGGACACGGTTCACCGCCAACCTGTCGAGCAGATATGTAGGTGCTGTCGGCCTGCAAAGTTTCGCCAATCGTAATGTCCTGCAAGGTCAGAGAGCCGGAGAAGCCATACTCATCGTCGTAGGCCACAGACTCTTTCACGTCATTGCGGGCGGTTTCGGCATCGGCGCTCCGCACGGACAATTCAAAATCCTGTGTGACCTCTTTTTCTTCGGTCACACCGCCCTCCACAGACTGTGTAACACCCCATAAGGTGTAATCGGAACCGCCCCACTGCATACCGCTTTCGGTCAAGTCGGCAACGACTGTGCCATACGGTACGCTGTACTGCTTGACGACAAGCAGCTGCCCGCCGTCCTCCTGCCATGAGATGCTGTCCGGGTAAAACTGCGGCGCGGGATCTTCCGGCGACAGTTCCACCAGTTCCGGGGCGGGGGTGGGTGTGGGCTCCTCGGCAAAGGCTGCGGTGCCGGTGCTCAGTGCCAGCAGGCAGCACAGGGCGACGATAACAGGTTTCTTCATTAGGATTCCTCCGTTTCGGTTTGATTTTGCATTTTACGTTCTACAATGCGGCGCAGCTCGTCCCGGTCTGTGGTGATCAGGTCCTTTTCTTCCTCGCTGCAACGCATATCGACGGTGACATTGTTGGAATTTGTGACGATCAACGCGCTGCCGCGCTCGAAGCGGGTGATGTTGTCGATCTCGGCATCGGTCAGCTTCAAGACGCTCTGCACGCGCTGTGCTTCCTCTTCCTCCAGGTTCAGAATGATTTTGATTTTGCAGTTGTTCAGGATGCCGCGGCCGTATTTTCCATCTTCCAAGGAAAAGAAGTCGTTCAGATCCTGCGTGGCAACCAGTACACCACCGCCGTAGCCGCGAATCGTCTTGACGGCCTCGAATACATAGTTGGCAGCCAGCGCATTGGACGATGCACCGATGATCTGCCAAACCTCATCTATAAAAATCTGTTTACGGCGGGTCAAATCTTCTTTCGCCTTATCCCACATATAGTCCAGCCCGATGTACATTCCCACGGTCAGCAGATCGCCGGACAGCTCGCTGATGTCGATGACGACATAGCTGTTGTCGAGGTTCACGTTTGTCTGGCGGTTGAAGCTGGAGGCCGAGCCGTGTACAAGGCGGTTTAGGATGTTGGCAATGCGCCGTGTTTCCGGGGTGGCCGATAAAACCGCGTGCAGGTCGCCCAAAATCGGCATTTCGCGGTACTGGCCGGGGTGTGCCGGGTCATCCAGACTGGCATTGTCGTAGGTGATGCCCTTATTGCGGTAGGTCGTAACGATGGCTTCATCCAACAGCTGGCGTTCCTCGTTGCTCAAATCGGGAATCAGCAGCGAGAAGAAAATGTGCAGCTTCTGGATTTTGGCGGCCAGTTCCGACTGCTCCGGCATAGGGCCGTCCAGCAGTTCGCTGCTTGTGTGGTCGATTTTGCGAATCTCCATGACGTTGATGCAATCCGGGCTGCCCGGCACGATGCGGATGATGGTGCCGTTCAACGCCTTGGCCTGCCGGTAAAACTCGTGACCCTTCAGCGGTGCAATGATGTAAACGGGTGTTCCTGCCAGCCGCATACGCCGGGCGATAAGCTGCATAGTGAATGTTTTGCCTGCGCCGGAGGTGCCGAGAATCGCCATATTCGCATTTTTATAGATGCGGGTACTGAAGTTGTCCAAGCTGACAAGGGAGTTATTGTACTTGTTCACGCCCAGCAGTACGCCGTTGGTATCGCACAACTCAAAGCTGACGAACGGATAAAAGCTGGCTGCGGTGGAGGTAAGAATATTGCGGCGGTATTTCTTGAACAGCGCCGTATCCGGGGCGCAAAGCGGCAGGGAAGAGAGAAAGGCTGCCTCCTGCCGGAAACTGCACAGCTGCAAATTCATATCCTGCGAGACCATGAGCTTGCGTATCTCCCCGATGCGCCACTCTAAATCTTTGACGCTGGCAGCCGTGACCGTTACGAGGATGGCGGCATAGTAGAAATCTTCGTTGTTGGCAAGGCCGTCTTTCAGGTAGTAGCCGGAACGGATGGCGTTGGAGAGGTCATCGAAATCCGAGTTTGTGTCGCTGGTGTCCTTGATTTTGCTGCGGTTGATGCGGATCTGCTGCCCGATTTTCTGCATCATGCGCTCTTTGGGCTGTCGTTCCAGAAACAGATCCACATCAATGCCATCGCCGGCGTTCACCAGCAGCGCCATCCATCCGGCTATGACCTGTGCGCGGTAGCCGTCGGCAGGAATCATCAGGTAGGCGTGATAGATACCGTCCATGTAGAGATATCTGCCGTGCTTCAGGTCCAGCGAGGGCGGAATCATAAAGGCGGCGGGTGGTATCTTGTCCAGCGCCGTGGCATCGTTTTGGGCAAGATAGCTGGCAAGCACGTCTTGTATGCGTTCCTGCAACGGCACCTGTACCGCCGTCCGCCTATTTAATAAGGTATAGAAAACATCGGTAATGAACTCGTCCTCGTTCTCATGTTCCACGATGGCATTGCCGCACTGCGCCAGATAGGTGCGAAAATTGCGGGCTGTGGTTTCGAGCGTGGAGACGATTTCGGCATAGGAGATGTTTCGCTCGTTCGTGGGCGCTTCATACTGGAAAATCACGAAGAAACGGCGGCTGACGGCATCGCGGGAGCCGAGCCGCTTTACAAAGCGGATATAGCTCATGTGGCGCTTGCGCACCGCCGCGTCCGGCTCGTTGGCGGCATCCCGCCGCAGCTTGTCCAGATAGGCATTGACGTCCGCCTTGCGGGAGAATGACTTGAATTGCAGCCGCACCGGACTGACTTTCAAAAGGCTGGCGAACGAGTAGATGACGCTGCGCTGCTCGCGCGGGGAGCGAAGCAGGAAGTTGATGGGCTCGATTTCCAGAATCTTGATATAGCGGTCATCTGTGGTGTGCAAGATGCCGTTCTCGATTTTCTCGATAGGCAGTAGGTCGTAGAGCGTCTGCCGCTTTACCAGCTTTCCGTGGCGGTCCGCCTTACGCTGCAAAACTTGTGCGTTGTGGGGCAGGGTATCCGAATCGTCGTAGTAGACAACACGATACCGTTTGCTGATGAGCCGCAGATGCCGGTGTCGGTTGGCTTCGAGATTGCCCTGTGGCGTGGGCGTGACGATGCGGCGGCGCTTCATAAAGCGGAACCAGTGCGCCACAAACTGTGTCAGGCTGTCACCGCCGATACCAACCACACCGAAAACACCCAACGGCACCGATACCGCAATAACGATCATCAGGCGGATGTTAAACGCCATCGGCAGATAAAACAGCGGTATCGCACTGCCTACGGCAAGCACAGCCGCCTCTACTGCATTGCGCAGCTTGACCGTGCCGCCGAGAATCGTGCCGGTGTCCACAAAATTCTGCGGAATAAGGTAAGCATCCCGCTCTTCGCGTGAAATTTCGACCACCTCCGATAAACGAAAAGAGCGCCCTCAAAAAAGGCGCTCTTGCGTTTCTGTTCAATTTTGACGATACTATTATAGCAGAGTCATATTGCAGCAAAAAAGACTTTTGCTGTGCGGATGTTGTGCCGATTTACTGCATTTCGGCAGATAAATTTTCAAATGTAGCTTTGTGGCATCAATGTGGCTACATGAATTGACAACCGGATGCTGTGAACGTATAATGGAGATAAGAAGAAAACTACGGCATGAAGGGAGTTTATTTTATGGAGAACATTGTTTCGGCGGCTAAAACGGATGTATTTCGCGTTCGTATCAACCCGGAAATTAAGCAGGAACTGGAATCTGTGTATGCAAAGAACGGTCTTACTCTGACCGATGCTATCAATGTGTTTTTCCAGCAGTCGCTGAACGCGGGCGGTTTTCCCTTTTCTGTGACCGAGGACAACGCGGAGATCATCAAGGCAAAGGCACTTTCCCGCCTGACAAAGCAGTTGCAGGAAGCGCAGGACGATCCGGTTTCTTACTCCGAGGATGAAGTGTATAAAATGTTCGGAGTAGAGAAATGAGGGTAAGCTATAAGAGAGCCGCGGTCAAAGACATGGAGGCGACCCGCGACTATATTGCCGGGCAGCTGAAGAACCCGAAAGCGGCCAAAAAGCTGATGACAGCGCTGCTGAAAGCAATATCCTTGCTGGCAGATAATCCTTATATGGGCGCGGCACTGGCAGAAAAGTTTGAAATCGCCACAGATGTGCGCTATTTCGTGGTGTCAAAGCAGCTGATTTTCTACCGTGTGGACGGGGAAAACGACACTGTAGAAATTCTCCGTGTGCTGGACGGCAGAACTGATTACTTGTCGGTATTGTTCGGATAAATAAAAATAAGAGGGCCGCTCCTGCGTATTGGCAGAAGCAGCCCCCCTTTGTTTTAGTGCAGATACCCTTTTGGGTTGACGTAGACACCGTCGATAATGACGCAGATATGCAGATGATTTCCGGTTACATCGCCGGTAGCACCAACCTTGGCAATGGTGTCGTACTTGTTCACCGTATCGCCAACCTGCGCCAAAAGCTGGCTGCAATGGGCATAGAGCGTACAATACCCACCGCCATGATTGATGACCAGATAATTTCCGTAGCTGACATGATACCCCGCTTTGATGACTGTGCCAGCCTCCACCGCAAGAATCGGCGTGCCGTAGGGATAGGCAATGTCCAAACCATTGTGGTTGGTGGTATCCTTGCCGGGAATACCGACATCCTCGCGTTTGCCAAAGAAAGAAGTGATGTGCTGCTCCCAGTTTGGGTCATTGAACGGATTGCCGAACCCGCCGCTGGGGGCAGGAGAATTATCATCAATAAGAGAATCGTTGATCTGCCCCAGAATCGTAATGCCTTCACGTTCTTCTATTTCGTGGAGATAGACGGTCAGGTTATGCGCATAGGCATCGGCATAGCTTTTCTGCTTGTCATCAAGCTGCCAGACCGTGTCGGCAAAGTAGTCATCGCCTACATAAGAAAGCGTGAAAATGGTGTAGGTGTGATCTTCCTGTACAGTTATGGTCTGCCCGCGCACCTCTTTCTGCACCGGCTCGGTGCGGACTTCCTCGGAGATGGTGTAGGTATAATATTCTGTCCGGTGAGCCTGTATCTGTTCAGAAAGGTTGGACAGACTGATTTTGGTATAGTCATCCTCACCTTGATAGGCGCAGTACATGGAAATGAGCTGAAAGGCGTTGTAGGAGACATGACCGCCCACGGAATCATCAATGTCGCTGTAGGTGCGGCTTGCACGCTCGGATTCTATTTCGGCAAGGGTATCCTCGTAGGCTTCCTGCAAAATATCCGATACGGCATTGCGAAGCTGGATTACATTGGCTGCAATTTCCAAATCATCATTGACCGCAGTGCTGGGCTGTGTTAGCGTACCGAAAATCGCGCCGGGCAGCATGATCAGAACCAGAACCGGCAACAGCATGACTGCAATGGCAACGACCAATACTTCCTTGCGATACTGCACCGCAGCTTCGGCAGCAGCCCCGGCGGGGCCGCCCTGCACTCCTGCCTGTGCGATTTTGGCAAGATTGGGCGCGTTACGAACTGCTGCTGAGGCCGCCTGCTGGGAATTTTGATTATCATTTTCAATCATTTAATGTCTCCGCGCCGGGGCTTTTGGCATAGCAGCAACCTTGCGCTCATCATACTGCATACGCCCGCGTTCGTCTTGAACGGTGGGCGTTTTTTCTACGCGGGTCGTGGCGTAGACCTTGTACCACTTTTCGCCGTCGCGGGAAGTCTGCTCGGTAAAATGCCCCTCCGGCTTTTCGTACTGGTGGGCATTGTACATGGCAAACTGAATCTGTCCGCGGCCGGGGACGATCTCGCGCCCCTGAATCTTGCCGCCGCCAATTTCCACATCTGTGACGCTGTTGCCCATCTGTCCCAGCAGCACGCGGTTCATAGCTGCCTGTTGGATAGAGGACGAAGTGGGAATGGTGGACTGTTCCGTAACGGCAGGACTACCGCCAGCACGCATGGCAATTTCACTGTCTCTTGTCGGGGAAACATTAACCGTGCTATCGCCCTCCAGCGCCAGCGGTGTGGCGGGGATAGGAGAGTCAATCACGGCATCGTTTTCAGCGGTTGCCGTTGCAGTGGGGATATTTTCGCCGGTGGCAGGAATGGGCATGGCCTCCGCATCGCTGGTGCCTGCAAAATAACCATTGAGCGCTTCTACAGCGCTGTCGCCTGTAATACTGCCGCCGGTCTGCCCGGTGGCAATAGACCCGATGACCTTACTGGCAAACCCACCATCTTTGCCAAGGCTATTGTGGTACATGGCACTGCCCAAGGATGCTCCGATGCCGCCGGACTGCCCACTGATGGAACTTGCGGCGCTTTGCTGCACATGACGACTTACCATGCCGGAAAGCCCGCCTGCAAAGGTATTGCTGGGGGCAGTTTTCGTATTAGTAGTGGTAGCAGCAGCTTTTGCAGCGCCCAGCCCCATAAAGGCTTTGCCGATTTCAAAACCACGAAAAGCCAGCAACGCTTCGGACAGCATTGAGCCGGGCGAACGCGAAACGCCGATGCCCAATGAATGCAGAATACCGTCCAGTTTGGTGCTGACTTTTAGAAAAGCGATAGCGCACAGCAGCCACAGGAACAGATTGCCGGATACGGCATCCTTGCCCTGTGCGCCCACGGCCGCAGCAGCCTCATCCTCGGTCAAGGCAAGAGCGGCGGGGCAGTACAGGAGGGCAAAGCTAATAGCGGTGAATAGGGTAAACAGAGTTTTTTTCATGCAAAAATCTCCTATAAGGACAGCGGATTGGCGAGAAACTCACCGACCATGTTGACGAACAGCTTTAGGCACCATGCGTTCATAATCAGCAGCAGAAGCTGTCCGCCGAACATCCGGCACCAGCTTTTGAAAATATTGTTTGTGCCGCGAGCCGCGCCCATGGCAAAGGCAAGTGGCGCGGTGAAAACCAGAACCCCCAGCACAACATATCGCTCGGCAGCTTCCAAAAGCAGCTTTAAGTAGTTCCATGCAAGAACCATAACAAGGATCAGGGCAATCAAGGCCACAGAACCGTTGGCAATTACGCCAATAATGACAAGCAGCACGGAATTGAAGTCTCCGAACTGCACGCCGGGCAAGTTGCTATCCAGAATCCAGTTGTAGGGTGTGCCGCCAATCTGCAAGGCGAGGTTGACGATGTCATCGCAGTACCAAATCAGCAACAGGAAAATTACAGAGCGCACCACCAGATTGGTGGGATTCTCGGTATCAATGTCAAACCCGGCACCGTAGCAGCGGTAAAGCTGCCACACAAGGTTCAGCAGCACCAGCCCGATAGTCGTCCAGATGAAAATCTCATACATGGCCGAGGCAGCAGGAAAGTATCTCTTGAACGTGTCCATATTACAGTCCAGCGCACCGAGTACCGATGTGGATGCCAGATCCAGCAGATTCATCACCTGCGTTGCCAACCAATCCACAATGCCGTCTAAAATGCCCAAAGGCGTTCACCTCCTTGTTGCAATTCCGCGCAGGCTTACGGATTCCAAGTGCCGCCCTGGAAGAACGGGGTGACGTAGGCCATAATGAAGCCAAGACCGTTCAGAATCGCCCAAGTGATGGCAATGCGCTTGAGCCACGCGCGGGAGTCATCCACGGTCTTGCCGTTCTTGGAAAAGTTCATCAGCAGCAGGGCAACGGCGGCACAGACAACAGCTGTGACGGTGGAGATGGAGATGATTTGCGAGTAGACATCCTGCATGATCTCGCTGGCTTTCGTCCAGACGGTGGTGCCGGTTGTGGCTGCGGCATTATTTCCGTTAGTTGCGAAAGCAGGCATCGCGGTCAGTGCGCTGCACATGGCAGCGCAAAGGGCTGCTTTTATGCGCTTATGAGAGCAAGAACGTGTGTTTTTCTTAGTCATTGAAACCTCCTGTGTGCAAAAATGCTTTAAGAATCGCCAAAAGTAGGCCATTACCATGATATCAAATTGGCTGTGCAGGAAAAAAGGGTTTGGCTATGCGGATTTATTGCGGATGTTGTGCAGGGTCAATCAGGAGTCAGCAGATTGGTGATTTTCTCGCAATCCTGGGAAGTGTAGCCCCACAAAATCGAACTGAGAACTTCGATGGCTTCATCTCGGTGGACATAGTAGGTGCGCAGAGAAATAGAGATTCCCTTGCTTTCAAGCGACTGCAAAATTGCACCCGCATTCTCGCACTGTTGCGGGGAGAGGTAGGCGTAGTACAAAATCCAGTAATAAAACTCGCCTTTCTTGTGCTTGCGCCGCATCAGGTCAATCGCGGTGTCGATGATCTGCATCATCCTCTTGCTGCGCTCCAAGGCACGGGCATAGTTTTCCAGCCGGTTGCCGCCCTTGTTGACTTCGTTATCCACAAACAGGGCGTCCGTGGACAGTCCATACTCGGCCTTGAATTCCTCCTGCAAATCGAGATCGGATACTTCCAAATTCCACATGACATCCCGGTACTTCCTCAAAAGCGTCCGTGTGTCGTGGTAATGCGGGGATACGTTGGATTTCTGTCTTTTGAATGGCATAAAAATACTCCCTGTTTTAGTTTTGTCGAAAGAATTCTTTCAATTACTAAACAGAGAGAAATTAACGATTTTGATGCACTTTCAGAAAAAATGTGTGTTTTTACAATATAAACTTTGTAATGATATACTTTTAAGACGGCGTGGCCATTAAAGCTATATTTCTGCCAACAACTGTGTGATGCAATTTTATTTATTAAAAAGCGGAAGTTCTTGTAATAGCAGACGAAAAGTCAAATGATAAATGTTTATTACAAGCAAAAGACTCGCAACAGCGGGATATTTTAACGTCCTCGATTGGTACGAGTCTTTTTATACTTACTTGTCTTCAGAAAGCTCAGAAGAGTACTTATTTATCGCAGTTCGATAAAGATTTACCTTTTCATCCTCGAAACTTACCCTATGCAATCTAATATCTTCAAATTTCTGATAGATATTTTTGTAAATAATTTGGTGTGCTGCATTATGAACAGATTCGGTGCTGTAGGGATCCATTTCAAAGGATTCTTCAGAAATCGCTATTTTCAAAAGGGTAAGCAAATCGTCCTTGCTAATCTGATCGATTGGATTTTTGCTTGCTGCACTCCCATCCAAAGAATAGAATACCCTTCCATTATCAACCATTAAGTATTTCATAAGAATTCCTCCGATCCATATAGGCTGCTTCACCAGCCTCAAGGCAATCCAACAAAACAGATTTTCGTGATATATGATTGCCTTTTAAATCAACCAAGTCCTCGCTTGAGGGATAACCCGAATACAAGTGATATTCAAGTTTTCCATCACTTAAGACCTCTTTGCAGGCATAAACGATGTAATCTGGGTGAACAGAAACACCAATTGTATTATTGTGCGTTGCAATAATTACCGGAATAGTTTTTGATATGTCTTTAAGCAGGCTATCTACTCCATCTCTAAGGAATATGTTGTCAAACGAAGACTCTGGTTCATCAAGAATCAAAATGCTGTTTTTCACTCCATCTGACAGTTCTTGAAGCAAATTATACTCGGAACGTTCTCCACCGGACGCAGGACTTCCATACTGGTTAAATACTTCATAGGTAATGTTAACGAAGTACTTATAATACTCCGATGCAGGAATATCCTTCCCTTTCAAAACTTGTAGGAATTTGTACGGATCATTGTACTCCTTAAATGCATCGGAGAAGACGGTCTTGCTTCGACTAACTTTCTGCATCGCCAGTGCACCCGAAAACGGACTACTTTGGGCAACTACTCTGTAAGAATACAAATTCTGCGCTTGAATAACACGAGGCTTCTTTATCATTTTCACCACATCATGGAAGACCTGTACCTTGTGCTGATTCATGAGGATTTGGTACAAGTCTATATCTGGCACAGCGGTTGTAGAAGAGCGGACACTTAGTTCTTTCTTTACCGATGTGATAAGACTATTTACATATTCTTTGTGCAACGAATCTGTCTTTTCTTGAATATATTGCTCTCTTAATGCAATCGCTAAACGCAGAAGCGAACGCCTACCAACATACTTTTCAACCAACTCCTTGTATTCAATTGAGCCCAGTAAAGTCTCTACGGCTTCAATCATTTCGACAAGGGAGGATAAATTTTTGATGCTAAAATTTGATTCTTGATAGAGATTTGCCTTTGAGAAGATGTCTTGCCGCTGTGCATCTTCTCCGGCCTTCTTCAGCGTCTCTAAATATTCGTCTATTTCCTTCGCATCTTGCTCAAGATTGACGGATTGCACATCATCAACAACCGTTTTGAACGGCCCCAAATAGCTTTCTGTTACAGAATTTCCCCTATTTTTTAATGCTGCCTCGAATTTTCGCTGAGATTGCTCATCATCCGTCGATAACAACGAAAATTGTTTGATATATTTTCCGCCAGGAAATTGCGCATTGATTTGATCGAGCGTGTAGGTCTTGCCAGACGAACGCTTTCCTAAAAGTACAGTTAATCCAGTTGAGATTTGCAAACCATTGTCGAGAATTTGGAATAGAGAGTTTCCATCTTCCGGCTTCAGTGATACTTTCGCCTTATCGGTTAATGCATATTTAAGTGACATCATATTAACGTCATCTATATCGATATAGGTTTGCCTTCCTAAAGGAAACTGAGCTTTTTCTTCAACTCTCCAATCACTAAATAGTACAGGAACTAATTTTTCGCTTCTGGACTGCATATAGATGAATTTCTTTGCGCTGCATGCCTCCCCACACTTAATATATGGGCTGATTTGAGGAACCCTCTCGAGCGGGAGTTTTGGCTCCTTCTCGTAATGAGGAATCAGGATATATTTTCCAAGATCATTAAATATTTCCATAAATTGTGCTTCGGAAATATATGAATCTTCACTTGTTTCGTTAAGGCGATAAACTTTCGCGCATTTTTCTGTGAAATCATCTATGTCAGATGGATCGGTAATGACAATCAGGTGGCCGCCTTCTATATCTACTTCGATGCCAGGAAAGACTTTAATGGGTAGGGCATTCGTGATATCGCTGAATTGCTGGGCATCAAATAGATTGTGATTTGTTATCGCAATCAAATCTACTTTTTCCTGTATGACATAGCCTTTTAGCTTTTCTATCGAAAACGCAAATGGTTTGTCCCTTTTGGTGGAAACTGTATGGATATGAAGATCCATCTTTTTCATGTTTAACATCTCCAATCTTTTCCGTGCTGGTTTGGGACGATCTTCTGCTAATAATTAGGTATCCAATCAATCTTTAGTGTAATTATAGCAACTCTATTCCTTTATTGCCAATATTTGCGGCCACTTTAGTTTTAGCTCGTTTATTAAACGAGCTAAAACAGAATACTATTTCCGTATTATTGAAAAATCGAATAGTTACTGCAACACAGACAGTGAGGTGTCGCAAATATAAGCATAACTGCTATAATAGGAATTTGTACGGATGACCTTTATCATTAAAACATTGCCGCCATTTACACTGACACTAATTGGGCGAACATGTTCATCTCGTACAACATCGTCAACTCGCCCAACAAGGACATCATCGAGGTAGATTTCCACGCTCATATTTGCATCGCGATTTGTATCTTCCGATGTAACAATATTTGCCGAGAAGGTATCATATTGTCCGTCCAACTTGAACTTGGCCCATGCGGTGTCAGACGCGTCAAAACGATACGATACACTGTGAGTGGTTCCATACAAATCTTTAACAGAGGGAACTTGCTCACAATGAACACTGTCCAGGCATTCCAAATTATCTAGGCGCTTAGAAATATCCCTTTTTAATCCGCCTTGCTCGATTACGCTATTGATTTCGTCTGAGGAATATGTATTTAATAGTGTTCCCTTAAGTATTTGAATTTGATTTTTCAAGTCGTCATTTTCGTTTTGCAGACTTTGGACTTGTCCCTGCAACGTTGATTGATTTGCCTGATACTGACTGTTCTCGTCAAGAACCTTTCTGTATGCGGAGATTAGCTCATCAGTTGAGTCTGTTAAATCAGTGCCGGCGGATACATAGCTGCCGGTTTCCCCTAAAATTTGAATGACATTTCCATTTACTGTTTGGGAGATGTTCTGCACATTATAAAGTTGAAAAGCGCTTCCTCCTGCTACAATAGCGGAAATGGCGGTAACTACTGCACAAATAATTTTGGTGCGGTTTTTCTCTTTCGTAATCATTTTACACTTTTCCTTTCTAGTTGAGCAGGTAAATCGTTCTAATTGTGTATTTTCCAGAAGCTCTTGTAGTCTAAACACGAGAGCTTCCTTTAAGGAAGCAAGGGAGATCCAATTCTAAAATAATCTCTAATATAGATGATATACTTTATGTGACTTTCAAAATGTATTTCACCCATTTGTCAGGCATCGCACATTATCCAGAAAGCGCATACCCCCGTCCCATTACGGTTTTCAAATCATCCGGGCCTAGATCCAGTTTCTTTCGCAGCTTTGCGATATGTACATCGATCGTCCGTGTCTGAATTGGTACTGTGATATTCCATGCAGATGCCAACAGAAAATTTCGGGAGCAGATGTGCCCAGAATGGTCGAGCAGCGTAATGAATAGTTGATATTCTGTGGTTGTCAGGTGAATGCGGCAACCTTGCCTTTGAACGGAGTAATCATTTTCATCGATGGACAGATTTTTATAGTACTTCATCTGGAACACCTATCATGTCATAATCGTCAATAAGAGCCTGACCAATAGCCCATGCGAGGAAGAATGCTGCGCATACCAGAAAAATCGGAATCCACATTGCATTATAGCTTTCGCCGTCAGCGGTATACCCTTGGTTTTGCCAAAGGGCCACAGCATGGAATAGTGGATAGAACCCCAGCCACTCAATCCCGTTTCTCATTCCGGAGAGGCTAAGCAACGCAGGCAGACAATACGAAACAACGCTGATAAAAAGTGCGGGCAGCAGATTTCCTAATTTCTGTCCCAGCCATAAGGTAATTCGGCTCATGCACAGGCAGGCGGCAAAGCGACAGATCGGCCAAAAGAGCAGCAAATCCGATAAAGTTATAAACTTCGGGACAGCCTGCAAGTCGGAAATACTCATTGCCGGTCCCAGCAAAGAGGGAAGGCCATAGTCGCGCAGAACCTGCCATAGATGAGGCAAAACCGTTCCAAATGCTATTACTGACGCAACCGCTGTGCTTTGCCGCAGTTTTGCTTTCACAGTGTATTTCCGGCCCAAAGGAGTGGATGCCAGAATTTCATCCATGCCGCCCTTGCGCTCCATTGCAAATAGTCCGCTGAAGCATAGGGCACATAGCAATCCTGCTAAAAGTGTATCTTGTACATCACTTGTACCGGTAAAGCCGAACAGCTTCTTGTATCCGGTCTCATAAACAAGCCACGCACCGGGATTCTCCTTGAGGTAGTAACTAATGTTGGATTGAAGAACACGCTGATAGGCAGAATATTTTTGCTGTAAAGAATTGTAGGCCAGTAGTGCTTCGCTGCTCAATTCGCCACGGTTGACGCGTTTCTGTGCTTCCAACATGGGAGCAAACTCGTTACGCTGCTCTTTCAGCCAGTCGCGGCTTTCTTCGCTCCACGGCCCGGAAATATGTTTCATATAATAGGCATAGTAGATTTCGTCCGCGTCTATGTAGCTTTCTGCCGTTACGCCTTGATAGATGCCGAATGCCAGAAATGCAGCTAAGAATACCGCTGCACCATTCATCAGTAACAGCTTTCTGCCTTCTTCACGAGTGACAGACGTTGCGTGTGTTTTATGGCGGAAGGGAAGCGCCAGACTACGTTTGGCAGCTGGCAGCAGCTGTGCCTTTGCAAAAACCGTACAAAATGCCACCGACAAGATGCTGCCTAAAGCAGCGGCAGTTACCCACTCTACCATTGGGAGACTGATGGGGCTGCCGAACCAGAACAGATTTCGATAATTCCCCAGCAACTCATTGATTTGCAGCAGACTTACCATATTGGCATACTTTATGACATTCAAATGGCTCGTGGCAGGAATCGCGGCACGGATACCGTACATCGCTAAAGGAAGCGCCAACGCACCGATCCATCCGGCCGCAGCGCGTTTGGCGATAAGGGCGGCCAGCATGACCCACAGCCCCATCACAAACGCACCGGCCCATTTTGCAAGCAAAAACCGAAGCAGATATTGCCCAACTGTGATCTGCATTGTGCAGCGCATCAATGCAGGAACACTTTGAATCGTGCGATTCATAGGCCCCAAGCTGAACGATGCCGAGCAATATGCGAGATTGACCCCATACAGTACCATTAGAACGACCAATAAGCTGGCAGCAAATGCCGCCAGCTTTGCAATGGCCGTTTTCAGTCGCCCACCGGGAAGACTACGAATCAAACTCAACAAGCCACTGTCGCGCTCTTGGCGCACAAGAATCAACGCAAGCAAGAGCATAGATGCCAACAGGATAAGGTCGGTGAACGCATAGCTGATGGCTGTGTACAGACCTTTTTGCGGGTAATAGTCTATGGGTGTCTCCGTTAGTCCGGCATAAACCTGTGCGGTCAATTCGATGTTTTTCAAATCGTACCCGGTACGGTCATTTTGAAAAATCGAGATGCCGGACAGTTGGGATGCCTTGGTCTGAACGCTATCCAGAAAGTCGCTGTAGGCCGCCACGGTGTCATATTCGCTTTGCAACTGACTGAACAGGCGGTACTCTGTGTTCAAGTTATCCGTAAATAGAGTATAGGTCTTATCTGTGTACTCTTGTTCATAGGCATCGAACATAGCGGCATTGTCCTGCCGATACTGAGTGAGTCCATAGCCGCCGTAAGCCTGTTCCCGATAATACTGCCCGATTTTCACAAGGCTTTCTATCTCAGTGTATTTGTCGTGAAGATAGGTCCCTTTTTCTTCCATGGTTTTATCGGAAAGCTCGGCACCTACTGCACGATAGGCTGATGCAGGAGGCTGTTTGGCTGTGGGGCGGGTACCCATCCACAGCAGTAGGAGATTGGCAGCCGCCAGTATAGCCAGCAGGGCAGGGAACACTCTGCCGCCCCAAACTTTGCGGAGTTCAGCAAAAAACAGGCTCATTTACCGTCTCCCTCACCAAACACGTTCAGGTATACATCTTCCAGCCCTTGACCGGGAGCATATTTTTTAATAAGTTCCGGCACGGGCGCGGCATCCACAATCTTGCCAGCACGCAACAGGATAACTTTGGTTGCCACCGTTTCTACATCCGAAACGACATGCGTTGCCACAAGGATGATTCGATCCTTAGCCATATCTGCCAGTAGTTCGCGTAGCCGAACGCGCTCTTTAGGGTCAAGACCTGCCGTTGGTTCGTCTAAAATCAACAACTTCGGATCCCCAAGCAGGGCGGATGCCAACAGCAGGCGCTGCTTCATGCCGCCGGAATAAGCAGAAAGACGCTTGTCCAACTCGGCGGTCAAATTTACGGCGGCTGCTACGCGATCTACCTCGGCTGCAACAGCTTTTCGAGGAATTTCTTTCAGGGCAGCCATGTAGGCAAGGAACCGGCGGCCGGTGTAGCTATCATACAGTCCTTGCTGCTGCGGCATATAACCAAGAATGCGGCGGAAGGCGATACCCATTGCAGGCTTGCCGCACCAGAGGACCTCGCCAGAGTCAGGAGCAAGTGTGCCTGTGATAATGTGAATCAAAGTAGACTTTCCCGCCCCATTTGGCCCAAGCAATCCGTAAAGCCCCGGCGTTAGTGTAATTGATACCCCTGACAAGGCTTTTTTCACTTGTGGCTGTGCATTTTTCTTAAATGTAAACAGGGAAATTTGCGAAATATATGTCTTGTGAATTGAATCAAGTGTAAATGTACGGCTCATAATTACAATCCCAATTTACCCATGAAGTTTTAACAATAGGTAGAATTATTCGAATGCGTCTTTAACCATTAAGTAACCGTTTTGATTTGAATTTATATAATCCTGCTTTGTAATGAAGGCGTATATGTTAGCAACATAATCGAAGTTTGAAACTGTACCGTCTTCAGAGACAGAGGTAGGAGTATACGTTTTATAATCTGTGGCAACATAACAAGTGTCACCAATGGTTGTCAACACATATACCGGACGATTATTGTATGGGGTTTGCAATGTAAATTCTGTACAATTACGTGTGTCAAAATCCAGAATATAAGAACACATATCATACGAGCCATCGGTCGGTATATCTGCTGCCAGCGTTTGTGCTTCGGTAATCATTAAATTTCCATCAAATAGATACCGCATACTTGGGGCGCCGAAGCCTTCTTTTACTGTAAAAGAAGCACTTGCTTGCTCTTTATCAGATAAACGGATTCTTTGGACAGAGTTCGCCTGCTCGTCGAGGACAAAGAGGTATCCGTCTTGAATCATCGAATTCCCGCTCGAGCTACTGTCAACAAAAAACGGATCGGACATTGTTTTGCTTTGCGGATCATACATGCAATAACTGATTCCGTCGGAAGAAAGATGATTAAAGCACAGTTCATTGTTTACACCATCGCACAAAGAATAGTGGTCGCTATCGGATCCCAAGTCCATCACTTTTTCAGAAGTTCCATTCTCGAAGCTCACATACCACAGCTGATATGTGACGTTCCCGCTATCATCAATCTCGTAAAGATCAAAATAGAGATCATTTCCAGAGGTACAAAAGCCGCCTTGCATATATTGATTGGATGCGAGTTCAAATACGGTTCGACGATTGGAACCATCCATATTCATCAGCATCCCATGCGGGTTACTGGAGTCGGTGGTTTCAGTAAAGACGACCAAAAGCTGATCGCCAACACGCAAAAGCATGGGCGGAAACATCGCTGAAGGTGTAGCTATGTAACTGGGGCAGCTTTCATCTGCATGTGTACAATTGGGGTTCGCACATAGAAAAATGCGTTCCTTTGTATTGGCATCAGTATAAAATATGTTTGCAGAGTCCGGAAACACTGTTTGCAGTTCATAGATTCCGGAGTCAGTGGTAACATATAAACCGTCTCCTGCGGATGTGAAAACATTGTTGGAAGCAGGAACTTCTGTAGAGTCAGTAGCGGGGTCCACTGTGGCAGTGGCGGCTGACGAGGATGCGATTTCAGTGTTGGCCGCGTTGCATCCACTAAGACAGGCGATGGCCAAACCTAAAGACAACAACTTATAAGTAAATTTCATGTTTCCTTAAAACCTTTCTTTACAAAAGTTGAAAAATGCAAATAAACCAACGCAAGTGCAACACTGTGCTTTGAGACGATGTCTTTGACAGGTCATTAGTGTTTCACTTGCGCTGGTCTAATAGCAATCAAATCCCGTAAGAACTTACTTTTGAATGTCTATCATAGGGGAATCTGAAATTGCGCCGGAAGGTTAGTGGACGCGCACCCAAACAGAAATGCCGCTGCCACCGAAATAGACGGTACTCCAGTCGCCAACAGGCTCACGGGCGGTTAAAAGCTCCCGAGAAGTGTACAAACGAATTACGGATTCGCTATTGTCAGCCAGGCGCGAATCAGCAGAGCCCGTAGAAAGAGGCCAAATAATTGCACGGCCACCATTATCAGAACGATTTACGGCATAATTGACATTTGCGGTAACCATCATGTAGTAACCGGTGTAGCCCTTGCGAGTTCCGATGATGAAATTCTGATCTGTTCCCATCGTGTCGGTTTTCATCAGGTTCAATGCACGCCCCTGGTAAGCGGACCCTGTCGAACCGTTGATGTTCAGCAGATAGCCAAATTGTGCATTGGGACGATAGCTGGCTGCAAAGGTGGGCAACGCCATAGCCACCATCATTGCGAGGGCCAGTAGGAACATAGGGATGCGTTTCTTCATCGTTGACATTTGATAAGCCTCCAATCTAATGGATTTAATAGGATTGATATTCGGACGATATTTTAGCATCTGCGCGCCGATGCCTAATACTGAGTAGGAAACTGTTGTAAGTTGTGCATTATCTTGGCATCAAAATAGCACAGTTAATTCACAATTTCTACAAATTCGACATAAAATTAGAGCGCTTTGCCACAAAGTACGAGTAAAAAAATAGCCCGGCGACAATGCCGGGCTATTTCTAAGCGATAATGAGATAAATGCTATCAAATCAATAAATTAACAAGATTTCCAACTAAGCGTAGCCGTTGTTCACTGGCTGACTTTTGCAACGGTGTACAAAGGGAACATAATAAAAAACTTAATAATGGACTGCCAAT
>ERZ779896.862-NODE-862-length-32415-cov-8.308560_pt1 | contig 32415 bp, 31 predicted proteins | sample MGYA00511067_ERZ779896 | MGnify/ENA primary metagenome ERZ779896 (study PRJEB29588, sample SAMEA2161597) | human gut metagenome | biome: human gut; feature: human-associated habitat; material: faeces | place: Denmark | collected 2008/2010 ... | reverse complement strand
TTTGGCAAGATCGCAGCCTTTTTTCTTGGGAACTTTTTTTTACAGCCCCTTTTTTTCTCGAGAGTTTTCCCTGAAAACAAGCCTATAAATGTTTTAATCAATTCAAAAATGCACAATATTTGGTGCGAAAGTTTGGCTATTCTGCCGTTGACGTGTTTTCTTGCTGTATGGTATAATATAGGTGTAGAAAACATATGGGAGGTATAACAATGGTAAAAGATTATAAGTATTATAAAAACTTGCCCGAACTTGATGAAGCGAAGATAGAGAGCCTTATCAGACCGAGCAATGAAGTTGATGATTTTATCAAAAAAGGAGAAGAAAAGCTCAATGACCCTGAGTTTGATAAAAAAACAATGCTTCTTTACACCATTGACGAAATAAGAGATTTTGTCGGTGAGGAGTTTTGGTCGGCTACGGAACAGCCACAGCACATAGCAATGACCGAAGAAGAACGTTGTCTTGAACGAATGAAAGCATACTATGATAAGATTTTCAAAGCATACTATAATCAGCTTGACGGCATGGGTGAGAACCATGATTTCAGTGGCTCAAGAAAAGCTTTTTTACGCACATCGAAAAAATTTCAGATACAATTCAAGAATATGCTTTTTGAGATGAAAGTCAGCGAAGAAGATTTTTGGAAAAGGTTTGACCGCAACTCTGAAAGATACTGGCTGTCACTTTACTATCCACTTCTCCATACGCAGAGAGAACTGCCCTCAGAAGAACCGATAGAAATGCTCAGAACACACTATATGTTTTGGATAAACCATATGATAGAGGAGTTTATGAACGATAGATACATCTATTCGCTTAATCTTCAGGCAGGATATTTTAGCTAAATTTGTCCACGGACAAAATGAAAAATTGACACAAAGAAATGATTGTGATATAATTAAGTCGCAAAAATCAAAAGGAGGACCCCACAATGAAAAAAACAAATATAACAAGAACAATAACTTCCCTGCTCGTTGCAGCCGCTATGCTCGGTGTGACAAGCTGCGGGCAGTCTGACAACACATCATCAGCCCCTCCAAAGGCAACCACAACGACTTCAAGCACAGAAGCTTCGGCAACTACCACAACGGAAGCCACACTGACCTCTCAGAGTGAGGAAACAACTTCCCTTTCGGCTACCACAACATCATCAACAACGTCCGCAAGCACAAGCAGTGGTAAATCTTCAACCACTACCAAGGGCGGTTCAACCACAAAATCGAACAGCCCAGCTAGTAATGGCGGCACAGTGAATAATAATCAGAGCTACAGCCACAGCACCGCAAACAACGGCTCAGGCAACAACAGCTACAGCAATGACAATAACAATAACAACAGCTATCAGCCACAGCAGACGGAACGTCAGACAGAAAGACAGACAGAGCGTCAGACACAAAAGCAGACCACCACAACGGCAAAGAAAACGCAAGCCCCAAAGCCAAAGCCGACTACAACTACAACGGCTAAACCAAAGTTTAAGCTTACACAGAATGATATAGACAGAGCAAAAAGAGAACTTCAGGCGTATTCAAGAACGTTGTCACATGATTATGTGTATTCATTATATGAGGAATGTGGGTATTCATCACCCGATGACTTCTATGAGCTTGACGAAAGTACATCTAACCTTGATAATTCTTCATGGGGTACGCCCGATACAGTTTCACCTGATACATACTCATCATATGATGAATTGTACCAAAAGGTACGAGGACACATTGACGTTTTATATAAGCGTATAAAATATGACTCACACGTTGTAGTATACGTTGAATGGCATGGTGACGGATCAGCTATCAATAGTGACGGCAAGCCTGCATGGGAAATATACCTCCTTTACTGATATAAATAAAACTGAATAGAGTTTAAAAGCAATTCGATTTTCTTTCGGATTGCTTTTTTTATTGCGGAAATTCAAGTCCTATGGGCTTTTTAGATAGATAAAAAATTTTTAGGAGGAAAACAAATGAAAAAGAAAAGTCTTTTCAAACGTCTGAGCAGTGTTGCACTTGCATTTCTGCTCAGCTTGTCGGCTCTTACACAAGGCATAACAGCCAGTGCGTTCTCCGACAAAAACCAAGCCACTCAGCAGTGGCTGTCAACATGGAGCTATGATTTCCGTGGCTCAGGTCTGCCAAATGGCTATGATATTGAAACAGGGAAATACAATGACACTCACTTCACTGGATACTTTGCATCAGAAGTGCCGTATTTCACAACATCTGATAACAACTACGCTTACTGCATTAACTTTGATAAGCTGCATAATAGCGGAACAGTTTCAAAGCAGCAGACACTTAATGATTACATGAAAAAAGGTCATATTCCTGATGATATGCAGTATCAGATAAAAGAATTCTGTATTTACAGTTACAAGGGAAAAACTCAGTACGGCTATTCCAAGGACATCGAACTGTGTGCGTCAAGTGTTATGTCACAGGCGGTTTCTGCACGTTTTTTTGATGAAAGCACAACAGGGCTTTCAAGCAATGAAACAAAGCTTCTCAACAGTTATTACTACAATGGCAATAATGCTTCTGCTCATCATCAAGAGTTGGTCGAGTGCTACAAGAAAATGAAATCCGAAATGCTTTCACACTATGATATTCCTAAGGGTACTTCGAAGAAGCATGATATGATTGGAAAGAACGCAACATATCCTGCAAAATATGATGTCAAGACAGGCAAGTGGACAGCCACAGTTAAGCTTGACAGCACTCTTTCACAATTCAGCATTTCAAAGCCGAACGCAGTAACTTCTCAGAAGTCAGGCTCACAGGTAATTCTTACAGCAGACAATGAGAAAGACCTGAAAAACACTGTCATAACGATAACAAAGACAAAGGGCAAGTATGTTGAACACATAGATGAGTGTTCACCTCTTATCCTTTCGGGCGGCTCAGACGTTCAGGAAATGGTGGTAAGCTGTTATGAGGATAAGGACCCTGTTAAGGCTTATCTCAAGGTACAAATTTCCACAGGTTCAGCAGAGCTTGACAAGACTTTCACCGACTTCTTCGGCAATGCTCAGACGGCAACAGATGAGCTGAAAAAGGCAGTCAAGTTCAACCTTGTATACACTGACGGCGGCAGTGACAAGTATGTTAAAGCAACAGGCAGTAACGGCAAGTATACATTCAGCTCAACTGTTGCACAGGCTAACGCTACAGATATGACACTTGACGCTGACGGAAATATCCACGTTTCAGGTCTGCCGCAGGGCAGCTATTACTGGAAGGAAACAACTACAGCTAATGGCTATGCACTGAAAACCAAAACAGACGTAACTGTTGAGGCTGATAAAACAAGTAAAACAGTAGTAGATAATCAGAGAACATCTGTAGACAAGGGCGAGCTTGTTATCTACAAAACTGACGAAAGCGGCAAAAAATATCTCAGCGGAGCCAAGTTTGAGATAACAGCAGCCGAAGATATAGTAGTAAGCGGCGGCATAACGATACGCAAAAAGGGCGACATTATCGACACAGTTACAACCGATGAAAACGGAAAAGCTGTTATTACAAAGGACATCTATCAGGGCTATAGCTACACTGTTACAGAGATAGAAGCACCTAAAGGCTATTCGCTGAACAGCGAACCTCAGACCGTGAAGATAGCAACAGATACTGCTGATTTTGGATCAGAAGTGTCTGTTAAGAACTCACCTTGGACAGCACCTTTCATCATCACCAAGAAAAACCTCGGCGGTGAGCTGCTGCCGAACTGCGAGTTCGAGATACTTGACGAAAACAAGCGTCAGATAACGACAGGCATTACTGATGAAAACGGCGTTGCAACGTTCTCACTTGGCTACGGCAAGTATTTCTACCACGAGATAGCAGCACCTGAAGAGTACATCATTGACGATACATTGTATCCTTTTGAGATAACCGAAGAGGGCGTATCTGTTTATGCCAAAATGACGAACTATCTCAAAGAGGGTTCTATCAAGGTCACAAAGAGCACAACAGGCAACCTCAACATTAAGGATATACGATTCGTTGTCAAGGGTATCTCCGACACGAACAGCGACATCGAGCGTGAGCTTTTCACCGATGAAAACGGCGAGGCACTCTTTGAAAACCTCCCTATCGGCAAGTACACAGTAACAGAGGACGGCTCTACAGTTCCTGCGGCTTATCTTGTAGCTAACGAGCAGACCGTAACTGTCGAGTACAACACAACCGCAGAAGTCAAGGTCACCAACGAGGAAAAGACCGGTTCAATCAAGGTTCAGAAAAGAACAGAGGGTCAGAAGAATGTTGAGGGTATCACATTCTATCTGAAGGGTACATCAGACAGCGGCAGAGAGATAAACATTCCTGCGACTACCGATAAGGACGGCATAGCGGTCTTTGAGAACGTACCGGTAGGCACATACATGGTTATCGAGGACGAAGAAACTGTTCCTTACGGCTATCTTGTTGCCGACTCAAAACAGGTCACAGTGGCATATGCACAGACAGTTGACACAGATATGGTCAACGAAAAAGCACCCGACACGCCGAACACTGGTGTAATGGACAATGACTCAGACGGCAGAACAGCACTGTGCAGCGTGGCTATCATTCTCGCAGGAGCTGCGGTCCTGATGTTCAGCCGAAAGAAAAAGGAAAGATAATTGATGCTGTCTGAAAAAGATAGCTAAAGGGGATCAATTTATCTATACATGAAGAAAGCCCCTGCAACTGGGCAGGGGCTGGGAGGGTGAGAAATATGAATAACGAAAATGAACTCCATGATGTAACTTTTAAAATCAGGTATCCTAGCAAAAAGGAAAAAATTTTATATGCGGTAAAGTCCATTTTAATAGATGAGTTGAATATTCTTGCTGAAAGTATTGCTATAGCTGCAATACTTTGCTCTTTCTTTTCAAACGAATGGTCTATACCTCAAAAATACAATGTATTTATAGTACTATTGTACGTTGTATTTTTTGTTTCACAAATATTGATACTTTTAAGGGCTGCATTAACAGGGAGATACACCTTAAAAGAAATAATCATTCGGAGAGTTGAGAAATGAGCATATTTAAAAGATTGGAAAATCACTATAAAAGTAAGAGCTACTTGACATATCATGCGGCTAATGAGCATGAACAACTGCTGTTATTTTATCCAAATTATAAAAGCACAAAGATATACGTCATACATAAAAGTGATGACTCTAAGTGGTTTGACCTTGGTTGCCTTGAAAGAGGCGATGATGAAAAGCTCGGTGTTTCATTTTATGACGGCTGCGATAACAATTTTAATAAAATGATAGCGAAAATGAAAGGCGTAGATAAGGCAGCTGAGGACTATAGGTTTACAATCTTTTATGACCCCGACACGGATACTTATTGGGTAGACAATTCATTAGAGCTGTTTTTTGAAAATCAAGAAGATGTTATCGCCAGATATTTAAAAGAAAATGGATATCAGTTAATAAGCATGACAGGAGAAAAATAATACATGGAACTTGGGCAAAAAGGAAAAGGACTGACATTTAAACTATATCATGATGTTCCTGAACGCTACAAAGCCACAGCCGCAGATACGGCACGTTTTGAGAAATTTTTAAAAATCATGATAAAAAAAACTACAAAGGCTATTGGCAAAAATTTAACTCGCTAAAAATTCAGACTTTTAAATAGTATAGCATATTTATTTTCAAAGCACAAGCAGTTTAAATAGAAGAAAACGCCTGCAACGGGGCAGGGGAGGTAGAGTAATGTGAACACTCTTTTTTTGATTATATGCTATGTACTTGTAATAGGATCTTGGTCTTTGTTGTGGTCAATATACACTGGTGATCCTTTATATGCTTGGCGAAAACCGATCGAAATTATTAAGAAAATAGAAAAGCGTTTCAAGGTGAAATCATGAAGATACTGGATATCTTATTTGTTGTTTTTAATTTGTACAATTTTGTCTGCCTGTTTAAACTAAGAAAACGTGATAAAAAGGAAATAAAAATGATAAAAGAACAAAAAGTCATAGAATGCATAGCTGACGAGCTGAAAGAAAAAGGGTATAATGTAAGACTATTAAGACGTATTGATGATTGTGCCGCAAGGTACATAATGTTTTACACTGATAAAAGATATTTTGTGACAGAGATATCAGAAACAATTGATTTGAGAGATATGGTACGTGATATACCTGAATTAATGCTAAATGTTGGCGGTCTTGTGTACTGCGGTGGAGTAGTTTCACTTATGTTTCATATCTTTTTAGAATGGACCAAGGATATCACAAACAACATCTGCTCAGAGATTGATGAGAAAAAAGAGCATTATCCACAACTGACAGAGCAAGAGGTCATGACATGGATAAATAATAACAAAATTATAATAATAGGAGCTGATAAGAATGGTAAAAGTACGCATAGAGGGTTTGCCAGAAGAAGTTGAAAAGTTCACAAAACAGCTTGAAAAAGACGGATATGAGTTCTTACAGAAAAGCGAAAACTATCCGAACAGAAATTCAGTTTATGTCAGAAAATATGTGGAGATAATGGTTGATGATGAATAATATCATAAAGATTTTCAAAAAGCACCGCAGAAATCACTATAGTGGCATGGGACAGTGTTTTTCATTGATAGAGCAACAGCTCTGTACAGAGAACTTGATAATTCATGACCCTAAGTCTAATGTCATAGCTGTGACAAAGCGAGAAGATTTTGGAGCTAAAAATGAATGAATATAGATACTTTATAGCAGACGATAATAAAACAGGAACTCTGATTTGCAGTAATGAAATAAAAGGCGAAGATATGCTGCTTCTTGTCGGATACGTTATCTGTTTTTACAATGCAGCGTCCGTTGATGATATCGTAGACAAGCTTGTAACCATGTATGGCTTTAGTGTTATGAAGGAACATATTACAGCTCTTGACCTCAACACTAATCCTGATACGCCTTATACATACTATGACCTTATCGATGAGGGTGGCTATTGTGAAAGTGATGGATATATGTACACCGATATTGACAGAATAAAGAAACATTTTTCAGGAGAAAAATCGCAGAAGATGTTACGCACTATCGGTCGATTTAATGCTAAGAAAGGATGAGATTCTTGTCAAATTATAGACAATTAAGGTTTGTCATTTCAAGAAATGGTGGCACGGCAAAAACTGTTCTCAAGACTTCATACGATATTGTAAGTTTACCATACTTGCTAACATATGTTATGGGGCAATTCTTTGAGGAATATGCGGACGAAGGCGTTGGTTTTAGCTCAAGCGAGCTTACTGATATGCTTTTGACTATGTATCCAAACGATTTTGCGGTATCAATGGACAATACGGATCTTGTTATTGATGATTTAGAAACATGGGAAAGAAATTGCAGTTCATATGATATCATAAGAACAATAGGAATTTTTAAGCCAAAGGAATTAAATCTTTCTGAAAAGCTATTTTGTAAATTAAAGAAACACTGTAAACAAAATGGGTTTCTTGCTGTGTACGCCGAAACAAACGAAGAAAGCCTGATTATTTTTTACAGACCCAAAAGTAATCAAAGAGTATTCGGAATACGAAGAAACTGTTATTCAAAAAATGGCAATAGTATAGAAATTGGTCTTTTAATAAATGAAAACACATTTTTGTGGTTTAAGACAGCAGCTATCGTTTCCTATAAAAATAATAATTTAAAATCGATATTCAATGATGTGATACAGGAAATAAATAAAATCACTATTGATGAAAAAGCATTGCCACAAGATAAATTTCGTAATCCTTATGTGGCGTGCTTGGAGTATCTAAGCAAATATGGGTATTCAATAAAAACTATAGAATGGGAGTAAAAGCAATGAAAAAACTCAAAAAATATTTCTTCTCAAAGCTTACAAAACTACATAAAAGGAATAGTGATAGACCACAGATGTATAACTTGAAGGGAATAACTTCTGACGGAAAAGTTGTGGATTTTCCGTATATTTCTGCTGATAAAGGTGGAGTTATCAATATAAAAGGACTTCCCGTTGGAACATATAAGTTCACCGAAGTTATAAATGAAACACAACATTAATAATCGTAAACCTGAGCGTGTAAAGAAATTCATACGCTATTTTTATTATATAAAAATTATGGAGAATATTCAAATGAAAAAGCTAATCAAGCGTAATTTCTACAACATCACTTTTATTATCGCAAATGCAGTCAACTCGATAATTGTTGTCAATAACAAAGCAGATTGGTCAATTCCGTCAGAGTATATTAAGGCAAGAATACTACCGATTATGATACTTCCTGCACTTATGGGATTGATCTTTATATTAGCTGAAAAGAGAAAAGAATAAGGAGCTTTTGGAACGGCTGCTGTGATGTTCAGCCGAAAGCGAAAAGAAAGGTAATTGATACTGTCTGAAAAGGCAGTAAAAAAGGGATCAATTAATCTATACATGAAAAAAAGCCCCTGCAACTGGGCAGGGGCTGGGGAGGTAGAGATATGAATAATGAGAAAATAAAAGAAATCGAAGACTTCTCAAAAGGAATGTGGTTAAATTATGGTTGTAAGGTGGCAAAAGAAATACCAAATAGGCAGTTTCTAATGATAAAAACATCACACGCAAATAGTATTTTAAATGGTCTTAGCCTGTCGGGTATTCAATTTTCTGCTAAGTATGATGAAAGAAACCTTATGTTATATTATTCTCTTAATGATAAGATAAAGGTAAAAGAAATACTTAATAAAGCAAAAACTGATACTGCCAATTTTATCGAACAATTACTTTCTGACTATGATTGGGGTTCTAAGGAAAGCTATGCTTCCCTTTTGCCTGAAATAGCTGATATTATGAGTATTTCAACTTCTACATTAGAAAATCATCCTCCTCTTGTACAATTACGGCTTGAAATGGCATATGCACATTTTTGGTTTTCTGATAAAAGAACTATTTATGACGTACTCAGTTCTATCTTGAAAAACTACTTATAAAGTACAAATGTTATAGACAAATCGAGCAAGAGGTCATGACATGGATAAATAATAACAAAATTATAATAATAGAAGCTGATAAGAATGGTAAAAGTACGCATAGAGGGCTTGCCAGAAGAAGTTGAAACGTTCACAGAGCTATTAGAAAAAGACGAAAAATACGAATTTCTTCAGAAAAGTGAAAACTATTCGAACAGAAATTCGGTTTATGTTAGAAAATATGTGGAGATAAGGTTAAAAGAACAGAGTAACCTAGATACATAAGTGTGTCACAGTGACACACAACTTAAAATTGTAAACCCGAGCGTGTGAAGAAATTCATACGCTTTTTTTTATACCAGAAAGGAGAAACAACATGAATACTGAAACGCCAAAGAAAAGCAAATTCGATATTTTGGAAGAGATAATGATAAACTTTCAAAATGATTATGAATCAGACAATGCGCAGACACATTGGGTGAAAACCTACAAAGAGCGGCGTGAGAGATTAATTCAGCTTCAAGAGGAAGAATATGAACTGCAAGCGAATGTAATTGATGACGCCCATGATTTGGGATTTGTCGAGGGAATAAGATATGCTCTCAATATCATGGATATGACAGACACAGGAAAAGGAAAGAACAAGGAGCTTTTGGAGCAGTTATTAAATATTCTTGAAAGAGAGGTCGGTGTGAATGGCAAAAAAGGATAAAGAAAAAATGCTGTTTGCAGGAATACGAAAAGGAATTATAGATAATAACAGAATTTGCAAAGAGGTTGAGATTTATACGGATGGATATAAGCTCTATCTGAAATATGAACGTAAACCAGATACTTGTGCAGTGTGCGGAGAGCATACACATAGCAGAATACTATGTAACGGCAAACCAGTGTGCAGGCAGTGTATGATAAAAATGAAAGAATGGTCTGAAAACTACCAAACGCAAAAAATTCATCTGTTAGACACAGGCTATGCGTCAGCAGTTTCATTGAGTGGTAATCGTTACTTGGTGTTTATTCCGCAGGATTTAACGGATACCATGTTTAAATCCTATGATAAAAACAAAACACTGGTAGGAGAATTATTTGATGATGAATTCTTGGTTATCAATGACAGAGATGAACAGGAGCATAATTGCTATTTCTGTGGCAAGGTTAATGCACCATTTGAAATAGAGAATAAGCATATATGTTATAACTGTGCTAAAGAAATTGCTATAAAGGGGGAGTGTAAAGTGTGATTGAAATAGAACGCAAAATAAGTCAGTTTACTAGCTGTGGAAACCTTGATATCAAGTGTTGCGAAAATTGTGTAAACTATGTTTCAGGTTTATGTATACTGAATAATGTCGCAGTGGTGGACGAATATTCTGACTTTGATTGTGATGAGTGGCAGTTGGAGCAGGAGGAAAACTATCAAAAAAGAGGAAAAAGACTATAGGAGGTCTGTATTACAATGAAAATTTCAGTTAGAACAACGCATTATACTAACGATAATAGCCCTCAGTTGAGAGGTTATGCTACAGTCAAGTTTGATGACAGTTATGTGCTTGAGTCGGTGAAGATAATGGAAAGGCAAGACAGTAATGAGATTTTTATTGCGCTGCCGTCACTGATGGTTCGTACAAAGGACCAGAACGGAAATTATGTTATCAATGATAAGGGTGAATATGTTAAGGAGTTTAAGGAAGTTTTTCATCCTATCACCGCAGAGAGCCGAAAGGTGCTAAATTCGGCTATAATGGACTCATTCAGTAAAAATGATGGCAAGTATACAACAGTGGAGTTCGGTAATGACAGGTTTCAGCCCACTTTGGCAAGAATATTTGAAAGTTCCGTTAAAGATATAGAGGGTGTTGGCTCTGTGATTTTTTCTGACAGTTTTGTGCTTGAAAATGTTCAGGTCAGAAATGGCAAAAGCGGTGAATATTTTGACTCGCCCAAACGTAAGGTCAGAAATGAGAAAAAAACGTCAGGCTATGAGTATGTGGAGTTCTTTCACCCAGTAAAGGCGGAAACCTACAATGAACTTCGTGACAGTGTTGTGAATGGTCTGAATTATACGAGAAATATGAAAAGAATGAACTCATACGATAACAGCAGAGGACAAGACGAAGTGCTTGACATGACAGGTGAAAACAGAGGTCTAGGAAGATAATATAAAAAAAGCCGTTACAAAGCTATACGGCTCTTTTTTTTGCGCAACAACCCATATAAATGCTACTCTTTTTAGAGAATTGTTTGCGGAGGATTATAAAAAGATGAAAAAATTTAATTTGCAGGAATGGCTCGAATTTCATAAGTTTGCGTCTAATCTATATGCCTATCCATATGATGAACAGCTTCAGATTTACAATATTAACAGAAATGCTACGGCTGTAGCTCCATTTGAGGTATGGAGCAATATTGGACTTCGTATCAATGGTGGTACAAGGTCAATGACCATTTATGACAAAAACGGCATAAAGAAACATTTGTTTGATGTATCTCAAACTAACGGAAAAGATATCAAGCCGTGGAAATACAACGTATCATATAATGAGTATATCTTTGATATGTTGGATAAGATGTACGAAAAGAATGGTAGTGAAACAAGAGCAGATCGTGGCGAGAAAACCTTTCATAATAACATTTATGACTATGTTTTTGAGTCAGTGTATTCACACCCAAAGTCACCAACAGGACAGCTTTCAACGGAATTATGTGAGCTGATTGCAGAAACAGTTACATATACAGTATGCGAAAGATTAAACGTCATTGAAGAACAGTACAAGTACGATTTTTCAAACTTCTCTGTAATCAATGAAAATGCTCAGGAGCTTGTAGGTACTGTTGCGGCAGTCTATGTCAATGTCTTTTGCCGAACTGCAAAACAGCTTGTAAAAACTGTGTCACTGGAAGAAGCTCAGGGCAGACAGGCTATGCGTAAGCCAATTGTCAATGATGATATTTCAGAATTTGAGCAGAAAGTCACAGTTGAAGAAACAACAGTGACAGATAATGCTGATATCGAAACGGAAAATGATATATCTGAAAAAGAAGATGATAGATATGTTGTTGAGCCTGATGATACGGTAGAGCCTGAGCCTGACTACAATGAATTTGTAGAAGTTCCTGAAAAAGCTGAACATCTGACGCTTACCGCTGAGCAACAGGAAACAGTGCTTAAACAGATTTTTCAGGCGGATTATAAAAAAGTTAATAAGCAGGCAGTTATCAAGTTCTATAACATCAACAAGTCAGCTAAGGTGCTTATGCGGTATACCTATGCTGTATATAAAGGTTCACACCCTATCGAGCTTGCTGAAATGCCTGATGTAGTCAAATGGTCTGCGACTTCCAAGGGCGTTGTCTTTGCTGACGCTAATGGAGCGGAACTATACTGTGTAAACTGGCGTACTGCCTGTGGCTATGTTAAGCAGCTCATCAGGGATAACGAGTATGCCATAAGCAACACCATAGAGGCAACATCTGAAAAAGAAGAAAAAGAAACGGAAAAATATCGTGGTAATATTATTTCCGCAAGCACGATGAAACAGCAAAGACTGTATTCAAAGTTTGTCGAGCTGTTTCCTGATTTTCTGACGGACTATAAATATCTCAAGCTTGAAAGCGACTTAGGCTTTATGACTTTGTCCTTGGACAAAATCGGTAGCAATTCTGTAGCAATGGCACATTACTATGAGCAGAATGGCGATTTAATGGTTGACCCTGAAATAGTGTTTGATATTGATAGTAAAAATAAAACACTTACTGCAGTGTCATATCAACAGGACGGCATGGGCATATATAAAACGTATGAACAAGACAGTGACGAACAGGATAATTGCAATTCTTTTGTAGATACTTGGTTCAATAATATTTCAACACAGGCGTATAGACCTGTCAGAGCAATAAACATACACGGAAAAGAGATAACATTTGCGAATGTTTTGTCCATGGACAAAAATGAGAGTGAGGACAATATTAAACCCATAAGCACCACGCTTATCGTTAATATTTATGGTGGTCCATGTGCAGGAAAATCAACAACTGCATTACAACTTGTTGCCGAATTAAAGAAACTGGGGTATCACGCTGATTATGTTTCCGAAGTTGCAAAAGAGCTTGTATATGCCAAGGACTTTGAACACCTTGATGGAACTCTAAAAAATCAAAGTAAAATACTTTCAGAACAAAAAAGACGTCTGGATATAATGCTTGACAATGTAGATGTGGTAGTCACCGATTCGCCTCTTTTGCTTAACACAGTCTATCTAAAAGAAAATGCACCTGAGTATATAGAGAGCGTTTTTTCTCAATATGAGAATTATAACAACTATAATGTTGTTGTTGAGCGTGACTTGTCTGTTGAATTTGAACAAGAGGGCAGAATCCATAATCTTGAAGAAAGCATCAAAAAAGACGGAGAGATCAATACACTGCTTGACTCTCACAATATAGATTATCAGCGTTTTGACAGAAACAATATTGCAGGTATACTTGACGGAATTATTTCAAAAATAAATGATATTAAGATTAATGAAAGTATTACCGCTGACAATACAGAAGATGAGGACAATACGATCGTTATTTCCGAAAATGGTGTATCGAGAGAGTATATCATTGAGCAAAAACGAGATAACATTGTTAATGTTGTTGACAAAGAGAGCGGTGAGTACGCAGTTGAAGTTGACCTAGAAAATAGGGTAGCGGTCAAGTTTATTTCCTCTTTTTCAGATAATCAAAAAAAACAGTTCATAGAATATTTTAAAGACTATGACGCTGTATATAGCAAAGAAAGCTTTATACAGTCAACGGTGAACGCACTTCTTCTCGGAGCTGAAACAGATGATGATTATGTTCTTATAAAGCATATTGAAATGATTGATAATGACCCTGACAATGTTAAGGAAGTCAATGATATTAGCTCTGAAAAATCATTCGCAGAACAGGTTGATGAAGCTTTAGGCGGAGTATTACCATTCTATACAAGCTTAAAAGTATGTGACACTCCACAAATCTTGCTTGATGTTGGCTGTGAACAGCTGCCTATGCTGTATACACAAAAGCATTTGAAAAATGCAATTTTACCGCCTGATGAAAAAAATCATCGGCATGGTCTTGAAATTGAGCAGATAAAAAGATTACCAGAACTTCTCTCGCACCCTGTAATGATTATTGATTCTCCAAATCGTAAAGACAGTATCATTGTTGTAACATCAGAAGTTGACAAGAGTGATAATCCGATAATTGCGAGCATAAAGCCAAATGGCAAGGGTAGATATGAAGTTGAAAATGTCAGCTCTAATTTCATTACAAGTGTGTATGGGAGAAATAATTTTTCTGAGTATTTTAGGAAAATAGTTCAATCTGATAATCTCCTTTTTTGTGACAAACAAAAAAGCCAAGCAATGTTTGAAAGATGGGGAGAACAATACTCCGAATTAACAAACAATCTTGACTTCAATATTATTATACACCAAAGTCGCAATATTGTCAAGGGTATGCAGCAGGAAAATAATGCAGAACAACTCTCTTTCTTTGAAAATTCGATATTGGAAGATACGGAAGTTGAGATACCTTTTGCAGTTGGTGATGAAATAGATTATGGCGAACGCCATTACACGATTTCAAAAATCGACAAAGAGAAAAATACAGTTACGCTCCTTGACTATAACACAGGTTGGTATCCTATTTCTCACGATGAGGACCTGTCAATGGTCATTGCCGAGTTTGAAACGGTGAGGGAAAAGGAGATAGTTGAATCTGAAGCCTTGGCAACTAAGCCTAACAACTTTGTTAAAATAGATGATGAAGGCTCGGTCAATAGCGGCTCTTTATCTGAAAATTTTGTTATCACTGACGAACAGCTAGGTGTTGGAGGTCCAAAGCAGAAATTCAGTAGAAACGTGACAGCTATTCAACTTCTAAAAAGGATTGAAAAAGAACATCGCAGCATTACAAAAGATGAGCAGCAAGTGTTGTCTGAATATGTTGGCTGGGGAGGTATTCCTGAAGCGTTTGACAAAAATAATAGCTCATGGTCGCAGGAGTATGAACAACTGAAAAGTCTTCTTACGGCAGAAGAATATCAAAATGCACTAGGCTCGGTGCTTAATGCTCATTATACACAGCCTGTTGTTATCAACGCAATGTATACGGCGTTGTCAGAGCTTGGCTTTCGTGGTGGTAAAATACTTGAGCCTGCCGCTGGCGTTGGAAACTTTATCGGCTGTGCACCTGAGAATATTGCAGATAGGTCATTCTTTACTGCGGTGGAGATAGACAGCATATCAGGCAGGATTGCAAAACAGCTCTACCCTGAGTCAGAAGTTCAGGTGTGTGGCTATGAAAACGCAAAGCTCAGAGCAGGCACGTTCGATGTGGCAGTCGGCAATGTTCCTTTCGGTGATTATAGTGTAGTCGATAAGAAGTATAATCGTGACCATGCTATGATACATGATTATTTCTTCCTAAAAACGCTTGAGATGGTCCGCCCAAATGGCGTGATAGCTTTTATCACATCAAAAGGTACGATGGACAAGCAGAGCAGTAAAATCAGAAAACAGATAGACGAAAAAGCTGAGTTTATCGGTGCAATTAGGTTGCCGAATACGGCTTTTAAAGCTAATGCAGGCACAACAGTTGTCAGTGATATAATCTTTCTGAAGAAGAGGTCATTTCCACAGACAAAACTCAGTGAATGGGTCGATACCGCATATAATGAAGATGGTCAGCGTATAAATCAGTATTTTATCAATCACCCTGAAATGATATGTGGAGAGCTAAAAATAAAGTCAGGTCCTTATGGTCCTGAAATGACAGTTGACCCTTTTTCAGATAAAAGTCTGAAAGACGCATTGTCAGAGTGTGTTGAAAATCTAGTGAATAATACAGATGTGCGCTATACACAATTATCTCTCAGACCAATAGCCGCTGAAGCAGATGATACGCAGAAACAGGAAGAAGTATTGCCTGCACCTGAAAACATTCCTGACGGCTTTTACGTTTCAATTAATGATAATATCTATAAAAGAAACGGAAGCGTTCTTGTAGAAGCAAAAAGGAAAAGCGGCAAGGCGTTTACAGAAAGAGAAAAGGGAATGCTCACTCTTGCGATAGACCTTGCCAAAGATTTGAGGTATGCTGTAAACATTCAAAATACAGATATATCGGACGAGGACTACGAGAAAATCAGAATAAATCTTGAAAGCAAGTATAATTATTTCTCCGTAAAATACGGCAAGATAACTGACCCGAACAATAAACTGGTTTACAACACTCTCAGATATGTGAGGGACGATAATCTCGATTTTCTCAAGAGCATTGAAACACCAAAGTTTGAAAAGTCAGATATTTTATTGAAAAGAACAATACGTCCGTCAATAAAAATAACTCACTGTGATACAGTTGAGGACGGCTTTCAGGCTACACTTGCGGAATATGGATATATTGACCTTAATCACATATCAAAAATAACAGGATATAAAGTAGACGAGTGCATTAACAGACTTAACGGCATACTTATGTATCGTGACCCTGACGAATTGTTTTCTGCTGACATTCAGCGTACTGATGGTTGGTTGACGGCAGACGAATACCTGTCGGGAAATGTGGTCGAAAAGCTAAGAAAAGCAAAACTTCTATCATCAAGGTTTCCTGAGCTGAAAGTAAACGTTGAAGCACTTGAAAAGGTACAGCCTGAAAAAATCAAAGCAGTTGATATACTAGCTCAGATAGGCTCATCATGGATACCTGAAAAATATATAGAGCAATTTGTAGAAGAGGTTTTCGGCATTGGTACAGTTGTTGAACACAACACTGCAACAGCAAATTGGAAACTGTCAAATAAGGTCAATGGCAATTATCACTCGTCCACAAGCACGGAGTATGGAACAGCGGATATAAATGCTATGTACATACTTGAAAACTCTCTTAATCTGAGAGATAGCACAGTATGGCGTGATAAGCGTGATGAGCTGGGTCACTTGGTCTATGATGATAAGGGAAATAAGGTCAGAGAAAAAGACGTAGAAAAAACCATAGCTGCTAATCACAAGGCGGAGAAAATCAAGGAAACATTCAAAGAATGGGTATGGACAGACGCATATAGAACGCAGGACCTTGAAAACATCTACAACGCAAAGTATAACACAGAACGTGCAAGAACGTATGACGGCTCACATCTGTTTTTTGCAGGAATGACAAGTTCAATACAGCTTGCGGATCATCAGAAAAATGCAGTTGCACGAGTTTTGTATGGTGGAAACACATTGCTTGCTCACGTTGTCGGTGCAGGAAAAACATTTGAAATGACAGCCGCTGCCATGGAAATGAGGAGAATAGGTGCTGCAAATAAACCGCTGTTTATTGTTCCTAATCATCTGATAGGACAGTGGGGAAAAGAGTTCTTGACGCTTTATCCTGACGCAAATATTCTTCTTGCAACATCAGAGGATTTTGAGAAAAGCAGGAGAAAAGCGTTTGTTAATCGAATAGCAACAGGAGATTATGACGCAGTAATAATGGGCTATTCAACTTTTGCAAAGATATCAATTTCGCCTGAAAAGCGAAAAGAATACTATCAACAGCAGATAGATGAGCTTATAGACATTATCCAGAGTTCTGATGATGACGATAATCTGTCTGTTAAGGACGCTCAGAAAAAGAAGAAGCAGTTAGAAACAAGACTTAAAAATCTTGAATATGATACTGAGCAGGACGATAATATCTATTTTGAAAACCTTGGCGTTGACGCACTTTTTGTTGATGAAGCACATAATTTCAAAAATCTTTCCATAAACACAAAGCTGTCAAGGATTGCAGGCATACAAACGACTGAGTCCAAACGAAGTGAGGACTTGCTTTTGAAAATTCAGTACATTAAGGAAAAGCAGAATGGATTGGATCGTGGCATTGTATTTGCAACTGGTACGCCTATCTCAAACTCACTTACTGAAATGTATGTCATGAAAAAATATCTCGAGCCTGATTATCTCAGAGAAAAAGGTCTACAGCATTTCGATTCATGGGTTGCCGATTTTGCAGAAGTGACAACAAATATAGAGTTATCTCCTACAGGTAACTCGTGGAGAGCCAAAAAACGTTGCTCAACGTTTAAAAATTTGCCTGAATTGATGAGTATCTATCGCAGAGTGGCAGATATCCAAACAGCAGAAACATTGAAGTTACCAGTGCCAAAGCTGAAAAACGGCAAGTATACGATATGCCTGACTAAGCCGTCAGAGGAACAGAAACTATTTATCTTTGATTGTGGCGAAAGAGCAGAGGAAGTTCATCAAAAAAGAGTTGACCCTAGCAAGGATAATATGCTGAAAATAACCAATGACGGAAAGATGTGTGCGTTAGATATGCGACTTGTCGACCCAACTGTAGAAGATAATCCTGACAGCAAGGTTAATATGGCGGTAAATAACATCTTCAACAAATGGGAAGAAACAAAAGATGATAGCCTGACACAGGTAGTTTTCCTTGACCGCTCTACGCCGTCAAAGGGTTTCAACCTATATGACGATATCAAGAGCAAACTCATAGCCCTTGGCGTTCCTGAAGAGGAGATAAAATTCATTCATGACGCAAAAAATGATAAGGAAAAGGTAAAGCTCTTTGAAGATGTGAATGAGGGCAGAGTGCGTATACTTATCGGCTCTACGGAGAAAATGGGTGCAGGCACAAACATTCAGAAAAAACTATGCGCACTTCATCACATAGATGTTCCATGGCGTCCGTCTGATATCGAACAGCGTGAGGGACGTATACTCCGTCAGGGAAATGACTGCAAGGAGGTCGAAATTTTCCGTTATGCAACAGAGGGTACATTCGATAGTTACTCGTGGCAGACAATTGAGTATAAGCAGAAGTTTATATCTCAGGTCATGACAAATAAACCGCTTGGACGTTCGATAGATGATGTTGACGAAGCGGCATTGAACTACGCTGAGATAAAATCTTTGGCAACAGGTGACCCTCGCATTAAAAGACAGCTCGAGCTTTCAACTCAGGTGGATAATCTGCGCCGTGAAAAGGCAGAGTTTGAAGCTGATAGAATGAGAGCAAGAGAAGAAATAACATTCACTATTCCTACGCAAATAAAGAGAGCAGAGAAGTTTATCGAGATATTCGATAATGCAGTAGAGTATTCAAAGCAATATCCACGTTCTGAGAATTTCTGCGTAGAAATAGTTGACAACAAGATAACAGATAGGGAAGAAGCAGGCAAGGCTGTAAAAGCATTGCGAAAAGTTGGTGGCGAAGAGCCTATTGATGTGTGTGATTACAGAGGTTTTAAAATACAAATTCAGTATTCATCACTTGGCGGATATGGCTCTTTCAAGACAATAGTTTCGCACGAAAATGCAACGCTCTTTACTTCTCTTGGCGTGTCGAACACAGATGTTTTTGATAACATTGACAATGCTATAGACGTTGATATGCCACAGTTGTTATCGATACATAAGGAAGAGTTGGAAATAGCTCAAAAAAATATGCAGAAGTCAAAAGAGATAGCAGAGCGAGAGTTTCCGAAGTTAAAGGAGTATCAGGAAAAGAGAGAAGAACTCAATAAACTCACATCGGAAATAGGCTTGAATGATAACTCAGGGGATATGGATATAGTTTTCAAGCAAGACGCTGTTACTTCTGTTATCGACAAGAGCTACATCCGAGATAATTCAGGAACGATAATTGCAAAGTTCACCTATAGTGTTCCTGAGAGTTATATAGAGAAAATTTACAACGATGATGATAACCTGAGCTTGGAATATGGTAGCCTACAGGAATACGTTAAGAGCGTTCAGGGTGATAACCGATTTTATGAAAAATCAAAAAAAGCAAGAAAAATCGTTGATGATGATATTCCTGCGGTCGATGATACGATGTTCTTAACGCTTAAACAGTGCCGTGCAATAGTTTTGGAGGAAGATAGTGAGCTTTTGACATTGCAAGGAGTTAAATCAAACGGAGAGCATATTAAGGTAGGAACATTTGACTATGATTATCAGACATATCAAACTTTAAGTTCTGTCGGAAAGCTTTATTCTGAAAAGCTTGGTATTCCATTTGGCGATGAAGATATTGCTGCTTCACGCAATAGAGGAATTTAAGATATAAGCCCTTGATTGATTATCAGGGGCTTTTTTCTTTTGGAGGTGAAAATTATTGTATAAAATTCAGATAGGCTGTAATAGGCGACTATCAAAGATATTTTATATCGATGAAAATGCGTTTAACAGCTATTTCGGGTGCAGTTCAGCAGACGAGTTTAAAAGAACTGCAAGACAAGAGCCATATGCTTGCAAGATTTTGTCCGTGGACAAAAGTACAGAAGCATTTTCACTTGCTTTTGCGGATAGAGTATTGAGCAGATTATATATAGCTGAGTACTTAGTGGCGGACTATGGCAGTGAGCATAAAGCGTTAGGAATTATTCGTTTAGAAATAAAAGATTGTATCGCATTTGACGGCTATATGGACGTTATTGACCTTAAGAGCATTGAAAATATTGATTATGCTATCAAGCTCTATACAGACTACATCAATAAAATAATGAATTTAGTAGAAGGTGACGCTGAGAAGTATAAGCGACGCAAAGCTTTAAAGTCAATAATTGAGTTGGCAAGGCATAGAAATGCCAATTTATACTCTGGAAAGGGGGATAAAATCAATGGCAATACGGCGTGAGTACATAGGCTCGGGTAAGAAGTTCATACGTTACTCTCCCGATGAAATGGCAGACGCACGGCAAACGGATATGCTTGACTTCTTATCCCGAAAAGAGGGTTTTACCTTTATAAAAGTAGGCTCTGTATATCAATGTAATGAGCATGACAGCTTGATTATTCAAGGTGACAGACAACGTTGGTATTGGAATTCGCAAAAACTTAAGGGGCTTAATTGCATCGATTGGCTTATGAAAATAGACGGCATGGGCGTTCAAGAAGCATTTGAAACAATTATAGACTTGTCGGGAAATATTAAGACGGAGTTTGTGAAAGCTCCTGAAATAAAGAATGAGCCAAAAGAATTTCATTTGCCACCTAAAAGCGAAACGTATAGAAACGCTGCCGCCTATCTCACGAAAACACGAATGATAGACCCTCATATAGTCAGCTATTGTATTAAAAATAGTTACATATATCAGGATCAATACAAAAATGTTGTGTTTGTGGGTTTTGATGATAAGAATGAAGCAAAGTTTGCCGAGAGCAAGATAACGAATACCTTTTATAAGCGCAAGCCCAAAAATGTAAGCGGAAGTCAAAAAGAGTACAGTTTCAATCTGACGCACTTGACACCTGAGGGCAACAAGGATACTGTTTATGTCTTTGAAGCTCCAGTTGACTTGCTTAGTCATGCAACGATGTATGTCATATCTGAAAAGAAAAGGGCTGAACGATTGGGGCAAAAACCTGATTATGATGTTTGGAAAAAGCAAAACAGGCTATCACTGTCGGGAACATCAGATGTTGCATTGCAATCATATCTGCAAAGATATCCTGAAATAAAAAACATTGTGCTTTGCTTAGATAATGATGAAGCAGGTCGAAATGGAATTGCAAAAATAAATGAGAAGTATGCTGACAGGTATAACATTACAGTTCACGTTCCTAAATTGGGCAAAGACTACAACGAAACACTTGTCAGCTTTTTAACTGTAGCGGAGGAAGCTACAGAACAGAGAACAGTTGATAACAGTGAAGAAGTTGCTGTTACAAATATAACTCAGCGGTCACGCTGATACAAAAAATCAAGGAGTGATTTCTATGAAAAACAAGAAGATGAAGAAAATTGGTGCAACGCTTTCATCATCAGTTGCCGCATTGTCAATGATGTTGATGAACGCTGTATCCGCAAGTGCAGACGCTATTGATGTGAATGACAATGGCAAGGCGGCTGTAGTCCTTGCTGACCTGTCTGGTCTGCTCAAGTGGATCAATGACTTGGGTGACACAGCTAAGTATATTGGCTATGCCATATCAGTTCTTGCAGTGATAGTTGCAGGTATCATGCTTATTGGCGGTGGCAATGGCGGTATGAGCAAAACAAAAGGTGTATTTATAGGAATACTTGGAGGCTTAGCAATACTCGGCTTTGGTCCTGCTATCATTCAGGATTTTCAGGCGGCAACATCGAGCGGTATGCTTTTTATTAAATAAGCGGAGCGGACGGTACATATTGTATGTACCGCTATGGGTCTTAAGCTTTGAGCCTATAGCGGTGCATACAGTGCATTAGAAACAGAAAGGACGGATAATGATGAAAGAAAGGTTATACAATGGTGATTTTTTTAACTTCGATTTTTATATCGAACGTACAGAGGGTGTTTATGACGGCATAGACTATGAAGAAGCGTTCAAAGCATTTACCTATCACATTCTCCATGAGAGTGGTCCGATAGAGATAGGCGTTGATTATGACAGACTAGGTAATGATGGTTTACCAAAAGAAAATGAAAGTGGAAGAATGCCACTACGCAAGTTTTCAAAAGGCGTTTTTACAGGCGTAGTTGATGGCATTATTAAAGATAAGCTGGTTGATAAAGCAATCGGTAATCTTGACGATTTTCAGTATAACTATATACGAGCGAATAAAGATTTTGAGTCAATAGCTGATATGTTCAAACGAATTAAAGAGGACTGTGATTATGACAGTTGTGACTTTGACTATGATATAACAGTGACAGTTGGATCGCCAGAGTACGGAACGAATGAACCATATGACCGCTATTATAATGATGTTCTGAGCAGAGTAAATGTTATAACAGACGCAAAAGATATAATGAGTCTGTGCTGTGATTGGTCGGAATTTGTTTATCGCTATTATGACAAACTCAAAGATTTTGCCGATAAGAATTGGAGAAAGAACAATTTTGCCGAACCAGAAGATTTTGTGTACGAATGGATAGATGAAACGCAAAAATTACTTGCAGGCTATGGCACAGACAGTATATACAGTGCGTTGAGTGAAGTTATTGAGAGCGAACCTAACAGGGATAATGAACAGTATCAGAATTTTATCAAGAATAGTTTTAAGCCTTTCATGACAGATTGGAAATATACTTCATTCATTAATAATGATATGACAACGTTTAAAGACTTATCAAATGCACTTGATTTGGAGCATAATCGCATACTGTATACAGAATTTGAGCTGTTTACGGAGGAAAATACATACTATGCAGTAACATCAGGACACAATGTAAATGAAAATTCCATTGAGAATAATGCTGATTTAAAAAAGTGCATAGAGGACAACGCTATTGATTGCAATAATGTGTATGTAATCTATAGAAATTTCAGCTTAGGCTCTGAAAATGCGACTTGCGTGACGAATGCAAGTGATAATAAAATCGACATTATCCGTAATAATCGTAGCCTTATCGGTTATCATGCTGATTTGGTAAATGTTGATAGTGCAACTATTGATTTGAGAAATGAAAATTTCAGAAATCTTAACGATGAACGAGGAGTCAGAATATAATGAGAGTATCAAAAACGAAAAAATATGCGTTTTCTGTATTCATAACACTGCTTATAAGCACAATGTCATTGAGCATACTTGCATTTGCGGCTGACCCTCGTACACTTCTGCCTGAAGTGCAGGAGATAATCGTCAAGAAAACTTGGCACGGAGAAATGGTACAGAATGTTGAGTATACGTTGCTGAAATGGCTTGCATATGTTGTGGATTACATTTCAGAAGCTGTGGATCAGGTGCTGAATTTTAATCTTTACAACGTTATAAAAGACGTATTTAACATAGATACTATTATATACCCTATAGCGTGGGCGTTGGCAGGAATGACAGTGGTGCTTATAGGAATACTTATCATCGTCAATGCAGATAAGATACACATAACAGACTATGTACGAAATATCTTGACGTCACTGTTTTTCCTTATCGCATTGCCGATACTCGTTTCATCATTTAGTGACCTTAAAGCTGTGGGTGTGCAGTTTGCAAAGGATAATACAACAAAAGATACTGCAACAAATAGGACGATAGGTGAGTATATTCTCGCAAGCAATATTTACAACGTGAATAGCAGCATAAATCAAAATAAATTGGTAAAACAAAGTCAAGTGTCGTCATTTGGTGTAAATCCTAACACTGTGTACTCAATGAATATTAATCTAGGTTTAGATCCTTCAAAAACGCAATATAGGACAGTTACAACAGCAGACCATTATGATGTGACTCCTACATACAGATTTGATGATTTGACCTTTGAGCATAAACTTGAACTGTTAGACCTTGTCGATGACTATGCTTTTTGGCAACAGCGTGTCGCATGGGCACAGGCTAACGCTGGAGTACAAGACAATTCTGATACGGAAGAAGATGATGATAACGCATATAAAATAACAATAACACGAGGAGAGGGAGATAACAGACGTTCAACAGATTATTACGTTATAACCTCACAAGCTCCATATTATCAAGCGTCATTTGAATGCTACTTAATCCGTGAAGCAGCGGAAAATGCCGCCCACGAACTTCAAAATCGTGGCATAAATATTCAAGCTAGTCAAGTGGCTTCCATGATAATGTATTGCCAAGACTCCGATACTTTTGAGGAAGCTATAAACAGGTTGAGTAAAGGCGCATTTAGAGAGTTAGACTTCTACGGAAACACAATGAGTGCTATTCAAATACTTAACATTTCCAATATCGAAGATTTTGCGGATAATGGATTTGAACATCATAGTGGCGGTAGTTTTGAACAATTAAAAGAAGCGTCCGATTTTAGTGACGGAGATATGTCAGCACAGTTTGATAAAATGTGGCAATATGTTTCTGTCGGTCACTTAACGGAAAAAAATCACTTCTATCGTGTGAATTTTCTATGGGGGCTTTTCATGTTTATAATAACGGCAGTGTGTCTTATCTTTGCAGGACTGAAACTTGCGTCCTTGTTGTACGACATAATGTTTGCACAGATAGTAGCACCAATAGTTGTGGCAACAGATATGGGTGGCGCAGGACGGCTAAAAAAGGTCATACTGAATTTGCTTAATTGTTTTCTATCCGTGATAATAGTTGTCCTTGATTTACGTTTGTATATACTTATACTCACAGAAATTCAGGACTCATCACTGTTATCAAACCCAATAGCTGTTATTTTCATAACAGTTGCAGGCTGTAAATTTGTAATTGACGGACCTGACCTAGTGGTACATCTTCTTGGCATTGACGCAGGCGTTAAGTCGGGCGTATCAACTATTATGGGTCTGCGTTCCGCAGGACAGATAGCTTCAGGTGCAGGACACACTCTAGGTCATATAGCAGGCAAAGGAATTTCAAAAGCGGGTGGCACAGTTGCAGGCGGTATCGGAGGAGCTATCTCAGGTGGTATTAGTGGTGCGAAAGCGTCAATGGCTAATGCTAGAAACAGTGACAATAAAGCCGAAAAAGGAATGCGTGGTGCTGTCGGTGCTGTTGGCGGAGCTGTCGCAGGCGGTGTCGGCGGTATGGTAGGCGGCTTTGGAAGTAATAATGGCGTTATGGGCGCAGCTGCTAATGGCATAGCCGTAGGCAGTAAAGCAGGAGAAGTTGCTAACAAACCTATCGGAGAAGTGGCTAAAAGTGCAGGACAGAATTTATCAGGCAAGGCAATGGGAATGGGTGAAAAACTTGGTGTTGGTACAAGCGGCAAGGACGGAAAAGACGGCACAAACGGAATAGACGGACTTAATGGTAAAGACGGCTTGCAAGGTGAAAATGGCAAACAGGGTGAGCAAGGTGAAAGTGGTGAATTTTCGTCAAACATCGATAATAGTTCATCTGAAAATGCTGTGGCGCAAGGCTCTTTTGGCTCGGACAGCATATCAGGCAAGGATGGCTCACAGACAGCTAGTGCAGTTACACCACCTAGCATTAGCACTTCGGGTGGAAGCTTTGGCAATGATACAAGTGCTTCATCAGCACAAGCTGTTAATTCAGGTAGCTATAATAATCAAACATTTGCAGATAGACAGTATCATGCAGAGAGCAATACAACAAGCTATGCAGATACAGCTATGGCAACAGAAAAAACACAGCCTACATTTGCTGAGAAAGCAATGCGTGATGAAAATAAAAGAAAATAAATCGGGGCAGGCATAATGCTTGCCCTTTGTAACTTAGAAAGGGGAAGAGTAAATGAATGATATTAGGGCAGGCTTAGTACCGAAAACCACAAAATCAAAGGTCATGTTGACAAAATATCTGACAAAGTATCGCTTTTTGGGCATAATAGCTGTTTTCTTTTCTTCAATGGTCATAGGAATGGCGTTTGGCTCGTTGAGATATGTATTTGTGGTGTTCTGTTTAGTCATATTTATGATATGTACGGCAGGCTCTCCCTCAGACCCTCGCAAGAGCTTTGGAGGAAGCTTGCTCGACTTTCTGAGGTTTTTAGCTCAGAAAAAAACATACTACGGCTCAGGAAATGTGGATTGTGCTGATTATCTGAAAAAGGAGGAGGACAAGCGTGAAGCTAAGAAAAGAAAAAAGGAAAAATAAGCGTGTAAAAATGAATGCAAAGAATTGCCTTTGTACATACTTAGATTTCAATTCATTCCGCTTGACAGAGCAGGATCTAGCAACAGTTGGCGGTGGAAGAACAAATCTTGCGGCTAACTATGTGTTCAGGTTAAAGCATAATAACATTGGAAAGTATATGTCTGTTGTGGCTATTTACGGCATTGATATCATGCACTATTCCAATGACGATAAAATATCAGCGTTTAATGCTTTCGGTAGTGCAACTCAGCTTTTGGACTTGCCACATAAATATATTTTCAGTCACAAGAAACCTGACCTTTCAAGGCAACGTGAGTTCTTGGAATACAAAAAAACGCAAACACAGCACCCATTTACAAGGGCAATGCTCGATAAGAAGCTCCGACAAATAGATGATCTGGAGAGAACTCACCGCAGTAATCTTGCATATATGTTTGTTTATGCAAACGATATTGATACGCTTTATGCAGCGGTAGAGCAATACTGCAATGCGTTTTCTGATACATCTATGGCTCTGTGCAATTTTGACACAACAATAAGCTTTATGAGAACGCTTTTAAGCTTTTCGGACTGTGAAAATCGTGATATTGATTATCAAAATATCAATGCTTATGTTCTGCCCGACACAGTAAAATTCGGTCAGAATTATTTTAAGGTGAACAACACATATGTGACATCAGTTGTCATAAAAAGTTTTCCTGCATTGCTTGCTCCACTTGCTTTAACACGGCTTGTATCACAGAAATATAGTGACATAGTATCTATGTGGGACGTGTGTACCGCTGCTCGTGATGATGTTCAGGAACAGTTGAAGCAATCAATGGACGAGCTTAACTCTCGTTGGGCAATTAGGCTCGGCATGGCTGATAACATTGATACTCAGACAGAACTTGCAAAGATACAAGAGATATATAATTCAGTAGTGAATGGTGCTGAAAACATGGTGTATATGACACTGCGTTTTTATATCTTCAATAAAGACCTGTCAGCATTGAAAAAGCGTGTTGCAGTAGTGCAGAAAGAGTTGGCTACAAACAATGGACTACGTTCTTACGTCCCTGAAAATCAGATGTTTACCGAGTTTACAAGACTTATTGTTGAGGGCAATAATATTCAAACGCCAATGCCTATCTATGATACATACGCCAAAGAATTTCCGTTTTATTATCAGGAACACATTGATGATAATGGATTGTTTATGGGCTACACGCAGACAAACGGACTTGTCTTTCTTGACTCGTTTCTGCGTAACAGATACCGCTCGTCATATGATATGATACTTTGTGGAGTAAAGGGCGGTGGTAAGTCTGTAACGCTTAAGTTAATGGTGCAAAATCAGCTTATAATCGGCAACAAGGTTTTCGCTATTGATATTGAGGGTGAGTATAAGGACCTTGCTATGATGTATGACGGTCAGGTCATTACAATGGATAGACGTGCCTTTATAAACCCTCTGCAGATAAGGACAGTTATCGATTGGCAAAGCGAAAACAAGCTTGATGAAGAAAACGATGATGATACACAGCAACAGCCCCTCTCCAAAGAAAGTGCTATCGAAACAAATTTTATATCTGAAATATCACGAATATGCACTTTCATGTATCAATACGTTCCGACAATGACCTATGATGTTATGACAGCTTTTAGAACTGCCCTTGTAGAAACTTATCAAAAAAAGGGTATAACAAAATACACTGATGTAAACTCTCTTTCGCCAGAAAACTTTCCGATATTTTCTGACGTTGTTGATGTTATAACGTCAAAGATCTCTTCGGGAACGCTCTCAGCAGACGAGATAACGTTGTATAAAACATTGCTTATGTACGTGAAAGAATTATCTGTTTCGGGTGCATATGGAACAATGTTTGATTCGCATACAAACATTGAGATAAACAATTCAAATCTTATAGTTTTTAATGTGAAAGCATTGTCGGAAATGGACGAGAATGTGTATAACGCACAGCTTTTCAATATACTCTCGTTGATGTGGTCTGAGGTTTGCAAGAACGTTGCTCATAACAATAACCTTGTAAATCTTCTTGACCGCCGCAGAGTTATCTGCCTTATCGATGAAGCTCATCGTTTCATCAATACCAAAAACACATTGTGTACTGATTTTATCCTTAAACTTGAGCGTCGCTCAAGAAAATATGATGCAGGACTTTGGTATGCAACACAATCAATTCTTGACTTTATGCCGTCCGACACTGGTGAGAGTGTGGATACAGTTAAGAAGATATTTCAGCTCGTGCAGTATAAATTCTTGCTCAAGCAATCATCTGATAGTATTGAAATTCTTCATAACATTTTCGGTCAGTTTACTATGTCTGAGTTATATGCAACGGACAATTTTGAAGCAGGAGAAATGTTGCTGTCACTAGGCTCAGGCAAGAACAAAATACACTGTAAGAACGCTGCTACAGAGTGTGACCTTATGTACATAGGTAACTCTCAGGACAGGGACGAGATAGTAGACAGCATATTCAATCGAATGTATCTTCTTAATTGGAGTCCTCAAAATCTAGCTGATGAAATGTATCGTTCTGAGCAAAAAACGCAAGAATTTATCGAAACGTTCACAAGGGAAGTCATTGAATATTTCGGCTTTAAACTGACAGATAGCGAGTATCTTTATTTGACAGTAAACAGGCTAGTAAAAAACCTCGCAAAGCGTTTTGGTGACAAGTACAACGTGAGAAAGTGGTGAGTTCAGTATGGATAAGATTAAGCGAAACAACGCCATTTATATAGCATTTCTGAGCATTTCAATAGCTATTATGGCAGTTATTATAATCATACCTATGGTGCAATCTATGCGCTATGTGCGCCATACTGTAGACTACAACAGCATAGTTGCAATGGGTAGTTATCATATAAAAATATCAAATGCAACGTATCTTAAAGATAAAAAAGAGCTTTACTTTGCATTGTCGGCAAAAGAGGAAAGCAACTATTCAGGGAGCATAAGTTCAAAGCCTGAGATAAGCAACTACACGCTGAGATACTATGATGACAATGGCAAATATCATACAGAAGATATGCTGAAAAAGTATACTGTTTCACAGAAAAATGACTTTACAGAGATAATAACAGTATCCGATATTCCTTCGGGATATGACTACGTTTACCTTGAGTTAAAGTGTACGATCGCTGCCTATGACGAGCCTGACACAGTTGACGAATTTGGTGATGTAATAAAGGGGCAACACCATGATGAGATAGTCAAAGAACAGTATTTTATGTTTGACAAAAAGGACGTCAGAGTGATAGACAGCAAGGACGATAATCAGGACGATATGAGTGTTGTTATTGAAGAACAGACAGATAGTACATCTGAAAAAATCACAACTACAGAAGCCAAAAAGGATATTAAATCAGATTTGAAAAACGATAAAAAAGAGGATAAGAGCAGTGAAAATTCGTCAACCACAGATAGTATATCAGAGAGCAAGTCTGACAAAAAGGAAACTGAAAAGGTCACAACATCTACAGTAACATCGACTAAAAAAGTTGACGTAAATCCACAAGAAAATCACGATTGGCAGGACACACAAGCACAGCCAAGTGGCGGTAACGATAACTATCATAATGACAATACATATACTGAAACACAGCCCTATTATCATGATGAGCCTGCACAGACAGAACCACCATATCAACCGCCTGCAACAACTACAACAGCGGTCATAAAAGCACGTTCTTTGAAAATAGAAACAAGCTATGAGTACAATGATGTTAAGATAAACGTAGGGTCAACGGCACAGCTTAAAGCAGTTGTAGGTCCGTCAAATGCTGTGAATAAATCAGTGATTTGGGAAAGTAACAGACCTGATATTGCGGAGGTAGACAGCAACGGAAATGTGCGTGGAATAAGCAGTGGAAAGGCTATAATAACTGTCCGTGTTGCAGATAACAGTGCCATAACAGCAAGCTGTATGGTGACAGTAAATTAAAGGAGAAATACAATGAATGACGAATATATTTATCAGTATCCTGCACCTGAGTACATGGAGAACTTTAAAGAAATGGTAGCGCAAAGAACAACAAATACCAATGGCGCACGAAAGAAAGTTATCGTGTGCTTTGGCATTAGCATGGCTTTTTTAGTCCTTTATTGTCTGCCGTTTCTGAATTTTATCGACACATATTTATTGCTTGTTGCAGTGATTTTTTTATGCGCAACAGTGATACTTCTTAAAGGGATAACAAAGAAAATAGGCACTCATAATCTCATGATACAAGCTACAGAGAGTGACATGGTGCTGACGTATTATTCTGTCGGGGCAACGCCTAAAAAGGTATTGACATTACGTTATGAAGATATAATCGAGTGTCAGTTTTTCGATAAATCTTATACGAAAATACAGATAACTTTCAAGAAAAATAAGCACTCATATCTTAAATCATATAGTCAGACAGGTGGAGAAGTGAGCAATTTAGTTGACACTATGGTTTCATTTGAACTCAATCCATATTCCTATGAGCAAGGCTTTTTTATGTACATAGCACCTGATTATTTCAATATAAAAAAGTATGCACTGACAGATAAAATTCTAAAAAAATATGGCAACATAAATGAATATTTCACTCGCTTGGCTGAGAGTGAAGAGGTTGAATAAGGTGGTGTAAAATCTTATGCCAGATATTCGTTTGTCTAATGATTTGATGAGTAAAGTCGATAAAATTGCGGCTGAAAAAGGAATGTCACGAAACAAATTAGTGAACAAAATAATTGAAAAATACGTTGAAGCAAGTGATAGTTTTGTATCTGATATTCTTCCTGATGTTGTCCGCAGTATTGTCAATGACGAGATAAAAAAGCTTGATGATACCTCAACAGAAGTCATAAAGGATATGTATGTGACTATCATAAAGCTTAGAAAAATAACTGAAACTTTGGAAACATTTTTGCTTCCTGAATACAATGAAGTGGACTATGATACGCTAAAAACTAACGAACTTTTAACGCTTATTGAGCTGTCTGAAAAGCAAAAAAAGCGTTGATTTTTTGAACAAAAATCTTCATGCTTTTTTAGATAACAAATATTGCAAGGAAATTTCAAGAAAAAACGCTATTTAAGTTATTTAATTTTGCTGATTTTAAGCTGAAATTAGTTATTTAAGTTAAATAGTCTATCCTATAATGTGGAAATTTTTAAGCAGAAAAGTTATTTAAGTTATTTAATTTGTCAGAAAAAGGGGTATTTAAGTTATTTAACATTGCTCCAAAAGAGGTATTTAAGTTATTTAACTTTTAAAAAAAGCAGTCCCACTTTAAGTTCACTTAAAGCTCGGTACTACCGAGCTTTCACACAGGGAGTGTACCCACTCCCTTTATGCTCTTTGAGGTTATTCGTTCATGTTCTGAGCAAAATTCATTCATTCAAATTCCCCTGAAAATCAATAGTTGGAGGTGCAAATTCAATGCCAAAAAAATTAAAAACATTCTCGTTTTCTGATACTGCTGAGAAAAATCTAAGCTTGCTTATGAGTGACCTTGAAATACATTCGGCAAGTGAATGTATAAGATACCTGATAGACGCAGAGTGCGTTCGTCGTGGGCTTATAAAAAAGGACACAATGTCTGAAAAATTTGGTGCAGGAAAAGGTGACAGGTCAAATGCAAACGCAGGAAAAGGTGACAGGTCAAATGCAAACGCAGTAAAAGACAAAGACGATCTATTGAGAGAAATACAAATGGTCAGCATTCAAATGGCAAAGTACAATAATCGTATTGAGGATATATACAAGATGTGTTATGAGGTCCGTGACGGAGTTAATTCTCAATGCAATTTCATGGACGCTCCTTTCACGTCTGCGGATACTATGGTTGAGGGCGCAGCGGTGAGCAAAGCAGTGCAAGGCTCATGTGAAACTTACGAAGCAAGAATGCGACGTTTGTCCGTGGACAAAGCAAACCGCCGCTAACGGCGGCGTATCTAAAAAAGAAGAAACCTGCTAAGAAAAATCAATAGGCAAAATGAACAAAGTTGAGAAAAGAAGC
>ERZ779896.821-NODE-821-length-34253-cov-5.262471_pt1 | contig 34253 bp, 34 predicted proteins | sample MGYA00511067_ERZ779896 | MGnify/ENA primary metagenome ERZ779896 (study PRJEB29588, sample SAMEA2161597) | human gut metagenome | biome: human gut; feature: human-associated habitat; material: faeces | place: Denmark | collected 2008/2010 ... | reverse complement strand
GGAATTCTGTGTATCATGCGAATCTGTTCGGGATCGGTTATTCGGGGATATAGAGTCCGTCGTTGGCGAGCATATTGTCGAGCGTTTTTCGGAACAGCGACCACATGGCGTCGCTGGCGGTTGGATCTCCTATCAGGACAACTTTATTGTATTTATCCAATAATAAGAAATGGAATCGAGAATCTTTGGGTAATGTAGGATTCATCAGCTCTGTTTTCCCGAATTTATCCACATACACGGGATATTTAAACGGATTATTACTTAATAAGGATCGTAATTGGTTATAATCTTTTTGTTCTGGTATAAATACAATTATCGGAGAAAAAAGAGCCTTGTCTGTTAAAGTGAACAAACTTTCAAAACTGTATAAATGACTGATCTTACATAAAGTACAATCTTCTGATGAGTATATTACCAATAGTTTTATCAAGCATTCACACGTCGTACTCGATGAATTTTGACAAATTCCATTATGAATCGTCTCTAAATCCGTCGGTATTTGTATTTCTCTGTTTGTTAATCGCTCGATTTCATTTTTGATTTTTCGCGACTCGCATCCGGGAAGGCCGCAAAATAAGATAAAAACAAGTATACAATGTTTAATGTTCATGATCGATGAGTGCAAGAAGGTTTCCTATGTCATACCTATAAAATTCTTCCGTCTGCCCGTCTAATATATACAAATTTCCGTTAACGAAATCAATATCAAAGGATGTCGCTTGACGATCCAGCAGTATTTCCGCCAGCGGGTTTCCATTCCAATCAAATAACTGAATCTTAGGCATGTGTACGCGTTTCGTTTGAAATGTTTTTTTTGTTTCACCCAAGAAAAGAGCACCGAAAAAATGGGGGTATACTCGTAAGTTCATATATGAATATGGCATTTTCCATTTTGGTAATACTTGAAGTTCATCAATATTATCCAGTTTTTTTCCAACGCATATTGTTCGAGTTTTCGATCCGTCGAATGAATATAAATTGATATGATTCAATGTAGAGGATATTTCGACGACCATTTGTTCTTTGAGATTGTATTTAATGATAGAAGATAGATAATTGAAATCGGCTCCCCTTTGTACTCGTGCATTATTCAATCGTTCCAAATAGGCAGGAATTCTTTTTTTGTTATTTTCAAGAAAAAAGCGGATTTGTTGTGTCTCGTCGTTCGTAATGGTTCGACAAAAATATGTAGTATCGTTAATGTACGCGAATCCGAATAACGATCGAGGCAAGGAGTCATTAAGCGGTTCTATTGTTAGTTTTTTTGCATCTATACTTGAATCGATATCCATGCGCAGCAAACAACGCTTGATTTGATTCAGAATAATCATGTAAAGACGATCATGTTCTTTATAAATCGTTGCATGGCTCACATATGGTGGCATGAGAAACTCATTTGGTCCGTTTCCTTTGCGGAGGAATCGACCAAGGACTTTGAAGTCTGGCATCGAAAGAAAAGCCCAATATCCATCGGGGTTTGTCGTCATGACGATCAGAAGTGAATCGTGAATCGTGAAATCGCGTAGTCCGATGAGGCCGGTGTTCGCTTCGGTGCCTTCGGAGGCTTGGTAACGGATGGGAAATTCATGTACGAACCGGACGGAATCGAACGCCATATTGTTGCTACCTCCAGAGGCATTTTTCAATGTCGGGGAAGTCATGCAGGAGACTCCGCAGATGAGGCAGACGAATGCAAGGGTAATTTTTTTCATATTCGTTTCATCACTAAGAACCTGACGGACTTTCCAAAAGTCCGTCAGGTTCAGATCGGATAAATTCAACATTTATCAGCAGGAGCATACCATGTATCTGTTCCAGGCACGAAATCGCAAGTAGGGCAATAGCGAACTTGGTGTGCTGGATCCGATGTAATTGTATTGAAACATTCTTTTTTTCCTGTTTCGTTTCTTGTCAATGCCTCTACATTGGCGTTCATTAGTTCGGACATACTCGATTTTTCGTAAGCGGCGAATCCGGTTACGGCAGCAACTGCCAGCAGCAGCATGGCACCCGCGAGAAGAAGTTTTTTCTTCATGATTTGAAAGTTTTAAAAGTAATACATAAATAGGCCTTGCGGCTTTTTTCTGCTTTACTTATCGGAATGCCGTTTTCCTTTCTTCATTCAACCCTTCTCACGGAGTTATCCCGATCCCGATGCTATAAAATTAAGTCGATTTTTCGAAAAATGCAACTGCTTTTTGTAAAATTGTGTTATTAATTTTCTTTAAAATCAAGAGTTTACAACCCGTAGTCACCCTAAGACCGCTTTTGTTTCCGGTCTAGTACCACTCGATCTCTCCGTCGCGATAGGTGAAGGGTCGGCTCTCCGTTCCGGTGGTTGTGCATTGGAACAGCAGTAGCGCATCGTCGGGCACTCCGTCAAAATCGAGATAGGTCCGAGCATCTGCCGTCTGGCGATCTATTTCCTGCCAATCACGGCCGTTCCAGAAGGAGAGCAAGTATTCGTATCCGGGATAGAGATTATTACCGTCGCTTCGCCGGAAGTAGACAATTTGGGCGATGTCGACGGGACGGCCGAAATCGAAACCTGCCCAGATGTCATTTCCGTTGCATGCGAGACAGGTCCTCTTGGGCTGCGGACTTCGCCGGATGCGGAGAATGCTATTTTAGCACTTTGCCTTTCTTGTTTTATCCAAAGGTACTATGATAAGGTGTAATCATGCAAAGCAAAAGACCGATAATCATTGATTATCGGTCTTTTGCTTTGTACCCCCTCAGGGGGTATTAAATTAGAATTTAGTCTGCAAGTAATCAAAATATTACACTAACCACAGACCTTTGGGGTTATACATAGGTTACAGTGTTCTGTCGTATTTTGTCGCTTTTGACCTTTTCTTGATCAGTGTCGCTATTCTCTCTTGCTAAATTCATCTAACCATGATAATAACTCATCAATATCCTTTTTTATATCACATGGAGTAGGAATTTCAATAGGTGCCTCTAAAGGCTGGCTATGTTCGTAATATGAATATTTAGTCATAAATCTGTTTATTATAGCGCAATCTTCAGAATTGATTTTAGCCAGTTTCTCAACCTTACCTTTGGTATTAACAGCCAATCGATATCTTTGAACTATATCCGCTAATAGGTGTATTTCAACTATTCTTTCAATCAAAATACGTAAATCACTACATATCATTTTCCCATAAGGATAGTATTCACCTTGTCCTTGTTGTTCATATATTTTCTGAGCTTTAGTGAGTTTTTCCTGAGATATATTTTTCAATGCTTTATCAGGCTTTTTAGCAAAAAGAGGTGTTTCTCCGATTTCGCCTGTTCCCCAATGTTCTTTTCGAATACATTCAGTAGTTATTTTACCATCTGTAAGTTCAATCAACTGTCCCAATAAACTTAACCTATGTGTAAAAACAATCACTTGTCGGTTTTCGCTTAGTTCTACTAACCGTTTGACCGTTTTTTCTTCGTATGTCTGATCAAGAGATGAAATTGGATCGTCGAATATAAAAGGATTGTTGCTATCACAGCCAGTTACATCAGCTAAAAATGCAGCTAATGCAACAATGCGGGCTTCACCCTCGCTCAAAATATCGACGGGGTTATCATGCGTAGCATTCGCAATTTTAAGAGCGTGGCGCGTTGTTCCCTTGTAGGTTTGTTTGATAAATTCTACACAAATATTATTAGCCCCTAATTTTTGCAATTCTGCATTAAAACGATCAACGAACCCTTGCGATATTACTGCATCTCCAACCTCTGTTGCTTTAATTGTTATGCCTCGTGTATTGGTTTGCGAAATCCATCTTTCGTACTCTGCGAGTAGTCCTTGCCTCGCTTTCTCTGCCTTAATAGATTCTAACTGCTCTGTTGCCCATTTTTGAGCTTTAAGCTCTAATAATTGATTCGTTGTAGTATTTCGATCAAATAATTTAGCGTCAGCCTCGTATTTAGTCGCTTCTTCTTCATATCTTCGACTTTTTTCTCGTAGCGCTGATAATGCTGTATTTACCTCAATTGCAATATCCGCAATGGGTTTTCTATCTCGGATAGCTACTCCGTTATTGCATATCTGGCACCAGATGTGAAATATTTGATTCCCCCAATCTCGATCCAAGCCGGAAGCAATACATTTATCATCAATGGTTTCTTGAGATAAAAATGTAGGTAAAGCATTGATCCGCTCTTCGTATCGTTGCTTAGTTGCAGCGGCCTCTTTAGCCAATTCATTAGTTATAAAAGAATCGAAACATTGGAGTCGTTCTTTTGCTTCTCGGTCTAATAACTGATTACACAGAACGCAACGCTCGTGTTGATGTAACTTATTATCATTCTTATAGGCTTCACATAATGCATACTCTTTTGCTGCCTGCCATAGTCGTTTCCATGACTCTGTTCCTATCCCATCAAGTTGAGATATGTCCTTCAATGCTTTTCCGGCATCGAGTACTGCCTGCTCTTTTACCGCAACATCTTGAGCAAGGGATTCGATCTCATCTTTACTTCGTTGTGTTACTTTTTGTGCCGCATCATTAATATCCTTTATAAGGAAATCGATTTTCCGCTTTTGCGCACGTTTTTCTTGAGCGGCTTTTTGAAAATCATCCTCTTTTAATTTTTGTTCAAAGGATAACAATTCATTCTCATTATCATCCGTCCATGTGAATTTAGTTATATCAAGATTTATGGCTTGATATATTCTCTTAATGAATGTTGTATTTGATAATTCTAACGGAGGTGCTGGCAGTTTGGATTGTAATGCTTCTTTCTCTGTTGTCAATCGCGCTTTGATAAGATCGTGATTTTTCGAGAATGAAGTGAAAAAAGCTATGATTGGTGGAATATAAGAAACCGTATTCGCATCTTTCAAATATGACCAACCTGTATCTGTATCAAAAATATCGACAACCCTCAAGGAATCAATTGCTGAGCCATTCATTGTCCATTCTATCTGCTCGATTTGCTCCTCGTTTTTAAAGGATAAACAGCATTTTCCCGGACGATCATTTGGGTTATAAATGTTACCGATGAGATCTCGTCCATGAGGTTTACCGCATAGTTTCTTTAAAATACGTGCATATCCGGATTTCCCCGTACCATTGTTTCCATAGACAACGGTTATCCCTCTTTCTGCAAACTTCAATGGGTTACGGGGAGATAATTGCTCAATATTTTCGATAGAATCAATTGACAATAAAGTGACGGGCTGTCTAACAAAAGACATTCCCAGATTTGGAAAAGCTTTGTCTTCAAATGAGCCCCCATTTTTTAACATTAATATAATATCATCAATATCGGCATCTTCCAAATTAGATTTTGCTAATAGTCTATATGCTAATTCTGTTTGCCAACCTTTTAAGGATTTTAGCCAGTTGAGGATATTTTGTTGTAAATCCATATTTATTCTCGATTATTCCTCATTCAGTTTATTCTCGATCTCTTCGATAGACGGCAGCGTGTTTTTGAGTTCATCGGGCATGATCTTCACTAAATCGTATTGCGAGATGCCGAGCGGTTGATTCGTGCCTTCCAAAGCATATTCGGCTATGATTCGATCCTTGGTCTTGCAAATGATCAAGCCTATCGTCGGGCTATCTTCCTTTCGTTTCATTTGCTTGTTTATGGCAGTAACATAAAATCCCAGCTGACCGAGATATTCCGGTTTGAATTCCGTAACCTTCAGTTCGATGACGACGTAGCATCTTAGTTTGAGGTGATAGAAGAGCAAATCGATAAAGAATTCGTTTCCATTGATCTCCAAACGAACCTGTCGCCCGACAAATGCAAACCCGCTGCCCAGTTCAAGTAGAAATTTGGTAATATTCTTTGTCAGAGCATCTTCCAATTCTCGTTCGTTGTAGTTCTCTCGCATGGTCAAAAAATCGAAATTGTACGGATCTTTCAAAGTTTGCTGTGCGAGATCACTCATCGGTTCGGGCAGATATTTGCTGAAATTCGTTATAGCCTTTCCTTGTGTTGCGTATAATTGAGTATCGAGGAAATTCATCAGAACTGCACGACTCCACCCGTTTTCGAGCGTTTTATCAACATAGAACAATGCTTCATCTACAGAATGGCATTTGGTCATAATTTCGATATGATGTCGCCATGGAATGGAAAAAATCGGCAAGGCCAATTCGTCACCAATCTGGTGACGGATTATATCAGATTGGATATAAAATAGATAGAACCGTTTGCAATATTTTAGATTCGTAGGAGAAAATCCCTGCATGTCAGGAAATTCAGCCTTCAGATCACGGCTCAATGCATCGAAGAATCTGCTACCCCATGCAGTATCCATTTGTTTCTCCGAAATCTCTTTACCGAGATTCCAATAAAGTTTAAGCAGTTCCGCATTGACCTTTACGGCCGCTTTTATCTGACTTCGGCGAATTTGTCGTTTTATTTCCGTAAGCCATTGTCCGTATTCTTTCGATATGTTTGTCATTACTGTAATTTTAAACAAAGATACATAAAAAATTGCGGAGTAATGAAGCACTCCGCAATGCAAATCTAATATTGCTTACCCTATTGGATATAAAAAACTATTGAATCAGAAATTATTTTCGGTTCGGTCATATCGACAGCATTCGTACCAGTTCCACGTAGTCGCGATTGATACCCTTGTCGTGCTTGATAGCTTTTGAGAAGGGCACATAGACGATTTGGCTGTTTCTTACTCCGATCATCACGTTGCGTTGTCCCTCCATCAGCGCTTTGACGGCTGATTCCCCCAGGCGCGATGCAAGAATTCGATCCAATGATGTCGGCGACCCTCCCCGTTGGAGATGTCCCAGAATCGTCACGCGGGCATCGTATTGAGGAAACTCCTTTTTGACACGTTCGGCCAGTCCGAGTGCCCCGCCCGTCTGCGGATTCTCCGCAACCAATACGATTGCCGAATTCTTGCTCTTGCGGAACCCGTTGTTAATGAGTTCTGCTAACTGGTCCACCTCAGTCTCCATTTCAGGTATGATGGCCGCTTCGGCTCCCGATGCGATGGCTCCGTTGAGTGCGAGATAACCGGCCGTATGTCCCATGACTTCTACAAAGAAAAGGCGTTCGTGGCTCGTTGCCGTATCGCGTAGCCGGTCTACAGCCTCCATGATCGTGTTGAGTGCTGTATCATAGCCGATTGTGGCATCCGTTCCGCTGAGATCATTGTCGATGGTTCCCGGCAACGCAACGATCGGTACGTTGTATTCGTTTGCAAGGTCCTGTGCTCCGGCAATCGAGCCGTCGCCGCCGATGACGACCAATGCGTCGATGCCGGCCGCCACCATGTTGTCGTAAGCCTGCTTGCGTCCTTCGGGTGTCGTGAACTCCTTGCAACGGGCGGTTTTCAGCATCGTGCCTCCCTGCTGGATGATGTTGCTGACGCTTTGTGACTTCAGGTCGACGATTTCGTTCGTCACCAGTCCCCGATATCCGCGTTTGATACCTTTTACCGAAAATCCGTGGTAGATGGCCGTGCGTGTCACGGCACGGATTGCGGCGTTCATGCCGGGAGCGTCGCCGCCCGACGTCAGCACACCTATACGTTTTATCTGTTCCATAGCTAAAAATAGTTGTTGAAGTGAACGATGAAAGCGACCTCGTCCTTTTCCGGCAGAGGCTCGAATTCGATTTTATCCTCACGTGCCAGCCACCCGATGGCGGCATTCAGATCTCGTTCCGAAAGTCCGCTTTCTTTTTTCAATTCGTCATACGTTCTTTGAACGTTGTCGCTCAATATCCGCCAAATAATACCGGCATTGAGCCCAATACTGTGTTTATCCATGATTTTATTGCTTTAATGTCAGAACCAGCGTACATAACAGAAATCCTGTCTGTGCGGCAATTTATCGTTTTTAGGATACATGCGGAACGCCAGCTTGAAACTGCCGGTATTCGACACCCCGATCTTCGCGCGGAAAGTGTAGAGCGTTCCTTCGCGCTGTAGCATTTCAAATGGCGTAACAGAATAGATGCGCTCCCGCCCATTCTCGTTGTGGACGGTCACAAACTCCACGCCGATGGCGTCGTCCAATCCTTTTTCGTCCACAACGATGGTAACCTCATAGTCGCGTCCGGCTTCGATGGTGGCGTTCAATCCGTCGTCGACTTCCAATGATTTGATTTCGATGGAATCCCAGCGATCTGCCACGGCCGCTTTCCATGCTACCAATGATTTCGCTTCAGCATATCCGTCGGCGGACAGCATCCGATAACGGTCTGCCAGTTTCCCGTAGAACTTGTCGTAATAGTCATCCAATTGCCGTTTCATAGTGTAATGGGGAGCGATCTGTGACAGCGAGTTTTTAATGTATCGTACCCAACCTTCGGAGTATTCCTTATCTTTACGATCATAATAGAGCGGCAGAATCATGTGTTCCAGTATATAATAAATAGCTGTGGCATCTAATTGATCCTGAAATTGTGGATTGTCGTAGGAGGCTTCTGCCGGCAGCATCCAGCCCGCTCCTTTACGATAGCCTTCTGCCCACCATCCGTCGAGCACCGAAAAATTCAGCACACCGTTCATCGCAGCCTTTTCGCCCGACGTTCCCGAGGCTTCGGCCAGACGGGTCGGCGTATTAAGCCAGACATCGACACCGGCGACGAGCCGGCTTGCCAGCTCCATGTCGTAGTTTTCGAGGAAGACGATTTTGCCGAGGAACTCCGGCCGATGCGAGAGCTCTATGATTTGTCTGATAAGTCCTTTGCCTGCACCGTCTGCCGGATGCGCCTTGCCCGTAAAAATGAACTGCACGGGGTGTTCGGGATTGTTCACGATTCTCGCCAGCCGCTCCGTGTCGGAGAAGAGCAGATGGGCCCGTTTGTAGGTTGCGAAGCGGCGGCCGAAACCGACCAGCAGGGCATGGGGATTGAACTTCTCGACGATAGGGCCGATAATCGACGGATCGAGCTGGCTCTTCTGCCAATCGGCCTTGCATTTACGCTTCAGGTATTCCATCAGGTCGCATTTCATCTGCATGCGGATTGCCCAAATGCGTTCGTCTGGCACTTCATAAATTGCCTGCCACCGCTTTTCATCGGACTGGTCCTTGAAAAACGCTTCGCCGAAATACTCCGCATAGAGTTCTTTCCATGGAGCGGCGCACCATGTCGGCAGATGCACTCCGTTGGTGACATAGCCTACGTGGTTCTCTTCGGGCAGATAGCCTTTCCACAGCGGCGCAAACATCTCTTGCGAAACAGCTCCGTGCAACTTGCTCACGCCGTTCACCTCCTGACAGGTACGGCAGGCAAATACGGACATACAGAATTTCTCCTCCTTGTCATCGGGCTCGTTCCGACCCATCCCCATAAGCGTATCCCACGGAATACCGAGACGGACGGCGTATTGTCCCATGTACTTGCGGAACAACGGTTCGTCGAAATAGTCGTGTCCGGCCGGAACAGGAGTGTGTACCGTATAGAGCGACGATGCACGCACAAGCTCCATAGCCTGTGTAAATGTCAACCCACTATCGATGTAATCGCACAGCCGTTGGATGTTGATTAGTGCAGCATGTCCTTCGTTGCAATGATATACATCTTTTTTGATGCCCAGTGCCTTGAGTGTCATCATGCCGCCTATTCCGAGCAGAATCTCCTGCTTGAGCCGGTTTTCATTGTCGCCTCCGTAGAGATGGTGCGTAATGAACCGATCATACTCGCTGTTCAGGCTGTGGTCCGTGTCGAGTAAAAAGAGTGAAATCCGGCCGACATTGACCCGCCAGACTTTGACATGTACAGTAAAATAGTCCGTATAGGGAACATGAACGACCAATTGCTTCCCTTCATGATCCAACACTTTCTCGATGGGGAGTTTCCCGAAATTCTGCGCCTCGAAAACTTCACTCTGTTCCCCGTCCATCGTAATGCTTTGGTCGAAATAGCCATGCCGGTAAAGCAGCCCCACGGCACAGAGGTCGACGTTGCTGTCCGATGCCTCTTTGAGATAGTCGCCCGCCAGCACGCCCAACCCTCCCGAGTAGATTTTCAGGATTTTGTTCAACCCGTACTCCATGCTGAAATAGGCTACGGAAGGCCGTTTGGCATCAGGTTTCTCATCCATATATTCGTGGAATCGAGTATAAATGTCATTCATCTTAGCGATGAACGCCGGATCGGCGGATAGGGCCTCCAATCGCTCGTAGCTCATCATTTCCAACAGGACAATAGGATTGTGCCCTGCCTTTTCCCACAATTCGGGATCGAGACCGGCATAGAGCGCCGTAGCCTCATCGTGCCACGTCCACCATAAGTTATGTGCCATCTCGGAGAGTTTCTCCAGTTCTTGCGGCACATGCGACGCTACCGTGACTTCATGCCATGACGGAGCGTTCGTTTTACAATTCAGATATTCCATCATTCGAATCAATTTCATTATGGTTGTTTAATTCTTTCGAGTGTAAAATTATGGGGGTCCGAAGTATTTCCGGTGCTCGATTTTTACTTATGAATAGTCTAAACCATACAGCATGAACAGATTGGATACAGATAGTCTCGTATGGAACACAACGTCCCGAATTTGCATGAAATTCGGGACGTTGTCTACAAAGAAAAAAGAGGTTCAGAACTTGAAGCCGGCACTTATATAAACGCCTACGTTTTTGTACAGATTAGAATAATTCGCCTGAATAGCAATGGGTCCCAACAGAAAATCATACGAAAACCGAAGAGCGCATCCCCATAAATCGTTGCCGCTAAACATATCTTCGATTTTATCGTTTTCCTTTCCGTATTCTCCCAAAGCTGTCGCATAAAATTTTTTATGGATACGATATCGGAATGCCAGTTTCGTTGCGGCGAAATTCCGTTCGATGAAATGGACATGCTGTACGCTTTCCCACGCTTTCTGCCAAGGCAGATAGTCGGCATCGACATTTCCTCCTACACAATTCCGATAGATATACGGGAGGTTGTCGTTGAAAAGGAAGCGTCCCTGTATCGATGGTAACAGACAAAAGCGCGAACCGAGCCGGATCGCTGTTCCTGCGTGAAAATCCAATGCACCGGATGGCCCTTCGTCGTTGTATGAAATACCATTGTCCGTATAGAGAGTACCTCGAATCCGTATCCTGCTTCCATGAGTAGGATAATATACCCGGTCATACGTGTCCATTGTAAAATCTGCAAAATAGTTCAGAAAAGCGTCGGAGCGAATTTCATGTGGTGTCCCTTGCCGGTCGAATAGTTCGGAACGGTAATCGTAATATTCGAATTGCGCCCCGATTTTTATACGGAAATTAGCGATGTCGCGTGTATAGTAGCCGGATAAGGCATGGGATGTGAATTTCATTGTCCCGACATCGTGTTTACCGACATAAAGGTCGAAATCGTGATACCCTAACCGATAGGAAACGCCGAATTTGGCACCAAACAGATGTCCGAAAGCGTACTCGGCTTCCAGATAGGGATTTTTCGATATGCGTCCAGTAACGGAATAGTGATGTTTGGTCGCCAGTTGCTGGTTGTTGGACAGGTTGACCAATATGCTTGCCAATTCTTCAGTATCGAAACGAGCTCCGATATTGATCTTGCGGTAATCCTTCATTTCAAGCAGAAATACCAAATCGTGCGGGTCCGTATTGCCCAAACGATATTCCACACGTGAAAAGATGTCGAATCCCTGCAATTTGACCAATACACGGTCTATTTCTGTTTGCGATATTTCCGAATGCTCTTGTAATCCGATTTTTCTGCGCACCCACTCTTCCTCTTTGCCTCCGATGCCTTCAATTTCAATTTTCCCTATCGAATATGTCCCTGCCAAACATGATTTTGTTTCCTTTTCGGGCAAAAAATCCGGAGCGTTGTCATAGTATATATATCGGCGTAAAGCAAGCAGATCGTCCCATTTCTCCCGTGCAGCAAGTTCTCCACGCAACAACATCGTATCGATGGCTTCGGACTGAAAGCTGGCGGCATTGTACCCTTTTAGAGTCGGATTGATATAGAGATCCGCCTGCTCTTTGTTGTTTCGGTATTTCGGTTGCCCCATAATGCCGACCAACTGGTCGAGCACGGTGGAGGCCGATTTCAATTCTTCTTTGCTGCGCCACCCCGTACTCAGATCAATACAAATAACCACATCGGCTCCCATCTCTTTCACGACATCCACAGGCAGATTATTCAAGGCTCCACCATCGACCAGCAGCATACTGTTCCATTCCACCGGAGAAAATACACCCGGTATGGACATGCTGGCTCGCATGGCAAGCGGCAAGGAACCGGAATCCAGCACGACCTCTTTCCCTTCGACTACATCGACGGCTACGCAGCGAAACGGGATTGGCAGATCGGAAAAGTGGTCCACGCTATGATACCCTACGGTAAGTTTGGAAAATAAGTTCAATATATTTTGTCCCGCGACATACCCTCCCGATGTAAAGGCGACCTTTTTCTCCTTAGAAAGCGGGATATGCAGCAGATATTTCTCCTTTTCTTCTTTGGATAGGAATGCTTCGGATTCTCTTTTTACTTGATCTTTGATGAGAAACATCCAATCCTGATTGCGATACAGACTGTCAAGGGTAGCGGCATCGTAGCCGATGGCATATAAACCTCCCACAATTGCTCCGATACTCGTTCCTGCGATATAATCTATGGGGATTTCGGCCTCTTCCAATACTTTCAATACTCCGATTTCCGCAGCACCCTTAGCACCTCCGCCTCCGAGTACCAAGCCTACTTTACGGCGTTCCTGTGCGTACGAACCATGACAGTTCCAGCCGAGCAAAAATAATAGGCAAAATAAACATTTTATCAAGTATTTATTTTTGTTCATCTTGTTTTGCATTTATCTATCCTTGTTTTTGTCTGAATTCGGACGGCGAGCATCCCAGCCGTTGCCGGCAATACCGTCCGAAAAACGAAAGATTGGGGAATTCGAGTTCGTCGGAGATCTCCTTGATGCTTTTCAGGGAATTTTTCAGGGCATCGGCCACTTCGCGCGTCAGGGCTTCGTGAATCCATTCCGACGCGGTCCTGCCGCTTGCCCGTTTGACCGCCGTAGAGAGATAACGCGGTGTTTTGCACAGCCGTTCGGCATACCATTGTACCGTGCGAGGTACGGGTTTGGTCGAGGAAAGCAAGTCTATGAACGCCTGGCAGATCTGATGCCGGGACTGAAGCGGTTCCTCGACCGATTCCGTTTCCGCCGCAACGTGATTGCCGAGTACATGGGCGGTCTGATAAAGGAACGCCTGCAATAGACATCGCATGACCTCATCGTAGTAGAGATGGTCGATACATATTATTTTCCGTTTGAGGAAATTGTAATCTTCCAGCAATTCGGCGGCTTCTTTTTCGGACAGATGAATTTTGAAATTACGGCTCATATAGAACACTTTATTCCACAAATCCGCCGAGTTCGGAAAGATCCGTTTGGAAAAGGCTGCCGAACATCCGAACAGATACCCCTTGAAATCGGGGCTCATCATCGTGCGGGTAACCATCTTATCCGGCGTGCAGAATGCAATATCGTTCGGTTCGATAATATAAGATGTCCCGTTGACCTCTATTTGGAAACGTCCTTCGATACAAAAAAGCAAAATGCGCCAGCCCTTTTGATCGTCGATCTGGACAAAATCCCTCGCGTTTTCGAAGATGATGAAATGTTCCGACAGAAACCTGAAGGGTTCTTCATTATTGGATTTGAGTTGCATATTATTCTGGTTATTTATTAGATTGTTTCAACGAGACAAAAGTAAGTTCTTTCCGGACACGACAGGTGGCCGAAATCGCTTATTTAATATCCGATATTTACCAAACTGCACAATGTGTAGAATATCGGCTATTTTGCCATACGGATAGATAACTGCGGATTCGTGTGAATCGGCCATTTTTACGGTTGAAACAAAAGCAGAAATATGAAAACACGAATCTTAACAGGATGGCTGCTCGTTTCGGTATTCACGGTGCAAGCCCAAACGATGGAGCTTTCGATCGAAGAGTGCCGGACATTGGCCATCGAGAACAACAAGGAGCTGCGCATTGCGAGCGAGAAAGAGCAGGCGGCCTATCATCGACGCAAGGCCGCTTTCACGAACTACCTGCCCAAAATATCGGCGGCAGGAGCCTATATGCGCACTTCGGATGAACTGTCGCTTTTGAGCGATGAACAGAAAAATACATTGGGAAATCTCGGTACGAATGTCGGAGGACAGTTGCAGGGCATTTTGCAACAATACCCTTCGTTAGGCGAGCAACTCGGTCCCATCGCAGGATCGCTTGTCGGTGGGCTTGATGCTGCCGGTGCGGGATTGGTGGATGCCTTACGCACCGATACGCGGAATATGACCGTAGCATCGGTCATGCTGACACAACCGGTTTACATGGGCGGCAAGATCGTAGCCTATAACAAGATCACCCGTTTTGCGGAGCAAATTGCCCATAACCAGCATGATCAACAGTTGCAAGAGGTGATTCTCGAAGTCGACCGCACCTATTGGCAGATTGTCTCTTTGCAGTCGAAAAAACAGCTGGCCGAGAGCTACCTCGAATTGGTACGGAAACTCGACGGCGATGTCGATCACCTGATTGAAGAAGGAATGGCGACCAAAGCCGACGGTCTGAGCATCAAAGTAAAAGTCAACGAAGCGGAGGTAACACTTATTCAGGTTAATAACGGTTTGGCTCTGTCCAAGATGCTGCTTTGTCAGTTGTGCGGTCTGGAGATGACAACGGAAGTCCGCTTGCGGGATGAAACCACGGAGTTGCCGGCTGGAACAACTGCTGCTGACATAGAGACGGCTTTGGAGAACCGTCCGGAACTCCGCAGTCTCGACATGGCACAACAAATCGGCAAGCATAAGGTAACGATCGCGCGTTCGGAGTTCATGCCCAACATAGCGCTTACAGGCGGTTACCTGACGACCAACCCTTCGCTCACAAACGGATTCCAGAAGAAGTTCAACGGCCTGTGGAACGTCGGCGTAGTGGTGAAGATACCCATACTGACATGGGGAGAACGTCATCACAAGGTGCAAGCCGCCCGCCGCGAAGCTGCTATCGCCACGTATCAATTCGATGAAGCGGCTGAAAAGGTCGAGTTGCAGGTGACACAAAGCCGTCAGGAAATGCAGGAAGCGACCGAGCGATATGCAGCCGCCACGCGCAGTCAGGCGGAAGCCGACGAGAACCTGCGCTGCGCCACGCTCGGCATGCAGGAGGGGGTCATTCCCGTCAGCAACGTGCTGGAGGCGCAGACCGCATGGCTTTCCGCCCATTCGGAACAACTCACGGCCCGTATCGACGTGATGCTCGCCGACCTCTATCTGCGTAAGGCTTTGGGTACATTGAAATAATTCAAACTTTAAGAGTATATGAAAACGAACAAACAGCAAAAGGGAATTCTTTTAACGGCCGCCGCAATGCTTGCGGTAATTGCAGTCGTTGTAATCATCGGGCTTTCGTTGCCCGAACGGGAAGAGTATATTCAGGGCGAGGTCGAAACGACGGACTACCGTGTTTCGTGCAAAGTGCCTTCGCGCGTCTTACAGCTTCGGGTCGTCGAGGGCGACCGCGTACAGCGAGGCGATACACTCGCCGTCATGGAGGCTCCCGACATGGCTGCAAAGCTGGCACAGGCCGAAGCCGCTCGTTCGGCTGCCGAAGCACTTGAGCTGAAGGCGCGCAACGGTTCGCGTCAGGAGCAGATCTCGGCCGCCTACGAGGTGTGGCAGCAGGCCAAAGCAGGGTTACAGGTGGCGGAGAAGACTTTCCGACGTATCGAACGCTTGCACGGCGAGGGTGTGATCGCAACCCAGAAGTTCGACGAAGCTCAAGCTAAATACGATGCTTCTGTCGCAACCGAACGAGCCGCTAAAGCGCAGTACGATATGGCTGTAAACGGAGCTCGCCATGAAGACAAGCTGGCAGCCGAAGCACAGGTGACACGGGCGCAGGGCGCCATCGCCGAAGTGACTTCTTATATGAATGAGACGATACTCAGAGCTTCAGATGACGGACTGGTGACCGAGATTTTCCCCGAGGTCGGCGAACTGGTCGGCACGGGAGCGCCGATCATGAATGTGGCACGCATGGACGACGTATGGTTCACATTCAACATCCGCGAGGACCTGTTGCCGGGTATCTCGGTCGGCAAGGAGCTGATCGCTTATCTGCCCGCTCTCGATATAACTATTCCGGTGCGTATCACGCGCATGAAGGACGTGGGCAGCTTCGCCGTGTGGAAGGCCACCAAGGCGCTCGACCGCTTCGATCTGAAGACGTTCGAGGTTCGTGCCCGCCCCGTATCCCCGCTCGAAGGACTTCATCCGGGTATGTCAGTCGTACTCCGTAAAAGCGAAATCAAATGAAATACCGAGGAATCATAGGACGGTTAAAGGCTATTTTCCGGCGGGAGTTGGGCATCCTCTCCCGCCGGCCGATATTCCTTTTTTGTATGTTTTTCATGCCGGTGATTTGCGTCATCTTCTTCACGTCGCTGATGCGAGCCGGTTTGCCGACAGGTCTTCCGATGGGGTTGGTCGACGAAGACCGTACACATGTTACACGCATCCTCGCACGTACACTGGAGGCTTTCGAGCTTTCAGAATTCACGGATCAGTATGATTCGTTTACCGAAGCGCGTGAAGCGGTACAACGGGGTGAAATATACGGATTCTTTTATATCCCGAAAGGCACGACCGAAAAGGCGCTGGCCAGCAAACAGCCCCGTGTATCGTTCTATACCAACGAGGCCTACTTCGTACCGGGGACGCTCCTGATGAAGGACATGATGACGGCCTCAGAACTGTTGTCATTGGCCCTGACACGTGAAACACTCTATGCTAAAGGATATAACGAGGATGATGCGATGGCCGCAATACGTCCCATCGTCACCGAGGCGCATCCGCTCAATAATCCGACACTGGATTATTCCGTTTACCTCTCGAATATTTTACTGCCAGGCATTTTAATTCTGCTTATCCTGCTTTCAACGACTTACACGATTGGATTGGAATGGAAGCAGAAAACCCAACGAACCTGGTTCCGCATGGCAGATTATTCCGTGACAACGGCTTTAGCCGGCAAGCTGTTGCCGCAGACAGTACTGTATTCGCTGATGATCGTATTCTACGATGTCTATCTCTACCGCTTCATGGGGTTCCCGTGCAATTGCGGTATCGCGGCGATGATGGGCATAGGCATACTGACCGTCGTGGCCTCACAAGCGTTCGGCGTCTTTCTGTTCGGCGTTTTCAGCGGTCAGATGCGTCTTGCGATGTGCCTGTCGTCGTTGTGGGGTATTCTCTCGTTTTCGCTGGCGGGATTCACCTATCCGACAACTGCCATGGCTCCCGTGTTGGGACATTTGGCAGCCTTGTTTCCGCTACGACATTATTATCTGCTCTATGTAAATCAGGCATTGAACGGCTATCCGATCGCTTACGCATGGCCATCGGTCGTCGCATTGCTGCTTTTCATCATGCTGCCGCTTGCGGTAAATCGCCGTTATCGGGTCGCATTTCTCAAATATCATTATAAGCCATGAAATCGATACACAATATTTTTCACATCTGGTACGATGAGTTGGCAGATATGTTCAAGGACAAGGGAATTCTGATCTTTGTCATTTTCGTTCCCTTGTTTTATCCGCTTCTTTACTCATGGGTCTATACCAACGAAGTCGTGCGCGAAGTGCCGGTCGCAGTCGTCGACGACAACCGCACGACGCAGAGCCGCGAGTTCATCCGCATGGTGGGCGCTACACCCGACGTCGAAATTGTCGCCCATTGTACGACGGTCGCCGAAGCTGAGGAGCTGCTGCGCCGCCGCGAGGCATTCGGTATCATCCGCATTCCCGAGAGTTTCACGAAAGACATTTGGCACGGCGACCAGACCGTCGTTGGTATATACAGCGATATGAGCAGCATGCTCTACTACAAGGCATTGCTTTTGGCGACGACCAAGGTGTCGCTGGAGATGAACGCCGATATAAAAGTCGAACGCCACACGCACGGCACGACCGATCGACAGGACGAAATACAGCATACGCCCATCGAATATGATTACGTTGCCCTATACAATCCGCAAAGCGGATTCGCGGCGTTTCTCATACCGCCCGTGCTGATGCTGATTCTCCAGCAGACGCTGCTGTTAGGTATCGGCATGTCGGCAGGGCGCATGCGCGAACGGTTCCGCGGATCGCTCGTGCCATTCCATCACGACTACAAAAATCCCGTCTACATAGTATTGGGGAAAGCTGCGGCCTACTTTGGCATCTACATCGTGATGGCCGTCTATGCCTTCACGATCGTCACACACGGATTCTCGCTGCCGCAGTTGGGCGACTTGGCCACGCTTACAGCCTTTGTTGTGCCGTTCCTGCTTGCGTGTATCTTCCTGGCGATGGTGCTTTCGTTGCTCGTCTGGCGGCGCGAGGACTGCATCCTGCTCTTCGTGTGTCTCTCCGTGCCGTTGCTCTTCATCTCGGGCATATCGTGGCCGGGAGCGGCCGTTCCCGCTTTCTGGAAGGCGGTCTCCTACCTCTTCCCTTCGACTTTCGGTATGAACGGATACGTCCGCATCCAGTCGATGGGTGCAACGCTTTCGGACGTTACTTTCGAACTGCGCGGGCTTTGGATTCAAACCGGCGTCTATTTCCTCCTTGCCTGTCTGATTTACCGCAGGCAAATCAAGTTGATAGCGAATCGGTACCATCATAAGTAAGAACTCGTAAACGGATTGTCGCAGCCCCTTCGTCGATGGATGGAGGGGCTGCATTTTCCATAAAAGCAGGAATTTTTGCATATCGGATTACTTTCGATATATCCGGTTCGGATTCACAAATGTTCGATATGTTGTTTTACGGAATGGGCGGTATATATCGGACAACCTATGAGCGGAAAAGATAACTACCGTATCGTGCAGAATTAGTTGCTTTGCTATACGAAATAAACAAGACAAAACAAATGGAAGGATACATTTCACAAATTATCGGTCCTGTAGTGGATGTTCATTTCCCGGATGTGGAAAAGAAACGACAACTACCAGCCATCAATGAGGCACTTGCGATTCGTAGAGAGAATGGTGCGGAGCTGATTGTAGAGGTCCAGCAGCACATCGGCGAGCATACGGTACGTACGGTTGCGATGGATTCGACGGACGGCTTGCGGCGCCACATGAAAGTAAATTCGCTCGGCCGTGCGATCTCGATGCCGATAGGCGACCAAATCAAAGGACGTCTGATGAACGTAACGGGCCAAAATATCGACGGTATGCGTCCGCTCAACCGCACGGGCGAAGCCTCGATTCACCGCGAACCGCCGAAATTCGACGAGCTGGCCACCTCGCAGGAGGTGCTCTACACGGGTATCAAGGTAATTGACCTCTTGGAACCGTACGTCAAAGGCGGCAAGATCGGTCTGTTCGGCGGTGCAGGCGTAGGCAAGACGGTGCTTATCATGGAGCTTATCAACAACATCGCCAAGGGCCATAACGGCTTCTCGGTCTTCGCCGGCGTGGGCGAGCGCACCCGCGAGGGCAACGACCTGTTGCGCGAGATGATCGAATCGGGCGTCATCCGCTACGGCGAGGCGTTCAAACGCAGCATGGAGGAGGGCCATTGGGACCTCTCGAAGGTCGATTACGATGAGGTGGCCAAATCGCAGGCCACGCTGGTGTTCGGTCAGATGAACGAGCCGCCCGGAGCGCGCAAATCGGTCGCTCTGTCGGGGCTGACGGTCGCCGAATCGTTCCGCGACAGCGGCGAGGAAGGGGCATCGAAAGACATTCTCTTCTTCATCGACAACATCTTCCGTTTCACGCAAGCCGGTTCGGAAGTTTCGGCCCTGCTGGGGCGCATGCCCTCGGCCGTGGGCTACCAGCCGACGCTGGCAACGGAAATGGGCCGGATGCAGGAACGTATCACCTCGACCAAACACGGGTCGATCACCTCGGTGCAGGCGGTCTACGTGCCGGCCGACGACCTCACAGACCCTGCCCCGGCCACAACTTTCACGCACCTCGACGCCACGACCGTGCTGAGCCGTAAAATCGCCGAGCTGGGCATCTACCCGGCCGTCGATCCGCTGGAATCTACTTCGCGCATCCTTGACCCGAACATCGTCGGGAAGGAACATTACGAAACAGCTCAACGGGTGAAACAGATTCTGCAACGCAACAAGGAGTTGCAGGATATTATCGCCATCCTCGGTATGGACGAACTCTCGGACGAAGACCGCACGATCGTGAATCGCGCCCGCCGCGTGCAGCGGTTCCTTTCGCAGCCCTTCGCAGTTGCGGAACAGTTCACGGGCGTCCCGGGCGTGATGACGCCCATCGCCGAGACGATCCGGGGCTTCCGGATGATTCTCGACGGCGAGGTCGACCATCTGCCCGAGCAGGCGTTCCTCAATGTGGGGACCATCGACGATGCCATCCGCAAAGGCGAAGAATTATTGCGGAAATCGTGATTGCGAAACTTAAAAAACATGTTGATATGCAGCTTACTATTGTGGCTCCGTGCGGCGTATTGTGCCACACGACCGTCGAAAAAGTCTCCCTGCCCGGAGCGTTAGGGGCTTTTACCGTTTTACCCGGCCATGCTCCTTTGATTGCCCAATTGTCAGAAGGCAAAATATCCTACACGAGCGGGACAAAAGAACATGAACAGGAAATCCGGCGAGGTTTCGTCAAAATCGAGCGAGACACGGTGGAAGCCAATGTCGAACTCGCTGAACCTTGATCGCAAAAATAAATATCATGCAATGGAAATATAAAATATTGTTTTTTATCGCTTTGCTGCCGCTTCCGTTTCGTGCGGCAGCGGAACAGTCGGGTCCCGATGTGATCGGTGTAGTGATGGAGCATATCGGCGACAGCTACGAATGGCACATCACGACCGTGGGTGAACGGGAATGGACTGTCCATCTGCCCGTCATCGTCCGCAGCCGCACGACCGGCTGGCACTGCTTCTCCTCTGTGCGGCTGCACGGCGGCACCGAATACGAGGGGCTGCGCATTGCCTCCGAAGGCGATTATGCAGGCCGCATCGTCGAGCGGCAGGCCGACGGGTCCGATGTCCGGCCGCTGGACCTGTCAATTACCAAGACAGCGGCAGGGCTGCTGATAAACAGTACGCTGTTCGTTGTGCTCGTGCTGGGCATTGCGCGCTGGTATCGCTGCCATAAGGCGACCGAGGAGGCACCGCGCGGTGCGGTCGGGCTGTTCGAGATGCTCTGTTCGTCGCTGTTGGACGGCATCATCCGCCCCTGCGTCGGAGAACGGTGGCGCAAGTTCGCGCCCTACCTGCTCACGGTCTTTTTCTTCATCCTCGTGAACAACTTGATGGGGTTGATACCGATTTTCCCGGCAGGTGCGAATGTGACGGGCAACATCGCCGTGACATTGGTGCTGGCTGTGGCCACATTTCTGGCTATCAACCTTTTCGGGACGAAGCACTATTGGAAGGATATTTTCTGGCCGGACGTACCGACGTGGCTTAAAGTACCAGTTCCCATCATGCCCCTGATTGAGTTCGTCGGAATCCTGACCAAGCCGTTTGCACTAATGATTCGTCTGTTCGCCAACATGATGGCGAGCCATTCGGTGATCCTGATCCTTACATGCATCGTCTTTGTCACGGCGGAAATGGGGGCCGCGGTCAATGGTTCGATGACCGTGGTGTCGGTGCTGCTCAGCGTCTTCATGAATTGCCTTGAACTATTAGTGGCATTCCTGCAAGCCTATGTCTTCACGATGCTCTCGGCTGTTTTCATCGGTCTGGCACAAGAAACGCCTCATACGGAACAAAATATAGAAACCAAATAAAACACAAGTCAAATCTCAAATTAAGTTGAATTATGGAAACTTTAGGAATTTTCGGCGCTGCCATCGGTGCAGCTTTGGCCGTCATCGGTGCGGCTTTCGGTATCGGTAAAATCGGTTCGTCGGCTATGGAAGCCATCGGCCGCCAACCCGAAGCGGCGGACAAGATCCGCACGAATATGATTATCGTTGCTGCCCTGATCGAGGGTGTGGCGCTGTTCGCCGTAGCCGTATGTTTCATGGCATTGTAATCTTTAATAACAGCAACCATGGGACTGTTACAACCCGAATCGGGATTGCTGTTCTGGATGACGCTTGCGTTCGGTACGGTGTTTTTCCTCGTAGCGAAATTCGGTTTCCCGGTTATCGTCAAGGCAATTGATGATCGGAAACATTACATCGATTCGTCGCTTGCAGCGGCACGGAAAGCCCGGCAGCAACTCTCCGAGGCCGAAACGGAAAAACGCATGATGCTGATGGAAGCGGAGGCTGAACGTACAAATCTGCTTCGCACAGCTTCTGCGGAACACGAACGTATCCTGTCGGAAGCACGGGATCAAGCGGCTAAAGAACGTGTGCGGTTGGTGGCGGAAGCTCGTGCCGAAGCTGAAGCGGAGCGGGAAGTCATATTGCAGGATGCCCGCCGACAGGTCGCCATGCTCGCCGTGGAGATAACAGAAAAGATGTTGCGACGCGAATTGCAGGACAAAACATCGCAGACCGTACTGGCAGAACAACTGCTCGATGAAATCGAACACCCGAAAAACAGAACGACATGGACACCGGATTGATAGCCAAACGTTATGCCACGGCATTGGCCGACTTTGCCGCCGCCAATGGCGAGGAGCAGAGGGTTTATGATGAGGTGCAGCATTTGATCGCCGTTTATAAAACAGAACCGTCGCTTCGGGATGCCTTGTTTTCGCCAGTCTTGCCTGTTACAGCGAAAGAAGCGCTTTTCCGACAGGTCCTGGATAGCGGTAGTAGTCGCACGCTGGATGGATTCTTCTCGCTGGTGTTACACCGCCGTCGGGAAAAGTATTTGTATTTCATGTTGTACTCCTACCTTTCCCTATACAAGCGGCGGCACGGCATACTCGATGCGGCACTGACGACTGCCTCACCCGTGAGCGATGAAACGGCAGAACGGATTACAGGTATCGTCCGAATGAGAACCCGCAGCAGGGAAGTACGTCTACATCGCAAGGCCGACGAATCGCTTATCGGTGGATTCGTTTTCCGCATGGACGACTTACTCCTCGATGCCAGCCTTTCACGGCAACTGAACCTGCTGCGTAAACAATTAGGACGTAAACAAAATAGAATTGTATGAAATCATGAACACAGAACAGATAAAACCATCGGAAGTTTCGGATATACTGCTTTCCGAATTGCAACAGACAGACCTTACGGCGCAATTCGCCGAGGTAGGTACGGTGTTGCAGGTCAGCGACGGCGTAGTGCGTATCTTCGGATTGCGGAATGCCGAAGCGAACGAACTTTTGGAATTCGAAGATGGCATGAAGGCCGTAGTGATGAATCTCGAAGAAGACCATGTGGGCGCAGTTCTGCTCGGTTCTTCCGAACGTATCGAAGAGGGGGATTTGGTGCGCCGCACGGGCCGCACGGCATCGATCCGTGTAAGCGAAGCGATGCTCGGCCGCGTCATCGACCCGTTGGGCGAACCGCTCGACGGCAAAGGCCCGATCGACGGCGACCTCACGGAGATGCCGTTGGAGCGCAAGGCCCCGGGCGTCATCTTCCGTCAGCCGGTGAACCAGCCGTTGCAGACGGGCCTGAAAGCCGTCGATGCGATGATTCCCATCGGCCGCGGACAGCGCGAGCTGATTATCGGCGACCGTCAGACCGGAAAGACGGCGATTGCCATCGATACGATTATCAACCAGCGTCGCAATTTCGAGGCGGGCGATCCGATTTATTGCATCTATGTAGCTATCGGCCAAAAGGCATCGACTGTTGCGGCACTCGTGGAGACATTACGTCAGCATGGAGCGATGGCTTACACGGTTGTCGTGGCCGCTACCGCCGATTCGGCTGCTATGCAGTATTTCGCACCTTTCGCCGGGGCGGCTATCGGCGAGTATTTTCGCGACACGGGGCGTCATGCCTTGGTCGTGTACGATGACCTTTCGAAGCAGGCTGTGGCCTACCGCGAGGTGTCGCTCGTGCTGCGCCGTCCGTCGGGTCGCGAAGCCTATCCGGGTGATATTTTCTACTTGCACTCACGTCTTCTGGAGCGAGCAGCCAAAATCATTGATCAACAGGAAGTAGCTGCCGAGATGAATGACTTGCCCGAATCCTTGAAGGATAAAGTGCGTGGCGGCGGTTCGCTCACGGCACTGCCCATTATCGAGACACAGGCGGGCGATGTCTCGGCCTACATCCCGACGAACGTCATCTCCATCACGGACGGTCAGATTTTTCTCGATGCCAATCTTTTCAATCAGGGCAACCGTCCAGCTATCGACGTGGGCATCTCCGTTTCGCGCGTCGGCGGCAACGCCCAGATCAAGGCGATGAAAAAAGTGGCTGGTACGCTGAAGATCGATCAGGCACAGTATCGCGAGTTGGAATCGTTCTCGAAGTTCAGCAGCGACATGGATGCCGTGACGGCCGCCGTGCTGGACAAGGGACGCAAGAATACGCGCCTTTTGGTGCAGCCGCAGTACAGCCCGATGCCTGTCGAGCAGCAGATCGCCGTCCTTTACTGCGGTACGCATGGGCTGATGCGCGATGTCCCACTGGAGCGGGTTGCCGATTTCGAACGGGAGCTGCTCCGCGAATTGGAAACCTCGGAGGTTTTTGAAACCTTGCGCGGCGGTGTGATCGATGAAGCGATCGGAGCAGCCATCGAAACTGCGGCTGCACGGGTATCGTCCAATTTGAAAGCATAGGCGTATGGCAGCACTCAAAGAGATAAAAGCCCGCATCGCTTCTGTACAAAGTACGCTGAAGATCACCTCGGCAATGAAGATGGTTGCCTCGGCCAAATTGCACCGTGTGCAGGCGATGGCTTTGGAATTGGCTGAATATGAACGGGGACTGTCGCAGATTGTAGCGGCGTTAACAACCGCATCCGATACAAAAGTCGCTTCACCGCTACTGTCGCCGCATGAAAAACACGAAGAGGCCGTGGTCGTGGCCTTTTCATCAGACGGCTCGTTGTGCGGTTCTTTCAACGCCAATGCAGTCAAGGCGCTGGCACAGCAGGTCGAGGTGCTTCGCGCCGACGGGTTCGACCGCGTGACGGTGATTCCCGTGGGCGAGAAAATCGCACAGGCTGTCGTCAAGGCGGGATACAAAGCGAATGAACGTTTTCATTCGCTTGTGTCGAAACCGGCCTACGGTGACGTTGCCGTACTGGCCGATCTGTTGATGGCGGAATATACGACCGGAAAGGTTGACCGTGTGGTATTGGTCTACAACCATTTTCACTCGATGGGACATCAGACGCCCGTGCAGCAGATGTTTCTGCCGATAACGATGCCCACGGGAGAAGAACTGTTCGACTACGCTCCGGAATACATTTGTGAACCTAAAACGGAAACGCTCCTTGCAGCACTGCTGCCCTACACGCTTCGCGCACGTCTCTATGCTGTATTGCTGGACAGTGTCACAGCCGAACATGCGGCCCGCACCGTCGCCATGCAAACCGCCTCAGACAACGCTTCGGAGTTGTTGGACGATCTGTCGCTGACCTATAACAAACGCCGCCAGCAAGCCATCACTGACGAGCTGGCCGACATCACACCCAACGATTGAATCTTTGCAAGTTATGAAAATCCTCATCAATCCTCGTTATGAACACCTGCGGCCGTTCGTCGAACGGCTGACCCGTCCGTTCTTCTTCGCCCGGCACGGAAAGACGCTGCACTGCGGCCGCAACATCGTCAAACTCTTCGAGACGGACGGCATGCGGCTCGTCGTCAAAAGCTACGTCCGCCTCTCGTCGTTCAATCGTTTCGCCTACGGCTTGTTGCGCAAGAGCAAGGCCATGCGCGCTTATCCGCATGCCGGCCGGCTGCGCCGGCTGGGCATCGACACGCCCGAGGAGGTTGCCGTCGTGGAGGTGCGGGCCGGCGGGTTGTTGCAGCAAAGTTATTTCGTGTCGTTGTATACGGATTACGAGTCGATCCGTTCCGCGACCGAGACGTTCATGCAGTGCGAGGAGTCGAAGCACGTCCTCGACGGCGCGGCCGGATTTCTGGTTCGGATGCACTGGGCCGGCGTGGAGCACAAGGATCTGAATGTCGGGAACATCTTGTACCGGAAAGAGGATGACCGGTATCGTTTTCAGGTCATCGACACCAACCGGATGGCGTTCCGCCGGCGTCTGTCCATGCGCCGACGGCTGCGCAACATGCGGCGGTTGTCGTGCGGCGCTCCGGCCTATCTCTACATCCTGCATCGCTATGCGGAGGTGTTGCGGGCCAATGCGAACGGCGTGCAGTTGCGGGGTGTCGTCTGCCGCCTGGCTTTCGAATGGCGGCAGCGCACAAAAGGAAAGTTCAAGAGCATCTTCCGCCGAAGCAAGCCCGAACCGCGGATGGCATGCGGAGAGGTGCAGGCGGTTCATATTCCCGGCCGCCTATGAAACGGATTGCCGTATTGCTAACCGTTGCATTGCTGACCGCCTGCCAGGTCGAATATCATCCTTACGATACGCGCATCGACGGCCCGACGGGTATCAACGCCCGCAACATCGCCCGCATCGAGGCGGCGTGCGCAGGCAAACGGACGATTCGCTTCGCGCAGATCAGCGACACACAGCGCTGGTACGACGAGACCGAAGATGCCGTGAAAGCCATCAACGCCCGCGGTGACATCGACTTCGTGATCCACACGGGCGATCTGGCCGATTTCGGCATGCGCGACGAGTTCGAGCGGCAGCGCGACATCCTCGACCGGCTGCGTGTCCCTTATGTCGTCTTGTTGGGCAACCACGACTGTCTGGCTACCGGCGAGCGGATTTTCACCAAGATTTTCGGCGAGGTCGATTTCGCCTTCACGGCTGGCAATGTGCGGTTCATTTGCTTGAACACCAATGCGCTGGAGTTCGACCACGACACGCCCGTCCCGAACTTCGACTTTCTCGAACGCCAGCTCGCCGATTTTCCCGTCGGGGCCGAAAAAACCGTCGTGGCCATGCACGCCAGGCCCTATTCCGAGCAGTTCGACAACAACGTCGCCCGGCTCTTCCAGTACGTGCTCCGGCAGTTTCCGCAGCTGCAATTCTGCGTGAACGGCCACGGGCACAATTTCGCCGCCGAGGATCTGTTCGGCGACGGCGTGATCTACTACGAATGCGACAACATCGGGAAAGAGAATTATCTGCTCTTTACCATTACCGAGGAGGGGTACGGCTATGAACGGGTGGAATTTTAGACGGCTGATCGTCTTGCTGGCGGGCTGTCTGGGGCTGTTGCCCGCGGCGGCGCAAGAGCCGTCGTTCGTCCCGGTCGCCAGCATCCGGCTCGGGACGCAAAAACGTCTCGACTGGCGCGAACACCGGGGATACGAAGGTTGGGAGCGGCTGCTTCCCACGCATGTCAAGGCGCAGTACGCCGGCGGCATGGGTTTCTTGTCGGTCGGCTGCGGATGGGACTACGGGAAAAAATGCCGTTGGGAGACCGACGTGCTGGTCGGTTTTCTGCCCAAGGCCTGGTCCGACCGGACACATGCGACCTTCACGCTCCGGCAGAACTACATTCCGTGGAGTATCCGGTGCTGCGAGCGGTTTGCCGTCGAACCCTTCACGACTGGGCTCTACCTCAATTTCATCTCGGGCGAAGATTATTGGGTCCGCGAAGCCGACAAATATCCCGGCGACAGCTACTACGGTTTCACGTCGCGTCTGCGGGCGCATCTCTACGTCGGGCAGCGCTTCACCTACTACCTGAAAAACGACAGCTTGCTGCGCAACATCACACTCTACTACGAGTTGAGTGCCAACGATCTGGACATCATCGCCAAATGCGGCAACAAGTCGCTCGACCTGTCCGAAATCGTCTATTTCTCGTTGGGGATCAAGTTCCAGTTATTACGATAAAAACTTATATAATCGATGAAACAATTTGTCATACAGCTCTAAAAATATGAATGAACGTTGAAGAAGATTGAATTATTTAATCTGAATATCTTGAAAAATCCTTAAAGGCATCGCTCATATCGGGCGATGCCTTTTGTCGACTGTTAATCTTAAATATATTTGCAATGAAAACAACATTATTTGATAGTCGCTTTATACGAGTGGCTATAAATGGTCTTCCAGATGAGATGAGCCAAGCAGAACTTGATACTGAATTTGAAAATTTTCAGGATGCCATGCGTAAATTACTATTTAGTGATGAAGGTTATATTGCTATTGATTTCACATTGAATGATCTTCTTGCAATGTTATGTGAAGTTCGTAATTGTAAAAAAAAATGAATACCTCCATTTGCTTGTCAAGCGAGCTTGCGCAAATATTCGAGCATGTATTGCACAAAATGACAAGCGCTTGACCTTCCCAGAACTCTTTTCTCCGACAGTTCCTTCTCCTTCTCATCTATTTTGGAAACATAATGCCGTTGATTTGAATGAGCTTTTAACGGCAATGGATTTCGACATGGCAATTTGCTATGCAGATGGCACGAAAGCCAGCATGTCGGATTTGGTCTGTTCTTTCGAGCATTTTTTCAATGTCAAATTGGGAGATCCTCGCGAAGCGAAACGTTCTGTCCTTAAACGAAAACTTAAATTAACATCTTATTTGGATCGATTACGTCGACTACTTATAAAAAATAGTTGAATAATCATTGTTGTTTATCTGTCGGTTATGAACTATTTCAGCACGCGTGTAATTACACGTGTGCTGTTTCTTATTTGAGAATCATAGACCTTTGTCTATGGTAAAGTCGAGAATTATGAGCAAAAATAGAATCGAAAACTCATTGCATCGAGAGATCGAACAATTGCGCAAAAGCATTGAAACGCTCGCTTCGTTCCCTGATATCGATCTTGCAGAGTTATATGTCGCCAAGAAATGCGCCGCACGTATTTTGGGAGTATGTTATCGCACTTTGGAGCGATGGTATAATTCGGGATATATCGATTGCATCCGTATAGGCGGCAGAGTCTATTTCCCGAAAAAAGAGTTGCTGCGCATTGCACAACTATACGAGCAAGGTATTTCGACGTTGTCTGGGCAAAATCGTCCGCAAACTCTTTCCGAACTGTATGCTAAACACCAGCACCGTGTCGGTCGCAAAATATGAATTATATGCTTGAAATAAAGCTCTTCTACGATTGGCTCGAAACGCATGAACTTTCCGCCATGGGGATTTCTCTGTGGCACGCGCTGATGCAGGTGGCATCGCGAAGCGGATGGCGCGAGGAGTTGCAAATCTCGCTTTCGACACTTATCGGTCGTACTTCGTTATCGAGAACGACGATCTATAAAGAACGCGAGAATCTAAAAAGATACGGGCTGATCGATTATCGCGGTTTAGGCGGACGTTGTGCCGGAATTTATGTGATAAAGAGTTTCGAGTCCCGTGTCGTGTCCGTCTCGCGAACGCAAACCGGGACACGAATGAAAGAGATCGAAGAACTTATGTATTCGGATGCGTCCGTCATGCGGACACAAGCCGGGACACAAATAGGGAACATATATAGACTGAACTATACGAATGCTGGAAAAGAAATACAAGAAACTGAAGTCGCAGGCACGCCTGCTCCGGCGTCTATGAACACCTTTTTCGCAAAAAGAAAAAAAGTTGCGCACAAAAAAGAAAAATCTATTTCCCCTCTTTTCGATGCAAAGAAGTGGTTGGAACGGATAGATGAGTCTTGGCGTAGCGTGATGCGGACATGGTTGGAATATAAGCGCAGTCGTCGCGAGCGGTACAAGAGCGAGATATCGGCTCGCAAGTGCTTGACACAACTTCAGCATCTCTCGAATAACGACATACAGACCGCACGGCAGATCATCGACCGCAGCATCGCCAACAATTGGGCAGGACTGTTCCCGTTGCAACCGGTACAGCCTGCGCGAGGACAGCATCCCGGACAAATCATCCATCCTGCGACCGACGAACGCACCCGGCGGTTGTTGGAAAAGCTCGACCGCAAATGAAATGTGGGACAATGACCTCTTTGCGCAAATACCGACGAAACTATTTTCACACTACAAAAACGACACACCGCATGAATCGCATCGCATCGCTTATCGACCGCATGGTCGCAGACAAACGCCTCGTCGTCCGCTCGCCGCACGACCTCTCGTGGGGCGACAGGGATTATTGCGAGGGCCTGTTCTGTGAAATCTTCCGGCGGGTCGATACTTCGATCGTGCGCTACCGCCACCTGACCGAGTATGCCGGGATCATCGACTGGATGACCTCTACCGAAGGGCGCGGACTGCTGCTCTACGGCGATTGCGGACGCGGTAAGAGCATCATCCTTACGGGCGTCGTTCCCGTGCTGCTGGCGATGAAAGAGCGGATGACGGTCGCCATTCATGCCGACGAACTCTCCAAGCCTTACGACCTCGCTCTGCGGACAGCCGGATACGATGTGCATACGACGAACCTCGACTACCTGACCCGCACGGCTTATCCTATTATCGACGAGTTGGGCGTAGAGCCGCTCGTGAACGACTACGGCGAGAAGTATGAAGGTTTCAACCGCGTCATCAACGCTGCCGAACGCTATCTGCGGCCGTTGTTCATCTCGACGAACCTGACCCGCGAACAGCTGCTTCGCCGTTACGGAGAGCGGACTTTCGACCGATTGACGCGCTTGTGCCGTCCGGTGAAGTTCGAGGGCGAGAGTCTGCGCTGACAATCGAAAAACAGTACACGATATGAAACTGCAACGAATCATTCATCATTTGGAAGACGGCCGTCGCAAGTATGTGACCCATAACGGCGAGATGGAAAAGTGGACGGAGGTCGAAATCGAAAACCTCCGCCGGAATACGGAACAGTACGGTCCGGCAGCCTATACCGCCGACTTCGCCAAGTACGGCATCTCCGCTCGCGAGCTTCGCGAACGCTATCCCGATGCGAAGATCATCCGCATCGTCGGCTTCGAGACCGAGGATCACGACCTGCCGTTGAACCCCGAAATCATCTTCTGACGATGCCGCACCTCAAACGTACCGTCCGCCGTCCGTGGCTGCCGGAGCATAAGCCGCAGTCGGGACGCCGCCACGCCAATACAGAGTTCTACCGTTCCGCCGCATGGCGGAAACTGCGCCTCGTCAAATTGGAACAGCAACCGCTGTGTGAGGAGTGCCTGAAACACGACCGGCATACTCCGGCACAGATGGTCGACCACATCGTCCCGATCAATCGGGGCGGGGCGCCGCTCGACTTGCAGAACCTGCAATCCCTCTGCAACTCCTGCCACAACCGCAAGAGCGCTCGGGAGCGAAGATAAACGATGTCGAACCTCTAAAACGAATGCCTATGATGTAATCGGAACCGGATGGAGCGGATGCGTGGTTTGCAATCAGTCCAAGGGCAATGTCGGCACCCGTTCCATCCCTTTTTCGAGTAGGCACGAACCGAAATGCGAACGACCCTTAACCTGAATGAAATCATCTCCGAATGGATTTCGGAGTGCGACATACTCCCTGCCACCAAACGGGACTACCGGCGCAAAATCGCGCTGTGGTTCCGGTGGTTGTCGGCGCATGATGTCGATACCCGTTCGCCGGAGCGTCGGCACGTTCTGGAGTACAAACAGCAACTGCAAGCCGAAGGCAAGAGCGTCTATACCGTGAACAGCCTCGTTACGATCCTCAAGCTGTTTTACGGCTTCTGCGAGCGACAGGGCTACTACGGCAATATCGCCGCCGGGATTCGCAGCAGCAAACGCCATACGGAGTACAGCAAACTGCCGCTGACGGCGGAGCAGGCGTTCAGGCTGTTGGACAGCATCGATACCTCGACCGCCATCGGGCGCCGCGACCGACTGATGATTTCGCTGATGCTCTTCAACGGGCTTCGCACCTGCGAGGCGGAGCGTATCGACATCGGCGACTTCGCCGAGCGCGAGGGGCAACCGATCCTCCGCATTCAGCGCAAGGGACGCACGGACAAGAACGAGATCGTCGTGCTGCATCCCGATACGGTCGCATGGCTGGAGGAGTATATCGCCGGCAGGGACTTCGACAGCGACACTCCGCTCTTCGTATCCCACAAGGCGCGAGGCGACAACCGGCTCGTGCGGCAGACGATCGGGCGGATCATCAAACAACGCCTCGCCCGCATCGGCATTTCGCATCCGAAGATCTCGGCGCACTCGCTGCGGCATACGTTCGGAGCGCTGATGGTCGAACAGGGCATAGACATCGAGACAATCAAAGATATGATGGGACACTCCGATACGAAGACCACGCGCATCTATATCGAGATGGCGCAGCAGCGACGGCTGCTCCATCACTCGCCGTCGATGACCATAGGCGATGCGATACTGAAAAACGGTGGTAAAACGAAAGGATGATGAAAGTACAGTGAATTAATGAATTACGCTATATGTTTAACGGACAAAACATTGCGACTTTCCGTAACTCGCTGAAATCCGACAGTGGGTATCAAAGAGTTGCGTGATCGAGGTACGCTCCCGACCGAAAACGGGGAGGGGTCGAAAATCCTCCGAACCCTGCGAAAAGCAATCGCGCCCCAAGTCTTCTGTACGCGCGTGCAGAATCGAGGGAAACGGAAACTCCGTATTGCGAGAATAAAATGCTCTTTGAAATATCGAACGGAATCAATACTCGATTTTGAAATAGTCGAGTACAGCTTTGTAGTTGTCTTGCGCCGTCAGACAAGTGTCTGTCAGATACTCCCGAACTTCCGGCCAGCGTTGAAGACCGCGATAGTAGAACATCTTCAGGTCGTCCGTGATGATGAACGGCACGATGCCGTTGGCCAGACACTCCTTGAACATCATGAGCCGCCCGACACGTCCGTTGCCGTCCTGAAACGGATGGATCGTTTCGAAGCGCTGGTGCAGATCGAGGATATCCGCCAATGATTTCCGCCGCTTAGCATTGTACTCGGCAAGGAGCGCTTTCATCTCCCGGCTAACGTTCTCGGGTGCGGTCGTTTCGTTGCCGCCTACTTCGTTGGGCAGGCGTTTGTAGGCGCCGACGGCGAACCACTCCTTGCGGCTGTCGGAGGTACCCGACTTGAGTAGGGCGTGCAGTTCTTTGATAAGCGACTCGGTCAGCCGCTCCTCGGCACGGTCGATAACGAGGTCGATACAGCGGAAATGGTTCGTCGTTTCGATAATGTCGTCTACACGGATGCTTTCGCCCTCGATGCCGACGGTGTTCGTTTCGAAGATATAGCGCGTCTGGTCGTGCGTCAGTCGGCTGCCTTCGATGTGGTTGGAGTTGTAGGTCAGATCGATCTGCGTCTTGTGGTAAATACCGCCTTTGAGCTGCATTCCCTTTTGTTCGCGCAGGGCAGCGAGTAATGGCGACAATTTCGAGCGGTGACGTTTGCGTGCGGGCAAAGCGGCATCGGCGGGAATGTTCCATGTTTTTCCCGTGAGGAACGCGCCCTCGATTTTACCTTCGGCGCAATAGTTACGCGCCGTGCGCTCCGAAATACCGTATTTTTCGGCGAATGCGACTACTGAAATATACTCCATAAACTCCGTCTATCGGCAAGTTCGATTCCGATTTCGATGCCAAAGATAGCAATATTTGCCGGTACCGGCAAATTATAAATAGAATTTCTATTTGGATAATGCAATGTTAAAATGACGAGAGGACGTAAGAAATTGCCTGACGAATTGAAGTCCTTACGGGGTACGGACCAGCCGTGCCGGATGACCGGTGACGCCATTCCTGCCGGAACTGCCGTCGCAGCATTGCCGCGCTCCGGATTGAAAGGTACGGCGAAGAAGGTGTTCGAGGTCGTGGCGACGGAGTTGATCCACAAATGCCTGCTCGACACCGTCGGCGTAGACTTGGTCGTCGCCTACGCTCGCGAGATGGGGCTGTACCACGATATGATGCGCGAAACCGAAAAGGAGGGATGCACCATCGAAGTGATGACGAAACACGGTACGGCGACGGTCGTCAACCCCAAACGCAAGGTCGCGGAAGCGGCACTCGCCAACGCCAAGGCACTTGCAGCCGAGTTCGGATTGACGCCGTCGAGCCGTAGCCGCGTGGCGGCTTTGCTTTCGGATAATACCCCGAAAGACGACTTCGCCGAATTCGAGGAGATAAAGTAGATTATCGCAATATGGTTGCCATTAAGAAATATCCCGCCGAACTTTATGCCGAGCAGGTGCGCTTCGGCGAGATTCTCGTCTGCGAGTATGTCCGCCTCGCCGTTGAACGTTACTACGCCGACCTCGACCGTGCGCTCGACAAGGGATGGTATTTCGATAAGAAAGCCGCAATGCGAGCTATCCACTTCATCGAAAAACTCAAACATACCAAAGGCGAGTGGGCGGGCCAGCGGTTCCGGCTGGAGCCGTGG
>ERZ779896.820-NODE-820-length-34285-cov-23.594800_pt1 | contig 34285 bp, 20 predicted proteins | sample MGYA00511067_ERZ779896 | MGnify/ENA primary metagenome ERZ779896 (study PRJEB29588, sample SAMEA2161597) | human gut metagenome | biome: human gut; feature: human-associated habitat; material: faeces | place: Denmark | collected 2008/2010 ... | reverse complement strand
TAATAGTATTTTGATATATTATGATAAAAAATTGCATAATATTATTCAATATAATATAGGTATTTGACTAAAATGTATTAAGTGTGATGTGGAATTTCGCTTAATTTTGTCGATGAAATAAATATATAAAATATTATGAAATTAAAGAAATACGAGGGTAATCCGATATTGTCGCCTAATCCTGAGAATTATTGGGAAAGTTTAGTTGTGTGTAATCCGGGGGTAATATATGATAATGGCGTTTTTCACATGCTTTATAGGGCGGCCGGAAATGATATAGAACATCTTGTATATATAGGCAAGGCAGAAAGTACAGACGGCATCCATTTTAAGCGTGTTTCGAGAGAGCCGGTTTTTTCACCGGGTAAAGATTCGTTTGATGCTGGTTCAAACGAGGATCCGCGTATCGTGAAAATGGGGAGTGAATTTTTCGTAACATATGCTTTTCGCCCGTATTTTGCTAGTCAATATTGGAAGAATGATTATGACCAGGTGGAAGCGCCGGAACATGATCCGAATGCTCCGAAGTGTTTGAGGGAGAATATCAGTAATACGGCGCTCGCTGTATCGCGAGATATGCTCCATTTTAAGAAAGTGGGGCGTTTGACAGAGCCTTCGTTGGACGATCGTGATGTGATTTTGTTCCCGGAGAAAATAAACGGGAAATATTGGATGCTTCATCGCCCGAAAGATTATGTGAATGCAAACGGTAATTATGGAACCGATTATCCTTCTATCTGGATAAAGAGCTCAGACGATTTGATGATGTGGAATACCGAGAGTAAATTATTGATGAAGGGTGAAGAGGATTGGGAGGTTAAAATCGGGGGGAATACTCCTCCTATTAAAACTAACGACGGGTGGTTTTTGCTTTATCATGGAGTAGATGCGAACTTTACCTATCGCGTTGGCGCCGCTCTTCTCGATTTGAATGATCCGACAAGGGTATTGTATAGAACAAAAGATTTTATTCTTGAACCGGAAACGTATGAAGAGACGCAGGGTTTATATCGTTGGGGGATAGTTTTTCCGACAGGAGCCGTAGTTAAGGATAATATTTTGTATGTCTATTATGGTGCTTCTGATCAATGGGTGAACTTGGCTACGTGTGATTTTAAAGAATTGATCGATTTCGTGAAATCGAATAGCAGAAAAAAATAAGATACCCCATGGAACTGAATATATCAAATATCGATATAGTTGTCATACTTCTTTTTGTAGTGGGAATCATTTGGTGGGCTCTTAAAAACAGGAAGAATGAAAATGCCAGTGAGTATTTTTTAGCCGGAAAATCTCAAAATTGGTTTGTTGTTGGGTCCTCTTTGTTTGCCGCTAGTGTGAGCAGCTCGACACTTATGGGACACTCTGGCGAAGGTTTTATAAGTGGTATTGCGGTATTTAATTATAATGTCGGGGCTATATTCGTAATAATTTTTGTGTCGTTATTCTTCCTTCCGTTTTATATTAAATCGGGTATATATACGATACCCGAGTATTTGGGAAGGCGTTTTGATAATCGTTCGCGGAAGTATTTTTCGTTCATCACTATTATCGGCAATGTGTTTTTGGATGCCGGAGCTGCTTTGTATACAGGGGCTTTGATTCTGAAAATTATTTTTCCCGAGATAGACATGATGTGGATTATTATAGGAATGGCTTTGATGGCGGGTACTTATACAATTATAGGGGGATTGTCTTCTGCCATCAATGCCGATATGATACAATCCATAATATTGATTGCAGGGTCGGTGTTGCTGTCGATATTTTGTTTTAATTCGGTCGGAGGCTGGGAAAATTTTGTAGAACATTTCCATGATGGAGTTTGGTTAAATTTGATTCGTCCGAATTCGGATACTACGGTTCCCTGGTTTTCCATTTTTTTGTCTATTCCTATTTTGGGATTTTATTTTTGGGGAAATAATCAAGTCATAGTACAGCGAGTTATGTCGGCCAAGACTGTAAATGAGGGTCGATTGGGCTTTTTATTCGTGGCTTTTTTGTACGTGTTTACTTTGTTTATTTTCATAGCTCCGGGAATGGTGGGCAGAATGATCGATTTGTTCGGTGTGGGAGATACGTTGCCCAATGAAATTATAGATGGAAATACATTGCGGGCACAATATGGAATCGATACGAATGAAGTATATCCTCGATTGATTTTGAAGTTGTTGCCTGTCGGTTTGATTGGTGTGATGATTGCCTGTATGGTTTCTGCTCTGACATCGACTCTGAGTGCGACATTAAGCTCTGTATCTACTTTGTTTACAATGGACTTTTATAAGTCGTGGAGACCGGAATCCAGCCCCCGGCATTTGGTGCGCGTAGGTCAGTGGACTTCTTTTATTGCTTTGGTCGTAGCTGTATTGTGGGCCCCGTTGATCGGTAAGTTTGCATCGTTAGTCGCCTATTATCAAGAGTTCTCTTCTTATCTGGCTCCTCCGATTGTCGGGACGTTTTTAGTCGGCCTGTTTTGGAAGGGTTCTACTCGCAACGGTGCATTTGCCGGTTTGATGTCGGGATTGGCTATGTCGGCATTAATCATGACTTATAAATTCGGATTCGGAGGCGTCGTACCGTTTCACTTTTTGTTGTGGGTTCCCATTTTGTTGATTTTGAGTGTCCTTGTGAATATTATCGTGAGCAAGTGCGATAGGAATAAAGAGACCGATGTCGAAACTTATACATGGAATAAATCTGTTTGGCAAGACGATACGAGGGAGTTGAAAACAGTTCCCTGGTATAAAAATTTTAGATACATCAGTATTGCTTTAATTATAATTGCATTATTAGAGTATTGGTGGTTTTTCTAAGAAAAATTATTAACCCGTAAAAATAAATTATCATGAAAAAAATTTTCAATTTAGTTGCTGTGGGAATGGTATTAGCATCAGTGAATGTTAATGCGCAGACCTATGTGAATGAAATGACACAGGCCGATGTGGAGCGTGATTGTTATATCGAAGGTGGTAGTGCTTTGTTCAATGATGCAGCGGATGCCTATTATGGAGATGGTAGTTATGTACAAAAGTCATCGGCTTCTACTCCTACTGCATTTATATTTAATAGAGACATTTGGGGAAATAAAAATTTAACCGGATTCATAGTCAATGTGCTGGTCCCCAATGATCGTATGGATTTCGACCAGTTTATTAAAATCGAGTATTCAACCGATGAGCTGAATTATCAAGAGGTCCCCGACATGAAGGTTGAAAAATCTTATGATGCAGTTTTAGGAAATAACTATTGGATCGATGTTTGGTATCAGGGCGCTTTGCCAGAGGGAGTAAAAGAGATTAAAGTGACGATGGTTGCCAATGAAGAAGTGGCTAACTGGATTCCGTGCTATCGTCGTACAGAAATTTTTTATGAAGGCGGAGACTCGTATGAATATGTCAAACCTCCTTATTTAATGATTGTGCCGACCGAGTTTTCTGTCGACTTTGAAACCGAGAATTATAGCATCGATATGGCTGGTTCCCAAAATGCATCTTCTACGATCGAAGTGGTAGATAATCCTAAAAAAGATGCGGTCAATGGTAGCGACAAGGTGTTGAAGATTGTACAAGACCCGACCGACCCGAATTGGGGGTGGGACAACGCCGATTGGTTTGGCGTAGCCATCGGTTTGTTGTCTGGCGAAGAAGAGCAATTGACCGAGATTACCGAGACCGACGGTCGTTATTTGCATTTCAGTATTTTGAGAAATGAGAATTCTGTATTCGGAATGGAAACTTGGGGTGGTACATGTTCATATAAGAATCAAGAAATTCCATTTACCGGATCGGAAAATTGGCAGGAAGTAGTGATCGATTTAGAAGAATATATTGGGTCTACTTTCAAGCAATTCTATTTCTCTCCGAATGAAAAATTCGGAACCGACAATGTTTCGGTAGCAGAAACTACATACCTCGATAATATCTATATCTCCGATGTCGCTACATCTTCTGGCATAGCCGACAATGTAGTTTCGACATCGAAAGTCTGGGGTGGTAAAGGTGCACTCTATGTGGAAGGCGAAGCCGGTGAAATGAGTGTATATTCGGTTTCTGGAATGGAAATAGGAAAATATGCGTTGAATGGGTTTTTGCAAATAGATATCGAACGGGGTATTTATTTGGTAAAGATCGGCGATACTACGTCTAAAATTGTAGTCTATTGATGAATTTTGAAAGGTGTACCAAAAAAATTCTTTTTGGTACACCTTTCCTTTAAGATAATATAAAAATCGGCGGTAGTTTTTGGCTTGGAGGGAGTTATAGGCTATTTTATTTTTATTGAATGAGAATAAATGGTACTATGTGATAGATACTGTTTGTTTGGATAATATCTGTATATTCGACATTACTTGTAGTCGATGTTTTAAAACCATGAAAATTAGAGGATAATGTCGATGAATTTTCTTGGAGAGGCTGGCAGATATGCTGTTTTGTAGCTTGTAAAGTCGGTGATACAGTCTTGAAGAATTTGGCATATTAAAGTTATTATATTGTTTTCGGGTGTGGGATATTAAAGAATTCAAGATGCCTTTATCCCCATATAAATTTAAAATCAAGGAATGATGAAATTATGGCAATTTTTATCTGTTATTTTGATATTGTCGATATCTCCTTTGGAAATATCGGGTCAAAATAACAGTGGTATTGTTTCCGGTAGTGTTTTTAATTCGGGACAAGAACCACTCGTGGGAGTGAGCGTCTTTGTCAAAGGGACAAATATAGGAACGATGACCGATGCAGATGGACGTTTTTCTGTAAAGGCAGAGAACGGACAAAATCTGGAATTTCGTTATATCGGTTATGACACCAAAGTGGTGACCGTGAATGGTAAAACGATGTCGGTTACGATGTCGGAAAATCAAGTTATCTTAGATGATGTTGTAGTTATCGGGTACGGTACACAGAAAAAAAGCGATTTAACCGGTTCTCTCTCTTCTGTAAAGGGAGAAGATATCGTAAAAACAGGCGACACGAATATTACCCAGTCTCTACAAGGTAAAGCTCCGGGAGTTTATGTTACGTCCAATTCCGGAACTCCGGGGGCAGGAGCTACGATTCGTATTCGTGGTTATGGTTCTATTTCAACCGATTTAACCCCGTTGTATGTCGTGGACGGGCAACCTATGGAAGAGAGCAGTGTGAATACTATTAATCCTATCGATATTGAAAATATTGAGGTATTGAAAGATGCTTCGGCCACTGCCATTTACGGTTCTCGTGGAGCCAATGGTGTTATTTTAATTACTACGAAGAAAGGTAAATCCGGTAAAACCAGTATCACGTTTGATGCGTCATTCGGTTGGTCAAATGCAATTAATCGAGTGCATATGATGAATAGCGATCAGTTGTATAGCTTTTTGGAAGAGGCGTATGAAAATGACGGAATGCGGATGCCTAGAAATATTACCCGACTTTATCATCTCGATGGAGAAGGCTTGGGCCCTGTCGACGAATATGGCGAACCGACGGATATAAATGTCTATGATACCGATTGGTGGAATGAAACCACTCAAACAGCGTTTAAACACAGCTATAACTTATCGGTCAGTGGCGGTACGGATAAATTGACCAGCCATTTCAGCATAGGTTATTTGAATCAAGAGGGTATTGTAATGACATCGGATTATGAACGTATTACATTGCGTGTGAACAACGAATATAAGTTTAATAAATGGATAACGATCGGTCAGACCTTAGGTGCAGCCTATGTCAAAAGTCATGATTTGAACACTCCGATTAATGAAATATTGTTACCGGATCCGTTTTCACCGATTTATGCCAAAAATGCAGATAAGCAGGATCCTAATTATGAATTTAATAAATATATGGGATCTCAATACAGCTATTATTCGAATCCTGTTGCAAAATTGAACCGACAGAAAAAGGAGCATTTGAATCGTAATATCGACGGTACGGCCTACTTAAATATCAATTTGGGATTAAAGGGTCTGGACTTTAAGACTATGTTGGGTTTTGAGTTACCGGAATATACCTATACCGAGTTTAACCCGTTTTTTGATTTGAGGCCGAATGATACTCCATATAATATGTGTACGAATGTGGAGAGTAAATTTTTGTTGAAAAACAGTGTCGCCAATACGAGTTCTACGGAACTGAATTATACATTTCAAAATACGTTGAGTTATAATAATCAATTTGGAAAACATTCTATTTCGGCGGTGGCAGGTTTCACGTGGGAAGCCTATACCGGTCGTTCTTTTACGGCAGAGCGGTTGAATACGCCGAGCAATTCAGATGCTTTCCAAATCGTGGGAGCCGGGACGAAAGAGGGAACTTCTACGGGTAGCCGTTATGAAAACTATTTGATTTCTTATCTTGGGCGTATAAATTACAACTATGCAGACCGCTATTTGGCGACTGTCAGTGTCAGAGCCGACGGTTCCTCGAAATTTGCACCGGGTAACCGTTGGGGGACATTTCCATCTTTTTCTTTGGGTTGGCGTATAGATCAGGAGGAGTTTTATAAAGATTGGAATCAGAATGTATTGAGTGCGGTTAAACTGCGTGGTGGTTGGGGACAAATCGGGAATCAAAACATTCCTTCGTTCGCTTATGCCGATGTCGTTTCTACTTATGATACATGGGTGTATGGGTTTAACAGCGGTTTGAATCTGTTGAAGGCTTATGCCTCTACATCTAAGGGAAATAAAGATATTAAGTGGGAAACAGTGGAGCAAGGTAATATAGGAGTCGACTTGGGCTTCTTTAAAAACTCATTGACATTGTCGGCTGATGCTTACATTAAGACGACACGGGATATGTTAATGCAGAATCCGTTACCGGGAATGGCCGGTTATCCTACAACCCCGTGGGTGAATGCCGGTTCCGTAGAAAACCGGGGGTTGGAATTTTTGATCGGGTATCAAGGGAAGGTCGGCGACTTCCGTTATTCTGTGAGCGCAAACTTTACTTTCCAAAAAAATAAATTGGTTGAAACCGGAACGAACGATCCGATTTGGGGTACTGTCTCGAAGAACGAAATCGGAGAAGAATTCGGACGCTTTTATGGATATGTTTATGATGGCATTTTCCAGTCGAAAGAAGAGGTTCTCGCCCATGTAGGAGCCGATGGAAAGACTTTGCTTCAACCTCTTGCAGAGCCCGGCGATGCTCGTTTCAGGAATCTTAATGGCGATAATACGCTGGATAGCAATGACCGGGATTATATAGGAAACCCCAACCCCGATGTGATTTATGGAGGAAATATCGAATTGGGATATAAAGGAATCGATTTTGCTCTTTATTTTCAAGGTGTTGCCGGTAATGATATTTGGGTAGGGACAAAAGCTCTTCTCAGGCAGACGAGTATAACGAATTTATTAGCAGAAACTTACACAGATGCGTGGCGGAATCCCGGTGATAAAACCGATGTATTCGGAATTACCAGAAAAGATGACAATGATAATTATAGAAATTCGTCATGGTATGTGCAGAATGGTAGCTTCTGTAAAATAAAAACTGTACAGATTGGCTATACATTCCCGAAGAAAATAGTCGAAGCTACGAAGGTGTTTAGTTCTTTACGATTATATGTGAGCGGAGAGAATCTATTTACATTTACAAAATTCAAATATATGGACCCGGAAGTCCCAAATGGCAATGCTTTGAATATGGGTATAGAGAATTTGGGGTATCCTAATCCTCGCACATTTACAGTAGGGGTCAATGTTCAATTTTAAACGATTACAGTTATGAAACTAAGGTGGAGAATACTATATATATTGTTAGGCTCGTTGTTCCTTCTTCCTTCATGTACAGATGAGGATTTGGATACGACTATGTACGGAGGTCGAGAAGACACGGAATTTTACAATAATCTCGAAGAGATCAATCAAGCATTGACGGCCTGCTATTTCTATATGAAGGATAGTTGGAACGATATGAGCTTGGAGTTGATGTTTATCAACGATTGTGCATCCGACGATTGCGAGAAGGGTGGCAGTGGTCTTACCGATGAGGGGGATATTTATCAGTTGGAAACATTCAATATATTTACGACGAACAGTAAAGTGAGCCAGTTTTGGAACATGGCGTATAGAGCTATTTACCAAATAAATACGCTATTAGACAAAAGCGAAATATTTCGTTCTGCGAATACGGATTTAACGGAAGACGATAAGACGTTGCTTACGCGTTATGAAAATGAGGCGCGTTGGTTACGAGGCGTTTGGTATTTTAATCTGGCTTATTTGTGGGGTGATGTTCCTTTGTTTTTGCATGCCGAACAGCCTGCGGATATATATAAACCCCGGACACCGGTGGCCCAGATTTGGGAACAGGTTATAGCCGATTTTACTGCGGCTACGGCTTTGCCGAAACGGAGCGAGTATTCCGAGGAAGATACCGGGCGCGTTACGAGCGGCGCGGCTTATGCCATGTTGGGGAGGACATACTGGTATAATCGTGATTTTGAGAATGCTTATAAAATGCTCTATGTTCTGGTTGAAGGCGAACAAAAAGGAGAGTATGAATTGGATCCCGATTTTGCGACTCAATGGTTAAACCCAAATTCCAATTTGAGAGAGTCGATTTTTGAGATACAATATGTCACTAATGGAAAGAATTGGGATGCATCGACGGGGTGGAACGGAGTTTGGTTTATTCCCAGTAGCGATGGCGGTTATGGGTTTCATTTACCGACTCAACATTTGTTGGATGCTTTTGACCCGGAGGATCCGCGAATTACTTGGACATTTGTTCGTCAAGGCGACCAATTCGTCGGGAATGATTTTGTGACAGGAGATGCGAATTATCCCAGTCGTTTTTTTGACCGCAAGCATTTTGTCCCCATGAGCGAGACTTTGAATGCGGCGTCTCCGGTCTATCCACAAGATGTAGAAATGACAGTTTATGTCATTCGTTATGCCGATGTCCTGTTGATGTATGCCGAGGCCTGTTTGGAAAAAGGCGATATCGTGGGTGCGAGAAAATATTTGAATCAAGTGAGAAAACGAGCTCGCGAATCCAGCCCGTTGGATGCGAAACGAGTCATTCAAAAGTATGTGCCCGACACAAAGCCGACGTCGTTACCGGACATAACTTCCGATAATGAGGCGGAAGTGCGATTGGCTATTTGGAACGAGCGTCGCTTTGAGTTCGCTTGTGAGGGAATCCGCCGTATGGATTTGATGCAACAGGAACGTTATGGAGAAATTATGACGGCTGTATATAGTAACGGCTATGCGACAGAAGATGTCGATAAGGGACGTTATTATACAAAGGAAAGAGAACTTTTCCCCATTCCTCAAAATGATATAGATTTAAGCCGAGGTGCATTGGTTCAAAATCCCGGATATTAGATTGTCTTTTTAGGGAGAGTAAATATTTGATAATTAAGAAGGTAGATAATTGTATATGAAAAGATTGATATATTTGATTTTACTCTTGTTCGGATTGTCTGGTTGCAAGACAGAACAACAGGAGGTTCAGAATCCGATAGTTGTGGATACCGATTTCGTGTTGCAGGAAAACTATTATGGAGGGGCGATGCAATGGGAACCCAATGACCGGGATTCGATGACGGAGGAGCAATGGGATCGTTTGTTTAGACGAGTCGAATTTATGAAACTGGGGTATATTCGTTGTTGCATAATGCCCTATTTCTACTGTTTCGGTTATGACGGGAACGACCCTATATTGCTTTGGGACATGGATTCGACGAAAGTCGATGCCCGTTGGTATGCTAATTCTCGTCGATTCATGAACGACTTGTATCGTCAGCTTCAATTTTGTAAGGATAACGACATCGATGTGTTGCTTGGAGAGTGGTGGAAGCCGATGAATCCGAATTGGAAACAGGCTGTCCCCGTCGATATGCCTAAGTATACGATAGAATTGGACGATTCCCGATATGCCGTTCAAGTAGCTGAATTGGTTGAATATTTGGTTAAAGAGAAGGGTATGACTTGTATCAAGCAATTTAACTTGGGGAATGAAGTAAATTTGGTGGCCAATGATCCTCGAAACGGTTATTCATGGGAAAAATGGAAGAAATCCATTCTTAATCTACGCTCGGAACTGGATAAACGGGGATTGAATGATATTGAGATTGTGGGACCGGACGGAGGTTATTGGGGGACTGATGTTTGGTTCAATAAGACATTGACCGAATTGGATAGTGTGGTTCCTGTCATCGATTATCATTGGTATATCAATAAAGATTGGACTTTTACGAATCGTGTGGAAGATGAGACACGAATGTTTCGTTTCTTTACACAAATGCAGGACAGCAGCAAAGTGAATATTTGGGGCGAAATGGGTATTCGTGACGGACATAATGAGGTGCTTGACCAGCATACGTTGATTCATCAGTGGTGGTATGGAACGTTCGTTGCCGATGCCTTGATTCAGACTTTGCGCTCCGGTTGGTCGGCTGCTGCGGCATGGGGTATGGATGATGCCATGCATTATAAGGACGACCTCGATGAACAGAAACGTTGGGGATTTTGGAATTCGATCGCAGAACAGAAAAATAAACCGGAAGAAGCGAATATACGTCCGTGGTTCTATACGTGGTCGTTGATGTCGCGTAATATCCCGAAAGGGTCGAAAATTTTGTATTCCAATTCTTATAGGACTCAGAATTTGAATGGTGTAGCCGCATTGACTCCGACAGGAGATTTGACATTTGCGATTACAAATACAGCCGATTTTGCGCAGCGTGTAACCGTACAGATTCCTACCGTCGTGAACGATCCGATAATCAATAAATATGTGTATTTCGAGGACGATTATCCGGTCGATACAGCAGGCTTTCCAGTTGTGAAAGAAGTCTTGAAAGAAGTCGATCTTCAAAAGGGGATAGTTATCGATTTCCCCGCGAAAGGTTTTGTTCTGTTGACTACGATTGGAGGTAGCAAACCGGAGATTGTAAAAAATGATAAATATATGATGGATCCGATGGAGGGTGTCCAACGTATGTATGATCATTCCGACAATTTGGGATTAAACGGTTTTTCTAAATTCTATGACGAATGTAACACTGCTGCTCCCGATTTCCAGTTCTTCAAAGTTTTGGAAGATTGCGGTACTATTCACCCTTCGACCAATGAAGAACATGCTTATATAACTTATAAGTTCGATGGATTTAATCATTTTGAAATCAAGGTGTCGGGAGTGGAGACCATAACCGATCGTTTCAAAGTGTACGTCTCGCCGGATAATTGCGAGTGGAGAGAGGTCGAATTGTCGTTTACCGGACCCGAAATGTCTGTTTGGCGTTTTGTTCATTCGACCATAACACCGAAAACAGAACTCGATAATTGCAATTATTTAAAGATTGAAATGCTGCCGAACGGTTATTTCTCCAATACTCGTATTCGTGAAGTGAAAATAGAAAAACGGTGAAATGTTAGTACGTGGAATATAAAGAGGGCATACTCACAATGAGTATGCCCTCTTTCTGTTATTACAATCGCTTTGTTATAATGAAAAGGTTCGGTCTTTCATCGGATACAAAGTAAAAAGTGCAGATGTTTACTTTTAATGTCGGTTACGAAAAATCTCGACAGCTCGATAAAATGCATTTATGTTTTCGAGGGAGACACCCGGAGGAACATCGCAACCCGTTGAGATAATAAAGTTGTCGAAATCGGCAGTAGCATGCAGCAGTCTCTCCGTTTCGTCGTAGACTTGTTTCGGAGATGACAATTTGAAAATACCGACCGGATCAAGATTCCCCATAACAATGCGATCGGACGGTACTTGTTGAAGGGCGGAGACGATGTCGCATTGATTACCGAAGTGGAGAGCCCTTGCTCCTGAGTCGATCATGGATTGCGTACAGTGCCCTGTGTTTCCGCAGTTGTGCAATACGAAAAGGAAGTTTTCATCTTGTACGGCCTCGACGATCGGTTTTATATAATTAGTCGAGAATATTGTGGCATCGTCGTTGCTGAGTAACCCGGCGGCAGGCTCGGCCATGATGATACCATCGACTCCTGTTTCTTTCAGAGCCCGAATGTATTTGAGAATAAACTCTGAACATTTTGAGAGTAGTATTTTTGCTAAATCGGGTTCGACGTAAATAGCCATCATCATTTCTGACATATCGTAAAGTCGACCTGCCAAAGAATAAGGTCCGATACAACCTGCAAAGACCGGGCGGTCATTGATTCGTTCTGCCGCAAGTCTGTTTGCTTTCAGATACTCGGGAATACGGGCGGTATCGGTATCGGGAATGCGGAGATTTTCCACTTCGTTCCTGTCGTGAAGCAACCTTTCGGCAACACTGGGTACGTCGTTTTCGGAGAAATGAAGTTTTGCCCCGAAAGCTTCTGCTTCGACGGTAAGGTCCATGATGACTGTCGCCGCATCGGAAGGAGTATTTTCTGACAAGGCGATAATGGCATCGGCATGTGTCTGGCCGTCGGTAACGGCGGCTTTTACAGTTTTCTCGATGAGCTCGATTCCCGGGTGTGTCATAATGGGAATAGCATATCGTTTATTCCGATTGAGATTGAGTTTCATGATTAAATGATTTTTTAATTCGTTTCTTATAACAGTTGTCCAGTTCGCAGAATTGACAACCGTATTTGCGGGTATCGACATGAAGTCCAGAGCCTATCACTCCGCTGATAGATTTTATAGGATACATCAGGGCACTGCTATTGAGAGTGATTCCGCATACATTATCGGGTAAGAGTGAGAAGAGTAATTTCTGTTCATTCACATGCCACCCGCAATAACCCGGACTAAAACGGTTAGTATGGGGTATTCCCGGCAATTCTGTTTCCACGAACTTTTCCATAATGTCTCCTGTCGCTTCGGCAATACAACTACCGAGGATATCCCAGATGAATAGTAGCAATGCATCGTCTGCATTCGATAGTTTATTGTGAAAATCTTGATATTCCATACCGGCGGTCGCAGCGAAAAAAACGAATCTTTCGGAGTTTTTCAACAGTGTGGCGATAGTCTGGTTAACGTGAAATATTTTTTGATTACAACATATACAATCCTTGTTTACATACCCGTCGAACATTCGAAAGTAAAAACGAGGTCTTACTATGTTGTTTGCAACGAGGAACAGGTTGTCGACTAAATCCCGAACATTTTTGTCGGGAGATACTGCTCCATACCCCATTTCTATATATACGGTTTCTTTTGTCAAGTTTAGTTCTTCGAACCGCAGTGAATGTTCCATTTCTCTTATTTGTTCAATAATTTTCGGGCGAGAGTTACAGCGGCATTGGCATTGTCGCTATATCCGTCGGCTCCGATTTCTTCGGCAAATTTCTCACTGAGTGGAGCGCCTCCAATCATGATTTTGACATCGTTTCTGATTCCGGCTTTTTCAAAAGCTTTGATAACTTCTTTCATATAAACCATTGTGGTAGTCAGAAGTGCCGACATGCAGACAATGTTCGCTTTGTGTTCTTTGGCGGCTTCGACGAATTTTTCATCGGAAACATCGACACCGAGATTAATTACTTCGAACCCACAGCCTTCCAACATAGAGCTTACGAGGTTTTTCCCGATGTCGTGCAGATCGCCTTTAACCGTTCCAATGACAACTTTCCCGAGAGAGATTGTATTTTTGTCATTTTCCATGTAAGGTTTAAGAAGTTCCAAAGCTCCTTTCATAGCCCGGGCACTCATCAACAGGTTGGGAACATAGGCTTTTCCGGCTTCGAATTGAGTCCCGATTTCTTCCATTCCTTTAATCAAATAATCGCTGATCAATGTTTGCGGGTCGATATTTTCTTGAAGCGCTTCTTGGGTTGTACTGACTGCCAGTTCGAGATTCCCTTTTACGATTGCATTATGTAAATCTGAAAGTTTTGCCATTTTCGCTGGATTATTAGAAGTTGATTATTTTATAAGAAGTATTGCCTATTTTAATGAGATGTACTCCATTCTCTGCCGGAATGGAGTAACTCCCGTTTACGTTTTCTGCAAAGTGCAGTAATTTACCGTCGACAGAGAAAAGATAGACAGGCATGTTTTTAACGCCTTCAATATAAATATATCCGTTTTCGGCGGTTACCGAGATGTCGTTGTTTGTTACATATTCGATTCCCGAAACTTCTTCGGCGCTAAATATAAAATTGTCGAAGAAAGAAGTGTCGAGAACGTTCAGCCGGTCTGAATAATTTAGATTGGGATAGATGTCGATGCTTGTAATGATTTGACCGACATGATTCGACAAGTTCAGGCCGTACCTAAACCATTCTCTTTTCTCGTTACAGGAAAAGTGTCCGACAGCTTTTTCTCCCGAAAGGAAATTGACGACTATCTTGATTTCGGATTGTCCTGTCGGGCGGTAATATGAGAAGAACAGGTTGTGGTTACTTTCGGGAACTTGTACAAATGGATATAAATTTAATTGTGCGGACAAGTCTTGATCGGCATCGCTTGTTAATATATTTATTTGGCAGGCTTTATCGCTGGGATTGTTTTCTTGTATTTTGGGATTCGAAGCAATGGAAGACATTATGGAGGAATTGGCCGGAATAACTTTTACAAAAGAATTCAAATATTCGAAGTCGATGTCCAGAATTTGTCGGTATTGTTGGTCGTTGTTTGTTGTAATTTCTTGTAAATCGATAGGGGAATTTTCTGTATTGGATAGAAAGATGTTGTCAAAAATCAAAGATTCGGTGTCGAGAGTGGAAGTCGTCGCTGAATCTCTATAAGGATATATGATGATGTAATCCAGTGTTTTACCGATTAGAGGCGTTAGGTTCAGTTGTAATTCCCTCCATTCTCTGTGAGGAATTTCGAATTCGTAACCCAATAGCCTGTCTTCATTTTGAACATGTAAGGCAATGGCGATTTTTGCCGGTCTACTTCTGTACAACTGAATATTGAGCAGTGGAAAATCTTCACTGATTAGGATTTTATTGAGCGGAAATATAGTACTGAAACAATCTCGGGGATTGTATTCGTCGTTAATTAGAATTTCGGAGTATCCGGCATTGTCGCTGGTATTAGGGTCTCGTTTGCGGGGATTAGAACCTATGTAGGTTCTAATCCCTTTGTTATAGTCGCCGAGAAGCATATACCCGTCTTGCGATTCAAAGTCGATGGTTAGAGTAGACTGTGTGTCGGACGTATTTGTCTCCAACGGTTCCAAGGTAGTGATGAATATACCTTCTTCCATAGGAACTTCCACCGTGATTCCGGTAGAAAGATTTTGATCGGTTATTTTTTCATACGGAAGAGACAACGCAGCGCCATCTCCGTAACTGTTGCGGTTGAACCGATAAATGTAAAGAGGTTTGGTACAATCGACCTTAAAGGTAATGGATTGTGTTTTGCTTTGAGCATCCATACGTCGATTGACTACGACAAACGAGTAATCTTCGGAGCCGATACGGGCTCCGAGTATACGAATATCTTTGCGCCCTTCCAGTTCGGTCATTTTGAGAATTTTTGCTCCACGGGGAAAGTAACGGCACATCAGTTGCCATGTGTAGTACCAGGGACGTAAAGTCATACCGCCATAAGTTCCGGCATTGTTCCACATGCCGGCATTTTTATTCTGTTCCAGCCCGTCGAGAGCCCAAGCCAATCCCGATGCCATGCCCGAACGGGCAAGTTGTATGCCGTAGTCCCAAAAACCTAATGCATATTCGTAGGTGTCGATTCGACAATGAGCCGGAGCGTCGGCAACAGGCCAGTCGATAAAAGGGACTCCGATGGGAGCCATTTCCGACACATGGACGGGTTTGTTGGAATTGTCGTATTTATAGACATTTGCGAGATAGTTTGCAAAAGTCGTTTCAATGGTGCGATTATATAATTGATTGTAAGTATCGTCGGGTGTATCGTTCAGGTAGTTATGGAAATCATAGGCTGACAGTTGATCTGCGTTGTATTGTGCAGGTTTCCATATCCAGTCGCTCCATGAATCGGCTCCTGACAGAAAATTTGTGGGTAAGCCGCGTTTCTCCAATTCGGCGTAAAGTTTTTTTATCATGATACTCCAATCTTCGTAAGAGATACCTACTCCCAAAGGCTCGTTCGAGGGCGCATAACTGGTAATGATTTTATCGTAACCTTTTGTTCTAAAAAGATACTCGATGAGGTCGGCTTGCAGTTGGGCACATTCGTCGGTTGTGTAAAATTGTTTATAATCCTCTCCGTTATATCCGACCCCCCAGAAACCACTCATAACTTTAATATCGTGTTCCTTATAAAGGTCCATAATTTTGAAATAGGCCTGCATGTATTTGCTATCCCAATTATAAGTTCCGATGGGCAGATTATTCCCATCATCATCTTTGTTGAACCAATCGCGGATTACCGGTAAGCGGACTAACGAAGGTTTGATGGCAAGGATCCGTTCTGTCGTGGTTTTCCATAAATCATCGGACCACGGCTTAAAGGTGTTACCGTCGCTTTCGCGGGCGAATCCCCATTGATTGTACCCGAAGCCTTCCCACGGTGTTTGTAATTCTTCCTCAACAGTCGATTCGAATGCTTGTAAATTCGCAGGGACAATCAATGTTGCAATTACAAGGGTGAGTAAAATAAATTTTCGTTTCATGTTATCAAAAGTGTTATAATTTAGAAAACGTGTGCTTCAAATATTTGCGTGACTTATCTTGTTGTGATGAATTCAAATTTTGAGTCGGAGGAACTGGGATAATGGCTCCCAACCGCAATATAGATAAATCCTTTTTGTTATTTTTCTTTTCTTCGAATTTGTTTGACGGCATCGATCATTCCTCTGAATCCATCGACAGAGACATAAGAAGCGATGGAATTACCCGAACCTAATCCGTAACCCTTGCAAATGCACCGGTATTCTGTGCCTTTTCTCAATACTTCGTCATATACGGATTGATAGGTTCCCAACGAAAGCAGATTTACATCGAAGCCTCCAAAAAGTCCTATTTGACCGTTATATCGTTTTATCCATTCGTCGAAAGGAGCGATCTGGTCTTCGTTGCTATGCTTTGCGTCGATTCCCAAAGTTATGATGTCGGGCATTATTTCGAATATGTTACCGCAACTGTGCAGAAGAAATTTTTTTTCTGCATGATGTACCAAGTCGATTATACGCTTGGTTTGAGGAAGTATGTGGTTGATGATGGTTGTCGGTTCGAGCATAGTCGATGTGCGGTGTCCCAAATCGTCGCCCATACGGAAAAAAATGAAGATGTCGCTGTATTCTTGTATCATTTTGGACCATAATTCGACGTATAAGTCACCGATACGAATAAAAAGGTCGCGGAACAAATCGGGGTCTATGTATTGCATGATACACAGATTCTCGTAGCCTACCAAATCTTGGGCAGATTCGAAAATGCCATACCCGCATCCTCCATATGCTTTCATTCCTGTTGGCAAGACTTTTCTGATAGCGTCGAGTTTGGGTTTGTTCGCTTCCCAAAACAAATGGGGTATTTCGTCGAAGGGATAGCGCTCAAAATCGGATCGGGTTTGAATGGGGCCTAATTTCCCTCCCATAATTGCACCGTGCTCCGGGAAAATGTCGCAGATTGGAGCTTCGAAGTCAAAAGCATCGTAGGTATTGTTTTTCCAAAACTCCGTTACTTTTTTGAAAAAGTATTCTGGTTCTGTTTCTTGGTAACCGATAAGTTCTTCTCCTGTAAATTTCTCTATAAATTCGATATCGATGTGATGTTCATATAGAGGGAGATACTTTGGCTTTTTGTTATAAAGGACATCGAGAATGTTGTTTGCATTCGGCTGAAACTGTTCCATGTTTTGAGAGAATTTTTAGTCGTTCCAATGGATTAAACCGGCTTTGATATTTTCCAGTGGCATATCGGGTCCGGCTTCGAATTGCCCGATGAGGCCACCATTTACCCATAGAGCTTCTTTCATTTTGTGTACGGCATCGATTACATCTTCGACACTTCCTTCGGGGAGTATGTGCTGACGACATATTTCGCCCCAGTTTGTAATACGTCCGTTGCATTTTTCGGCGACTTTGTCTAATCCCATACACCACACTTGACTATTGATGGCATCTACTCCTATCTCGATCAAGTCGTCGTATAGTTCCAAAATATAGCCGTCGCTATGCATAAAAACGAATTTACCGGCAGTATGGACTTTGTCAAAAAACCGTTTGTATAAAGGTTTATATTGTTTTCTCCATGTTTCGGGCGAGATTAGTAAAGAGCGTTGTGAGCCCCAGTCGTCTCCGAAAATTATTCCGTCGACTTCTAATTTGAGCCATTCGTCTAAATAGGTGTTATAAAAATCTTCGACAATTTCCATTAGTTTGAAATATTCCGGAGATTCAATCAACGTATCCATGAAAAGGTTTTCTGTACCACGAAGGTATTGCATACGTTCGAACAAGCTAATCCAACCGCCTAAGATAAATTTGTCTTTATGAGTGTCAATGAATGCTTTTGTCTTTTCAAATCCAGAGATGCCTGATAAAAATAATTTTTTGGGACTTTCATAGTTCCAAACTTTATTGAAATCGGCAAAAGGATATTCTTTTACTTCTCCGATAATACCTGCTTGGTGATTTACCCAAGTCGATCCCCAACAATCGGTATGACTGCCGATTTGGTAGTGACGTGCGTCTTCGGTGGGGTCGTCGAACGGAGCGGAGAGAATATCGATTTCGCAGCGATTGATGATGTCGTCAAGCGCTTGTCCGTATTTTAGTTTTGCGGCGGGCAGTTGCCACAGGTTTACCGGAATCCATTCCGGATTGTCATGTCGAAGGGTTCGTATTACATTTTCTTTGGCTGTCATCATAGAGGAATGGGTAGTTATATATTACATTTAAATGTCTTGTCGCCGATTTGTATTAAATAATTGCCATTGTTGAAATAGATATTTTCGTTATCGGTCGAGATGTTTTGTCGATATAGTAGTTTACCGGATAGATCGAAAATATTGACTTGCTCTCCGATTGCATTTTTGATTATGATTTGATTGGATACAACGGAACAGTCGATTTCGTTGTTCCTTAATTCGTTAATAGTTGTGGGATCGCCTTCGTTTTTGAATAGAAAATATTCGTTGTCGGCTATATCGGAGGTAGAGGCCGTTATAATGTTGTCTTTTTGAGACAAATATTTTCCGTTAGCCAAAGCCCGTATTGCAGCTTTTTCACCTTTGTCTATGTAGAGAAATTTTGAGGTGGTGTCGAGATTCGATGAAAGTTCCAAAGCGCCGGTAGCAGCATTGACCGATAGATATGAATTGTTTTCGTTGAAGGCGATATATCCGTCGTCGGTATGAGAAACATTAAAACCTGTACCGTTCGGATTCATCGTAATGTCATTGTCGCTGATCGTTAACATAAGATTGTTGGCAACGTTTTCCAAATAGTATCGTCCGTTCCAATAGCTTCTTTCCCCCGAAACGGCAATACATACAATTTCGAATTTTTTGTTTTCCAACAGTTTGATGTGGAGTATATGTTCTCCGACTCCCAAATCGGTCAATATGATTTGGTCGATGTGTTCTCCGTTAGAGCTGTCAATGACTACGGCCGGATTGTCGTCTACCCAAATTTGGGCCGTTCCGAAATTTTCGTTTGCCGGGCGTTTCCAATATGTGACGGCAGCAACGTCTCCGTTAATTTTAAATTGAAGTTCACTATTTGCAATTTCGCTTCTCCAACCTTTTCCTGTGCCGAAATCCCAAATAGAACCTCCCGCCGACCAGACACCTGTTTGGACCGGGGTTATATCGGTTTCGTTCAAATAAAATGCATCTTCTAAAATGTTGCTATATAGCGGAGCTGGTAGTGATGCCATTCGATCAATGTTCGATGCTTTTTTCCCTTCAAGAAGTTCGGTCGCTATTAGGTCGGCGATTTTTTGATGTGCGGTTGTATTGGGGTGTATGCCATCACCGCCGATGAGTGTAGAGGTTTGGTAATAGTCCAGCCATGCTTTTTCTCCTTTAATTATTTCGTCTTTTATGGCATCGTTGTAACTGACGATCGGAATTTGACAATGTTGAGCGATAGGATATTGACGTTCGATTTTTGAAATCCCTGCTTGCGTGCATAGCATTAGCGATATAACGGCTGGCTCACCCGGGTTTTTCCAGCATTTCCGTATCAGGCTTTCGTAAGAATCCAGATAAATATCTTCGAGTTGGTCGTTGCAGGCATATTCGATTATAATCAAATCGGGGTTGAATCGTAATAGTTTCTCTTCGGCACGGATACACCCGAAATAGGAATTCGTAGAACCGATACCGATATTGATGAAATTGACATTGATTCCAAAAGTCGATTCGAACCAAGCCTTTAATCGGGCTCCGTAACAATTGGTCTCCATCGGTTCGGCGTTGGCTCCGGCAGTCATCGAACCACCTATGACTCCGATGGTAATGTCATTGCCGCTTTCAGCTTTTTCCAATAGCTTTTGAACCCGGTAATAGTTCGTTTTTTCGTTGTAATTCTTCGCTTGATAGCCATCTCCATAATATACTATATTTCTTAATAATTCTATGTCGGATTGGGCATCTAAATAGATAACGACCTGAGTCGCATCTTCCGGTATCAAGTTGTCTTTTAAAGTGCATCGATATAGTCCATGCCCTTTATCCGTTATTTCTGGATAACCATTGTCCCAACCTTCCACATATTTGGTTTCTTCTCCGGCCGAATTTTTTACGGCCAAAGTGGGACGTAGTCCGGTCGGAGAATAGTAATCGACAATTACTTCATGAGCAATTTCATTTTCGGGCAATTCATAAACTAAGAATGAGTAGTTTGATGGATCGTCGATTTTCAATCGATAGATGTCTCCGGCTCGTTGTGCCCAATCGTCGGTCGTTCCAGAAATCAATTTTGAGTTACCGATCCAAGTTATTTTATAGGTATCTTCGAATTCGTCATATATGCGTCCTGCGTATAGTAATTGGATACTGCATAGTAATAGAGATAATGTTAGGCATTTAAATATGTTCACTTTCATGATAGGTAGTATTAAGTTTTTGTTTTATCGTTTGTATGTTTTTTATGCAAAATTAGAATGGGTATTTGAAATATTATGATATAATTGAGTTAAAGGGTGATATTTTTTTTGAACAGTTTATTGCTTAATGATGAAGTAATATTTGATTTTCAAAATAGTATTGTATATGTTCTAAATAGAATCAATGGGTATAGATGGAAGATATGAAGTGTTTTTTTCGTTTATTATTTTTATGATTGATGGCCGATTTACAATGAAATTTTTTATAATTTAAAATATTTGTGTTACTTTATTTTGTAAAATTATATTACATAATACCTAAATGTGGGTATTATATAGTATATATATTATATTTAATTTTGCATAAAATTTCGTGGAACTATTTATAGGCTAATCATTTATTGTGTAGCATTTGTAAGAGCTGTTTATTTTGGAATCAAAATATATAATTAAGTAGTGTTTTTATGAAGTTATCAAGTACTAAATTAAAGGTTTTTGGAGGTTGGATCGTTGTGCTTATGTGTATAATGGCTTTTTCTTCCAAAGTTTTAGGGTCGGAATCTATTCCGAAAGAACGTGAAAATTATCAATTTACAGAACGGAGTGTACCTCTTAAATCAGGTAAAGCGCAGGTTCGTAAATATAGAAAGCGCTCGTCTCGAAATCCAGTGGGAATTATTAATATCTCTAAGTTGCCGGCTCGTACTCGTGTTGCCAAAATTAATGCACAAAATTCACCGGCGAATTTGTTCGGCTTTTTGGCAGCTACTAATAGTTATGAAGAGAGGGATTATGGTATCTACTCGATTAATCCTAATACCGGAGATTATTCTAAGCTGTATGACGTAGAGGAATATGGTGAAGGCGAAGGCGGTGGAACTTACGCTAATGGAAAATTCTATTTATCGGTTTTTGACGAGTTTTACTGGTCGGGTATCAATTCTGCAAAATTAGTAGTCGTAGATGTCGTGACAGGTGATAAACAAGTTATAGAAAAAGAGGCGGAATATCCTAATGCTGCGGTGAATATGACCTATGATCCGGTCAATGATGTTGTTTATTCAATTAATTATGATGAGGCCGGGGAGGCTTATACGTTGAGTAAATTGGATCTCCAAACATTGGATTTTACAGTTGTCGCTCCAATGGAAAATTCTTATCGGGGAATGTGTATTGATGGAGAAGGGCAAATGTATGTAATTGATGATTATGGCGATGTATATAAGTTTGATAAAGAGTCTGCCGTACAGGGGGAGAAAGTAGTGAGTACAGGTTTTTTCCCTGAATATTCTCAATCGTGTTGTTGGAGCCCTCTTGATCGTAAAATCTATTGGGCTGCTTGTAATTGGAGTGAAAGCGAGTTGATTGTAATAGATCCGGTCTCGAAAGAGTTTTATACGCAATTGACTTTTGACAATGGAGAGGAGTGGATTGGCTTGTACACGACAGATCCTTTTTCTGATCCTTCTGCTCCGGCTGCTGCTGAAAATTTGAGTATATCCTATGCGACTCCGGGTACGACGACAGCCCGAATTTCGTGCGATCTTCCTACAAAGACTGCCGGTGGTAATGAACTGAAAGGATTGGTAAATGTCGCCATAGTAGTCGATGGCGATACTGTCCAGATAAAGGAAAACCAAAGTCCCGGTGCGGAATTTTCTATATCTCTTGCATTAACGAATGGATTACATGTATTGAAAGTAATTTGTTTGAATAGTGGCGGAGAGGGGGTTGCAGCTTCGATAAAAACTTTTACCGGAGAAGATATGCCCCAAATTCCAACCGAAGTGACCGCTGTTGCCGAAGAATCTGGGAAAGTAACCCTTTCTTGGACATTACCCGAAGCCGGTATTAATGGAGGTTGGGTAAACTTGACAAAAGTTTCGTATGACATTCTTCGTAATGGAGAGTCATTATCGACCGACATAAAAGAGACAACTTATATCGATAATCTTCCCGAGAATGAGTTAAAGTCTTACAAGTATACTGTAATCGTGAAGTTCGGCGGAGAAGAGTGTGGGTCGGTCGAGAGTAATTCGGTCGTTTTTGGGAAAGCCGTTTCGCTTCCTTATGAACAAACTTTCGAAGATGCATCGTCATTCGATTTGTTGAACATAATCGATAATAATGGCGATGGTGTGACTTGGCAATTCGATACGGGTCAATTTAGTGCGGGTTATACTTTCTCTGCCGATAATGCTGCTGATGATTATTTGGTATTGCCTAAAATGACTTTTAAAGCTTATAATGTTTATCAGCTTTCGTTCGATATTTGTTCAGGCTCGGGGTATAATGCAGAAATTATTGGTGTTAAAGTGGGAGCGGAGCCTTCCGTAGAAACGTTATCTACGATTGTTATGGAACCGACGGAAATTATGGCGGATGCGTCTTCTCCGAGACATATTGTACTTACCTACGTGCCAGAAGCGAACGGGCAAGGAAATTTTGCAATTCATTGTACAAGTGTCGCCGATCGTTTTGGAGTTAATGTAGATAATATTCATGTGGAAGAATTCGGAAGTATTTATGCTCCGAAGGGCGTAACCGATTTTGTGGTGACGGCAGATCAAACAGGATTACAGAAAGCTACAATGAGTTTTGTCGTTCCGAAAGAAAATTATCAAGGAGAACCTCTTTCGTCTGTTTCTAAAATTGAAATCTTGCGTAATGGGAAGTTAATCAAAACGTTTGAAAATCCGGTTTTGGGAGCGACATTAACGTATGAAGACGAACATTCGGACTTTGGGTTTAACACATATAGTGTTGTAGCTTATAGTGGAGAAAATGCCGGTGTAAAAGTGGAGCAAACGGTATTCTGTGGTATTTATTCTTTACCTTATATGGTAGCACCGACTCAACAGGAGTTTTCTTTGTTTACGATCAAGGATAATAATAACGATGATAATACTTGGTACTACGATATAAGCGACGGTTCGTTGAAGTATGCTTATTGTTCGAATTCGGCCGATGATTATGTCGTAACGCCAGCCATCGAATTGGGAACCGCCCATATGATAGAGGTCGTGTTTGACGCTAAGGCCGGTGTAATGGGTTCTGAGAAATTGGAAGTGACTTATGGTAAATCGGATAAGCCGGAAGATCAACAAAAGGCTCAGACATTTGATTTGACGAACAAGGAATATCAAACTTTTACAGCTACCTTTGAAGTTACAGAGCATGGCCGTTATTATGTCGGATTCCATGCAATTTCCGATCCAGATCAATTTACCTTGAATATAAAAAATATAGAGGTGCGTAACGGTGTGTTGATGAAAGCTCCGGCCGCTGTTACAGAATTAAAGGCTACTCCCGCTGCACAAGGGGGGCTTTCGGCAACGCTGAGTTTCCGGTTGCCTACTCAAAGCTTGAACGGTGAAGAGCTGACCGGTACGGTCGATGTGACCGTGAAACGTGCCGACGGGTCTATGGTCGCTGAATTTACGGGTAAACAACCCGGAGAAGTTCTTTCTTGTAATGATGAGAATGCGGTTCAGGGAAATAACGTTTATACTGTGGTGGCCAAGAATGAGTTCAGTGAAGGAGGAACAGCTACGGTAACGTGTTATTGCGGTATCGATGTTCCAAGCATTGTGTCGAACTTTACAGCTTTACCCTCTTCCGATAATTTGAAGGCCGAGTTATCGTGGAGTGTTCCTACGGTTGGTGTACATGATGGTTATTTCCAGCCATCTGATATTACGTATAAGATTTATGAGTATGTGGGTACGAGTTATAGAGAAGTGGGAACTACCACAGCCCTTTCTTATACGGCTACTCCGTCCTCTTCTAAACTCGATTCTTATACTTTCCTTGTCTCTGCTACTACTATCGGGGGCGAAGGCGAGGCTGCGTTGGATAATGTCGTGTTGGGAATCCCTTATACGATGCCTTTCGAGGAAAACGGTGTGAATAATATGACAACGACTTATCCTTGGATTATGGGGGCATTGAGCGGACAAGCCGAGTGGGGATTGACGAATTATATCCGTAGTCTTGGTTTGGAGCCGGAAGATGGAGGAATGTTCGTTTGCCATTCTCAATCGGGTAAGGGAGAAGCTCGTTTACAAGTTCCCAAATTAAATTTGGGTGGTTTCAATGCTCCTACATTGACATTTTTATTATATCGTTACCAGAATGCCGCCGGAAAATTATCGGTGAAAGTGACTGCCGATGATAAAGCATATACCGAGGTTTATAGCGCCAATACAGCCTCTTTTCTTCCGGGTTGGACCGTATGCAAAATAAATTTGGCTCAATATAAAGATTATCCGTGGATTGCAATTGTGTTTGATGGAGCTGTTTCTAATGGTAGTGATTATGTAATCATCGATAATATGGCAGTTGCTAATGAGTCGGAATTTGATGCGAAACTCGAAAGTATCAAAGGTGCTCGTCGTCCTGTCGTGGGTGAATCTGAAAATTATACGGTTGTCGTTAAAAATAACGGGAAGCAGTCGATAACTTATGATGTGAATCTTTATGTAGATAAGACTCTGGTTCAAACTCTTTCTCGGACGGAGGCTTTGGTGCAGGGAGAAACTGCCGATCATTTATTTACGGTTACTCCTACGGCTGAAATGATAGGTAAAGAAACTCCTATTAAAGCAGAGGTTATAGCAAAAGAGTCTGATGAGATTCCGGAAAATAATATATTGGAGGCAATAATAATCGCTTCTCAATCAGAGTTGCCTGTTATTACCGACCTAGTCGGGGAGAAAACAGAGAGGGCTCATGAATTGTCTTGGACAAAGCCCACATTGACCCCCGAGCCGGTAGTAGATGATTTCGAAGGTTACGAATCGTTTATTTATGAGAATATAGGTGATTATACAGTGGTAGATGGAGATGGCTTGACCTCTGCCGGTATTTTATTTGTAGAATTTCCGAATATGGGTACACCGATGGCGTTTCAAATCTGGGAACCTCTGGCCGAGGGTGTTGATGTGACTTCGAATAACTGGAAGCCTCATTCTGGTGAAAAATGTTTGGTTTCTTGGGCTGGTTTGAGTTATGACGGTCTGACGCCTCAAAATGACGACTATTTGATTTCTCCTGAAATTATAGGAGGAACAAACGTGTCGTTCTATGCTACGATTCCTACAACGGAATATACGCCGGAGACGTTTGAAGTGCTTTATTCGACGACAACGACCGATGTAGATGCCTTTGAATTGCTTGCTACGGAATCGGTTCTTAATGTAGGTTGGAAAGAATATTCTTATCAGTTACCAGAGAATGCCCGTTATTTTGCAATTCATTATATCAGTTCGAATAAGTTTGCTTTATTAGTTGATGATTTGTCGTATGTCCCGGTATCGGCGGTAAAAGATTTGTCGGTTGTAGGGTATCATGTTTATTGCAATGGACAGAAACTGACGCAAACTCCTATCGTTGAGACGAATTATTCTACTCCGTCTATTGAATATGGAGCTTATCATGTCACTGTTGTTTATGATAAAGGAGAATCGTTCCGCTCGAATACCGTTCGTTTGGGAACATCGGCAGTAGATGAGTTGAACCGAAATGACATCAGGGTTTATGGTATGAACGGTTGCATTATGGCTGAGGGGGTGACAGGAAGAAAAATATCTGTTTATGGCATTGATGGTCGTATGCTCTTTTATATAGAGTCAGAAAGTGATACAGAGAAAATTCCAATGGAAAGAGGTGTTTATCTTGTGAAGGTAGATAATCGAACAATCCGGGTTCAAGTCCGTTAGTCAGCACACTGCTGGTAAAAGTATGAGAAGAGAGGAGCTTTTGAATAACGAAAGGCTCCTCTTTTTTACATTAAGAAGCCGTTGAATAATATTCGAGTCGTGGAGCCGTTTATATAATATGTAATACTGAGTGTATATTATGCAAAATATCTATGATGCCCGACAAAAAGGGAAACTGATTTTTTTGTTGATTTCTGTCTTGCTGGTTGGCGGGGTACTTTATGTTTCGAATGACCTTGTAGAAGACTTGTCTATCGAGGAGCGAAAGAAAATGGAAATATGGGCCGAAGCGACGCGTGAATTGGCCAGTGACAAGACTGAAATGAGCATGGAGTTGATATTGAAAGTGATACAGAGCAATACCTCCATACCGGCGATTATCGTCGATGATACCGGCGAAATAAACCAGTACCTTAATTTGAATTTGCCCGAAACGGATACGGAGAAATATTTACAAGAGAAACTGGAACAATTAAAAAGTAAATCCAATTTGATAGAGATCAATTTGGGAGACGGGGAGAAACAGTATCTCTATTATGACGATTCTATTTTGTTAAAGCGGCTATCTTTTTATCCGTACGTGCAGTTGGGTGTTATGGTCCTGTTCGTTTTAATCGTTTATTTTGCGTTGATTAGTACGAAAAAGGCCGAGCAGAATAAGGTGTGGGTGGGATTATCGAAGGAGACTGCTCACCAATTGGGAACTCCTATTTCGTCGTTGATGGCATGGATGGATTTGTTGGAATCGTCGGGTGTGGATCCCTCGTTACTGTCGGATATGAATAAAGATGTGAACCGTCTGTCTGTCATAGCCGAACGCTTTTCTAAAATAGGCTCGAAGCCAGAAATGGAATTGATATATGTCAACGAAGTGCTTGAAAATGCAACAGAATATATGCGTCGCAGAGTTTCCGATAAAGTATTGATTACGACTCATCTCCCTTCTGATGCCGAGGGTGCGATGGTGTGTCTTTCTTTATTTGAATGGGTTATAGAGAATTTGTGCAAGAATGCAGTCGATGCGATGAATGGGGAAGGGCGTATAGATGTTTATATGACATCGGAGAAGCAACAGATTTATATCGATATAAAAGATACGGGCAAGGGGATTGCACGGAAAAATTTCAAAACGGTTTTTAATCCGGGGTACACGACCAAGAAACGGGGTTGGGGACTTGGACTTACTTTGGCAAAACGTATTATAGAGGATTATCATGCCGGACGCATTTATGTGAAAGATTCGGAAGTAGGAAAAGGTACGACATTCAGAATCGAATTGAAGCGAGTCGTTTAGTCGGGCTGGAAAATCTTTCTTTTTTTGAATGTTGTCGGGGCTAATCGGTTATGGCTCTCCATTTGAAAAATTGTGAATGTGAAATAAAAACTACCGAAAAGATTGACTTGTAACGATTATTTTTTATACCTTTGCGGAGTTTTAACGACAAATAGCATTGGGACGATTTAGTGCTTATAAATTACCGCTCAAAAGTATGCCGATAGGTACTCAGGATTTTGAGTATGTATTGGATAATGAGTTCTTTAAGAATGTCGAAGGTGAAGATGTTCAAAAAGGAAAGGTGAAGGTGAAATTGACAGTGAAGCGGACGGCGGCTTCTTTCGAACTGGATTTTGATTTGGAAGGAGTCATTCAAATTCCGTGCGATCGCTGTTTGGACGATATGGACCATGAGGTAAAAACCCAAGAAACGCTCTATGTGAAATTCGGTTCGGAATACAGCGAGGAGAGCGATAATGTGGTTGTTATTCCTGAAAGTGACGGGGAGTTGAATATTGCATGGTTTTTATATGAGTTCATTGCACTGACAATACCTTTGAAGCATGTTCATCAGGCAGGAAAATGCAATAAATCGATGAGTGCTAAATTGCGTAAACATGCGGCGCGTTCTATGGACGATAGCGACGAAAGTGAAGATGCCGCATCATACGATGATGAAGATGTTGTAGATGAAGTGCCCGGCGAAGGGGAGGAAACTGACCCGAGATGGGACGAATTAAAGAAAATAATAGATAATAATTAAAGTAATAGAAAAATGGCACATCCTAAAAGAAAACAATCGAAAACGAGAACAGCCAAAAGAAGAACTCATGATAAAGCTGTGGCTCCAACTTTGGCAGTTTGTCCTAACTGTGGTGCTTGGCATGTATACCATACTGTATGTGGAGAGTGTGGTTATTACAGAGGAAAATTGGCAATCGAAAAAGAAGCTGCTGTTTAAGCTCTTATCGATAAGTATGTATGGCCCTAAAGCGATTTAGGGCATTTTTTCACACACTAAGCCGATTTTATTATTATGCAGAATGCAAAAATAACGGGAATTGCCTCGTATGTTCCCGATTATGTTTTGACAAACGACGAGTTGTCGCATATGGTCGATACCAACGACGAGTGGATTACTACTCGTGTAGGTATTAAAGAACGTAGAATTTTAAAAGGAGAAGGAACGGGATCTTCCGATTTGGGTGTAAAAGCAGTAGCCGAATTGTTGAAAAAAACAGGAGTAAAGCCTAGTGAAGTGGATTTACTCATTTGTGCTACGTCGAATCCCGATTATCGTTTCCCTTCTACGGCATCGATCGTATTGGAAAAATTGGGGATAAAAACAGCTTATGGGTATGATATACAAGCCGCTTGTGCAGGGTTTATCGTTGCTTTGCAAGCAGGAACTGCCTATATAAAGAGCGGACTGTATAAGCATGTGGTTATTTTGGCGGCAGAAAAGATGTCGTCGATGGTTAACTATAAGGACCGTTCTACTTGTCCACTGTTCGGTGATGCTGCGGCTTGCGTTATGTTAGAACCTACCGACGAGGAAGTCGGAGTGAAGGATGCCGTGTTGCATACCGATGGTATGGGACTGCCTCATTTGTTGATGAAAGCCGGCGGTGCTGTTCATCCTGCTTCGCACGAGACAGTAGATCATGATGAACATTTTGTTTATCAGGAAGGTCGGGCGGTATATAAGCATGCGGTAACCGATATGCTCACTTCTTCGGAAAGCGTGATGGCTCGCAATGGTTTGTCCGTAGATACAATCGATTATTTTATTCCTCATCAGGCAAATTTGCGTATTATAGAGGCTATTGCCGATCGTATAAAGCTGCCGGAAGAAAAATTATTGGTCAATATTCAAAAGTACGGGAATACGAGTGCATCGTCTATCCCTTTGTGTATGGCCGAATTTGAGCATAAATTCAAAAAAGGAGATAAACTTGTCCTCACGGCTTTTGGAGCAGGATTTACATGGGGAGCTCTTTATCTCGTTTGGGGATACGACGCAAAATAAATTTGTCGAGATATAAGAAAGACGCATCTTTTGGCGAAAGAGATGCGTCTTTTCTTGTTTTCGAACAAAAGCGATTGTAGGTTGTTTCGTCGGGTAGAATATTTTCACTACTTTTGTATTCAGAAGTTATTGACTTGTAACCGAATAAAATAGAATTATGCATAAGGCCGGATTTGTAAATATTGTCGGGAATCCTAATGTAGGTAAGTCTACGTTGATGAATTCACTGGTCGGAGAACGAATTTCGATTATTACGTCGAAGGCACAGACAACTCGTCATAGAATTATGGGAATAGTGAATACCGAGGATATGCAGATCGTCTATTCCGATACTCCGGGAGTTCTTGTCCCTAATTATAAGTTGCAGGAGTCGATGCTGAATTTTTCTCAGTCGGCATTACTCGATGCCGATATTTTGCTTTATGTGACCGATGTGGTGGAAGCTCCTGCGAAAAACCAATCGTTCCTCGACAAGGTGGCTCGGGAGACGGTTCCTGTATTGGTAGTTATCAATAAGATCGATTTGCTGAAAGAGCAGAGCGATCTTGAAAAGTTGGTAGAGGAGTGGAAACAGTTGTTGCCGAATGCCGAGATTATACCGGTTTCGGCACAATATAAATTTAACCTCGACTATTTGTTGAAGCGTATTCAGGAATTACTACCTCCGTCACCTCCGTTTTTCGAGAAAGATGCTTTGACCGATAAGCCGGCTCGTTTCTTCGTAACGGAAATTATCCGCGAGAAAATATTGCAGACGTACGATAAAGAGATTCCGTATGCTTGTGAGGTGGCGGTAGAACAATTCCAGGAAGAAGAGAATCGTATTCATATTATGGCTGTTATCTATGTGGAGCGGGATTCTCAGAAAGGAATCGTTATCGGGAAAGGCGGTTCGGCTTTGAAGAAGGTAGGGACTTTGGCCCGGAAAGATATCGAAGTGTTTTTTGACAAAAAAGTTTTTCTCGAACTGTATGTAAAAGTGGAGAAAGATTGGCGTAGTCGGGAAAATAAATTGAAAGGTTTCGGGTATATACCTGAATAAAAGATTAAGAAATAAAGGCTGTGAGAGCCGTAAAAAGAAAGTGGAATTATGGGAAATATAGTAGCGATAGTAGGACGCCCGAATGTGGGAAAATCGACTCTTTTCAATCGTTTGACTCAAACTCGTAAAGCGATTGTCAACGAAGAAGCCGGTACGACACGGGATCGGCAATATGGCAAGGTCGAGTGGTGCGGTCAGGAATTCTCTGTTATCGATACCGGAGGTTGGGTTGTTAACTCGGAAGATATTTTTGAGGAAGAGATTAACAAACAAGTGGCTTTGGCCATTGAGGAAGCCGATGTTATTTTGTTCATGGTCGATGTGAAAACCGGCGCGGTAGACCTCGACGACCATGTGGCAGCTATATTGCGCCGTTCGGATAAACCGGTGATTTTGGTAGCTAATAAAGCCGATTCGAACGAGTGGCAGTATAACGCCGCCGAATTTTATTCGTTCGGGCTGGGCGATCCTTTTTGTGTGTCGGCAGCCAGCGGTTCGGGAACGGGCGATTTGTTGGACGAGATATTGAAACGTTTTACCAAAAAATCGGAACCCGAGATAGCGGAAAACATTCCTCGTTTTGCGGTGGTGGGACGCCCCAATGCCGGAAAGTCTTCTATCATCAATGCGTTTATTGGCGAAGACCGGTATATTGTTACCGATATTGCCGGTACGACTCGCGATTCGATTTATACCCGATACGATAAATTCGGATTCGATTTTTATTTGGTAGATACGGCCGGCATTCGTAAGAAAGGGAAGGTTACCGAAGATCTCGAATATTATTCGGTGATTCGCTCCATACGAGCTATCGAAGCCTCTGATGTTTGTATTTTGATGATCGATGCTACAAGAGGTATCGAAGGACAAGATTTGAATATCTTTTCGTTGATACAGAAAAATAAAAAAGGTTTGGTGGTTTGTGTCAACAAGTGGGATTTGGTCGAAGATAAATCGAACAAGGCTATTCAAACTTTCGAAAATGCCATACGGGCACGTCTCGCTCCTTTTGTCGATTTTCCCATTGTCTATGCTTCGGCGTTGACTAAGCAACGTATCTATAAAGTTTTGGAGAGCGCCGTGCAGGTTTATAAGAACCGGCATACCAAGATACCCACTTCGAAATTAAACGAAGTGTTGCTGAGTGCGATAGAAAATTATCCGCCTCCTGCACATAAAGGCAAGTATGTAAAAATAAAATATGTGACCATGTTGCGGGAGACTTACGTCCCCACGTTCGTGTTCTTTTGTAATTTGCCGCAATGGGTGAAAGACCCGTACAAACGGTATCTCGAAAACAAGATACGGGAGAATTGGAATTTCAGCGGTACACCCATCAATATTTTCATGCGAGAAAAATAAAACTGTTTATAGCTTTTGTCGTTTGTCCCGAAGTCTCACAGATTTCGGGACAGATATTTTAAATACTATTGAAAGATTGCTATTTTTGTGAATAGTAGAGTCTTGATTTTAATTATTTAGAAGTTTTTATATATGGAGGATAAGGGAGAAAGTAAATTCCGGAATGTGATGGAGCGTTATTGGTATGCCCTTTTTATCATTGCTGTCGCATTGGCTGCCGCCGTAATAGGTTTTATTTGTGAGGCATGGAAAATGCAGGAGGGATTTTTGTACGATTTGTTAACGTCTATTATAAGTACGACTATTGCATTTTTCTTGTTTACGTTAACCTATCAGTTACTTACGAAAAGAACCTCTGCCCAGAGTATAGTCGAAGAGATAAAACCTCTTTTGGATCGTCAGCAACAACGAGTGAAGGAAGAGTTTCGAAATGAGGTCGATGATAGTATTGTTAAATCGTTGGGCGCTGAATTGGATATTATTCAGAAGTATGATTCCAAAGAAGTGATTGATGTCGTGAATAATTGTAGCGAGCGATTGCTAGGTAGTCTTTTAGCGAAGAATATGCAGGGGGTATTTTCGTCTATCTTAAAGAACCCGTCATACAGAGACGATATGGTATATGATATTCAAATTATTCCTAATCGAAAAGACGAACTCTACGATGAGGCTGGACAGTACATGAGATGTAAAGATGCTGGATTTTGCATATCGCAATCTTTGCGTTATAAGAAATATTTGAAGAAAGGAACGGAGAATAAGTTGACCAAATTTTCATGCTTTTTTGCTTTTAATGAGAATCCTTTCTTCCAGAAAGAGCAAGGCGAGGTTTTCTTTTTGAGAGAAGAATTGTCGTGTCTTTCTTTTATTGAGTCGTTGAATGTTGAAAATGCAGTTTCTTTATTGAACTATTCGGTAGAATTTTATTTGGGAAATGTTCCAATTTGCGTAAGAGACATAGAAGCGGAGCTCGTGAAGTTGGAAAATTCGGCAACAATAGGTATCAAACTTACCACTGATATTCCCGACAGAGTATTATGTATCGATGGAGAGTATGTATATTTCGATGCTAAGATAAAATGTTCTTATCCTACATTACGCCGGGAATTCTACTTTAAAGTGCCCGAGCTCACACGCCATGCCGATGTGTCTATTTCTTTACCTTCCTCTAAGGAAGAGCTTCATTTAGTAAGTTTTACCGATAATTATCGGATAGAGTCGTATGGCCATAACAGATACTCGTTTAGGCACGGAGAAAACAATAATGAGATTTTATTACCCAATAATGGATTTACAGCCGTATGGTGATCAACTATGAGGAATATTTCGAGCAGGCGGGGTTGGTCGATATTCAAACTGCCATTCCCGATGTGGTCGTAGATTTGAAATACGCTACGGCCGATAATTTTATGGGTGAAATTTTATATCCCGATTTGAGAAAAGCCTATCTATTGCCTCATATGATTTCACGGCTGGCCCGGGTACATGCCCGGTTACAGGAGTTAAAGCCGGGATATAGGTTGGTGATTTACGATGCCGCCCGTCCGTTAAGCATACAGCGCAGAATGTTCGAGCGAGTGCGAGGTACACCGCAAGAGCAGTATGTGGCTAATCCTTACAATGAGGGAGGCTTCCATAATTACGGCATGGCTGTCGATTTATCGATACTCGGTAGCGATGGCGTCGCATTGGATATGGGCAGTCCGTATGATTTTTTTGGAGAAGAAGCGCATACGGTCGACGACGATTATTTATTGAAGACAGGTAGGATAAGCGAGGCGGCTTATCACAATCGACGATTTTTGTATGCAGTCATGCGAGAACAAGAGCTTTATCCGCTTCCTAATGAATGGTGGCATTATCAACATTATGTACAGGAGTCGGATAAGAAACGATTTAAAATATTGGATCACTACTGTCCCGTAAAAGTTGATAAATAGTTCTTTGAAATTATTGAAATATA
>ERZ779896.813-NODE-813-length-34669-cov-15.480441_pt1 | contig 34669 bp, 56 predicted proteins | sample MGYA00511067_ERZ779896 | MGnify/ENA primary metagenome ERZ779896 (study PRJEB29588, sample SAMEA2161597) | human gut metagenome | biome: human gut; feature: human-associated habitat; material: faeces | place: Denmark | collected 2008/2010 ... | reverse complement strand
CTTGTTGTTTTCGACCCGCCACACCTCACAGGGGCAAAAGAAACATCGTGGCTGGTTAAAAAATACGGGAAGCTTGACGACAACTGGCCACAAATGCTGCATGACGGCTTTGCAGAGTGCATGAGGGTTCTGAAACCCGACGGAACCCTTATTTTTAAATGGAGCGAACGCGATATTCCGGCGGATAAGGTGTGGGCAGCTATTGGCCAGAAGCCGCTGTTTGGGCACCATAGCGGGAAAAAATCACAAACGTTCTGGGCGTGTTTTATGAAGGGAGTTATTTAACTATGGGGGAAAAGGAGATATACAGCGCCCTAATCCGCGCCATAGGGGAGCACATGGACACAAAAGGCCGGGCCGCTGTCAGCATCAACGGCAGGCCCGCCCTGATAGTAACGATAAACCGGGAGACCGGAGAGGTTACCGCCCGCAATGCGATCACTGACACGACCGCCGCCGACGCGGTAATAGACTACCTCAACACTGTTGCCGGGACGAAATATCAAAAAACGCCGAAAAACCGCAGCTATATCAACGCCCGCATTGCGGAGGACCATACGCCGGAGGACTGCCGCCGGGTAATAGACAGCCGCTGGGCAACGTGGAAGGGGACAAGCATGCAGGAGTATATGCGCCCCTGCACCCTATTTAACAGCGAGAAATTTGAGGGCTACCTTGCGGCGGCGAAAACCAACGTCAAAAAAATCGCTGGGAGTTATTTTATGAACCACATTCAGCACCAATACTCCGCCGACGAGCTGGCGAAAATAGGCGTTGATCTAATCGGGGATTTGGGGGAGGACTGAAAATGCCGAAAAAGAAAAAAGAAGCGCTACCCACCTATACAGTCCTGATCCGCACGCCCACCGGGACGCAGACCGTTATTAAGACCAACGACTTTGCGAAAGCCAGACGGACATATGCCCAGTACAAGGGCTCATGCCGCCTGTGCATTGACGGGCGGGAGCTGCGGATCCTTGAGGCGGACAGGCTCATGGACGATGGCAGCCACGGTGTAATGGAGCAGATATTTATACCGCGCCGTGCAAAAGAAAAAGAGGACATACACGCATTAAAGCCTGCCCGATAACACGGGCAGGACTTGACCTTTTGCCGGGTGCGGCAATCACCCGGTCCTCCATTGATAGGGTGGCGGCAGGTGCGGCCAACGGGGAAACGCCCGCACCGCAAACCACCGCCCCCGGCAAAGGGCCAAGACATGATTATTAAAAAAGGAGGCCGCCATGCAGCGGGTACGGCGTGATATATATTCCGGCGTGGTGCTGGAGCGGATCATATACTCCGTGGGCGACAGGACGCAAAAACCCTACCGCCCGCGGAAGCCGAGATTTAAAACGGACGAGGAAAGGGCGCGGTTTAACTCTGAGGTAGCCCGCCGGGCCCATACCCGGCTGGTCAACGAAAACTTTACCCCGGCCTCGATATACAGCACATTGACCCAGGACGACGAGCACGAGGTACACGATTTTAAGGACTTCCGCCGCCTCTGCGTCAACTTCCGGCGCCGGCTGCTCTACGCCTACCCGGAGGCAAAAATCGTTATCTACATGGGCCGAGGCAAAAACACCCACCGCATACACGCCCACATGCTGACGGACGGCATACCGGAGGAGGCCATACGCAAACAATGGACGCTGGGCAGCGTCAATCGCTGCGAGCACCTCCGGGCCCACGTCCACTATGACGGCATAGACCACGGCCCCGATTATACGGGATTAGCCAATTACTTGTTTAATCACTGGACGCCGGAGCAGGGCGGGCACCACTACATGGCGACCCGTAACCTTGCCCCCTGCGGCAGGGAGCAGACAAAACCCATAAAACGCAACTACACGCCGGCCAAGCCGCCGCGCTCTCCGAAAGACTATATCCTCGTCGAGAGCGGCGCGACAGAGTTCGGCTTTGCCTATTTCAAGTATGTCAAAATCCCGCCCAAGCGGCGGTGTTAAGCGGCGCAAAGCGCAAGGCTTTTACCGGGGCCTTGTAAATGCGTCGGATTTTACGACGATATCAAAAAGGAGGTAAAAAACAATTGCTGAAAGATTACACCATGACCCCCAACCGGGCCGGTATACCCGTATGGCGACCTGCCCAGCCGGTAATAGGCAAAGAGGACGAGCACCAGACCGCCCTGACCAACTGGGCACGGATGATGCGGACGCAGTATCCGTGCACTGCGGCTCTACCACCACATACCCAACGGCGGCTTACGCGATAAGCGCACCGCTGTGCGGCTGATATGGCAGGGGGTACATTCCGGCGTACCCGATGTATTTATCCCTGCCGCCCGGGGCGGCTACCATGGCATATACGTCGAGCTCAAAACTGGCGCTAATAATCCGACCCCAAACCAAAACGAGTTTATGAGCGGCGCTATAGCCGAGGGCTACTATTGCGCGGTCTGCTACGGCTGGCCCTGCGCGGCGGCGGTGATTGAGGAGTATTTGAAAGGAGACACTGAACTGTGAACAGTAAAAACACAATGAAAATTCTGCGCAGAGCCATCGAGAAATACGGCGAACCCATCCAGACCATAGTCGCCATCGAGGAATGTGCAGAGCTACAAAAAAACTGACCAAAGCTTTGCGTGGCAAGCCGAACTCTGACCATCTTGCAGAGGAAATGGCTGACGTACAGATAATGCTGTGGCAGCTCTGTTGCATATTCAACGTAGGCGGGCAGATGGCAGAGTGGATTACCAAGAAGATTGAGCGGCTCAATGAGCGCATGGAGGCGGCAGAAACAGGAGGCAAGGAAAATGACTAATCTCACCACTATGTTTTCGAGCGACAAGGACTACTGGGAAACGCCGCAAAGCCTGTTTGATGAGCTAAACGCCGAGTCTAATTTCACACTGGACGCGGCGGCCAGCGACGCCAACCACAAATGCGAGAAGTATTTCACAAAAAAGGATAACGGTTTACTGCAAAATTGGCAGGGCGAAACAGTGTTTTGCAATCCGCCCTATGGTAACAGGGAAACAGGACAATGGACGGAGAAATGCTACCGCGAGGCACAGAAACCCAACACAACGGTTGTGCTGCTGATACCCGCCCGGACAGACAGATCCAGCTTTCACGAGTACATACTCGGCAAAGCCGAAATTCGCTTCATCCGTGGGCGGCTCAAATTCGAGATTAAGGGCAAGCCCATACATGATCGCGATGGGCGGCCAATGCCAGCGCCGTTCCCAAGCATGGTTGTGATCTGGCAGAAATAGGAGGTACTGACAATGGCTAAAGAGTACATAGAGCGAGAAAAGGCGCTGGAAAAGGTTATTGAAGTAAAGCACTACGACCCTGAATTGAGCGGAGTTGTATTGCACAGGTACATCAAGGAAATCGACTTGAAGGATATCCCCGCCGCCGATGTAGTGGAGGTGGCCGAACCGCCAAAGGAGGTATGAAGATGAAGCCAATTTATATACCTAAAGGAAAAGCAAAAGAGTACGGCGATTATGCTATCAACATTTACACGGGATGTCCTCACAGATGTTATTACTGCTTTGCCCCGTCAGTGTTAAGGAAAGATCGGGAACAGTTTCACACTAACATAAAGCCTCGTGATGGAATTGTGGAGGCAACTATTAAACAGTTAGAGCGGGAAGGAATCGCGGGCAAATTGATACACCTGTGTTTCACCTGTGACCCATACCCCACAGGACATGATACCACGGCGACACGGCAGATTATAAAGGCTATCAAGGCAAGTGGGAACCATGTTCAGATACTTACAAAGGGCGATGGGAGCCGTGACTTTGATTTGCTGGATGAAAACGATTGGTACGGTATTACCTATGATGGTATGTATGGCGGTTTATATATGCCAAGCGACAGGCTTATAGATGTGAAAGAAGCGCATGACTGGGGAATAAAAACATGGTGTTCTTTTGAGCCTGTAACGGACGCAGATCGGGTTTTGGAATGTATCGAGAACTGTTATGACATATTTGACAAGGTTAAAATTGGGAAATTGAATTACTATTCGTCAAATATTAACTGGAAACAGTTTGGGGAAGAAGCCGAACAACTATGCAAGCAACTTGGCATTGATTACTACATAAAAGAGAGCTTACGGGTAGAAATGGTCAAACCGCCGAAGGAGGAAGAATAATGCCTGTAAAAATCGGCGACAAATATTATTGCTTTGCCAGGTGCGACTGCAATACAAATAAAGACATAATTATAGAAGCACTGCTTGAGAGTGCTAAAAAATTTAGCGACCCACATGTAAAAGCGCATAACCCGCAAGAGTATGTTGACATGGTTGCAGTCCGTGAAGAAGCTGAAAAGGCATTGGAAGAAGTATGACAAAAGAATATATAACTAAAAACAGAGCAAAGCAGTTTGTATGTGGGCATTGCAACGAGGTATGCAGTGAAGAACCGTGCGAACCGAGCGATTGTGATTGGATGGCATTTATCGACAAAGAACCCGCCGCCGATGTAGTGGAAGTGGTGAGATGTATAGATTGCCGGTACTGTATCTCGGCGACAGCGGATAACGCAGAATATGAACTTTGTATCGTGGATAATGATGTATTTCCGGTAAGCGTACAAAAACAGCATTTTTGTGGTCGCGGCGAAAGGAAGGAGGAAGCGTGAAAAGAATAACGTATCCATGCGAAGACTGCGGCAGAACCGGCGTGTTGTGCATAATTTGGCGAATAGGCGTGTTTCATTGCCCGTCATGCGGGTGCAACAAGGCTGAGGCTGGTACTTACAGACTGCGAACGCTGGAAACGGGTGCATCGTATACGATATATGTCGATAACCTCACGGGGATACAATACCTAAAAGTATACCAAGGCGGCATATGCATAATGGTAGACGCAGAGGGGAAGCCGCTGATATGGGAGGGAGAAAAATGATAACGATCCACAACAACGAAGAGCCGCTGTACAAGTTGGCGAAGGAAATACACGAAAACGCCGTTACTCACGGCTGGTGGGACGAGCCTCGCAACCTGCTGGAGATTGTCGCCCTTTGCCATAGCGAGCTGTCCGAGGCGGTAGAGGAGTACCGTGCCGGGCGCCCTATGGTATGGGCAAACGAGGACGGCAAGCCCGAGGGCATAGCCACCGAGATGGCGGATTGTCTTATCCGCATACTGGATTGGTTTAGTCATGAGGGACTGGACGCGGACGAGATTGTGCGACAAAAGATGACCTATAATCGTGGGCGGCCATATAAGCACGGAAAGAAGTGTTGAAATGAATGATAGGGAAAAGCGTTGGAGGGTTCGGGGGCAACTCCGCCGGTGGGGGAACACAGCAAACCTGTGCCGGAGGAAACAGGCCAAAATAGAGGGGAGGGGGGCATCAAAAAGCTAAATCAACCCTCCGTGGTACCGGGGCGGCCCATCGGAAGAAAAATTTTTCGATTTTTGAGAAGCTTCGAAAATGAACGGCAATGGGGCGCCCCAAAACAACAAAACTACAAATAAACGGCGGCGGCAAATTGGTCATCGAAAAGATTTGTAAAATTACATCAAAAACGACGGTTTTTAATCCAAAAAGGAGGCGAAAAATTGAATCCGAAAAAAGCAACGCGGGAAAGGCGAGATGAGCGGGCAGCCGTGCGGCGACTGCTGATGTATTGGGGTAATGCAGAGCGCACGAGGACGGAAAAAGAGCGGTTGTTAATTAGCGTTGACGAGGAGATCGACGCGCAATACGACCTTCACCCGCAGCAGATTACGGGCTTGCCGCACGGTACCGAGCTGCCGGACAGCACTCCGGCCACGGTGATAAAAGCTTCGCGGGAATTAAAAAGACTGCGAAAGAAGAAAAAACGGCTGGAAGACGAATTACAAAATCTCGACCATTGGGTGGGAATGATAGAATTTGAAGTGATGTGCTTGCCGCCGCTGGAATATGAGGCAATAAGACTGCGGTACGTTAAATACGGAGTGGCAAAAGGGGGATATTGGGAGCGGATAGCGCAGCAAATGCACGTCTCGATTGATTGGGCGAAGACCCTTGAGAGACAGGGGGTAGACAGACTGATAGGCAGAATAGCAGCGTAAAGAGAATACCGTATAAGAGGGCTGATATAGCCCTCTTATATCATTCAGCGCGCCCCGATGATGTCGGGGAGCTGCGCCACCATTATATACCATACGCCCGGCCCAGGGCCTTAACCGTGTTGTCTGTAACGAGATAAATAAAACTCAACACTTTCCCACACTCTTAATGTGCTATAATAATACCATCAAAAGGGCTGCGAAGAGCGGCCCTTTAGCATTTTGAGGGAGATGAGCGGCAATATGGCAAGCCGAGCCCTACATTTTTGCCAGTACCCTGGATGTAATGCGCTGACCGCCGGACGATACTGCGATGAGCACCGGACGGCGGGCGAACTGCGGCAGCAGGAGCAGATACACGCCCAGGACGAGCGGCGGGGCAGCTCCCGGCAGCGCGGATATGATGCCCGATGGAGCAAATACTCCCGCTGGTATTTGTCGGCCCCGGAACATCAACTCTGCGCCCTGCGGCTGGATGATGGCTGCACTATGGTGGCGCGGTGCGTGGATCACATAGACCCGCCTGACGGGCCGGGCGACCCGCGCTTTTGGGATACCGCCAATCACCAGCCCGCCTGCATACATTGCAACAGCGTCAAAGGACACAAAAAAATCATAGGCAAATACAGAATTTGAGAAAGGAGGAGCCTATGCCGACAGGAAGAAAGCCGAGGCCGCTAAAGCTCGTCGATAACGGCAAAAACCGGCATACCAAAGACACGATGGAAAACCGGGAGAATGGCGAACCTACCGGCTGCTCCGACAAATTAAAACCACCCAAAAGCCTGTCCCCGGAGGCGAAGAAGGAATGGAAAAGGGTAGTAAAGCTCTACCGCCAGCTCGACACCCCGATAATTAACGATCTGGACATATCCGCCCTCGCTGCCTACTGCGAGAGTGTGGCGATATACCAAAAAGCCGAGGCGGAATACCAAAACGGCCCGCTTATATACCGGGCGGCGGACGGCAAGCCAACGGAAAACCCATATATCACCATCATGCGCCGGGAGGGGCAGAATATCATAAAATACGCCGAGCAGCTGTGCCTGTCGCCGGTGGGCCGTGCTCGCATGGGTGTAGCAGCAGCGAAAAAAGCCGCAGAGAGCGACCCCATGGCCGCATATCTGAGCAAGTACGGTGGTTAACTCAAACAAGACCCTCGAAGTTATCGAGTTTGTACAGGCCCTTAAACATACCGGCGATTTTTACGGCAAACCCTTTGTGCTTTTACCATGGCAGATAGAGGTCATAAACTCCGTATACGGCACCGTGACCGCCGAGGGCGTGCGGCAGTACCACATGGCATATTTGGAGATCGCCAAGAAAAACGGCAAGACCGAACTTATCGCCGCGCTGAGCCTGTATCACCTGGTCATGGACGCACCGGGCGGCGAGATATACTGCGGCGCCGCAGACAGGAACCAGGCATCAATAGCTTTTAACGCCGCAAAGAGCATGGTGGAGCAAAGCGAAGTATTGTCAAAGATAATCAAAATCAAAGACAGCACGAAGGAAATGCTGAATCTCCGCACACACAGCCGCTTTAAAGTGCTGTCGGCAGAGGCGGCGACCAAACACGGCCTTAACCCCTCCGTGGTCATCATAGATGAACTACACGCCCACCCCAAGCGGGACTTGTGGGACGTGCTGACATTTGGTACGGGTGCTGCACGGAATGAGCAGCTCATATGGTGCATCACCACCGCGGGCGACGACCCCGACCGCAAAAGTGTGGGATGGGAACAGCACGAAATAGCAACAAAGGTGCTGAGCGGCGAACTGACAGACCCGGCGTTTTACGCCAAAATCTATACCGTCCCTGAGGACGCGGACATATACGATGAAACAAATTGGTACTTAGCCAATCCCTCACTGGGCGTATCCATTAAAATTGAGAATGTGCGCAGCGAGGCGATAAAGGCCCGAAACAGCCCGGCGGCAGAGAAGCTCTTCCGGTGGCTCCGGCTCAATCAATGGATCTCACTTAAACGCACCGGCTGGCTGCCTATCACCCTATGGGATGATACCGAAGGGGGCTGGCATAAATCCGATATGCTGGGGCGGCCCTGCTATGTAGGCATAGATCTGTCCAGCACCACCGACCTGACCGCCGTGGCGGCCCTTTTCCCACCGCCGCCGGAGGAAACGGAGTGGCGCTTTTTTGTGGACGCGTGGATTCCCGAGGAAAACATGCGGGAACGGGAGCACCGGGATCATGTGCCTTTTAGCAAATGGGTGCAGGCGGGGCATATGCACGCGACCCCCGGCAACTGTGTGGACTACGCCTATATCGCCAACTATCTGGACAAGCTCATGCTTGACTATGACGTTAAATATATTGCAGCGGACGAATGGCGCATAGATTCCCTGCGCCCCCTCATGCAGCAGGAGGTTGCGGCGCAGAAGATAATCACCATACCCCAGACCATGAGCGGCATGTCCCCAGCAATGAAGGAAATTGAGCGACTCCTACGCGAGGGCGAAATGACCCACGAGAGGAACCCCTGCGGGCGCTGGGCGTTTGGCAATGTAGTAGTAGCCCAGGACGGCAACGAGAACATAAAACCCATGAAAAACAGGAGCATAGAGCGGATAGACCCGATGTGCGCCCTGATAGACGCGATGGCGGCGGCGGTAAAACTGGAACCCAAGCGCAGCGTATACGAGCACCGCGGCCTGAGAATAGTGTGAGGTAAACAGTGAAGAAATTTAAACTTTTTGGCAAAACATACGAGATACGGGCGGCGAACGTGAAACCGCTGCCATCTGTATCTGATGATAGCGCATGGCAGATGTATCTTGCAGGGCAGGGTTACACCATAAGCGCAGAGGGGGCGCTACAGGTCGCGGCGGTATTCCGGTGCGTTGACCTGATAAGCAAGACTATGGCGGCGTTGCCCCTGCACATGTACAAAAATACCGGGGAGGGCAAACAAAAGGCACGGGATCATCCCCTGTATAAGCTGTTGTATGTGCTGCCCAACCGCACCACCACGGCGTATGAGCTTATGCAGATGCTTGTGGCAAACATGCTGCTCACTCGCGGCGGGTATCTCCGCATAGTGCGGGACAGATACGGCTTTGTGCGACACCTCAAAAATCTGCCCACCTCCTGCTGCTCGGAAGTGTACACCAACCGGGAAAACGGGGAACAGTATATATACGTCACCTATGACGGCATAACAGAAACGCTCCGGGAGGGCGATTTTGTCTTTATCCCCGGTTTTAGATTTGGCGACCGCACGCCGGAAGACCCAATGGCCATAGCCGCAAGCGTGCTGGGACTGAATAACAGCATGACACAATACGCGCAAAGGGGCTTTTCCGGTACTTCCCCCGGCGGCTATATAACCTATCCGGGGCAACTCTCCGATACGGCATACGAGCGCTTCAAAAAGGACTTCCAGAGCAACTACGGCGGCGCAGAAAACGCCGGGAAATGGATGTTTCTGGAAAACGGCTCCACGGCGCAGCCGTGGGACAGGGACATGTCAAAGACACAGCTCCTTGATAGCCGCAAATGGGCTGTAACCGAGATATGTCGCATTTTCGGCGTACCCCCGCACATGTGCATGGATCTGGAAAAAGCCACTTTTTCAAATATTGAGCAGCAGAGCGCCGAATTCGTCCGGGATTGCATAAATCCTTTATCCGTGCGTATAGAGCAGGCCCTTTACCGTGACCTGTTGAGCGGGGCGGAGCAGGCGAAGTATTATTTTAAATTCAACACAAACAGCCTGCTGAGGGGCGACACCGCCACCCGCACGAGCTACTACAACACCATGCGGCAAAACGGCGTGATGTGTGCTGACGATATCCGCGAGCTGGAGGATATGAACCCCATACCCGATGGGCTGGGAAAGATATACTTTATCAACGGCAACATGCTGCCGCTGGAAAACGCAAAACTCAACGCGCCTAAAAGCGCGCAAGCGAAAGGAGCACCCCTGAAAAATGAATAAATTTTGGGAGTTTAAAGCTCTCGGCAACGCCGGCGAGCTTTTTTTGTACGGAGAGATCAGCGATACGTCATGGTGGGGCGACGAAATAACCCCTGCGCAATTTCAAAAAGAATTGACGGCGCTGGGGGATATATCCACCCTTGATGTGTATATAAACAGCCCCGGCGGAGATATTTTTGCGGGATTTAGCTTGTATAACATACTGAACCGCCACCCGGCGACAAAAAACGTGCATATAGACGGCCTCGCCGCCTCCGCCGCATCAGTGGTTGCCATGGCGGGCGATACCATCAAAATGCCCGAAAACGCCACGTTGATGATACATAATGCATGGACATACGCCGGCGGCGGGGCGGAGGACTTACGCAGGACCGCCGACGAGCTCGACCGTATCAACGACCAGATAGCGGACATATACGCCGCCCGCACCGGCAAGGAGAAAGACGAGATATCCGCCCTTATGACAGCAGAAACATGGATGAGCGGTGCCGAGGCGCTCGACATGGGATTTGTGGATGAACTGATCGAGAATAAAAAGATCGCGGCTTGTGTAAACAGCGAAAAGTGGTTTGCGCTGTACAAGCACGCGCCGAAGGAACCGCCGGAAAACAGGGAGCCTGACAACGGGGGAGCAATCCAGCCCGCAGCAGATATAAACACCGCACTGCAGGAGCAGCGCAAGAGATTCAGAGCGACTAAACTAAAAATTTTGGAGGTATAAGTAACCGATGAAAAAGCTCTACGAAATGATGCAGGATCGCGCAAATGCCGCAACCCAGATGCGCGAAATAATGAACAAATTTGAAGACGGCGTGATGGACGCGGAATCCACCGAGACCTATAACCGGCTCGAAAAGGAGTTTGACGCGCTCAACGCCAACATAATCCGCGAGCAGAAGCAGCTCGAGCGGGAACGCGCCGCCGGTGAAGTGATCGACAAGCTGGGCGACAAGAAGGACGAGCACATTAAAGTATTTGCCCGTGCACTGCAGGGCGATCCCGAGTCCATAACCAGGTACAAAAACACCACCATGACCCTTGGCACAAACGCTACCGCCGGTTATCTGACCGCACCCGTGGAATTTGTCAACCAGCTCATAGCCGGGCTCAAAAATGACATGTTTATGCGCCAGATATGCAACGTCGTAGGCCCCATAGGTCAGGCACAGAGCCTTGGGTATCCCAGCCTGACTACCGATGCGTCTGATGTGGCATGGACAACCGAGGTGGCGGCAGCCCCCGAAGAGGCGACCATCGCCTTCGGCCGCCGCGAATTTAAGCCCCAGCGCCTTGCCAAACTGATTAAGATATCCAAGACCCTCATGCGCCACGCACCCAGCCCTGATCAGACCGTGCTTGACCGCATATTGTACAAGATCGAGGCGGCGCAGGAAAACGCCTTTATGAGCGGAACGGGCACTAACCAGCCTTTGGGCATCTTTACCGCCTCTGACAGCGGCATAGCCACCGGGCGCGACGTTACCGCCGCTTCCGCCACCGCCGTGGCCACCGACGACCTGATAGAGTGCAAATACGGCGTGAAGGGCCAGTATATGCGCGGGGCCTCCTGGGTAATGCACCGCGACCTCTGCAAGATGATCGCAAAGCTCAAGGACAGCGACGGCCAGTATATATGGCAGCCCTCCGTGCAGGCAGGACAGCCTGATATGCTGCTGGGCGCTCCCGTGTATATGTCCGAGTACGCGCCTAACGCCGTAGCCGCGGGCAAGTACGTGGCAGTATACGGCGACTTTAAAACCGGCTATTGGGTATGCGACAGCGACGGCCTCTACATACAGGTGCTTAACGAGCTGTACGCCGTCAACAACGAGATAGGCTACGTTGTCGAGTACTATGGCGACGGCGCACCCGTAGTAGGCGAGGCGTTCAGCCGTCTGAAAATGAAGGCGAGCTGATGAAAATCAAAATGTTGACCTTGGCAGCCGGGCCGGAGGGAGTAACCCCGCCCGGCTCCATCATTGACATAGACGAGGCAACGGCGCGGCAGCTCATCAGGGGCTGTTACGCCATAGCCATGGAGGCCGACAATGGTAATAACAAGACAACCCCCAGCAGTGGAACCGCTAAGCCTCGAAGAGGTAAAACTGCATCTGCGGAATAACCCCGGCGATACCAGCGAGGACAAGGATATAATAGCTCCTCTCATAAGCGCGGCCCGCGAATATTGCGAGAACTATTGCGGGAAGTCATTTGCGGAGCAGTCCATAACCGCTTACCCGGAGGTGAGCGGCACTGTGACACTCCCGCGTGGCCCCGTGATAAGCGTGGACAGCGTTACGGTGGACGGCGAGGCGGTGGAGTATACTGCAGACGTGCGCCGCGGCACTGTGACGGTAAACAAGCCCGGCGCAGTCATAACCTACACCGCAGGATACGAGGAGACACCCTACCTTGTGCGACAGGCCATGCTCCTGCTCATAGGCCATTGGTACACCAACCGGGAGGCTGTGATACAGGGTTCTACGACCGAGATAGACATAGCGGTTCGCGCGATGCTGAATCAATATAAAGGCTGGTGGTTTTGATGGCAATTAAAGCCGGAGCAGGCGCAATGCGAACGAAAATCACCATAAAAGCGCCGGAATACAGCATCAAAGCCGGATTCAGCGCGGAAAGCTTTAAAAATGTTTTCCCCGGCCCCGTGTGGTGCAAGTGGGTGAATGCCCACGGTACGGAGGTATATCAGGCGGAAGAACTGCACTTGCGGCAGCCCGTGACCATAACCATGCGCTACTCGCCCCTTGTGACCGTCGAGTGCCGCATATGGCATGAGCGGGATGCCGAGCCTTACGAGATCATCAGCATAGACAACATAGGCGACCGCCGGGAATTTTTGGAGATTAAGGCTCAGAGGGTGGTGACGGCATGACCATAGCGGAGATACTCAAGGATGGATACACCGTATGCCACCCGCCCTACATGGGCGACCAGCGCAGCTATATCACGTATCAGTGCATGGGCCAGATCGGGACGCTATACGCAGAGGGCGCAGAAAAGGAAACGGGCGTGATGTACTCTGTGGATTACTACACCGACACTCCCCCGTTCGAGCTGGCTATAAAGGATATCAAGGGCAGGCTCGCTGCGGCAGGCTGGAGTTGCACTGTGGACGCGGAAATATACGAAGTGGACACGGGACTGTACCACATTGCCATGACCGCGGTGGGCGTAGGAGGGATATATGGCTAACGTTGAGTTTTCCGGATTTGATGAGGTGGAGGCGGCCCTAAAAGGCGTAAGGGACGGCATGGACAAACTAAACGACGAACTGATGAACGATGGCGCAGACTATGCAAAACAGGAAATCGAACGGGCCATATATCAGTATGGCGAATATCGTACCGGCTCTCTGCTACGCTCTATCAAAAAATCAAAAGGCAAGGATAAGGACGGCTCCCGCTATGTTATGGTAAAGCCCACAGGGAAAAACGACAGCGGCGCGTCCAATGGGCAAGTGGCATTCAGCCGCAACTATGGGCGCTCTAACGACCCCGGTTCCCGTTTCTGGACAATAGCCGAGGAACGCGCAGTAAAGAAATTTGAGGAAATTTTGAACCAAAAGGTAAACCTATTTTTTAAGCAGAAAGGATTGGATTAAATGCCTACTTTTGATCTCAGAGGAATAAAAATCGGCAAGTACACAAATACCGACGGCACCATCACTTATGATACGCCCGTAAGCATGGGCGACGCAATGAGCGTGGAGCTGAACCTGACCGCTGCCGAGGGCAGACTGTACGCCGAGAGCCGCCTTGCCGAGTACAAGAAACTCATAACCGGCGGCACTGTCAGCGTTGGAGTGAAATACATCACCGACGCGGCACAGAAACTGCTTTTTGGCATGAGCGAAAATACGCGCAACGTAGGAACAAACACCTCACAAAAGAGCCTTAAAGCCACTGCGAAGGACATTGCGAAGTATGTCGGCATGGGCTTTTACGCCCCGGACGCTATTGACGGCACGGACAAATATACCGCCGTCTTTGTGTACAAGGTGCTTTTTGGCGCACCCGGCTATGTATACGCCACAAAAGGCGACAGCATCACCTTCCAGACTCCCACGACCACGGGCGAGTTTTTAGCAGATGACAGCGAGGACAAGAATATCATGGAGACTGCAACACTGGCAAGCGAAAGCGATGCGGTAGCGTGGATAAACAAGTGCTTCGGCGCGTCATAAAAGGAGAACGGCATGGATATAAGACTGAAAACCGCAAAATACACCTTTGACGGACAGGAAATGACCCTCTGCTGCAACATGAATGTGCTGGCGGACGTGCAGGAAATGTTTGACGGCAATATATCAAAAGCGCTCAGGAGCGCTACGACAAAGACAATCGTGTGCTTTTTGACTGCCATGATAAACGACTATCTTGACAGCGAGGGCTCCGACAAGTCTTATACCGTGAAGCAAGTGGGGCGGCTCATACCGCCCTCACAGCTTTCGGGCGTAACGTCGCTCGTGATGGAACTGACTGCAGCGGCGCTTCGCGGCGATGAGGAAGCGGAACCAAAAAACGCGAAAACCACGCGGAAGACGAACCCATAAATTTCGCGTGGTATCTTACGGTATGGGTGATACGATTCGGACTGAGTGAAAGGGAATTCTGGAAAACGGCCACGCCGTACAGGATAGCAAGAATAATCAAAGAATATGCAAAAATGCAGGGCATAACGCAGGAGAAAACTAAAAGCCTATCCGCATTTTTGGGAGGTACGTAAATGCCGAGCATAAGAACGAAATTTATAGCCGAAGGGGAAAAGGAATATAAAGAAGCGCTGAAAAGCATAGATAACGGCATGAAAGTGCTGCAATCGGAATCAAAAAAGCTGGCGGCGCAGTTTGAGGATAATGCCGATTCCGCCGAGGCGTTGAACGCAAAAAACAAAAACCTCGACGAAAGCGTGTTGAACCTGAAAGACAAACTGGAATTGCAGGAAGAGTGGCTAAAGAAGGTGGGCGCGGCCTATGGCGAGGCCGACGAACGCACGATGCGCATGAAAAAGGCCGTGAACGACACCGAAACGGCGCTCATAAAAGCCGAAAAAGAGCTGAAAAACAACACGGAAGCCTTGAAAGAGTACGGCGATGGGGCTGATAATGCGGGGGACAACAGCAAGGGGCTGGGCGATGCGCTCGACGAACTGGGCAGCAAATTTGGAATAAGCCTGCCGGACAACATCAAGGGAACCCTCGACGGGATGGTGAAGATAGACGGTCAATCCATGGCGCTGATAGGCACGTTTGCGGCGGTAGCCGCCGCGATAGTGGTGGTAGAAAAAGCGCTTATCGACTTGACGGTGCAGCAGGCAGAATGGGCCAAAGAAATCGAGAGCGGTTCATCTCAGCTTGGCATGTCCACCGAATCATATCAGCGGCTCGATTATGTAATGCAGTCCGTGGGTTACTCGATGGATCAGGCTAAGGGAGACCTTTCCGCCCTTGCAGAGAAAGCACAGGACGCCGCCAGCGGCTCCGGCGAAGCGGCGGAAATGTTCGACCGCCTCGGCGTATCGGTGACAAACACCGACGGCACGATGAAATCACAGGCACAGCTTTTTACAGAGGTATACAGCGCTCTGGCACAGATGTCCGACGTAACCGATAGAAATGCAATAGCCTCAAAACTGCTGGGAACGACCGGCGAAGAAGCCGTTATCCCCATGCTTGAAAAATACGGCAGGGCAATAGAACAGGTAGCCTCGGCAGCGCCCATCGTGAAGGACGAGGACATACAAAAGCTGGCCTCTCTCAGCGATTCGCTCGGAATGTTCGAGGCAAAAATGGAAGCCGCGAAAAGCAAAGTTGCGGCTGCTTTTGCACCGGCCCTCGAACAGGTAATACAGATCGTGGGCGACCTTGCGATGCAATTTGCGGAGTTTGCGGCGGATACGGGGCTGGTTGACCTTTTCGGCACAATCATCGAACTGGCGGGCAACCTGTTACAGGCGTTAGAGCCGGTGCTGGATATACTCAACCTGCTAAAGCCGGTATTCCAGGCGATTGGCGGCGTACTGGCCCTGTTCGCGGACGCGGTGAAGGTGGTCGTAAACGCTGTGGGAGCGCTTACAGACACGCTGGATTATCTTTTCTCCTTCGGGCAGAAGAGATTTGACACCTCGAATATACAGAGCATAGCCAACGTCTTTAACGGCACAGACAGCAGCTTCGGGCGTTGGATGGGCGGCGTGGCGCATAACGCCGCCGGCACCGACAACTGGCGCGGCGGCCTGACTTGGGTGGGCGAAAACGGCCCGGAGCTGGTCAACCTCCCAAAGGGAAGCCAGGTGCTCACCAACCAGGAGAGCCGCGGCGTGGGCGGCGACACTTTTAATATCAGAGTTGATATGTCACAGATAAGCGATATACAAAAACTGGTAGACATGGCGAACAACTACCGACGCAGCGTGCGGATGGGATACGGAGGATAATATATGGCGACATTAGCAGACTTGCCGCTGGGGGCAACAATACTCATCCCGGTAGGCACCGAAGAAAACAGGCTATGCGAAGTGGCGGATAAAGATAACCTCGTATCCGGCGGAGCGGTGCTGGTATACAAAAGAGTGTACGAAGAATCGGAGTTTGGAAACTCGGCCCTATACCCGAACGGAACACTGGATAATCTTATAAAAAATACGATATTCAACAGTTTCCCGCAAACGCTGCGCGAAAAAATGATGGACGTAACGTTTAATCTTTCCGGCTCTGGCAATATAACCCGTAAGATGTTTGCCATGACCTACACCATGGCGGGCTTCGGCAATAACAACGGAGTTGCGGAGGGCAAAACCCTCCAATTACACACGAGGATTAAAACCCTCAACGGCTTGGCTGCCCGCTGGTGGCTTTCCTCGCTGAAATCTTCTGGCAACGCCTGGTACGTCAGCACGGACGGCTTCGACAACTACAACAACCCCTCGAAAACGTATGGTGTTGTCCCCGCTTTTGTAATCCCTCAATCAACACAGTTGGAAGATAACCAAAACCCCGACGGCAGCTACTACATAAAGGGCCTGTTCCCAAACGATAAAATAACCGCAACGGCGACAAAACCAAAAAACACATACGCCGGAAGCTGGGAGACCGTAAGATTCGAGTGGACGTACAAAAGCGAAAACGGCATCCCACAGAAAAAATACGAACTGCAATATAAAGACACGTCACATACAGAATGGACGGAGCTGCAAACAGGAGAAACGGCAAACACATACGCCGACATACCGCCGAACACCTTAGTTGCGGGAACCGTATACTGGCGTGTGCGCTGCACTAATATTTATGATGCCGTATCCGCATGGAGCACGGAAGTATCGTTTACGGCTCAGGGCAAACCATCCACACCGACGGTAGCCGCAACGGCAAGCCCAAGGCCGGTGATAACGTGGACAGGCGAAGGGCAGCTTGCTTATCAGGTGAAGGTAGACGATGCGGTGCTCCGCACCGCTTACAGCACTGACGGGCAGTATAAGGTTAAAGAATACCTGAATGATGGCGCGCACATAGCCGCGGTGCGGATACAAAACGAATATGGCCTTTGGAGCGATTGGGGAACGGCTGAATTTACCGTTGCCAACACCCCGGGCGCGCCAATAACACTTTTTGCCGCGGGCGGCGAAAAAGCGGCCCTTGCATGGACAGAAACGGATCACAAAACTTACTATATTTACCGCGATGACATACCAATAGCAAAAACCACGGCACACACATACTCCGACCAAATGGCCATAGGGACGCACAAATATAAAGTGCGCGGCGTTGCTGGAGACAGTTACTCCATGTCCAATGAGGTCACGGTCACGCTTTCGGTAGACGCGCCGGAGATAGCGGCGCTGGGTGAAATGCAATGGTTGCGGCTGGAATATTCCACCGCGCAGAATAGCCCGCTGGGCGTGTCGGCGTATCAGGATGTAGCGTATCAGTTTTACGCCGGGCGGCGGTATCCCGTGGCTGAGACCTCGCAGCAAATAACCAAAATATACAGTTTTAACGCTGCTTTTAACGATGCGGCGCAGGCAGCGGCTTTTGAGGGGCTGCTGGGCAAGACCGTGATATACAGAGATCAGCACGGCTGCCTGTGCACCGGCCCGCTGATGGGCTTCGAACTGAGCGTAGACCAGTTTTTCAGGGCATTTTCGTGCAGCATACAGCAGACGGACAATATGGAGAGAATAGAGTATGACTGATACACTGAGTATAGTAGCCAGCCGCTTTGAGGTGATACACAACGGGGCTGTTACAGAGCACAATCTGGCGGCGGTGGGAGATAGCTATCCCACCGTCACCATGGCTGCCGATGGCGAAATAAAAACCTCCATATACGGCGTGTTCGAGCATAACGACAATGTGGATTATCTAAACGACGAAATAAGACCGTATTACATCAAGGACGGCATAGAGTATCCTCTCGGCATATACATGGTGGGCACGCTGACCACCAAACACACTAAATACGGCAAGGACGAGGACACCATAGAGGCATACGACCGCGCACTGAAGCTCAAACAAACCAAAACCGAGGCCCGGTATTATATTGCGGCGGGGACGCCATATATGACTGCGATACAGAGCCTTATCCGGGACGCCGGAATACCGCGCATACGGATGGACGATTGCGAGGACACTCTTGCCACAGACCGTGAGGATTGGGAAATAGGAACGGAATATCTCACCATTATCAATGCACTGCTGTCCGAGATAAACTTTTCGGATGTTTGGTTTGATTTTGATGGGGTGGCCCGCCTTGAAAGGTACGAGGCTCCGTCCAGCTCCAACATAGACCGGGAGTATCGGGACGACGAATATAGTATTATCGCCCCGGAATACACAGAGGAAATGGACATATATGAGGCCCCCAACGTTTTCATCGTCAACGTATCTAACCCTGACTATGACAACCCCATGACCGCAACGGGCATAAATGACAGCATGATCTCCGCTTTGTCCACGGTACGCAGGGGGCGGCGCATATTGGCGACGCCGGTTGAACTGGATAATATAGCAAGCCAGACGGCGCTGCAAAAATACGCGGATAATCTTGCTGTGAAATCCATGTTTGCAACGCAAAAAATCAAATTTTACACGGCCATAAACCCGGCCCATGGCGTAGGAGATGTTATCGCGCTGTATAACGGGGATCTGGTGGGCGTATACGAGGAAACCGACTGGAAAATAGAGATACGCCCTGGCGCCCTCATGGAGCATCAGGCAAAAAAGGTGGTGTTCGTGTGATATATCAGGAGCAGGAAGCACTGTTTTTACAAAAGCGCAGGCCATCAGCGGCGAAATTTGCCTCTGTGGTGGCAGTGTCCGGCGGCAAAGCCACGCTCAAATTTGACGGAGAAACTACCGCTACGCAGAAACGCTATAAATATAACGCCGCGCTCTCGTTGAAAGCGGGCGACCGGGTAAAAGTGAATAAAATATCCGGCACTTATGTCATAGAATACAAACTGTAGGAGGGCGACTATGCTTACAGGCATTATACGCGGGCAGAGGCTTATGCTGCGTACACCACTTGTGGTGGCGGACAGCATAAACTATCTGACTGCAAAATTTGCGTTTGACGCCGACTGGAACGGCCGCGTTATCACGGCCTATTTTGTATGCGGAGATAAGACCATAACCGCGGAGCTCACAAGTGGCGAAATCACTGCAGCGCAGGGAATAAACCTCACTGCAGGACGCTGGGAACTGAAACTATCCGGCATAAAGGCCGACAGCCGCGTGACGGCGGGCCCGGTATGGTTTGACGTACTGCCATTCGGCGCTGCGGATGGCGAACTGCCGGATATATCCCTGACGCAGTACGAACAACTCCTTGCAAAAATCGGCGACATGGACGAGTTGACCACCGCGGACAAGAATACCCTTGTAGCGGCCATAAACGAGGCGGCGCAGAGCGGCGGCGGATCCGGCGGCGGGGGATTGCCGGCGGGCGGAACGCCGGGGCAGGTACTCACTCGAACCGCAAGCGGCTCGGCGTGGCAGGACGGCACTCCCGGCCCCGTCGGCCCCCAAGGCCCCGAAGGCAAGAAAGGCGATAAAGGCGACACGGGAGCCGCAGGAGAAACGGGCCCCACTGGCCCCAAAGGTGAACAGGGTATCCAAGGGCCTAAAGGCGACCCCGGAGACAAGGGAGAAACGGGCCCCAAAGGGGGCACGGGAGCCACGGGCGAACGAGGCCCCGCAGGAGCGCACTATACGCCCTCTGTGACCGCTGACGGCGATTTATCGTGGAGTAATGACGGCGGGCTGGAAAACCCCGCCACAGTCAATATAAGGGGGCCACAGGGCGCACAGGGAGCCAAGGGCGATACGGGTGAAGGATTTGCCGTGTTGGGCTATTACACTTCTCTCTCGGCATTACAAGCCGGAGTATCTAACCCCTCCGCTGGCGACGCTTACGGCGTGGGCGCGGGCGAACCGTATGATATATATATCTGGGACGGCGTAAATTCCAAGTGGGTAAACAACGGCCCCTTGCAGGGCGCAAAAGGTGAGCAAGGCCCCACTGGCCCTAAAGGCGATACGGGCCCCAAGGGCGACCCCGGCGCAGCCGGAGCTAAAGGCGACACCGGCCCCTACTTTACCCCCTCGGTATCCGCCGAGGGAGTTATCTCATGGACAAACAACGGCGGCCTCGCTAATCCCCCCGAAGCCAACATAAAAGGCCCGCAGGGAGAACAAGGCCCCACGGGCGAAGCCGCCGGATTCGGCACACCTACCGCCACGGCGACCACCCTTGACGCGGGAACCCCCGCTACTGTAGAGGTGACAGCTTCCGGCGCAGATACCGCGAAGGTATTTGCCTTTAAGTTCGGCGTCCCCAAGGGAGAACAGGGCGCGACTGGTGAGCAGGGCGCAAAGGGAGAGCAGGGAGTGAAAGGCGACACCGGCCCCAAGGGCGACACCGGGCCGTATTTTACCCCCGCCGTCTCTGCCGAGGGCATAATCTCATGGAGCAATAACGGTGGACTGGATAACCCCGCAAGTACCAGCATCAAAGGCCCGCAGGGCGATACGGGAGCGAAAGGTGACCCCGGCATACAGGGCGAACAGGGCCCCGCTGGCCCTAACGAGATAACTGCCGACACCGCGACCAACATTAACGGCATGCTCAAGGGTGCAGGCGGCAAAGTGGCGGCAGCTGAAGACATGGATGCCGACACAAGCGTAGGTGATTATGTATCGCCGCTTGCGCTTCTCGCCGTGCTTAATCAGTATGTCCAAATGACCGTAGATTTGTCCGAACGTACTGATTATCCGATGATAAAAAAAGTGACGGCTCATTCTTTGAAGCTGCTATTCCCGGCACTGATTATGTCGCGCCACCCACACAGGAAACCTCCCTCCCCGCCAGTGGCGCGGCACTGACGGCAAATACTATATATAATGCATCTTCTCCTGTTGGTACATATGTATTCACCCCTCCCGCATCCGGCTGGGCGCATGGCACATTTACTACGGGTAGTAGTGTATCGGTGTCATTTAGTGGCACATTCATTGGCGCGGCCCCGGCAATAGAGGCAAACAAGACCTATGAATTTGATGTATACAATGGCGTGTGGGCAGTACAGGAGGTTGTGAGCGCATGATACCTATGCTACGAAGGAGGCTGATGAGCAACATGGCAAAGGCGAAAAATATAGCAACGGGAACGATAGATGCGGGAAATTCCCATTTGACAACAATATCAATATCTGCTCAAACAGGCTTTAGACCCGACCATGTTGCGGTGTTTATAGCGTCAGAGAGGGCGGAATCAGCATTACAATTTCATGTTTTGAGTACATACGATGGCAACGTATTATGTTTTGACATGGATACATGGTATATGAACGCATCATCCGTTCAGTTTACTGTGAACGACAGCGGGTTCACGATTGCAAACGTTAAGGTCGGCTCGGATGATCAAGTTTACTTTACCGGCACTTACCGCTATGTAGCATGGCAAGAATAAAAAGGAGCATACTATGTGTAAAATAATTCTATCGGGGGGGGGGGGCAGCCTCCGTAAAATAAAAAGCGCCTACGCGCTATGATACCATTGCAGTTTGCCTTACGGCGCAGAATGATGTCAAAGAGCAAACCTAAAACATTTACAGTTACGTTGACTGGGCAACATACTACCAGTATACGCGCCAATAATGCAATAAGATATAATGGCGCAGTTTATACCGGAGGAAGTTTTATTGTAGGCGCAAATGAGGTCATAGGTGTTGATTATAGTACCACTGAAAGAGGTTGGCCTACTGGCGGTGGTCTCGTAACAGTAGATGGTGCTGTTAAGGTCTCTGCTGGGGGAATAAAAGACGGAACATACAATTATACTGTAACGTCAGATATTACCATTCGTGGTGAATATCATTTAAGTTATGACGATTTCGACTTTGGTGCGAACTATATTACTACTCTATAAAGGAGCAATACAATGCTAAACACAAACTATGCCAAGCTGGCGGGCGGGTATCCCGAATATTTACGTCTGCCGATTGAGTTGCAAGCGCCGCTTATAATCAACGGTGTGACGCACCCCGCAGGGGCGCACCTCTCCACCAATGACGATGCGGCAATAAAGGAGCTGGGCTATAAGCCCGTGACCCGTTCCCCCATGCCCTCAAAGGAGGGCTTTTATTATACCGAAATGTGGGAGGACAGCGGCGAAGCGATAGTCCAGAGCTGGACGGAGCATGAGGCGCAGGCCACCACGCAGGACTATATAGACGCGCTTGCGGAGCTGGGGGTGAATGTAAATGACGCGCAGTGAACTTATGGCGCTGGTAGCCGTGCGTAAAGCGGAAATCGAGGCACACGAGACCGACCTTGTAGAGGTGCTGACGGCGGCGCGGGCGGGGCTTACCCCCACCCCTACCCAGGGCGCACCGTGGGACGCTGAGACCCGCTATATCGCCGGAGATACCGTGGAGGGTGGGTATGTCGCCCTCAAATACAGCCGCAACAAACCACCTGCTGAAAACCTCGGCACATATTGGGCGGTACAGACCGTGACCTATCCCGCGTGGAGCGACATCGAGGACGGCACGGTGATCGAGGTGGACACCATAGTGACCTACAACGGCAAAACATGGCAATGCACCGAGCAGCACATCAAGTCCACCGTCTACAAGCCCAAGGCGGGCAGCTCCAAATGGAGCGAATACACGGAATAAGGAGCCGCAAGGCTCTTTTTTCATAATTAAAAAAAACAAAAACAAAGAAAGGAAAAAATCAAAATGAAGAAACTCACTTGTATCCTCGCGGTAATGCTCATGCTGTGCCTTTGCACCATAGCATACGCCGCAGACCCCGTAACTCTGGATATAACCGCGCTGGACTACCAGACCGGCAAGGCGGTATCCAAAACCTACGTCAATAATGAGCTATTTTTGCTCAAGGTTGACCTGGGCATACCCCGTTTCTACGACCTGACCGACATGGAGCTTATTGTGGAGCTGGACGGCGTAAAGCTGGACACAAACGACCTGAGATTGGAGGCTGGCACATATTACCTGAGCGGCATAGTTACCGACCAGCCCGCCGCCCTCCGTATAACCGTCAAGGACAAGGCATACGACAACGCCACTACCGCCGAAGAGCTCTACAACGCCATGCAGAAAAACAGGACTGTCAGCAAGACTTATTATTTCAACGCCGCACAGCCCGCCGAACAGCCCATTGCGAAAAACCCCGTGGTGATACCCAAGACCGGCGGCGCCTCCGTCCTCGCATATGCGGTATCCATAGCCCTGATAGGGTTCGGCCTTGCGGTAGCAGGTAAACGCAGATGAGCAGAGTAACAGGCTTCATAGAATACCTCGAAAGTCATGTCGGGGATATGTACGTCTGGGGTGCGCAGGGGCAGCAGGTTGACAGCATGAGCGACCCCTACGCATGGATAGAACGGCGCGAAACCAGCGACACGAATTACAACCGCGCCGTGAAATTCATGGAGAAGGCCGAAAAACGGCCTCTCTACGCATTCGACTGTTCTGGCCTCATCGTACACTACATCAGCGACATAAGGCACTGGATGAAGGGCGACACCAACGCCCAGGGGCTTTACCGTATGTGCGACGAAAACAGGGGCTACGTCGGGAAAACACCCATATGGCCGGGCGACCTCGTATTCAAGTACAGCGAAAGCAGCAAGAAAATGGTACATGTCGGCGTATACGTCGGCGACGGCTACACCATAGAGGCGAAAGGCCGCGACGATGGCGTATGCAAGCGCAAACTGTCCGATGGCAACTGGACGCACTGGGGGCGGCTTGCCCTGCTCCAGCAGGAGGAAGAAAGGGAGGAGGTAAAGGCGCGGAAGATCATAACCCTGACGAGCCCCATGATGCGGGGCGACGATATCAAGGCATTACAGACCGCCCTTAACGCCCTGGGCTATGACGCGGGGGACGCGGACGGCATAGCTGGTAAAAACACCATTGCGGCCATACGGCGATTTGCGGGCGACTATGCAAACACCGGGGAAACGGAACTGCCGGAGGTGTTACAGGCTACCGTATCCGTGGACGGCAAAATCTATGTAGGCACACTAAAAAAATAAGGAGGAGCACCCATGACCAAAGAATGGATATTGGCAATCGTAACGGGACTGAGCGGCATTTTGCTGGGCTGGTTGGCTCACATAAAGACCGCGAGAAAGGACGCGGTTGACGCGGCGACACACGACACCGCCATTGATACCGCGCTTAAATCGGACGTGGACTACATCAAGCGCGGCGTGGACGATATCAAACTCGATATGCGGGCGCAGGCCACCAAAATTGAGGACATAGACCTCCGCGTGGCTCGTGTGGAAGAAAGCACGAAAAGCGCCCACCACCGGCTGGACAGGCTTGAAGCACACAACAATTAAAGGAGGAAAAAACATGAAACTCTCGAACAAGGTATACGACATTCTCAAGGCAATCGCCCTGATCTGGCTCCCCGCCATAGGCACCCTCTATTTTGCCCTTGCGGGCATCTGGAACCTTCCCTATCCCGAGGAGATAGTCGGCACCATCACCGCCGTTGACACGTTCCTGGGCGCGGTGCTGGGCATATCCTCGGCAAACTACAACAAACAGTAGCCCCCGGACGGGAATCCCTTTCAATAGCCCCCCTTAATTGGGGGGCGTATTTTTATAAAGGAGGTATAGGCTTTTGGAGAAGCGGGCCTCTTTGAAATGGATAAAGCATTGCTTAATTCCCGTTCACGCACGGAATGGGAAGCACTCATACACGAATGGATACATAACGAAAAAGACCGCTGGCTGATAACCCGCCGCCTTTTAGACGGGATACCATACGACGCTTTGACGGGCGAGTACCAGCTTAAATTTGAAATACCCCTTGAATATGACCAGATACGCAGGCGGTGCAAGGCCGCCGAAAAACAACTGAAAACGCACTGTAAATAGCCGATAAATAGCCGATGGGAGCAATCCTGTCGGCTCTTTTTTTATGCCAAAATTCAGGTAGAAGGGAGCGTGAAACAGTGTATCCATACCAACCTTATTTTAACCAGCAAACCCAATATCAGCGAACCGAAGTAGTCAAAGTGAACGGCGAGGGCGGCGCAAAGGCATATCAAATGCCCCCTAATAGCTCCGTTCTTCTGTTGGACGAAACGGCCCCCATAGTGTGGCTTAAAACAACGGATGGGGCGGGGTTCCCCTCTCTCTCGCCTTATAGCATAACCCCGTATAAACCCGCTCCGCCTGTCGATGTGAACGGCCTTGAACAGAGAATAGCCAGATTGGAGGAAATGATAAATGCCAAACCCGATACTACAAATGCTAAGCGGAGGAAGTCCGAGGAAACTCAACCCACAAATGATAGCGCAGGCTAAACAGATGATGTCCGTTCCCGGACAAATACAGAAGATAAAGCAGATGATAGGCAACGGCGACCCTAAACAGATGTTTTATGCGGCCTGCAAGCAATACGGGATAGACCCCGAGGATATTCTTTCTGAATTAAGGTAGACCATTACCCGAAGCGCGCACGGGATTGGAATATAAATCGAAAGGAACTTTAGAACTATGGATAATATGCCCTCTCTCGCGGATATAGCCGCGGTAACTGATGGCAAGACTGACGGCTTCAACGGAGGCTTCTGGATATTTGCCTTAATCCTGATCTTTGCTATGATGGGCGGCGGCTTTGGCGGCTGGAACCGCCAGGGCGAATTTGGACAGTATGCCACCGCTGCGTCTCAGCAGGAAATTCTCTTCGGTCAGCACTTCGGCCAGATCAATGACCGTCTGACTAACATCGGCAACGGTATATGTGATTCCACCTTCGCGCTGAACAACGCTATCACCACCGAAGGCCGGAACCTGTCCAACCAGCTCGCAAACTGCTGCTGTGAACAGAGGCTCGGTATAGCCAACCTCTCAGCGCAGATGAACCAGAACACCTGCGACATAACCACCGCTATCCACGCCGAGGCCGAGGCCACCCGTTCCCTGATACAGGCGAACGAAATGCAGGCTCTCAGGGACAAAGTGTCCAGCCTTGAGATGGATAACCGCATGTACGGAGTAGTCCGCTATCCCAACGGTTACACCTACAACGCGGGGAACTCTCCCTTCTGTGGTAATAATTGCGGCTGCTACTGCTAATTCCGGCTATGCCGTGATATATCGGGGCGGCGTATGCTGCCCCTTGATTTTTGAAAGGAGCATAAAAAATGGCTTGTAAAAATGTATGCAAACTCTGCCCCAACCTTATAATCTCCCAGGCCGTTACCTTCACGGCGGGAACCGGGCTGATAATCAACCTCCCGGCAGGCAACTATAACGATAATCAGAAATACTGCATCGTGGTAGCTCAGTCTATCCCGGCGGCTACCACTATAACCACGCCCGTGTTCGTCACCATAGGCGCCGGCACGGAACAGTACCCGCTGATAAATAGCTGCTGCGCCCAGGTCACAGCCTGCGCCATACGCACCCGCACCAGGTATGCTACCATCGTCAAAACCAACGCCACGGGCGGCAGTTTTAAAATGCTTGGCAAAACCGCTTGCACTCAGGGGCTTGCCAGCATTGACGGAGGCGCAGAGTAATGAGCTTTAAGGAGATCATACGCCTGATATCCGAAAGGCACACCGATATGACAGAGGTGACCGATGCACTCTCTGATATGATGCACACGGTAAAGGACCGTCTGCCGGAGGTGTACAGAGAAACAATGTATTGCCTCGAAGAAATAGCATATCGGATAACTCCCGAAGAGGCGAGGCAGATAGTCAAGGGTATGCGCCCATACGGTCAAAAATGGGACTATGATACCATCAAGGCGTTTCTGGCGACGAAGGGCATAACGGCGATATGCAAATACTATCTGTGCATGAATATGTACTACAACGACAGTCACGATACCGCCGAAATGGTAGGCAGAGGAGAAGATCCGGAGTTTTATTTCAGCCTTGCAAAAGATTTCATTAACGATATAGACGGTAAGGATTTCAAGGTTGAAAAATATTTTACTGCGTAACTGGCAACCTTCCGGCAACTTTCTGGCAACCTTTTATTTCAAGCCCTAAAACGAGCGCAAACGGAAAATATAGATAAACAGCCGCTTTTTACGGACGAGAAACTGCAAGGAACTGAATAAAAAACGGGTAGCCGCCGGATACCAAACATCAGAAACGCCCGTGTTGCACGGGCGTTTTTCTTAGGTGTTTAGGGCTTTTTTGCTTGCTTGTGCTCATTTTGTGGTTTCATTCTGGCAACTTTCCGGCAACCTTTTTTTGAAAGCGTCCATAACCGCGCCCGCGCTTGCGTCCTCTTTTTCCTTTGAAAGGTGTGAATAAATTTCAAGCGTTACTTTTACGTTGGCATGGCCGAGGAATTTCTGCGCGGAAAGCACGTCAACGCCGGCATTATAGAGTATGGAGGCGTAATTGTGCCGGAAGTAGTGCGGCGTGAGGATAGAGGCGCCGTCCTCTCTCGTTTCAATGTCCGGCTCCAACTCTGCCATGCGCTCCATCAGCGAACGCCATAGCCTATTTGAAGAGGAATTGCGGTAGTATGTTCCATCGGTGGCGGGGAACACAAACGCCTGCGGGAATCCCCGCACGAGCATTTCCGCCAACTCGTCCGGCAGGGGTATATCCCGTATGCTCTCCTTCGTCTTGGGCGGGGTTATCATGCCCTTCCTTAAATTGACCTGCTGCCGGACGTGTATGACCTTCCTCCTGAAATCTACACATTCCCATTGCAGGCCGAGGGCTTCACCGAGCCTCATGCCGGTGTAGTACAGCAATGCCACCAGCAGGCCGTTTTCCTCCTGCATCAGCTTCTTTGCCGCCACTTCCTCCGCTTCCGTCAGCGCCCGGCGGCTTGACTTTTCTTTCGTGGGCTTGACCAGCCCCACGGTCACGTCCCGCTGGATTATCCCCTCGGAGTATGCCCGCTTAAAGACGGATTCTAACACATGGTGTACATTTTCGATTATGGTTACGCACGTATCGCCCTTGGAGTTAAGCAGCTCCTGCAAATCCATAGTGGATATTGCGGTGAGCCGCTTATCTCCCAGCACCGGCAATATGTGCTTGTTGAGCGCCGTCTTATATCCGCTCTGCGCCGATTCCTTTATATTCGGCTTTTTGTAGACGTTATACCATTGTATGGCGTATGGGCCGAAAAGCGCGTCCTTCTGCGCGGTGCGCCCGGTGATGAACTCTTGCTTGACCGCCTCCTTCGCGGCCTCCAAATCCTTCTTTGTGCGCCCGGATACATATTTTATCACGCTGCCGCCGTTCATATCCTTGCCGACGGTTACTTTAGCCCTATACCTCCCGTCGCTTTGCCTTGCCATTTACAAAAACCTCCCGTTATGTTAAAATCGGAGGCGGAGAAGCATCCACCTCTAATCCCCCTATAAGCGCTGCGCCAACAGCCGGGGGATTTTTTATTTTATCTTGTCGAGCAATACGGACTTCTTCGCCGCAAACTCCTCATCACTCAGGATACCACTATCCCGCAATTCACCCAGCTTGCGGAGCTGCTCGACGGCATCAACGGGCGGCGCGTCCTGCACACCAGAGCCGTGTGCCCTGTCCCGCTGCTTTTCTGAGAGGATCACAGCCCCGTCGCCGTCCGTAAAACTGCCGCTGGCTATACTGCATATATCTATGATAACACCAACACCAAAGCAGCCGGCAGTCAGCAACCAAAGAACAGCCGTGAGCGGCTTGTTGACGTAAAACCGATGTATACCCAAGCCACCCAGGAATATACATAAAAGCAGCGTAGTAAGCCAGTCCTTTTCAGATACATTCGGTTTGCGAACACCGGTATTTTCCATATTTTCAACTTCCTCCTTTTTCTCTGCCTCGTCGTCTGTAATTTCCGTTTCGGCGATGAGCGGCACGTCCTGCGCCGCCTCGCATTTGATCTGTTTCGCTTCGCGCTCATCCTGCTCTGCCTTGAGCTCGTCTCGTTCCGCCTTATTCTTTTTTATACATTCCTCACAGTGCCCAAGGTTGTTGAGCGGCAAGAACAACCCCTTTTTCCCACACTGAGAGCACTGATGTATCATACCCATTGACCAAACCCTCCTATTTTAACCTTTTCCATTCTTTTATGCTGATGTATATGAGAAAGCCTGCGAATATCGCGAAAACCAGCATTATACCCCCTGCTATTGTCGATAAATGCTTAGTTTCGGGGCGTATCAGCCCCATGCTCGGATATCTGCTATCTATGATAAATATTCCGCTTAAAACCACCATCAATAACACGGAAACACCTGACAACAGGGGCAATTGAATGCTTTTACGCCGCCCTTCGGCTACCAGATCGTTTATACGCTCCTTGTTAGTGGCGATAAGTTCTTCGTATAAATCCTCTTTACTATATCCTTGCGGAACTCTCACAAAGTCAGAATCTATATCCCGCAGACTTTTGCCAATGGTATTTAATATCCTTATCAGCGTATCTACGCCGGGATTTGATGTTTGCCCGTGAAGCACCTTTTTGACAGTAGCGAGCGACAGCCCGCATTCGTCCGCGATCTCCTGCTGCGTCTTACCGGATTGCCGCACAAGCTCCTGTAATCGCTCAAAGTCCATTATTTTACCCCCCATTTAAACAATTTTTACCCTGAAAGGATACTATTTGTGGCTTTAAAAAACCAAGGGAACGAGATATGCTTAATTCAGACCGGGGCGGCTCCCACGAAGCTTCTCCGCCGTTCTGGCCGAGGCGGAGGTGAGCGGCTCCCGCTCCCTCTGCCGGTTAAAGGCGAATCCGAGGCACGATTTGTGCAACATTGTTGAGCGCAGTCCCCCTTATGGTACTCTCATACAAATTCCCCCTTTCTTTTTGAATCTAACGTGTTATTATCAAAACAGAACAAGTGTTTGGAGGTAGAAAGATGACTGAACATGAAAAAGAACGAGCTTTTATTGAAGCTTTAAAAGACCCCGAAAAATTCAAAGCTATTTTTGCGATAATACAAAATGATCGACGAGAACGCGGGCTTCCTGAGATAATTCTCTGTAAGCCAGTATAAGCTTATACTCGTTTTCGGACACAAGCCTATGAAGATTCTCGACCTCTTGACGCCCATACAGGTAATCCATATCAACGTTGTATATGTCGGCTATCGTTTCGAGCAATTCATCATCAGGACGGCGCTCATTGCGCTCGACCATGGAGATTGTGCTTCTTGACACCCCGACAAGTTTCGCTAATTCATCCTGAGTATGGCCATGCTCTGTTCTCAAACGCTTAATTCGGCTACCAAATAAAGCCATTCATATCACCTCGACACCACTATAACACAGAGAGTGACAAATGTAAATAAAAAATGTTACAAATAGTGTTGACACGATTAGTGTCATGGTGCTATACTTAAAACACAGAAAAGAATGGGAGGTGAAAATCATGCCCACGCGAGAAGAAATAGGACGTAGGTTGCGCGAATGCCGCAAGACAAAAGGCATAAGTAGCGAAAAAGCAGCTATTGAAATGGGGCTTACGGCATCGTCCTTGCGAAAATATGAGAGCGGCGAAAGAACGCCTCGTGATGAAGTCAAAATCACAATCGCTGATTATTATGGTATGAGCGTACAGGCAATTTTTTTTGATGTAGCATGACACTATGCGTGTCAAAAAGCGAACAGACAACATAGGAGGTGAGCGGCATGATGTTTAGAGACAAGTGGACGTGCAAATGGGACGAGCAGAACTCAGACAAGAAACTGCTAAGCATTTATGAAGAGGTCAGGCGGACGCAAACGCAAATATTCGTGCTCGGAGCGCTCGTCATATTAGGGCTAATACTGCAAGCGATAGAGAAACTGCTGTAACCAGCGCACCAACAAGTGATCTTTGCAGGAAACCGCGACCGTCTTGCGTTATGAGCAATAAAAGCCCGTTACGGCCTTCGGCGATGTACCTGACGGATATCAAGTTCTTGTTATACAGCTGGTTTATACAGCCCTGTGTGAACTTTCTGCCCACGATACGGTCAACATCGGATACGCCGAAGCCCCGATGAAAATAAGCGTAAACAAGAATACGGAAAGAAGCAAAACTCAGCATAAAACCCCTTTTTACTTTTGATTATACCACAGAAAGGAAACCGCCATGGATAACTTTGACAAGCTCCTGCGGGACATGATAACCGCCGCCGTGGACGAGCGTATAAACAGCGTCGAGGCGCTGGAAGAGCGCATGGTGAAGATGCACGGCGAGTATGTCACCACCAAGCGGGCATCCGAGATCATCAACGTAGACCCCGGCACCATACGCGCCATGTGCAGGGATGGGCGCCTCATGGCGACCGCCGCCGACGGCCACGCCCCCCTCATACTGGTGCGGAGCATGGCCTCCATGGTAGAGGACAAGACAGCGGATCAGCCCAGGGTAAAGGCTGCCCGCCGCCATAAGTACGACGATTGTAAATACAAAGTGCAGTAGCTCCCCGTGCGAAAGGGGAGAGCAGAGGGCGGCATCTTGGGCCGGTGTCCGATGGGCAGAGTTTATAATCTCCTTTTTGATATACACAGACCACCTGATATGTCCGACAAAACGCTGCTTCTGCTCACCGCCCTCTGCTGTCTCCTTTCGCGGGAGGTGATGCGAATGACCTAACAATCCCACAACAGCACGTTAGCAGCTCGACCGGGCGAGCATAAACAGGATTCAGGCCCGGTGCGTCTCCCGCGGACGGGTTTGCCGATAGCCCGCGCCGCTGGAGGGTATCAGATCATAAGGAGGACGCAAAACAATGAAATTAGGAGAACTGACATTCGGGACAAACATCAAAATTCCCGAGCGACAAGAAGATGACAGCTATAAGCTGGCGGACTACACCCTGGGCTTTTTCGGCGCAGGCGTGGCTGCGCTTATCCGCAAAGATATTCATAGCTTTTGCCGGTTCGGCGGTAACGCAAAATACACCGGATCAGACCTGGACGAACGCATGACGGAAATATACAACAGCTACCCCGACGAGCTTAAAGAGATGATTATCCCAAGCACGATCCCGTTATATAACGGCAGCGGCGCCGAGGATATAACCCGCAAGGTGTTTGCTCCCACGTTGACCATGGTAGGCTGCGGCGACAACCACGGAACAGAAGAAGGCTTAACATGGCCTATATTCACTGGCCGGAATAACCGCAAAAAGACCTTTAACGGCTCGGCTGCTGCCTGGTGGCTTTCCTCACAGTACTCCTCTGTCAACGCGTGGTACGTCCTCACGGACGGCTCCGCCTTCATCAGCAACCCCTCGTACTCGGATGGGGTTGTCCCCGCTTTTATAATCCTCCAATCGGTGCAGATTGACGACACACCGGATAATGACGGCAGTTACAGATTGACGGTGCTGCAAAGCTATTGCTCATAAAAAGCCATGAAAAGCAAGCGCACAAAAGCGTGTGAGATACCGCAAAAGGTCAAACGGTGGGTATGGGAGAGGGATCATCATTGCTGCGTCCTGTGCGGCAGGCCCGGCAACCCGGACGCGCATTTCATCCCTCGCTCCCATAATGGCAAGGGAGTGGAGGAAAATGTTGTTACCCTGTGCCCTGAGTGCCACAGGGATTACGACAATTCAGAACGCAGGCCGGAGATCAGAAAGGCCCTCCGGGCGTACCTCATGGCCAAATACCCGGATTGGGACGAGGAAAAGCTGAGATACCGTAAGTGGAGGAGTGATTACATATGCAAGTAAGGGAGCTTTTACCCATGATCGCGCTGCTGAAAACACAGCGGGTACGGCTGTACCACTCGCCGGACGGGGCGCTGATCGGAGACTTCAGGAGGGAGGATATTCTTCCCACCGTCTGCGGCAGAACGGTAGCCGCCCTGCTCGATGCGTCCCTGCTGTGCATGGACGCCAACAACAACTACATCAATTTATACGTTGCAACTGGAAAGGACAATTGATATGTGGGGAGCATTTTTTAGCTGGGGAGTGCCTATGTTTGTGATCGGCATAATGACGGGCTTTGCCTTCGCGCCCCGCAAAAGGAGATAACCATGGAAGCATGCATAACCGGACAAACCCTGTGCTGGCGTTGCCGGAGGGCGACCAACGCGCCGGGCATGGGCTGTAGCTGGTCTCGCCGCGCCGACCCCGAACCCGTTGAGGGCTGGGAGGCAAGGGAGACAACGCTGAAGGGCAGCAACTATTACCACGGCAAAAACTACACGACAATTATACAGTCCTACGTCATCCACGCCTGCCCGCTGTTTTTGCCGGACGAGAAAAGCGAGCCGCCGCGCATATACAGGAAGTGGATCGTCGAAGTGGACGGCGAGTGGCTGACAACGCAGGAGACGAGGGAGCGGCTGGGCATCGACAGACACGAAATATACAAACTGATCGAGCGCGGCAAGCTCAACGCCAGACAAGCAGATCAAATGAGTTAAAAAACATATCAAAGGAGGACAAAAAAAGTGGAAACAACTGAAAGGACATTCGGCGTTTGCCGCTACTGCGGGCAGCTGCTCAATATCAAGAGCTATTTGGCCCTACACCCAAACATCGACGACCCGGACGAGGACGGGATAGCTACCCTCATATGTGACTGCAAGGAGGCCAGACGCGACCGTGACGCTCATGAGGCTGCCCTTCGGGGAGAGAGCGACCGCATTGAGGCCCTGCAAAAAGCAAATGACGTGATCGAGGAGCTTTTTGCCGGCAACCCGCACCAGAAGCGCATGGCCGTGGACGAGCAGACGCGGGAGATATTGCAGCAGCTTGCCGAGCGGGTGTACGGCGGATTTGTGGATAAAGCGGTCATCACCACCACGGACGGGGTAAAGGCCACTGTAAAGAGCACCGGCTCCGCCGCTATCGGCATAGCCATAGAGCGCAGCGAGACCAAAAAGGAGAAAAAGGAGATATAACCGTGGATAGGAAGGTACTGGACGTAACGTGCGGATCCCGAACGATATGGTTTAATAAGCACCACCCGGCGGCGGTTTACTGCGATAAAAGAGAAATTGAAATGACGGGCATATGGAGAAGTGGGGAGGGGCAGAGCGAACGCAAGTGCATTATCAAGCCCGATATAGTATGCGACTTTACACAGTTACCTTTCCCGGACAACGCTTTTGCACTTGTTGTTTTCGACCCGCCACACCTCACAGGGGCAAAAGAAACATCGTGGCTGG
>ERZ779896.809-NODE-809-length-35002-cov-5.896586_pt1 | contig 35002 bp, 47 predicted proteins | sample MGYA00511067_ERZ779896 | MGnify/ENA primary metagenome ERZ779896 (study PRJEB29588, sample SAMEA2161597) | human gut metagenome | biome: human gut; feature: human-associated habitat; material: faeces | place: Denmark | collected 2008/2010 ... | reverse complement strand
CCGCCGCTGCCGCTGCGACCGCGAGTGGTGCCAGGGCCGCCGCGAGTGGTGCGGCTCCTGCAGCTATGATTGCCATCTTGGCCGCGGTTCCTGTTGCACCTTTGGCCATTGATTTAAGCGCCGATCCAGCTGCCTTTGCACTGGCTCCGATGATTTCCACCGATGCTGCTGCAAGTGCCAGGGCCGCTGCAAGTGGTACCATGCCGACTGATGCGGCTAGTGCTCCGGCTGCCATTGCGAGAAGTCCTGCTGCTGCCACTAACGCTCCGGCTCCGCATACTGCTGCAGATGCTGCGAATGCTGTTAGTGCTCCGCTAAGTGTCAGGATTGCCGATGCTCCGGTCGCTCCGTATGTTGATAAAAGCGGAAGCGATACCGATATAATGGCCAGCGCTGCTGCTCCCAACATGGCCGCTGTTGCCACTAATGTGAGCGCTGCTCCAAGTGCTGCGATCGCTGCAGCTCCTGCCAGGAGTATTGGCGCCAAGGCTCCGGCTATTGCTCCGAATGCGATCAGTCCCGCCGCTAAGAGCGCGAGGGCGATCTGCGCTGCCGGTCCTGCGCTTGCGATCTGCGTCGCCGCCTGGACCATGATCAGGCATCCTGTTGCCGCCAGAACGATAGAAGCTCCGAATGCAATCAGTCCGACTGATGCTGCTGTGAGTGCAGGTCCGAGCGCTCCGGCTACTGCCATCATTGCGATCATTCCTACTTCCATGATTGTGAGTGCTGCGATTGCCATCGGTCCGGCTGCCGCTACCTGTGTTGCTGCCATCGCCATGAGGCTCATTCCGGCTGCTGCCATCAGAACTGCTCCGCCGAATGCGAGAAGTCCCGTAGATGCTCCGGCGAGTTGTGGTCCCATTGCTCCGGCTACTGCCAATAGTGCAATGATGCCGCCTTCCATGAGTGCCAGGCTTGCGAATGCCATAGGTCCTGCGGCTGCCACCTGTGTTGCTGCCATTGCCATCAAACTCATACCGGCTCCGGCCATTAAGATTGCACCTCCGAATGCCAGGAGACCTTGCGTGCCTGCCTGCAGCTTCGGTGCGAGCTGCGCTGCTACTGCCATTAATGCGATAATGCCTCCGGCCATCAGGACGGTTGCTATCTGCGCTCCTGGTCCCGCTGCTGCGAGTTCCTTGGCTGCTTTTACTAATATCCACACGCCTGCGGCTGCGGCCGCGAATCCGATTCCGAATCCGAGCGCATTCTTGGCTGCTGCGGACATTACGCTGCTTCCTTCTTTGAGCGGTGCGCTCATGCCTTTAGTTTTCTTTCCGATGCTTCCGATCGCTTTTCCAACCTTGCCGAATGTTCCCACCAGGGATCCGGCCACTTTGAACAGTCGGCCGCCGATCAGCAGGACTGGTCCGGCTGCGGCTGCAATGCCTACCCATTTCACGATGTTCTTCTGCATCGACGGATCCAGGTTGTTGAATTTGTCGATCAGCCCGGTCAAATTATCCACGAAAGGCTTCAGGACTTCGCTGGCGATTCCTCCGACCGTATATTTCATAACGTCAAAGGATGAATTCAGCTTTTCCAGGGATCCACCCATTCCGGACAGGAGTGCGTCTGCCATCTTCTGCGAGCTTCCGGCCGCTCCTTCCAGCGAGCTTGCGTATTTCTGTACCTGATCCGGTGATGCATTGATCAGCGTCATCCACTTGGCCATCTGGTTCTTTCCGAAGATTGCGGCCGCCGCACTCATCTGTTCCTGGCTGGTTAAGCCCTGAAAGCTATCATGCAGCTGCTTCTGCACGTCGACCATGCTTTTCATGGATCCATCTGAATTGAATATCTCCAGGCCTAGTTTTTTAATCCAGGTAGCTCCGTCTTTGGCCGGGCTTGCTAATCTGGCCAGACCTGTTTTCAGTGCCGTGGCTCCTTCAGCGCCACTGATTCCGGCATCGCCGAAGATATCAGTAATTGCGGCCAGATCGGACATTGACCATCCGACTGAGCTGCAGATCGGTCCTGCTGTTGCCATGGCGTCGAATAAATCCGTGACAGTCGTGTTGGCCTGCGCCTGGGCTGTCGATAGGATATCTGCTGCTGTCGCTGCGTAGTTTGAGTCCTTGCCGAACATCTTCAGGGCGTTTCCGAGGCCGCCGGTTACGACTGATAAATCCGTCGCCGTTCCTGCTGCCAGGTTCAGCGCGGGCGTCAGCATGTCTCCTGCCTGCTTTGCATTGAAACCCTGGCGTGCGAAGTTCAGCGTTGCGTCTGCTGCGTCCTGCATTCCGAATACGGAATTTGCCGCTGCTTTTTTCATTGTTGATTCGAGCTGTTTGGCCTGGGCGTCTGTTGATCCCATAGTTGCCTGGACGAGCTTCATGGACTTATCTACTGATCCGAACTCCTTCACGGATGTGGCACCGAGCGCGATTACCGGCATCGTGACTCCTGTGGTGAGCGCTTTTCCGGTACTTTCCATTGCATTTCCGATACCGGTCAACGCGGAAGACAGGCCGCCTTTTCCAAGGCTGCCGAGCATCTTCTGTGCGCTGCTGACTGACGTCTGCAGCGATTTATCTAATTTTCCGGCGATCTTAATCGCTACTTCGAATTCGCTCATTTCTTAGGTGTCACCTCCTTCAAATCGGCGCATAAATCAATAAGGTCAAAGATGTTCATTTGCAAAAAATAATCTAACCCTGTGCTGAGGTTCAGCGACAGGGTTAGACAGCATTTCCGCAACTCTGAGAAGTCCGCAGGATTTATTCCTCGCCGAATAAAAAAGATGTCACTCTGTTCTTGAGCGCCATGGCGTCCTTTGGCTTCAGCTGCTTAAAGAACTCGATCGGCATCTTCAAAGCTCCGGCTGCGATGATGAGGTCGTATTCCAGAGTTGTCTCCGGAAGAACCGACACGGTTCCGTTGTTTGTGAGGACCTTGTTGGCCTGGATCATATCTGCAGCAGTCAAATTGTCGAGCCCGCTGAGGTCGATCTCGCCGATCTTCTGTCCTTCGAAGTCATACTCTTTACTGAGCTTGAGCTTCATCTCGTTATCTTCTGGCTTGTTGATTTCTGTGACTTTTTCACTCATTTTGCGTTCCTCCTGTTATTTAGCACTGGCTTCTGATCTGCGCCAGCATGTCTTTTCCGTTTAATACGAATACGAAGTTCAGTTTGTCGAGCTCCAAAACGACGGCGTTGTTGATCTCTACTTTGATGTATAAAATCTCAAGCTCGACCTCTGATTCCATCTTCTTTCCTTTGGCTACCTTGCCGAGTGTGGTTGTCTTGGCTTTGCCTCGTACCACGACTCTGATCGGGTAGTATCCGGTTGCTCCGGTCTTTGGATCCGTGCACTGCATAGATCCTCTGAGTGTCAGGAGCGGCGGCTCTGTGGTGTTTACGATGGAGAACATATCGCTGTATAAAACTGCGAATGGGATCTTGATTGTGGCGCTGGAGAACTGTCCAGTTACCGGATCCTCGATCTCGCCGAGCACTCCGGTGCCTTCCACGGTATCCGTGATGGCTTCAAGCTCCGGAAGCTCCACCTCGCCGGATACTCCGACGAGGGCATTGGCGCCGTTATAAATGTTGAAGTGGTTTAATACTTCAGGAATAATGCTTGCCATAATTAGTTACCTCCTACTGCTGCTGCCAGCGTGTCTGTATCGTAGTCGATGATGTCCACGATTTCCTGCGCTGGTGTGTACGGTGCAATGTGCTGTCTGAACTTCATCGTTCCGGCCAGGATGGCAGTCTTTGGATTGTCATCTGACTTGTATTCGATGGAAGCTCCGGCCCAGTATTTAGGTGCGTATGCGCTGCAGCGGATGTTCTCGCTGTCTACTACGCTCTGAACCAGGACGTTGTTCATCGGATCATCGACTTCATCGAAGTATGTCTGAATGAAGTTGTTTCCCTGCCAGCTGAACATGCGGCGGACTGCAAACCAGATGTCTTTCGCGTCTGAGCTCGCTGGGTACGCTCCGGTGTAATTACCCCACAAGCGGTAGCCGTTCTGGTTGATCGCTGTGGTTACGCCGTAGCCATTGACCGTGTTTGCCTGGTCCTGGTCGAGATATACTTCCGTTCCATCTTCGAGGCACTGGCCTCCGACTCCGAGTAAATGGTTGGACGGTGACTGGTTCGGTACGTCCTCGTTATCTGATGCCATGTACTGGATCATGGCGCCTGCCACTGCAGATTTTGCGAGAATGTACTCGCCGACTCTGTCGCATGGCCAGAGCGGATAGCAGAATGGGCTTGTGTATCCGGATTCCTCTTTCACGCTCTTGGTGTCTGTGTATTTCTTTGCCTTGGCTGTATCAAGGTCAAGAAGTGCCATTGCGCTGTATACGCCATTGATCTTGGCTGCCTTGGCTGCAAGTGCAAGACCGACCTCCGGAATCTGTGACCAGCCTGGCGCGAGAATAAGTCCCGGAACGATGCCGAGTCTTGGGTATACCTGTCTAATGACCTGCGCTCCTGTCTCAGCTCCTGTGGATGGATCCACGGCTCCGATGACGTCCTCTTTCGTAACCTTGGACGGATCGATGACTTTTCCGCTTACTTTGATGGCTGTTGCTGCTGCGTCTTTTCCACCTGCGAGCATTGTGATTGTGAGGAATCCAGTTGTGCTGTCAAATGCAGCACTGTAATCCTCGCCAGCCTTGAACTCTGTATCGCCGGTTGAATTCTTGACGGTGAGCCCTTCGAGGATGATGCCTTCTTTCTCGATCACTGCCTGCTTCTGGTTTACCTGGTACTCTGCCTCTGCGAGTTCCTTGTTGTGCTTTGCCGGATCCAGGACGTTGATGTAAACGACCGGACTAACCTGGAACAGGTTTGATGTTGCGAACATCGTCTGGCAAAGTGTGAAATTCTTAAAGTCTACGGAATATCCGAGTGCTGCCATGGCTTCAGTTCCTGAATTCGCAAGAATTGGAACGTTTACGGCTTCGCTTGGATTCTCGGCCATATTGACCGGAGCTGTTCCGACGACTACCTGGACGGAGCTGTTGCCGGTCTTTGGTACCTGAACGGCTGTAGCTTCTTCCTGGATATAAACTCCATGTCTGATGCTCATTAGTTCTTACCTCCTCTTTCAAGTTTGAATTTCTGCGCTTCTGCGTAAGCGCTGTATACGTATCCTCTCTTTTCTCTGATCATTCTCTCGGCCTCGCCGTATTCTCTGATCGGAATGAAAAGGTTCAGGATCATTGGTGCATCCGCTTTGGCTGCTTTCGCTGCCTCCGGGATTGTCGTGTAGACTGTGCCGGTGATGGCGATTCCGCTGATTGTTGGTCCTACGTAGAGGACTGCTTCAGTCTTTGCCTCCGTCACTGCCTGTGTCTTTTTTGCCGGTGCTTTTGTCTCCGGCGCCTTTACTGATTCGCTCATGACCAGTCATCGCTCCTTCCTATTTTTGGTACGTAGAATTTGATATCTATGGCTCCGAAGTAAAACGGATACGTGTCCTCATCCTGAAGTGCAAAGCTCACGTTCTGGTTCGCTCTAAATTTGCTATCCAGGAGCGGTCTTTCCAGAAACCTGTTTGTAATCTTTGTGATCATCTCCAGGATGGTTCTGTGTCCGTTCGTTTCTTTGTCGTAGTCGCAAATTCCGAATAATACCGTGGTTCCGACGAGCCATGGCTCATCGTCCGTCGGTGTGTTGCCTTCTTCGATTCTCACGATGAAGTAAGGGAAGAACTGCGACTGGTCTTCCTCATCGTCTGTGATCTCCGGCAGCCTCTGTTCGTAGCCTTTTACTCCGAACACGTCCTCTCCTGCAGCATTTTTCAGCTGCATCTGTGCCAGGAGTTCCTCGATTTCAGCGATTAGCGATTTCTGAAGGTCCCATGGTGTCATTGTCTTCCTCCTACTTTGTGAGTAATTCTATTTGCTGCTCCACGTAATGCTGCAGGTTCCGGTCGATGGATGGCTTCACGACTCCGTATACCTTTTCCTCGTTACCGATCATCTTCGGGATTGAGTTGGAGTAAAGCTGTTTTATTGGAAGTCTCGCCGATCCTTCTCTCTGGAAGATTCCCTTATGTTCATTATCCATTTCTCCGCGAAAGGCTTTTATATTGCCTTTGATTAACTGCTTCAGGCCCCCACCCTTTATGATGTTTGCCTTGGCTCCGGATTTCTTGGCAAATGTGGTATGAAACTTATCAATTGTGAGCGGCTTGCCTTGTGAATGGATCACCGCTTCCAGTCTTCCTGCGGACGCTTTCCGGATCGTCATGTCCTTCTTAAAGCCTCCGGATTTTACCGTGTAGGTCGCCTGCGCTTTATTTGCGAGATCTACTCTCGCTGTGACTGCTACTTTATTCAGGGCCCGCGATATTACCTTTGGCGCTTTTCGGCTCATTTCTCCGAGCTTCGCCTGCACTTCCTCCAGCATCTGTTCGTCTACCTGGTATTCGATCATGCTCTGTTCGCCTCCAGTGTGATTGAATAGATACCGTCCTCTGAAATAGCATCAGCCACCTTGTATGGCTTCTTGTCAAATTGGATCAGGGATCCCTGTTTCGGCATCGGGCCATAGTCGGTGGCTGCTACGTAGATCAGTTTTTGGTTCTTATAAATTCCATCCATGTGCTGGTTGAATCTCTTTTCACGCTCGATCTGTTCGTTGGAGTCTACCTGAACCGGCATCATCTTTCCATTGAGGTCATGCATGTCTGAGAACTCATCCGCGTTCATGAATGTGTCGTGCACGTCCGACGCGATTACGTCTTTGAAACTCATTTTTTTCGGCTCCGGGTTGGTTTCTTTACCGGATCAGCGGCTCTTTCGATGCTCTTTGGGATTCTTCCAGCGAGGTCATCTTCGTTGCCACTATTGCTGATTCCAATCTGTCCTGGCTGAGCTGTCAGCATCTGCGCTCTTGGAGCCGGTGCCTCTGGCTCATCCTCTACCAGGGTGGCGGTTCCGGCATCCAGCCAGGTCTGCTTCATTTCTGAATCAGGAAGCTCATCTCCGACCTCATACTGACGTGCTCCGTATAAGATCGGATAAACTGCCACGAGCTTCATTTAGGCGTTGATCTTAATTGATACGACCGTGTCCGCAGATGCTGCGTCTGCGATAGCGTAGCCTGCGAGGATGTTGGACTCGGCTGTTGCGGTGATCACTCCGCTTGTGTTGTCCCAGTAGACATCTGCTCCGGCTGTGATTGCCTCGCTTGCCTTCTTTGGGAAGCTGTAAACGCCTACGACGTTTACGCTATATTTCTGTCCCGGTGCTGCTTCCATCGCTACGACTCCGATTCTCTTGCCGATAGCCTGGATGGTATTGGCCGGAATGGTTTTTGCTGTGTTATTGATGCGATCAATAGTCTCGCCTCTCTGCCAGAATGTTGCTGTTGCCATGATTTATTCCTCCTTCCTCTTAGACGAGCTTCAGCTTCGTGTCGACTTTGATTCCTGGGTTCTTAACAGCTCCACGGTAATCCATAACGCTGATGCCCCAGTCGAGATAGATATCCCAGATGAATCCAAGCTGTCCAGGAGCTTCCATTCTTCTGATGTTCGGGATCTCCTGTCCGTTCAGGTAGTCGACCTCGATGAAATCTGCGTCTCCAGGATCGCCGATCAGGAACCATGGCATCACGTTGCCAAGTCCACCGCAGAGTGCATTGATTGTAGGATCTTCGACTACCTCGATGCTGTCTCTGTACTGGTAGAGTGGGTTCACTGCCTGTGTGTTGTCGCTGGTGTTGATTGTCGGGCTATAGAACAAAGTGTACATGTCGAACTTCATTCCTGAAGGAACCACGATTGTTGCAGGATTGATGATGATGCTGCCTCCGAACTGGTCCTTCTGATTTGCGAGTGCCATGATCATGGTCTGCATTGCATCCTGGGTTACGCCGGTGCCGGTAGCAAGGAGGTTTTTGTGCTCCTTACCAAAAAGCGGAGCTCCGTCGTAAATGTTGGAGTTGTTAATCAGGATCTGGTATACCTGCTTGTTGATGGTCTTTCTTGCTGCGGCTGCATATCTTGCCGGGAGGCTTGTCACGAGACCGATGTCGTCATCGATGAATGCCTTTCTGGAAAGAGTGAACTGGCGGCCGTAAGTCTTCAGCTGTCTCTGAGGGAGCTTGTCATCTTTGAAGATGTCATGCTTGAGCTCTCCGTTCTCAGGTACCTCATAGAACTCGCCGACTGGTCCAGCTACGTAGTAGTTGTCATGTCTCTTGAAGTCCTTCAGCGATCCCTTCTTTGTGAACTTGTCAAATGTTACGGAAACCTTGCGGTATCCTTCCCTGTATGCCTTCTCGATTGTCTGATCGAGGATTGCTGGGAAGGATGCTTCTGGATTGTAGAACCCTCTGGCCATCATTGTGTAAAGCTCATCTGAGCTTCTGCGGTTTAAGTTGCTCTCGCTGGATCCGTCTCTCTGCAGACACTCGATGGCGAGGTCCCTGATTGACATTCCCATGAGGCTTCTGGCTCCGTCTTCCGGACGCTCTAATGTCATGCCGCTTCTCATGAGGAGGGAATCAGCAGCGGCGCGTCTGAACTTATCCTCCTGTGTATCCGTTACCTTGATGCCGGTCGCTACTGGTGAGTGCTGGCTTCTCAAGTGCTCAAGGACTGCGGCTCTTACCTGTTCCTCGGTAGATCCGTTGTCGATGTAAGATCTGGCATCAAGACCGAACTCTGTACAGAGGTCCTCAATGCTGCGGATTCTCTGTCTTTCTGCCTCGATGGCTCTCTGTGCGTTCTGTAGATCCTGTCCACCGTTTCCACCTTCGCCTGCAGCAGGTGTCTGCTGTCTCTGGCCTTCCGGTGTGTTGTTTGCTGGTGCAGCAGGAGTGGAACTCTGGCCGCCATGGGCGATGCCGGCACCAGCTGCTCTAGCTGCGTCGATGCTTCTCTGCAGGGAGTCAAATTCTGCGGCTTCCTCGCGTGTCATGTTGCGACCTGCGGATCTGGCAGCGTTTAATAATTCCTGCTGACGTGCGATCATCTGTTCAATCGTCATTTTCTTTTACCTCCATTCGGTTTTTGTTTATTTGAAGTTGCCGCTCATAGATATCGAGTGGGATGTCCTGTGTTCCGGGTTCGGATTTTTCTTCCATTTCCCTTCCCACACCTACGGTTTGATCTGCTGGGACACTAACGATGCTTATCTCGTAAGGCGCCCACTTCTTAGCGATCGAGCATGGTCCCATGAATCTGCCATCCGTCGAGGTCTTGTTTGGCATTACTTCCTCCCAGTCGTCTACCAGGTATCCTACGGATACGCCTTTGAGGGTTCCGCCTTTTACTTTCTGGTAGATCACTTCGGACGCTTCGTCTGAATCAAATTCGATTGTAGCCATTCCGCGTCCGTTATCTATCCACGCTTTGGTGATCTTGCCGATCACTTCGTCGCGGTCATGGTTGAAAAGCACGCATCCGATCTCATTCAGTCTGGTCAGATCGACGCAGCCTTCTGAATGGTCGAGGATCTCCTGTCCGAACCATCTTGTATATGGTTCTTCAGATGAGAAGCTCAGCTCGAATGTTCGCTCGTTGCCATCTCCTTCGAGTGCTCTGATCGAACCTCTAAGTTCTCTCAGACCTCTATTCCTGTCCGTCTCCGGTTTGATCATCCGGTTTTGGCGGCTCTGGCTTCGGTTCTTCTTTTTCTGATCCGAGTTTGCCATTGAATATCACACCTCCTAAGTCATAGCCTTTCTTTTTCGCATACTCGATTACTTCCAGGTTGTCATCGATCTGCTGCTTCCAGTCACGGCCGTTCTCGGCAGCGATCTCTTTGTACGTCTTCTGGCCGGTATTCAGCGCGGTCTTGTTTGCGCTGGATTCCTTCAGTGGATCGATCCACTTCTTAGGGCTCTTGATCCATCCGTGCTCCAGGTAGTCATCTTTCTTTGTCCAGAAGTCTTTGTTTACCTTGATCAGTCCTGTCAGATAACAGCTGATTACGAATGTCTCATAGATCTCATCGAGAATGGCCAGAATTGCTTCTTCCTCCTCCTGGTAGGTCATCTCATCCTCGATGGCTCCCTGTCTTGCGGATGCGTAGTTGGTCTCGCTCATGTCGCGGGATGTCGCCTCATATGAGAGTCCCTGACCTGCTCCGATCATACGCTGCTGCAGCTTCGTGAAGGATGTAGCATCGCTTCCCTGGCCGGTCGGATTTACGACCTGGACTTCATCTCCGGCATTGAGCTCTTTGATCATTCCAGGTGTCAGCGTCTTTCCATCGTACTCATGCTTTCCGACGTTTTCCGTCGCTGCATTTCTTCCGATGCCGACTGTCGGCAGCTGCTTTTTTATGAAAACAGACAGGCAGGCTGCGATTCGTTCTTTGACGGATACTGCAGTCATGAATTCGTTTGTGTCACGGATTCTGGTTGCTGTCTGGCTCATATCGGACATTTCTCTGATCTGAGAAGGGCGGCGCTTCGTGTAATAAAAAATCACATCGTTTGCATCGATTCTTCTTGGCTGTTCCAGGGAGAATCCGTCGATGCCGTACTGCCTGATCCAATATGCGACCGGTCTGTTGTACTTGTTGTACTCAATACCTCCGACGATTCGGTTTCCCCCGGCTGTCTCTCCAACCTGGAGAGTGTCGAGCTCATCAACCTCGATCATCTGAAGTTTGAACGGGATCATTCCGTCGTTGGTATAAACCTTCAGGAATAGAATTCCTCCATCCACCTTCTTCCTGGTCACTGCCATTCGGAGTATCTGGTTCAAGGTCTGCGTTCCGGTCACGTCGCAGTTCCTTGCCTTGCACCATTTTTTCCAGAGCTTCTCGATGTCTGCATTCAGCTTTGCGTTCTTCGTCTTGGCCTGCAGGTTATATCCTGCGCCGATGACGTTTCGCTTGTATGCTGATATCAGTGAATTCGCGATGTCGGAGTTTCTTTCCAGGTCTCGCGCTCTGGCTCTGATGGTGTCTCTGGACGTTCTGTCCGTCATTTCTGCGGAGTAGTTTGCCGCTCTCCATCCTGCATTCAGTCTGGAGTTGTTGCCTGCGTCATAGTTACGCAGTTCGTTGTACGTTGCACGCCATGCCGCACGCTTTGCTCCCGCTTCCGGGCTGATCCATGCGACGACGTTGTCTAGCCAGCTCATTTGGTCCATCACCTCCCATCAAAAAAGGCGACGTATGTGTTGTCCAGGAGACTGGTGTCGCCCTCTGCGGCTATCTCTGCCTCCAGTTCCTCTTTCAGCTTCCTGAGCTGGTAGAGGTCGGCTCTTGTCAGCTTACGGCTACCGATCTGATAAGACTGGCCGCCGATCAGAATTTTTCGGATTGCTGTTTTGACTTCTCCGAGCAGCTCGACGGTGCTGACGTTACCGTCGAGCTCTTTGCTTTCTTCACTCATGTCGTTCCTCCTATATCCAGTTCTCGTTTTGCTTGATCCATGTTTCCTCCGGAGCGTATGCTTCCTCCGGACGCTCCGCCTTGGCTTTGGCCTCAGCTTCGTCCTGCAGGTGTAGCGTTCTGACTCCGGAGATATCAGCTGCTGCCAGCGCATATACCTCTGCATCCAGGTAGTGGTTGTCGATGTGGCTGCGCTTTGGTACCCATCTCTGAACGGTTCGGTTTCCGGATTTGACATTGACCTTATGCTCTGCAGTTACCTGCTCGGCGTATTCTCTGTCGCATCCTTCAAAGACCATCCAACTTCCGCGGCCGTTCGGCTTCTTCATTCGACCGGCGATCATGTCCTTGTACTTGTCGCCATCAACCAGCACCAGGTTCATTCCGTATGCCTGGCTTCCTTGCTTGTTGATCTTCGATAGCTTGAAGTGTGACAGCATCGGGTTGTTGGAACCCTTGACCGGCAGCGCCCATTCTGAATTCAGGGCGCAGAAGTCATACGTGCTGTCTGCGTCGTATCCGGAGTCGATCAGGCACAATGCCACGATCAGTTGGTCTCCGTCTTCTGTGAAGTACGGCGTATTCATGATCTGCTCGATGTCCTGGAAGGATAACGCCTGGCCGTGTGCGATGTTCTGGCTCGTGATGTAGCTGCCCCATGCTCGGATGGTCCAGTAGAGCGACGTCTCCTGAACATCCACTCCTGCAGTCAGAAACTTCGTCCAGCTTGGTGCCGTGAATTCCGGCCGCTCTGTCTGGCGTTCCAGGACGGTGTCGGCCGATGTCTTCAGCTTGGTGTCTTCCCATGGTTCTGCGAGCCATGAGTTCGTGAAGTTCTGCAGCTTGTCCGGATCGTCCTTGCTATCCAGGAATTCTTTCACAATTTCTGAAAAACGGACGAATGGGCTATAAAGTGTGTTGATCCAGAATCCTACCTTGCGGTTGTACTTTGAATTCTCGCGCACGGTCTTCCACTCTCCGTACCGGAGCATCTGTTCCTTGTCCTGGTCCGTGATGTCTCCACCACATTCCTGGCACCGGTAGACCGCCATGTCGGCTCTGTCCTGGTTGCTCAGGTCGTCCCCGGACGGGAACTTCAAATTCTGAAACGTGAGCTCTATCATGGATCCGCAGTGCGGGCACGGTATGAAGTAATGCTTTTCGATATCCGCATCCATGAGTGCTTTCCAAATATGGCCGGTGGCCAGAGTTGGTGTTGACGTCATGTAGATCTTCCTGTTTCGGAAGGTCTTGGTTCTCTCCATCGCCAGTGAGATTGGATCCGACTCTTTCTTGGATGATCCTGGGTATTTGTCCACCTCATCCAAGAACAGGTACTTGATCGCCTTCGATGCCAGGGACGATGGCGAGTTGGATCCGGCCAGCGACAGGTACATTCCATCAAATTGCAGCTCCAGCTGCGATGATTCGTTTTTGTTGTAAAGCGATTTCAGCGTCCTGGTTGCCATGATCATTGGTTCCAGTCGGTTCTCGCTGATACTCTTGGCCAGGATGTCTGTTGGGTAGACGATCATGGTCGGGGATGGATCCTGCTGGATAACGTATCCGAGCATGTTCTGAAGGGCTTCGGTTCCTCCGACCTGCGTCGGTTTTACGAAGATAATTCTTTCCGTGTCGTAATTGATGAGCTCATCCATGATCTCCTTCAGGTACGGCGTCTTGTCATTTCGCCATGGTCCTGGGAGAGCGGATGTCTTGGAGTCTAGGACTCTGTAGTTTTCTGCCCACTCTGAAACGGTTATGTTCTCAGGCGGGCAGAGCTGCTTGAGTGCGTCTGCCTGGTATTGTGTGACTGGAAATTTACGAATCTGTATTCTTTTCTTCTTTAAGGGTGCCATCTTTCTTCACATCCTCTGGTCCCACTATTCCGGCAATGACAAACGCTCCGAGCAGTCTGTTTACTTCCGCGGCTATCTCCTTTTCGCATCGCCTCAGTTCAGACGGTTCCATCTGTCCTGAAAGCATCCCGGTTACCCTGGCCGGTATGCTCATAGCGAATTTTTTAAATACAACAAAAAATTTAGCGTAGTCGAGTTTTACTTCTTCTACGCTGATGTACTGACCGGCTGCTATCTCGGTCTTCAATCTATGCAGTTCTCCTTGGCTCTCCTTCAGGGCGATGTCGGCCTGCATCTTCTGTTCCCTGAGTTCGATCTCCTTATCGGTACGGTGCTGCTTTCCGTAGGCCTTGTCTGATAGGTATTTGACGTATGCCTGGATCGTAGGCACGAGGTCGTATCTTCGGACGCTCTTTCCATCTTCCAGAATCTTGGTGGTGGATATGATGCCTTCCTGGGTGAGCTGCTGCACGCGGCGGACGGTCACTCCGAAAAGCTGCGCGATGATCTCTGTCCGATAAAAGCTGCCTTTTACTTCTCCATCACTCATCTGAGCGTACCCCCCCCCCGCAAAATTTCGGCCATGATTTCATATTGATTCATCATAGGCTCACCTCCAACTTCCCGGCTCTTGCAGCCTTCTTTCCTGTGAATTCTTCCCATCGGTGGACGATTACGTCGCAGAACTTCTCATCAAGCTCCATCAGAAACGCCCGGCGGCCGATCTGCTCTGCTGCCATGAGTGTGGATCCGCTGCCTCCGAATAAATCGAGGACGTTCCATCCTGGCTTGCTTGAGTTCCGCATCAGTCTTCCGACCAGGTTTACCGGCTTCATCGTTGGATGCACGTCGTTCTTTGTCGGCTTCTTCTCAAAGAGGACGGTCGTCTGGTCTTTGTACTGGGAGATGATCTGATTGATGTATGTGATCAGGTCTTCCTTCTTCATGGATTCCAGGTCGAGTTCATCCTCCAGGAGGATTGTGTCCTGGCTTCGGTCGTCGATGAAGTAATGCGCAGCGCCTTCTTTCCATCCGTAGAGGATTGGTTTGTGGCGCCACTGGTAATCCTGGCGGCCGAGCACGAAGGAGTTCTTTTCCCATATCAGACACTCTGCCAGCTTGAATCCGGCATCTCTGAATGCACGCCTGAATGCCAGGCCTTCGCTGTCTGCGTGGAATATGTACGCTGCGGCTCCTGGTTTCATGTTCTCGAACATGGCCAGGAATGCATTCTGAAGGAAATCCTCAAAGGATCCCTCGTCCATGTTGTCGTTTTTGATGGATCCGTCCTTGTGGTTGACGTTGTACGGCGGATCCGTGATCACGAGGTCTGCTTCCTCGCCGCCCATCAGGGTGTTGACGTCGCCGAGGTCGGTGGAATCTCCGCACATGAGTCTGTGGTCTCCCAGGATCCAGATGTCTCCGCGCTGGGTGACCGGCTCCTCGATGGATTCATAGTCTGCGTCGGCATCGAAGTCGTCATCTTCGGCTTCCACGTCCTTGTCTAGTCGGATCACGAGGTCTTCGACCTCTTTGGAACTAAAACCGGTCGCTGTCAGATCGTAATCATTGAGATCGAGGTCGAGCAGCAGGTCTTTCAGCTTGATCTCATCCCATTCTCCTGTGATTTTGTTCAGCGCAATATTGAGCGCCTTCTCATTATTCTTGTCCAGATCGACCACGACGACCTGCGCTTCGGTATATCCGAGGTCCTTCATGACGTTGTAGCGCTGATGGCCTCCGATGATGGTTCCGTCCTGGTTTACGATGATCGGATCCACGTATCCGAAGGTCTCAATGCTGCGCTTGATGTTCTGATATTCTGGATCGGCTGGCTGCAGCTGGACTCTTGGGTTGTATTCCGCCGGGCGCAAGCTGGCCAGGCTTCGTGTCTCCATTTTCATTTCTGTTGTCATCCGGTCTGCCTCCAATCTGTTATAAATTCCTTAATGTACCGGGCTGGGCGTAACGAAACGCGAAAAAAAATTAAGGTCATATCCGGGAAAGCATCGGGCCTTCCTCGCTCCGCTGTAAATATTAAGCAAAAGTAGTACCTACGATTTGTGCATTACTGACAAAGCAAAAGAGACCAGCTGCTGTGCTGATCTCTTTCGATGTAGGACTGTTTACTTTGCATAGAGCGCTAGACTGTTCGCTCTGCCTCTCGGCTGGTTGTCTCTCTCATCCGCCTGCTTCGATGCTACTACTATACCACATGCAAGTGGTGCATGGAGTCGCATCTTTCATCTGATGCAGGTTTGCTGCTTGCCTTGGTGCCCTGGCCGCCCTGTGCTGTGCGTGCTGCGCGCGTGGCTGCTGGGTGTGTGAGTGATCCTGGCCTTGCTGTGTGCCATGCCTCCTGGTCTGCCTGTGTCCCTGTGGCCTGGTGCTGTGGGGCTGTGCTCTGCCCTGCTCCCTGGTGTGTGGGCCTGCTATGCCTGCCCTGTGAGCTGGGCTTGTGCGTGGGCCTTGTCTATGGGCCTCTTATAAGCCCCTGCTATATGGGCCTATTTTGCGGCCTTGTATTTCGGGCCTTATATGGGCCTCTGAAAAAGTGCTTTATTTTCGCCTGGTTTTTCGGCTATGTATTTCTGTGCTTTTTCCGGGCTTTGTTTTCGCCTTAAAATTTCCGGCCAGATTTTCCGGATTTCAAAGGCTGGATTTTTTTCTCCGGATTTTTTCGCGTAGATTTTTCCGGAGAAAATTTCCCGGATATTTTTTCCGGGTTTTATTTTCCGGCATTTTTCCTGGCCTGATTTTCGCGGCGGTATCTGGCTTCCTCTTTTTTCTCAATGTAATATTCATACGATTCCCGGTTCTCCGTGACGAGTTCTTTCACGTAGTTAAATTCCAGGAGCTCGTACATGGCGGCCTTGTGGATTCTGTGGCACTGGCTTTTTGACATCGGGATTCCCTCTGCAATCTCTCCCCATTCATGACCATCGATGTGGCGGAGCTCGCAGATCTCGCGCTCCATAGATTCCTCCGGTAAAAAATTCAGGATCGTTGCCACGTTGACCATGGATTTATCGGCTTTGGCTTTCTGCTCGTAGATCCTGTCTTCAATGTCTGCCAGCTTCATGAGGATTCCGGCTGCGCCTTCGTTGTTGCCTCCACTTCTCGGCAGTGGATCATATCCCTGTCCTCCGATCGGAGAGTCACGCTCGGCATTGATCTCAAGAAGCCGGACCTCTAGCTGTTTTTTTCGGCGTTTCGCTCGGACATATTGGCCGAGCATCCATTCTAATACTGATCTATCGTTCTCCAATTCTTCGTTGATTTCCTGCATCGCATTTCTCTCCTTTTCTTTGATTTCCGAGCTTGTTACCGAGGAGATTCCCTGGCTTTTACGCGCTCGATGATTCTTAACGTCTGCTTTGCCGACAGGTATCCTTGAATCGATCCATCGGCCCATATCTCCAATAAGTTCATGATGCTTCCGTAGCTGCACTGGTGCTCTATGACGGATATTTCCTTCGTTGGTTCCGGCAGCGGGACTATGATCTGATATCCGTCGTATAGGTCGTGCTGCTCATGCTCGATCTTTCTCTCCTGGAGCATCTGCCCCAGGAGAATGATTTCACTGTATTTTTCCGACTTATTCATCGTCGTCGCTCTCGTTTCCGGTGTCGTCGCGGGGCTGCTGGTTGGCTGCATTTGCAAACATCGCCGCCAGGAGTGCGGCAGGATTGATTCCTTGTGCCTGCGGCTGCGCTTCTGTCTTTGGCTTCTGTGCTTCCAGCGTATTGGTGACTGCGAATGTTACGCCCATGGCTACCTGGACTGCTAGGTCTGCGTTGTGCGTCTTGTTAAGCGCTCTCATGTACGCTTCCATGTATATGTCTGTGTATTCGTGAATTCTTGTGACGTCCATCTAATTTCCTCCTTCTTAAACTGCAAATATTGACCAGATCAGAATGATCGCTCCGCCGATCACGATGATTGGAACCATGGCTATCATTGCTAAGACTGTGATCAGCCCGATCGCCGTTGCGATGGCTTCTCCGACTCTGGTTTCGTCGCAGATCTCGACGCTTGGGCACATTCCGGTGCTCCAGTAGCATCTTCCGTCGCATCCGTACTTCTTTGCTCTTTCCTGCTGTTTCTTCAGTTCTCTACTATGTCTGCTCATCTTCTGCCTCCCAGTTCCATAATCCCTGCCTTCCCCTTGCCGGTATTGGTTTTTCAAATAGCACCGGATTTTCAAACACCCACGCGTATCTTCCTATCCGGTAGTCTCCGAACGCATACTCTGCGGGATTGCTTCTTTTCAGGTGATCTCTGAACTCCTTATTTATGTGGATGCAATTTACGAGGGTTGCTTTTCCGATGATTGATCCTCTTGGCAGCTCCTCGAAGTTATTCGGTGTGATTCCAGCTTCCTGGAAATGTCGGCCATCCGGATCGTCAATGTAGCATCCGCTTGTATAGTCCTTCGGGTTCTTCCCTGCGTGGATTAAAACTTCCCCGCGATAGTTGGTTTTCCAGGATCTCGTTTCGTTCATTTTGTGACCACTTGCGATCAGTGTCGCCCATGGCTGTATAATGGTTAGTGCTTTCATGACTGCTCCTTTCTGAAAAGCTCGGCCAGGCGTTCCTTGATTCTGTTCCACACGACTGGTCCGATCCCTTTGACATCTCGCAGCGCTGTTTCCACGTCCTGAAGCTCCACTCCTGTCACGGATTCCTCTCCATCGATGAATCCGTTCTTGTAGACCTCTGTCAGAAAGTCTTCCATCTGCTGATGGTCGTATCTCTTGATGTCTTTGTATCTGGTTCGGTTGATCAGGTATCTATCTTTGGCTTTTTTCATATTCTTCCACCTCTCTGATTGCTTCCTCCGGCCAACAGACGAACGCTGCGGTTCCGCCTGCGGCTTGGATCATTCTGGCTGTCTGCTCCTGCAGCTTGGATCTGATTCCGACGACTGGACGCTTGACCTCAAATCCGAAGTAGTGACCGTCCTTTATGAACATGACGTCCGGGATGCCTGCCTGGCTGTATGCTCCCTGGGAGATCTTGGCCACGAAGGCGTCCGGATATCGTTTCTTCAGAGCTTCCTTGATTTTCGTCTGATAGTATCCTTCCTTCTTGATCAGCTTCCGAAGCTCAGCCAGCGCCTGCTTTTTAGTGCTTATCTGCTTTCTTTCCATGAAGGAACGCATGAATTCGTTTTCGTCGAAGTCCTTTTCGTATTTTTCTAGCACGCTTCTTTTCCTCCTTTTCGGCCATCATCTTTCTGATTGCCTCGATCTGCTCTCTGTCGTCTCTTTCTGTGTTCATGGCTGCCCTCCTGTTAGATAGGCTCTGCCTCTGCGAATTCTTCCGGATCCTGCGCTGCCGGTTCTGTTCCGAGGTAGACGTCTTCCGGCTTCTTATTTCCGTTGTTGGTCTCCAGGTAGCTTGTGGCCATCTGGTCTGCCATGTGCGTGAACAATACCAGCGGGTATTTCTCTGCTGCCTGGCAGTATGTCTGGATGTTATTTGCCTCACTCATTCCCATGTGCCATCTGATTGCGTATCTCTCCTGCATTGTCAGATGGATGAACTCTGAAGCCATCATGACTGATTTTTCTCCGTGGCCGTATGGGTTTCTGTCATTGACCGCGTATACCGGGTACTGCTCCCACTTGTTATTGGCATCCTTTCGCCAGCGCATCTCTGTGGCGTAAAAGTTCACCTTGCAGAGGTCATGGAGCAGCGCCACGATGATGATGGATTCCTGCGGTATGGAGTCTAATCTCATACCTGCAGCCTGGAATTCCTGAACGTCTCCGGTCGTGGTTCCGAGGCCGGCCAGGCAGTCGTAAACATTGAGCGAATGCTGTAGCAGTCCTCCTTCGTAGCTGGAGTGGAATCTGGTTGATGCCGGTGCTGTGAAGAAGTCGGTCTTCTCCAGGAAGTCGATGAGCTTCTCGATTCCTTCTCTCTTGGTGCTTCTTAATAATTCGATAAATCTTTCCTTGTTGGTCATCTGAATATTTCCTCCGTTTCTTTGTCCTTAAATGTGATTCTGTTCTCGATCGTCAGTCCGTATGCTCCGGCGATCGCTCTGATTGCTTTCATGGCTGCTTTGATGTCATACTCCCTGGTTGCCCGCTTCTTTGCTTTCGCAGCTTCCTTTTCTTCCCTGGATACGATTCCTACTGCCTGGTTGGCTGTCGGATCCGGATATCCTTCCGGGTTGTTTCCCTGGTAGCTCATTCCTGCCTCACCTCTTTCAAATATTTTTTGAATCTCTCCGTGTCTTCCTTATGCTGCGCATCGATTCCTGCCTGGGTGGGCGGCATCATCAAAGTGAACGATGGCTCTGAAAAGGAAACCCACACGCCCGCTTCCGGGTGCCACGTCATGCCTGGCAGCAGGTCGCTTGTCACTTTTCCGTCCGGTTCCCGGTGGATGTGCTCCAGCCAGTATGGCGCGTATATTTCATACTTGACTCGGTCTGTGTAATATCCGCAGGCCAGGTTCTCTGCTTTTGTCAGATTGAATTCTTCAAATACTGCACGCGTGACTTCCTTCTGGTGCCCTGCTGCCTTTTCCTCATCGATGATTTTCTGAATCTGATCGACCATGCTTTTGGCTTTCGCTCCGGTTAGATCCGGACCGGTTTTCAAAATTCCGAGCACGATGATGTGTTTCATGTAAATCTCAAATTGCGCACGGATTTCCTCTTTCAATTTTTCATAAGGCTTTTTGTATTTGGTTTTCAGGAGTTCCAGCGGCACGTTTTCCCTGTTTTTACGCAGGGTTGCGATGTCCTGGTTCAGTTTTTTCAGGTCTAATTCCGTTGTAACCACTCCTTCCTGTAACCACTAAGCGTTTTTTGAAGTGGTTACGCTGCGATCCCTGATTTTACGTGGGTTGTGCTGGGTGTAACCACTGTAACCACTTTTTTTAAATACATACCGTGTTTTTATAGAATTTTGCATGTGTTGCGCGTTTTTCGTGCATCGTGTGCAAAATTTCCCACGAAACAATAAATAAGTGGTTTTTAGTGGTTACAGTGGTTACAAAGCTCTAAAACCCGCGCCAGCTCTGCATTTCGGTGTAACCACTCGCGTAACCACTCGCGTAACCACTAATTTGAGTGGTTACGCTTTTGGGATAAATTTTGCGCGATCTACTTAAATGGCAGCTCATCTTCCATGCCTTCCGGTATGCTCATGAATCCGTCCTTATCGGTCATCGATTCCTGGTGGTATTTTTCTTCTGCTTCATCTGCCATGGCCTCGATGTCATCTCCATCGGACTGGCTCTCTTTCCCGATATTGAATTCTATAAACCTGCATACCCTTCCATCAAATCGTTTCATGATAGAGTATCTCTTTGTGGAGTTTTCGCCGCTATCCTTGACCGTAATCAGTCCATTGTCCGCCATGTATTTGAGCGTCTTCCTTGGACTGTATCCTGCCTTGGTCAGCGCCTGGTTCAGTGTTGATGGGAAGATATACGCCACGTTTCCGGATTCGCTCATGGTGCCGAGGCAAGTTCCAATGGCCTTCTCTCCGAAGTATGCCTTGTTGGAGATTACCCAGTCGGTGATGAACTGCACGGCGTTTTCGTTTACGTCTCCGGATGCTGCTGCGATCTGCTCCTGAAGGATGGACGCTGCCATCCTCTTGGCTCTGTCCCAGGACTCCTGGTTGATTGTTATCTGTTTTTCATCGTCTTTCCCTTCTTCCTTTTTCGGATCCGCTTCGGGCTCCGGTGCATCCTGGCTATCAAAGAACCAGGTATCTATCATGGCATCGGCCAGGGCGACCGCGCTGATTCCGGCCACATGGCTTCCGCTCTTTCCTTTTGCTATGCTCATCACATATCGCAGCATCTCATCGTATTTATCGCAGATGCTTTTCTCTGAAACCTTCAGGACGTGTTCGATGAATTCCGGGCCCGCCCATCCGAAGTTCTGCGTTGATTCCTGGTGCATGAGGCTGGCCTGTTCTTCTGTCTCAAATGGTCCGCCGTAGATTTCCAGCACACGGGTGCTGACACCTGTCTGTGATGTATCTGTGGAGAGTGGTTCCTCGCCGGTTGCCATGGCTACGGTTCTCCATTGTCTCATCGTCTGCAGGCCGCCGCCCTTTGCGCCTCTGATCTTTCCGGTACCGGATGCGATCATGTAGATTGTCTTCTCCAGTCCTTCCTGATTCTTTCCGGCCAGCTGTCTCTCATCGATGCCGAGTGGCAGGTCGCAGTAAAATGCAGCTGTTCGCTCCAGGCCAACCTGGGTGGCGTTAAAGTTTACCATGAGTCGTTCCGGATCTCCCCAGGCTGACAGTGCTGCTTTTAATCCGGCGGTCTTTCCTCCTTTACTGGATCCCCAGTTGTATACGAAGAAGATTCTTTGTTTGATGATCCGCAGCAGGGGAGCTGCGAACGCTGCGGCCAGGATGAACCGGAACTTGTCGCGTTCTCGGTGCGGCCGCATGGTGTCTTTCCATTTATCAAAGGATCCGGTCTGGCAGTATGCCGCTGCCATTCCCTTCTGTGATGGATCGATGTCCAGAACGATGTCTTTGTCGTGTCCTGGGATGAATCGCTTCCCTGGCTGCCATCCGAAGCTGGACGTTGCATCCGCTTTCGTGATGATGTCGATGTTCTCTGCTTCCAGAGCCGATAAAAAACGGACGACCTGCTTTGCGTTTTCACTTGTTACCGTGCATCCAAGGTCTGCCAGGACAGTGATGCCTCTGGCTGTGAAGATCGTTGATCGTGGGTAGATTGCTCTGTGCCACTCATCGTCTCTCTTGAATGCGATCTCTATTTTTTCTTCTCCGGTTTCCAGGCTTCGGAGCCGCTGCGTCAGGATGATCGGTGTTCTGCAGACCATGACCGGTCCGTATGTCTTCTCATCTATGTGGCTGATTCCTTTGTCTGAATAAATCCAACCTTCCGGCTGGCGGAGATTGACCGGTGCTCCTTTGATGGATTCCGGTATCACGTCTGGTTCTGCTAGGTCTATTTCTTCTGCCCGCTCCAGGAGCTTCTGGATCTTGGCTGCGCCTTCCTCTTTTCCGAATTTGATGAAGACGTCGCTCGGATCCTTGATTCCGCCCAGTGTGCTGCAGCTGAATTTGTAAACCTTGCCAATGAATCCACCTTCCCGGAGTCCCTGGATGACTTTCCGCATGAACGTCTCGCCGCCCTGGTCTGGTTCCTGGTGGATGTATAACTTTAAGTCCTGGAGCTGGTCGCTCATGTTCGGCTTGAACATGGAGGCTCCCGGTACTCCGAGGGTGCTGATTCCCATGTACCACATGCTCTGCGTGTCGGACTCTCCTTCGACCAGGCAGGCGTATCCGCTCTGTCGCATCTGCGGGAGCCTCCATTCTCCGTAGAGGCATATCTTTCCACTGCTGCCGTATCTCCATCTGAATTCCTTACCTGCAAACCTCTTTCTGTAGGTTGCCTCGGTTCCGTCTTCTTTCAGGTACGGGATCTTCATGTATGTGGTCTGGTCTTTTCTTTCTTTGTCATTGCTGATGTGGCATGTGTCCCGGAGGAATTCCACCGGGAGCCTTTTTTCGAAGGCGTACTGCTCCATTGAATAGCTCCGGCGAGATGCTGCAGGTTTTTCTTTTTCTGGCATCTCCACATGGTAGTCTTCCATGATTCGCTTGTATGCGTCCTTCGTGCTGATGCCATTCATCTTGGCCACAAAGTCCACGTAGTTGCCGCCGATGTCCTCGCTAAAGCAGTGCCATCTTCCTGTCTTCAGATCTACTGAGAAGCTGTTTTTTGAATCGTCATGGAACGGGCAGAGTCCTATCATATGATCTCCGGTAACCTGCGCCCTTTTGACGACGCTTCTGTATTCTCTTTCATAATCGACCAAACGGTCGAGATCGACTTCTGCCGTGTTCATGGTGTTACCTCTTTTCTTTGCCTATGTATATGAACTGCGGCTCGATTCCCATCTTTGCCGCAGCAGCGATTTCAGCCTGCATTCCCTGACTGATCCATTCTTCTTCCGGACCTTCCTGTCTGATGATTACGATCATCTCATCGCAGCGCTTCAGTGCTTCCAGGCCTACTGCTATTCCGTAGTCGCGATCCTGTGGATCGTTGTCATCCAGGAATCTTGGCCAGTAAAGATGCGGCGCGATTGGTATGTTTCCTCTTTCGTGCACATTCCGGCATGCTTCCACGGCGTCCCTGATGTGCTGCTGCAGTTCCACTTCGTTTTTTTGCTCTGTATTTGCTGCAGACGTAGGTTGTCTTGGCGTGGATCGGCGCGAGGTTCTTATCTTTTCCTGCTGCGCACAGTCCGATGTATTGCCATGGGTGGTCCGGGCTCTCTCTGTAGATGGTTTCATAGACGCCCTCGCCTCCGATGATGTCTTCCACGATGCGGCTCTGCGTGATCTCAAACTCCTGGTCCAGGCATCCGTCAGCGTATCCTTCCTGGCCGACGATCTCCCAGGCGAGTTCCTCTGTGATGATGTCTCCGTTCTTCAGGTATGCGGGATCCCTTCCGCACTGTATAAATTCCTTTAAGTTCTTAGCCATCGTTTACCTCCAATTCTGCAAGGCAGCCGTGGTGACCGCCCTGCGCTGTGGTTTAGTCAAATGGCAGCTCTCCGTCCTGGATGTCGCCTGCCTGCATGAATCCGTCAGGGCCGACTTCCGGAGTTGCTTCCATTGGTGCTGCTTCCTTATAGTCATCTGTTGTGATCGCTACGCTCTCATAGCTCTGCTTCATTGCCTTGCGGAGCTCTGCGGTTGTCTTATAAAGAGCTTCTGGCAGCAGTCCTGTCTTTTCCAGCGTTACCTTGGAGTATTTGATTTTGTCCGCATTCTCTACCACGTTCAGCTTGAATGTCACGATCATGCGGCTGTATGGGATGTGCTGCTGTCCCATGATTTTCTTCAGTGCTTTGTTCACGTCCTTGATAGATGTTGGCGGCACTGTCAGAAGATAAATGTCCGGGCGGTTGTCCATCATGATGTAAAGGCGGCGCATGTTCTTGCAGGCTTTACCTTTTCCGTCGGATCCGAACTGGTTATAAGGGCAGGTGTCGCAGGTGCGGATTTCTCCGGTTTCTCTGTTGACGCCCTGCTTTCCATCCATGGAGCTGCAGTCCGGACTCTTATTGATATTGCCATCCTCTCCTGCTTCTCCGAATTTCTGCGCCCAGTAGGCGTTCATGCGATGCGTGAAAATAATCACGCCGGTTACTTCCTTCATGACCTCCGGATCGTCCGGATCATCTGTCTCGACCTCGAAGGCTTTTCCTCCGCCAGACGGGATCTTGATGTGCTTGGCATCGATGCCGCCATCATCGTCCAGGTCGTCGAGCTCATCTTCCAGCTCTGCTCTGAGCTCCTCATCCATCGCCTCCATGCCGGTTACGATCTTGAAGTTTTCCACGGTTGTCAGTTCTGCTTTTGCCATATTCTTATTCCTCCTCATCTGCTGCATCTACGGATGCGTTCTTTACTACTTTGGATTTCTTGATGCTCTTGACACGGTAGCGGTTTCTGATTCCGTCCTCGCACGTCTCTGTGATGAAGTATCCGCTCTCGATTCCTTTGAATACGCAGAGGATGTCTTCGGTGTCAATTCTCAGGACGATAGTGTCTCCCTGGTTCATTGCGTTGCCTTCTGAATCTGAAACTCTCACCTGTGTTACTTCGTGTACGGAGATTCCGCAGTTTGCTTCACTCATTACTCATCGTCCTCCTGTTCTTCCTCTGCTTCAGCTTCCGGATCCGCTTCTGCGTCCTCGAACTGTCCCTCCAGATAATCTTCCACCGGTGTGGTGTAGCTGCTGACTTCATCGTATAAGTCGTGCATGATTCTGTCTGCCTGCGCTGCGAGCTTTGTTGCCTGAAGTACCAGGCCGGTTGCTGCATTCTTCAGGCTGCTGGCTGCTTCGACTGCCTTGGCATCATCCTCTGTTGGAAGGATGCGCAGGAAGTCTTTCATGCTCTCATCTACCTTCTTCTGGTCGAGCTTCATGCCTGCGTAGAATTCTGAAGCGATACCGTATCCGTCGTGGCGGTTCGATACCTTCGACTTACTGGTTTCCTTGACCTGCTTGCAGGCAAATTCCAGGGCGATGTTTACGTTTTCCTCAAGCTCGCGCTCTGATTCGAGGCGACAATCAAATTCTAACTGTTCCATGGTTTATTCTCCTTTCGCTCTTTTGAGTGCTTTGTTGGTTGATTTGCGTCTGGTGATGTCGGTCATCTCGTAGCTGCTTACGATCTCATCCAGCTCTGGCGGGAGCTCTCCATCGTTTTCGTCTGCGATTTCTTTCATGGCGCTCTGCAGGGATCCTGCATTGACGGTTTCTTTGATGAGCTCGCCGAGGCCCTGCTCCCTGAGTACCTCGAAGAAGTCCAAGCCGCGTTCCTGCAGGTAGGCTTCTCCGCGCTTGGAGTATTTGACCTTGTCCTGGAGGCTGTAGACATAGTCTCCGTATCCCTGGGACGGGATGTCTTCGTCGATCATCATTTCTGCGATCTCTGCCTTCAGCTTGTCGATGGCTGCGTTGTTGTCCTTGGTGTCTTTGGCCAGCTGGTCCTTCTTGTCGAGAAGTTCCTCGTACTGGCCGAGCATTTCAGTGAGTTTCATGGTTGATTCCTCCTACTTTCTATTTTGAGTCCGCACTCTGTGCAGGCTGCTTGCATTTTATTCTTCCGGAGCTCCTGCCTTGATATTGGTCTCCAGCATTCCTGTCCGCAGATCGGACATTTTACCAGGCTCCATTCCGGATGCCCTTTTGGGATGTTTTTCTTCATCGGCATCAGCAGGATGCCTCCGGTTTCGTTTTGGCCTCGCGGCCAGATCTTAACTTCTGCCATCGCTTTTCTCCCTTCCGTAGAGTTTGTATTTGATGCTTGATTCTGACCGGTTCATCTTCTCTGCGATCTCTCTGATTGTGAATCCCTGCTTCCGGAGCATCTTCATCTGGCTTACTTCTGTCTGCGTCCAGTTGTATTTGTGTGATATGTCATTCTTCCTTTTTTCTTTAAACCAGGGGTACTGCATGAACAGTGTGTCATCGGTTACTCTGGCCGCATTCCAATCTTCCGGATGTTCTTTCATGTATCTGATGATGTCCTGCTGCCGGTACATCACGTATGGATTCTTTCGGACGCTTTTCAGCCCTTTGCGCTCCCAGTATTGGATTGTCCGGTTCTCAACTCCCAGGATCCGCGAGAGGGTGTTCCTGGTCAGCATATCTGTGTTCGCCATGAATCCTCCGATACCGGTCCGCTGCCTTTTAAGAAAGACCGCATTTTCCGACCGGTTCAGCTTCCTGGCTACCGTGGCGAGCGGATATGTTTCTGTTAATTCTTCGAGCCGGATCAGTTCCTCCCGGCTCCATGCCCTTCCGCCCATCTAGGCACCTCCTTAGCTTCCGTCAAAGTTCGGAATAAATCTCTCATCCAGTTTCTTTCCGCACTTTGTGCAGACTTTATACTGCGTCTCGCCGCTCAGGTTGTAGTACGGCTCTTGTCTTCTGAACCACTCGCTATGATGTCTGCAGAATAGCTGCGCGATCCATGGCTTTGGATTATTTACTCTGCTTTCCTGTTCCATTGACTTTCCTCCTTCTCCTGAACGATGCAGGTTTTCGATGCATCGGCAGACCGTGCATCTTACGCCAGTTATTGGTCAGGTGACTCAATGGCTCCGGCTTCAATGCTTCCGCGAATCTCCGGAGCGCATATGTGGCGGCTGCTGCACTGAATCCAGCCTGCGCCAGTGATGTGCACGCTTCCAGCAAAGGATCCGGTTTCGGAGGTTCTGGCTCGAAGCTCTTTTCGTATTCTCTTAGCTGCTCTGCCTTAGCATCCAGCGCTGCTGCTATGCCAGTTGACAGTTTCTTATCGGCAGCCTGGGCCAGCCTGAATGCCTGAGCGATCTTGCGGCCGATTTCTTTTAATATCATGACTGAGCTCCTTTCGTGAAGCGATTGTTCGGCTCATATTTCAGCTCTATGGATCTCACTTCTCCATCGTCGTCTGTGTGAACCTTCATGTCCGTGAGGTTCAGTTCCTCTACGACGTCTTTCAGTGGCTTTGTGTATACGTCATTCAGTTTCATCTCTCTACCTCCTATTCAAAGTACGCGCGCCAGTCATCCACGACCGTTTTGGCCATATCTTCTTTCCTGGCCAGCGCCTTGCCGATCATCTCATCCACGGTTCCTTCGGTCTCCAGGTCGATGTATGTGCAGGTGTTTCTCTGTCCGATTCGGTGGATCCTGGAGAGGCTCTGCTCATACGTGGCGTAGTTGAAGTTCTTTGAATAGTAGACGCATGTATCTGCAGCCGTCAGGGTAACTCCGACGCCGAGGGTGTCGATCTGGCCGACGATGATCACGGTGTCAGGATCTTCCTGAAACTGTTTGATGATCGGTCCGCGGTCTTCTTTCTTAATTGCTCCATAGATGGCCACCTGCTTCTTTCCTGTCTTCTGGAAGGTCTTATCTATCATTTTCATGATGGCAGTTACTTCCGGGATAAACCTTGCGAAGATTACCAGCTTCTTTCCTGCGCCTAGTACGTAGTCCTCGATGATATCCTGGAGCGCATCCAGCTTCGCTGTGTTGACGAGCTCCGGCTTGTCGCTGTCGTCTGTGACTAGGAATCCTCCGGCCAGCTGCTGCAATCTCAGGAGCCTTGTCAGTACGGTCGTGGCTGTGATCTTGTCTCCGTTAGATAACTCTGCATAGCTGCTTCGCTTGATCTGGTTGTATAGGTCTTTTTCCTTTTTACCGAGCTGGACCTTCCTCTTGATGAACGTCTGCTCCGGCAGGTCGATTGCTTCTTCCTTCGTGATTCTAAATGCGATCGAGTGCTCTTTTCGGATCAGACCGTCCAGGTCTTTGTATCCGACGATCTGCTTTCGGTTGAAGCCTCCCATGATCGCGTACCGGTTTCTGAATTGATAGAAGTTCCGGCCGAAGATCGAGGCGTCCAGGAACCGGTACTGACTCCAGATGTCGATTGCATCGTTCTGTACCGGTGTTCCGGAGAGAATGAGCTTGTACCTCGCCTGGTCTCCTAACTTATGTATTGCTTTGCTCTGCTCTGCGTCGTGTGTCTTGATTCGCTGGCTCTCATCGCATATAATCAGGTCAGCGTCGTATTCCTGGAGCTTCTCAAACAGTCCATCTCTCCAGGTTGATTCGTAGTTGATCACGGCGACCTTGAGCGCTTTGAACGGGAACGCCTGCAGGTCTTCAATCATTCGGATCCTTTGTTGCTTCGTTCCCAGGAGCGCTTTGCAGGTCACTTTGAAATCTGCGACCTCTGCGATCTCTTTTGGCCAGACCGACACGACGGACGTTGGTGCGATTACCAGGACTCTCTGGATCGCGCCTTTTTCATATGCGGCTCCTGCGATGGCTATCGCAGTTCTGGTCTTGCCGCATCCCATTTCAAATAAAAGACCGAAGCCCTTATTTGTGTTGGCTGCCATTTACTTTCCTCCTTCACTTATTTGCTACCGGCTCCAGCTCCTGGAACTCGGCGCCATCCATCAGCTCTCTGTCTTTCAGGATGTCTTTTCCGCTTATGCTTCTGATTCCCTGGTATTCGTAGTTCTCATTCTGCCCGCGGTTGTATCGTTTGTTATATTCCGGATTCTGCAGCCGCTCGTATTTTCCGCGCGTGGCCAACGCTGTCCGGTTCAGCTTCTCTGCGATCAGTGTGAAATCGTAGCCTTCGTCTACCATGCGGCACAAGGTTTCCACCTCGTCCTCCGTCCATTTTCGGGGGGGGGCACCGCACGGGCTTCTTATTGATTCCAAGGTCTAGGATCCTGCGCTTGATAGCTCCTTCCGAATGTCTCAGCTCTGCTGCCAGGTCGCTGTATGTATATGTCCCTTTGCCGAGCATGTACCGGAGCTTGTCGTCTTCCGTCTTTGTCCATGCTGCGTTGTGCTGGCCGTGAAGCTGCAGCTTTTTATAATCTGCCTTGCGCTTCACATCCACCCAGTCCGGTTCAGCTCCGAGACCGTATTTCTCAAACCGGGAGAAGTCCAGGATGCTCTTGTTATCCTCGGCCCATTTCCAGAATGCATCGATGTCGATCACCCTGAACCGGTTCTTCTTCACTACATGCCATTTGACCGGCAGTCCGTACCGGATCAGCCTGTCGCTGGTGTAGCCGAGCATGTTCTTTCCGTAGATTGCAAGCATGAGCTGGTTCAGGGATATCCTTGTGTCTCCGGCCAAGTGTGCGCCGCATCCGAGCCGCTGCGCTCTGACGATGATTGCATTCTCTGATCGGCCGAGAGCTTTGGACAGTCCTTTGATGGAGACCGTGCCCCATTTATCCTGCAGGTAGGCTTCCTCTTTCTCGGTCCACTGCTTCTTTTTCCTGGGTGCATCGATGAGCTGTCTCATTCTTCCTCGCCTCCAAGCGTCAGCAGTTCTTTGTCGCTTGGTGCAGGCTCTCTCATCGCATGCTTCAGCTGGACCGCATCGAGGCATCCTGCACCGCCTCCTGCCATGAATCCGCTGAGGGCTTTTATCTGATGAACAAATAAAAGGGCGCCGAGTTCATCGTTATTCATTCTTCTGATTCTATCTCCGAGTGTTTCCACGTCTCTCTCCTCCCTTCGTGCTCATGTGTGGGTAGTCGCGGTCTGCGTATGCTTCTCTGTCCCAGGAGAGCTTCTTTCCGCACCAGTGACAGTGCGTGTGGCCGACCTGTGTTCTCTTTCCGCAAAGCGGGCAGGTGTAAAGCCCTGCTGCACGTCTGACTGCCATTGCTGGCTGTTCGTACTTCTGGCTCATCTCTGATGCCTGAGCTGTTGCTTTGCTGTAGTCTGCGACGATGTCCGCTGCTTCTGTCAGCGCATCCAGGTCGTCGTTCCATGACTCTCCACCATATTCGTTCCGGGCGATCTCTTTGATTTTGCTCTTGGTGATCTCCAGCTGTTCGATGATTTCATCGTATGTCATAGTTGCCTCCTATTCTGATTTCAGTACCTCTTTGGGATCCGCGAGTCCGAACGTCAGGAGCGCCATGTTGGCTGCTCTCACCTGGTGTTCGTAAAGGCTGCCCTGCACCGGGTATTTGACCAGGGCCTCCGGTTCCTTCTCGACTCGCATCTTATCTACGGCTCGTTGTGTTTCATCCAATCGCTGCCTGTAGCTTTCTATGGCCGGTGGCAGTCTCACGATTTTGGAGAGCTTGTCCAGCAGTTCCTTGCTGCAGTCTCCGATCATCATGTTTTTGCGCCGGTCGTACTTCATTGAGTTCCAGGACTTTATGATTGCCATCTGTGTGTTGTCCACCTCGATCAGCATGATCTTTCCGTCCTTCATTGCCATCTTCAATCTTCGTTACCTCTTTTCTGCTTCCGATCTGAGCCAGGCACGCACTTGTGAAGCGCTGCTGGTACCCATCCGTCAGCTTGACTTCCATTCTGATTCCCATTGTCCTCACTCTTTCTCCGTGTAGAAGGTGTGCGCTCCGTGTGTGAATAACTTCTGCAGGTTCCTGCTATGCCAGGTGCTTTCGTCGCTGGCCTTTTCAAAGTAGAGGGCTCCTTGGCTTTCATCCCAGTGCTCTACTGTGATCAGCTCCATTGCCTTCATGCAGTCGGCATCCGGCTCCACCTTGTCATATCTGCCATTGCTCACCGGTGTGAATGCTCCGTCCTGCATGATCACTTCTTCGATCGTGTCCGGGAATCTTGTATCCCATACTCGATTCAGAACCACCAGCATGACCAGCGCCTTGCCTTCGGTGTCCTCTGATTCAGCTTCGGCCATTGCGATCTTCTCTAGCAGGTAGGCGTCGTTTGCATCAAAGTCCATGCTATGTATCAGCTCTGTCCGCGTTTGTTCTTGGTAGAGCTTCCATTCTGCCTCCTGGTCTTTCTGGTACTGTTCCTGGTAGTCTCTGATCATCTGAGCTTCCTTCTCTGCTTCCTCACGCTCCCGCTGATGGTATGCATCTCTTTCTCGGCTCATCTGTTCATATTCTTCCTGGGTGTACCATTGACCGTTCTCTGCCTGGAATCGGTAGGGCTCATAGTCGTCTGGATCCGGGAGTGGAGCTGCTATGCACCAGGCTCCCATGCCTGCGATAAGTACTCCGATGCAGATTCCTGGCACTGCCTTCCTCAATCTTCGGATGATTCGTTTCCGGCGTTTTCCTCTCTTTATTGTTTTATTGATCTTAGCTCTCATTGCTTTCCGGTGTTCATCCTCTGTCTGATACCTCTGCATCTTACTCACTTCCTTCTTATAAATTCTTTAATTTAGTAGTTGACTTCCGGAGCTGTTTATATTGCTCTCTAGGCTTGGCTGGGCCCGGCAGTCTGTGACAGGTTCTCCATAGGGTTGAAGAAGAACCTGTCCGCTGTTTGCTCCCTGAGTATTGTGTGGGGTAGCCGTATAGCTGTTGCCTGCAGTGCGGTCTGTTTCATCGCCGCCATCCGGGTGTATTGCGCACCCACCAGTCCATGCTCCGGATGTTCTCTCTCCTGGTGTTCTCATCTGCCTCCTAGCCGCCATTGTTTTACTTGGGCTCACGCTACCTCTCCCAATTACGACGGTTGGCCGCAGGCTCCGGTTATCCGCCGAGCGGATTTATTGCATCGGCTCCGCCAGACCAGACAGTTTTTATTGAGGTGTCATGCTTCCTCTTGTTTCTTATTCAGTTGTGTGTCTATGCCAGCGCTGCCGCTTTGGCTGTATCGTCAATGGCTTTCTGTGCTTCCATTCCGGCCATGAATGAGTTTGTCATCATTATGACGAGGGTTCTCTTTTCCTCCGGAACGTTCGCGAGGGTTGCTGCCATCTTCTCAGCGTCTCTGAGCTGCTCGGCTGTGTATCTCTTAGCTTTTGCCATGGTGTTTCCTCCTTCCGTTTGGTGCTCTATTTTTGTGCTTCTGGGACTATTATACGTCCTATCCGCACAATCGTCAAGCATTTTTTGTTGATTGCGTGACTTTTTGTTGACTAACGCACTTTTTTGCTGTATAATCATTCATGAAAGGTGGTGAAATCGTGAAAGACCGAATTAGAAAAATCCGGCGCGATCTTGATTTGACTCAGCAGGAGTTTGCTGATCGTATCGGAATAAAAAGAAATACTATCGCTAATTACGAAACTGGAAGAAATGAACCGATCGATTCTGTGGTCTCTCTTATCTGTAGGGAGTTCGGTGTGAATGAAGAATGGCTCCGTGATGGAACCGGCGAGATGTTTGCTCCGGATGCCAGCGATGAATTGGAGGCTCTGGTTAAAAGGTACGATCTTTCCAACGCCGACCAGGTTCTGATTGAAAAATACATAAACCTGAAGGCTGGCTCACGTGAGACGATTATCGACTTCATTACTGATGTCGTGGCTGCTCTTGAAGACCTGGATCCGAATGCGAAGGCTTTTCCTTCGGGTTCTGCTTCGGAGTTGGATATCGATGCAGAAGTGGAGGCATACCGGCAGCAGCTTGAGCTCCAGAAAAAAGCGGCGGCAGGATCATCTCTCTCGAATGGTGGAAACGACGAAGGGGCAGGTAAAAAGGAGGCGTAGTTGTGGGATTCTTCAGCAGAATTTTCTCGCGGCAAGCCGAAGCCGAACCTGCGGCTCCAATCGTGAAGCTGCCGGGTGATCGCATCCTTCGGTATAAAATAACCGGAAAAAACCCAGGAACCAGAAGGCGCAACACGAGGCGCGTTCTTTGTGGATCCTGGGAGGCGATCTCCGATGTAGAAGCGCGTACAGGCTTGCTTCCTCCGTTTACTCATGAATTGGAAATGCCAGAAGTTACGGAGGCTCAGCTTGAGCTTATGAAAAAGTTAGGAGTTCCGATGCTTGATGGGATGTATCGTGCTGATGCGTCAGCTTTGATCCAGCACGCTCTTGACGGAGTGCCACTGTTTCCTGATCGTGGCCTGCCGCGGCCAATACTTCAATTTTTAATCGACAATAAATTGCTTTTATCTTCCTGGTTGACTTTGTCGGATCTGGATGATGAATTCGTGGAAAACTTCCCCGGATTACGGGCTCTGATTAAGAATTGTAAATAAAAAAATCGCCCAGTGCTGCGAACACCAGGCGACCTGTTCTTCCTTGCGGAAGCTGCATAATTTGACGTAAATCATCAACTCTTATTTTACAGCCGTTTCCGTAAATCCGCAAGGGTTTATTTTTTATACTCTTTTTTTGGGAGGTGAGACGATGAGGTTCTTTTCTTACGGACGAAAATCCGTATTTTCTGATAAATCAGATTCAATCGATAATCAGTTCCGGATGAACCGGGAATACTGCGAGTCGAAGTTTTCCGGCCAGGTGGATTCCTGGCAGCAGTTCTCTGATGAAGACTTCACTGGTGCGAATACGTCCCGGCCGGATCTGCAGCGCATGCTGTCATTTATAAAGGGTGGCTTCTGTGATGTCCTGGTTGTTTATCAGCTGGACCGTCTTTCCAGGGATGTACGGGATTTTGCAAATATCTACGCGATGCTGGAAGAGCACGGCGTCATGTTCATTTCCATAAAGGAAAATATCGACACCACGACGCCGATTGGGCGCGCCATGATGTATGTCACGGTGGTCTTCGCTCAGATGGAGCGTGAAACCATCGCGGCCCGTGTTACGGATAACATGCTGGGCCTTGCTAAAAAGGGATACTGGACCGGCGGTAATCCTCCGGTTGGCTACGTCAGGAAGCATATTGTTGTGAACGGGAAGAAGCACTGCTCCATTGAGGTGGATCCGGACGGGGCTCGCTACGTGACGCAGATCTTCGATGCCTTCCTGTCTTATAACTGCAGCCTGCAGGGGATGGAGACGCGATTCAAAAACCAGGGCATCCGGACGCAAAGCGGGAAGTTCTTCTCGACCACGCAGCTGCATAAAATCTTGACCATGCCTTATTGCGTCGAGGCGACTCCGGAGGTCTACGACTTCTATGCCGCGAAGGGCTGCATCATGGATCCTGGTTCCCCGCGTGAAATGTGGGACGGATCCTCCGGTGTGATCATCTACGGCCGGTCGACCGAGAAAAACAAAAAGCACCAGCTGCAGCCTCCGGAGAAGTGGACCGTGTGTCTTGGAAAGCACAAGCCCTTCATGCCTGCTGAGAAATGGCTCGCGGTGCAGTCCAGGTTTACTCAGAACAAATGCATCAAGGATGCAAAGTGGCCGGTGCCTCTTTTGAAAGGCGTGCTCCGGTGCAAGTGCGGGAACCTGATGCAGGTCTCCAGAAAGAAAAAGGTCGACGGTACCTGTTCTTCCTGGTACTACTGCAGGAAACGAATGAGGCAGGGTGTGGACGCCTGCGACATGGGGCAGATTAAATGCGATCTTCTGGACGAGGAAGTCCTGGAGCTGTTCCGTGGCATCGCTGCGGATCCTGGCTTGATTCAGAAATTCGTCAAGGCGGAAGCTCCGGCCGATGTTCCTGATCTGAAGGCTGCGCAGGCTCGCGTGTCTGCCTGTGAGCGCAAGATCGGCCGCCTGGCTGCATCGTTAGCTCTGGCCGAGGATTCCGCTGCATCAAAGTATATCATCGCGGAAATGGAACGCCTGGACGTTGAGCTGGGTGCTCTGAAGCGTGAAGCCTCGCTGGCCGAGATGGAAAGCCACCGGGCTGCTGCCAGTGCGAAGGATGCCAAGGCCACGGCTGCGGAAATCGCGAAGCTGATTCACGGTCTGGAAGGATTTGACGACAAAGAAAAAAACGCGATTGCTCGCGCTGTAATTCAGGAGTGTACTTGGGACGGGGAGCGGCTTTTTATTACGCTCTAAACCTCACTATTTCATAATGGTGGGGTTTCGGACGCATACGCAAAGCTGCGCGGATCAGATCGCGGATCGTAATTTCTGTTC